>Ga0073934_10005788_pt1 | contig 18674 bp, 17 predicted proteins | sample LarsenN4metaG_FD_76834 | JGI IMG/M metagenome (GOLD analysis project Ga0073934, IMG submission 76834) | Hot spring sediment bacterial and archeal communities from British Columbia, Canada, to study Microbial Dark Matter (Phase II) - Larsen... ... | reverse complement strand
CGATCAGATGGTGAGAATGGTCGAGCCGGTGGTGGCGCGCGCCTGCAGCGCCGCGTGGGCCCTGGCCGCGTCCGCCAACGCGAACGCCTGACCGACAGCCAGCTTGACCGCCCCCGAAGTGACCATGCCAAAGAATTCGGCGCAGGCCCGCTCCATATCGGCGCGCACGCCGACATAGTCGTTGAGTGTGGGGCGGGTGACGAACAGCGAGCCCTTGGGCGCCAGCAAGCCGACCTCGATGGCCGGCGACGGACCCGAGGCGTTGCCGAACGACACCATCAGACCGCGCTTGCCCAGGCAGTCGAGCGACTTGAAGAAGGTGTCCTTGCCGACGCCGTCGTAGACCACGCGCACCCCGGCGCCGCCCGTCAGCCTCTTCACCTCGGCGACGAAATCCTGCTCTTTGTAGAGGATAACGTGCTCGCAGCCGTGCGCCCTGGCCAGCGCCGCCTTGTCGGCGCTGCCGACGGTGCCGATGACGGTGGCGCCCAGCGCCTTGGCCCACTGGCAGAAGATCAGGCCGACGCCGCCGGCCGCGGCATGGAACAGCACGGTCTCGCCGGCTTTCAATTGATGCAGGCTGCGCAAGAGGTACCACACCGTCAGCCCGCGCAGCATGGCGCCGCCGATCTGGCGGTCGTCGAGTTCCGCCGGCAGCTTGACCACGCTAGCGGCGGGAATGAGACGCGCCTCGGCGTAGCCGCCGAGGGGGCCATTGCCGTAGCACACCCGATCGCCGGCCTTGAGCCCGTGCACCCCCGCGCCGACCGCCTCGACCACGCCCACGCCCTCCATGCCCGGGGTAAAGGGCTTGGGCACAGCGTAGAGGCCGGAGCGGTGGTAGGTGTCGATGAAGTTCACGCCCGCCACGGTCTGCCGCAGGCGGATCTGGCCCTCGCCGGGATCGCCGACCGTTACCTCCTCGAGTTTCATCACCTCGGGGCCGCCAGTGTCGCGGCAGACGATGGCTTTGGTCATGTGCTTAAATCCCCCTCAGCATCGCGCCCTCTAGCGCGAGCAACGCCGCCTTTGTATCCAAGCCGCCGTCGCCGGAATAGCCCCCGAGGCGCCCGCCGCCGCCGAGCACGCGATGACAGGGAATGACGATGGGAATGGGATTGGCGCCGCAGGCCCCGCCCACGGCGCGGGCGACGGATTTCAGCGACCGCGCAAGATCGCCGTAGGTGGTGGTGCGGCCGTAGGGAATCTTCAACAGTGCGTGCCAGACCCGCTGCTGGAACGGCGTGCCGGGCGGCGCGAGCGGCAGGTCGAATTGCATGAGCTTGCCGTCGAAATAGCGGTCGATCTGGCTGCGGGCCTTGCGCAGCAGCGCCGTCGGCCGGTTCTCCTTGGCCCAGCCCCAATCAATCGAGACAATGGCGCCGTCCTCTTCGCTGACGGTGATTTCACCGACGGGGGAGTGGAACGAGAGCTGGGGCATGGTCAGACCTTTCGTGCCAGCGCCGCGATCAGCGCCGCGGCCTCGGTGACAGGGGCGGAACACACCGGTCCGCGGCAGACGTAGGCAGTGGCGCGGCCGCCGACGGCCGTTTTGCCGTGCGCCGGATGCGGCGGCGGCAGCGCGCCCGCATCGTCAAGCTGGGCAAGCACCAGATTGGGTTCCGACACCGCCCCGGCAGCGCGCACCAGCGCATCCCGCTCTGTCCCGACGATCACGACGCTGATCGGCGCGGCCAGGAGATCGTAGCCGTTGAGCACGGTAACCGCGTGGGGGAAGGCCTTGAAGGCTTCGGCGGCAAAGACCGCGCAAACCGTGTCGGTCCGGTCGCGGTAGCACGTCTCGCCGGTCAGGGCGTGAAGCCGGGCGAGCGCCAGCGCCAACGCACCGTTGCCCGAGGGCTGGGCGCTGTCTTGGGCGGTCTTGGTGCGCACGATCAGTTGGCTGCGATCCGCCGGCGTGAAGAAATAGCCGCCCTCGGCGTCATCCCAGAACAGCGCATCGGCCGTGGCGACCAAGGCCTGCGCATCGCTGAGATATGAGGCCGCGCCGGTGGCGCCGAACAACGCCAGGGCGGCGTTGGCCATGTGGGCGTAGTCATCGAGCACGTCGGCGCGGTTGAGCACGCCGGCGCAGCAACTGTGCCCCAAGCGCCTGCGGCCCGCGCCGTCGACCCAGCTCATGGACGACATGACCGCGCCGTACACGCGCCCGGCAGCAGCCAGCCAATCGGCGCGATCGAACGCCAGCGCGGCCTTGACCAGCGCCTCGACCGCAAGGCCGTTCCAGTCGGCCAGCACCTTGTCGTCACGACCGGGACGGACGCGCCGCGCCCGAACGGCCAGCAGCGTGGCGCGCAGGGGCGCCAGCTTGTCTTCCTCGCCGTCGGAAAAGGCGGTGGCGTGCAGGCGATTGAGGATGACGCGACCTTCCCAATTGCCACCGGGCGTCACGTCGTAGGCGGCCTTGAACGCGGCGGCATCGACGCCCAGCGCGGCATCGATCTCGGCCGCGGTCCAGACGTAGAACTTGCCCTCTTCGCCCTCGGAGTCGGCATCGAGCGCGGCGGCGTAGGCGCCGCCCTCGGCCGCCATCTCGCGTTCGAGCCAGGCCACGGTCTCGGCGATTCGCCGGGCATATAAAGGGCTGTGCGTCTCCTGCCACAGCAGGGTCAGCAGGCCGACGAGCTGGGCGTTGTCGTAGAGCATCTTCTCGAAGTGGGGGGCGAGCCAGCGCGCATCGGTGGAGTAGCGCGCGAAACCGCCGCCCAGGTGATCGTAGATGCCGCCGCGGCAGATGCGGTCGAGCGTCGTGATCGCGGCCGTCTTGAAACGGCCGTCGCCGGTGCGCTGGTAGGCACGCCACACGAACTCCCACAGGACGGGCATGGGAAACTTGGGCGCGCCGCGCAATCCGCCGTGTTCGGTGTCGACGAACTCCAGCAGATGCGCGGCCGCGTCGTTGAGCAATCCGATCGACAGGCCGTCGCGCAGCGACTCGGCGGCGCGGTACGATATGGCGCCGTGCAGAGACCGGGCCTGCTCGGCAATCTTGTCGCGGTCTTCGCGCCAAACCTTGGCGAGCTGGGTTAGCACCTGCTGGAAGCCGGGCCGTCCATAGCGCGGCGCCGGCGGAAAATACGTTCCGCCCCAGAACGGCTGGCCCGACGGCGTCAGGAACATGGTGAGCGGCCAGCCGCCATGCTCGCCCATGATGGCCAGGGCCTTCTGATAGATGGCGTCGATATCGGGCCTTTCTTCGCGGTCGACCTTGATGTTGATGTAATCGCGGTTCATCAGCGCCGCGGTGGCCGGGTCCTCGAAGCTTTCGTGGGCCATGACATGGCACCAGTGGCAGGCGGCATAGCCGACGGAAAGCAGAACCGGCTTGTCCTGCGCGCGGGCGGCGGCGAAGGCCTCGTCGCCCCAGGGCCACCAGTGAACCGGGTTGTCCTTATGCTGGCGCAGGTAGGGGCTGGTCTCGGCGCCGAGGCGGTTGTGCGCGGGGGTCATGGGCGCTTGCGTGGACAGGGGGCGGGCCAGTCCCTAACCTGGGCCAAACCGCCGCCGATTCCAATCGCCACCATGGAGGCCATGCCGTGAAAGTGAACATTTCGGTCGATTGCACGCCCGACGAAGCCCGCGCCTTCTTGGGCCTGCCCAACATCGCGCCGATGCAGGAAGCCGCCCTGAAGCAGATGCAGGCGGCCATGGAAAAGGCCGCCCAGACGCTGGACCCGGAGGCGGCGATGAGGGTGCTGTTCCCGATCCGGCCCGAAAATCTGGCGGACATGCAAAAGGCCTTCTGGTCGCAGTTCACCAAGGACGGCTCGTAACGCGGCGCAGCCGGGCATCGCGTCGCCGCGCCGATGAGCGCCGAGACCATTTTCGCCCTGGCGTCGGGGCCGGGCCGGGCGGGAATTGCGGTGATCCGCATCTCCGGCGCCAAGACGGCCAAAGCCCTGGCGCGCCTGGGCTGCCCTCTGCCGCCGCCGCGCACGGCGACGCGCGCGAGATTCGCCGACCCGGCCAGTGGCGAGCTGCTGGACGATGGCCTGCTGTTGTGGTTTCCGGCCCCGCGCAGCTTCACCGGCGAGGACGTGGCCGAGCTGCACGTGCACGGCGGGCGCGCCGTGATCGACAGTCTGCTCGAGGCCCTCGCGGGCATCGGCGGGCTGCGCCCGGCCGAGCCCGGCGAATTCACCAAGCGCGCGTTTGTCAACGACAAGCTCGACATCACTCAGGCCGAGGCTCTGGCCGATCTGGTGGACGCCGAAAGCCGCGCTCAGGCGCGCCAGGCGCTGAAGCAGCTGGGCGGCGCCCTGAAGGACATGACCGATGACTGGCGGCAACGTCTGATCCAGGCGCTGGCCCAGCTGGAGGCGGTGATCGACTTCCCCGACGAGGACCTGCCGCCCGACGTGACCGACCGGGTCTGGGGCGAGGTGCGCGATCTTCGCCGCGCCATCGCCGCATTCCTGGACGATGCCCGCCGCGGCGAGCGCATCCGCGAGGGGCTGTCGATTGCCATCGTCGGCGCGCCCAACGCCGGCAAGTCGAGCCTGCTGAACGCGCTGGCCCGGCGCGAGGCGGCCATCGTCTCGGCCACGCCGGGCACCACCCGCGACGTCATCGAGGTGCATATGGAGATCGGCGGCTACGCGGTGACGCTGGCCGACACCGCCGGCCTGCGCGCCACCGCCGATGCCATCGAGGAGGAGGGCGTGCGCCGGGCGCTGAAGCGCGCCGAGCACGCCGATATCCGCATTGCCCTGTTCGACAGCGCCAGCCACCCGCGGCGCGATGCCGCGACGATGAAACTGATCGACGAGAACACCGTCGCGGTCGTCAGCAAGGCCGACCTGCTCAACCAGGAGCGCGAGGTGGAGCTGGATCTGGGCGACGACATGCGCCCGACCCATTTCGTCTCGGTCAAGACCGGCTTTGGCTTGGCCGCCCTGCTGGGACGGCTGGAAGGCATGATCAAGGCGCGCTTCGACGGCGTGGCGTCCGCCGTGGTGACGCGCACGCGCCACCGGCGGGCGCTGGAGGACTGCTTGGCGGCCTTGACGCGCGCCGAGGCGGCGGACCAGCCGGAACTGGCGGCCGAGGATTTGCGCTTGGCGGCCCGCGCGCTGGGACGTATCACCGGGCGCGTCGACGTGGAGGAGATCCTCGACGTCGTGTTCCGCGAGTTCTGCATCGGCAAGTAAAACGACATGGCTGCGGCTTTCGACTTTGCACCTATCCGCGCGCTGACGTTCGATTGCTACGGCACGCTGATCGACTGGGAGACGGGCCTGTTGCGGGCGCTGGCGCCGCTGCGGGTGCGTATCGGCGGCGCCGTCGGCGACGAGGAGATTCTCTCGGCCTATGCGGCGGCCGAGACGCGCGAAGAAGCGCGGACGCCGGGCAAACCCTATCCGCTGATTCTCGAAACCGTATATCGCACGCTGGCGCGACACTGGAACGTGAGCGCGCCCGACGACGAAGCCGCGCAGTTTGGCCGCTCGGTACCGACGTGGCCGCCATTCGCCGACACGACGGCGGCGCTGCGGCGGCTGCAGGCGCGATTCCAGCTCTGCATCCTGTCCAATGTCGATCATGCCTCGTTCGCCGGCAGCGAGCGGGCCATGGGCATCGCCTTCGACCTGGTGGTGACGGCCGAGGACGTGCGCAGCTACAAGCCGAACGTGCGCAATTTCCGCGCCCTGCTGGAGCGGCTGGCGGATCGGGGCATCGGTGCACACGACATTCTGCACGTGGCCGAGAGCCGCTATCACGATCACGCGCCGGCGCAAGCGCTGGGTCTCAACAGCTGCTGGATCGACCGGCGCGCCGGCCGCGGCGGCGGGGCCAGCACGCCCCACGACGTCGCCGTGACGCCGGTGCTGTCGTTTACCACCCTCGCCGCGCTGGCCGACGCCGCCGGCGTGTAGAACGAGTCGTCACCTCGCCGGCAGTCGTGATATATCCGCGCCGCAATGGCGATGCGGATGGCGGAACAGTCCTACGATGTGATCGTGGTCGGCGGCGGCCACGCCGGCTGCGAAGCGGCAGCGGCGGCGGCGCGCTGCGGCGCGCGCACCCTGCTCTTGACCCACCGCACCGATACCCTGGGACAGATGTCGTGCAACCCGGCCATCGGCGGGCTGGCCAAGGGCCATCTGGTGCGGGAAATCGACGCACTGGACGGCATCATGGGCCGGGCCATCGACCGCGCCGGTATCCAGTTCCGCATGCTCAACCGCTCCAAGGGGCCAGCCGTGCGCGGCCCCCGCGCCCAGGCGGACCGCAAGCTCTATAAGCGCGCGATCCAGACGATCCTGGCCGAACAGGCGGGCCTGGAGGTTCGTAGTGGCACGGCTGAAGACCTGTTTATTTGTCAAAAAACAAAAGAAATTCAAGGAATTAAAACATCTGAAGGAGAGCGGCTCCGCTGCCGCGCGGTGGTGCTGACGACGGGCACTTTCCTGCGCGGCCTGATCCATCGCGGCGAAGAGCGCATCCCTGCGGGGCGGATCGGCGAGGCGCCGGCCATCGGCTTGTCGCGGGTGCTCGAGCATTTCGGGTTCCGGCTTGGGCGGCTGAAAACGGGGACGCCGCCGCGGCTTGACGGCCGGACTATCGATTGGGCAAGCGTCGAACACCAGCCGGGCGACGATCCGCCCGAGCCCTTTTCCTTTCTGACCGCGCGGATCGATGTGCCTCAGGTTCAGTGCGGAATCACCTACACGACGCCCGCCAGCCACAAGCTGATCTTGGCCAACAAACATCGCGCGCCGATGTACAACGGCCAGATCCAAAGCGTCGGGCCGCGTTACTGCCCGTCGATCGAGGACAAGGTGGTGCGCTTTGCCGACCGCGACCGGCACCAGGTTTTCCTCGAACCGGAAGGTCTCGACGATCACACTGTCTATCCCAACGGCATTTCCACGTCATTGCCGGCAGATGTGCAGGAGGCACTGGTCCATTCGATCCCGGGCCTGGAGCGCGCCAGGATCTTGCAGCCGGGATACGCCATCGAATACGATTTTGTCGATCCGCGCGAACTGGCGCCAACCCTGGAAACGCTGAAGGTGCCCGGCCTGTTCCTCGCCGGGCAGATCAACGGCACGACCGGTTACGAGGAGGCGGCGGCCCAAGGCCTGCTGGCGGGGATCAATGCTGCCCGAAGGGTCAGCTGTTCCGCGCCGGTAACCATAGACCGCGCAGAGGGTTATATTGGCGTTATGGTGGATGATCTGACAACCCTCGGCACCTCGGAGCCCTACCGGATGTTCACGTCTCGCGCCGAGTTCAGGCTGCTGCTGAGGGCCGATAACGCCGATCTGCGTCTGACCGAAAAGGGGATTGCGGCCGGCAGTGTCGGGCGGGCGCGCGAGCGGCATTTCAGGGAAAAGCAGGCTGCCCTGGCCAAGACCCGGGCGGCGATGACCGCGACGACCTACACGCCGCCGCAGCTGTCTGGCCTGGGTTTCAAGGTCAATATGGACGGGATCCGCCGCAGCGTATTCGACCTGCTTTCGCTTCCGGGCGAGAGCTGGGACAGCGTTTGCCGGGTCATGCCCGAGCTGCGCCAGGTCAGGCCGGATGTGGTGGAGCAGATCGAGATCGACGCCCGCTACCGGGGCTATATCGAGCGCCAGGACGCTGACATCCGCGCCTTTCGCAAGGACGAGTCGATGCGGCTGCCGCTGGACCTGGATTATGGCCGGGTCGGCGGCCTGTCCACGGAAATCCGGCTGAAGCTGAGCCAGGCCCGGCCCGCGACTCTGGGCGCGGCGGCGCGGATCCCCGGCGTTACCCCAGCAGCCCTGACGGCGCTGCTGCGTCACGTCAGAAAGCCTTCCCCTGTGCGCGCCGCCTAGACTGTTTCACGTGAAACAAAATATCGAGCCGAAACCAAAATACAGTTCCGAGCAGTTTGCGCAGGAGCAGAATGTTTCACGTGAAACACTAGCGCGCCTGGACGCCTATGTGAATCTCCTGCTGGTGTGGAATAAACGGATCAATCTCATCGCCAGATCAACGGAAGCGGACGTCTGGCGACGGCACATCCTGGACTCGGCCCAGCTTTATCCCCTTATTCCACGGGATTGTTCATCTCTCATGGATCTTGGTTCCGGCGCCGGATTCCCGGGACTTGTCCTGGCGATCATGGGGGTAGGGGGCGTGCGCCTGGTGGAGTCCGATGCCCGTAAAGCTGCATTCCTGCGGGAGGCGGCGCGGGTCACGGGCGCAGTTGCGGAGGTAATCCACCGCCGCATCGAGGCCCTTTCGCCCGGGCCGGTGGATGTCGTGACCGCCCGCGCTCTGGCGCCGCTTTCCGAGCTGCTGACTCTGGCCGCGCCGCACATGGGCCCAAAAACCATCGGCCTGTTCCTGAAAGGTCAACATCTAGAGGCTGAATTGACGCAAGCCCACAAAATATGGAGAATGACCGTGGATTGCATTCCCAGCCGGTCCGATCCATCTGGTTCAGTGGTGCGTGTGCGCGAGGTCAGCCATGTCAGCTCTGTCTGAGTCCGAGACCCCCCAAGCCCAGCAGAGCTGTGCGCCGGCGCGCCCGCGGACGCTGGCGATCTCCAATCAAAAGGGCGGCGTCGGCAAGACGACCACGGCCGTCAATCTGGCCACGGCCATGGCGGCCGTGAATAAGAAGGTGCTGGTGATCGATCTCGATCCCCAGGGCAATGCCTCGACCAGCCTCGGCATCGACAAAAAGCACCGCACGACCAACACCTATCACTTGCTGGTCGGCGAAGCCAAAGTGGATGCCGCGGTGGTGAAAACGTCGGTGCCGAATCTCGACGTCATTCCTTCGGGCGTCGATCTCGCGGCCGCCGAGTTGGAACTGGTCGACGTCGATAATCGTCACGCGCGGCTGAAAATGGCGCTGAGCGAACAGGCCGCCGGCTACGATTTCATCCTGATCGACTGTCCGCCGTCGCTGGGGCTGCTGACCTTGAACGCCCTGGTCGCCGCCGACGCGGTGATGGTGCCGCTGCAGGCGGAGTTTCTGGCGCTCGAGGGCATCAGCCATCTCGTGCGCACCATCGACCGCATCCGCAAAAGCTTCAATCCGAAGCTGGAAATCCAGGGGATCGTGCTGACCATGGTCGACAAGCGCAACAACCTGTCGGAAATGGTCGAGAGCGACGTCCGCAATTATTTCGGCGACAAGGTCTATGCCACTGTAATTCCACGCAATGTGAGAATTTCCGAGGCCCCCTCGCACGGCAAGCCGATTTTGCTCTATGATTTCCAATCGAAGGGCGCGCAAGCCTACCTGAACCTCGCCGGCGAGGTTCTCAAGCGCGAACAGGCCGCGGCCGCATGAACGCAGAAACCGTCAAACGCAAAACATTGGGGCGCGGCCTCAACGCCCTGTTCGGCGAAGAGGACGACACGCCGAACGCGCCGGCATCGCCCCGCTCCGAATCGTCGCCCAAGCCGGCCGCCACGCTGCCCGTTGAAATGCTGTCGCCGTCGCCGCTGCAGCCGCGCAAGCACTTCGACGATGCGGCGCTGGAGGAGCTGACGGCGTCGCTGAAGGAGAAGGGCATCCTTCAGCCGCTGTTGGTGCGCCCCGATCCGGCCAACGCCGGACACTACGAAATCATCGCCGGCGAACGGCGCTGGCGCGCCGCGCAGCGCGCGCAGATTCACGACGTGCCGGTGATCGTGCGCGAACTGTCCGACGCCGAAGTGCTGGAAGTCGCGCTGATCGAAAACCTCCAGCGTCAGGATCTGTCGCCGGTGGAAGAGGCGCGCGGCTACCGGCGCCTGATGGACGAGTTCGATCATACCCAGGAAGAAATCGGCGACATCGTCGGCAAAAGCCGCGCTCATGTCGCCAACATGCTGCGCCTGCTGCAACTGCCCGACGGCGCGCAACGCCTGATCGACGACGGCAAGCTGACCGCGGGCCAGGCGCGGCCGCTGATCGGCCTCAAGAATGCCGAGGCGCTAGCCTTGACCGTCGTCAAAAAAGGCCTGAGCGCCCGCCAGGTCGAACGGCTGGCGAAGCAGCACGGCAAGACCAGGCGCGTCGCTTTACGCGCCGACAAGGACGCCGATACCCGTGCGCTGGAACAGACGCTCGAAAACGCCACCGGCTACCACGTCGACATCAGCTTCAACGGCAAGGGCGGCAAAGTGGTCATTGCCTACGCCAATCTGGAGCAGCTAGACGACATCGTGAAACGGCTGACCAGCGCCGGCAAGCGCCAGAAGACCGACGAGGCGCGCGACGACAGCACCGTCGATCTGGAAGAACTGCTGGCGCGCGAGAACTTGAAGGAAAGCGAAGAGCATTTAGCGCGCGACGATCATCGCGCCGCCTATGCCGATCCGGCGGCGGACGACATCGGCGCCCAGGGCACGCTGAAGCGCGCGTCCGCCGGCGCAATGAAAGCGCCGGAGCAGATCGACTATGGCCTTGGCAACACGCTGGACGAATCGCTCAAGGCGACAGGGCACATGCCAGAGGACAAGGGCGGCGATCCGCCGCACGATGCCGCGCACGACGACCCGGGCATCGACGATGTCGGCGCCACGGCAGCCACGCATCGCTGATCCGCGCGCATGCTGACGCCGGCGCCGTTCTATTTCATCCGCCACGGCGAAACCGACTGGAACAGACTGAAGCTGATGCAGGGGCAAACCGATACGCCCCTCAATGCCACCGGCATCTATCAGGCCGAGAGCGCCGCCAGCGTGCTGACGACGCGCAGGGTGGCGACCATCTGCACCAGCCCGCTGCGCCGCGCCAAGCACACCGCCGAAATCCTGGCGACAAAATGCAGCGCCATGTCGATCGTGGTCCACGACGGCCTGCGCGAGGCGAACTTCGGCGCCTACGAAGGTCACCCCAGCGGCCCCTGGCGCGAGGCGTGGCTGCAGGGCGAGCCAATTCCCGGCGGCGAGAGCTTCGAGGACTTTATCGCCCGCTCGCTCGCCGCCCTCAATGACTGTCTGAAACACCCCGGCCCGGTGCTGATCGTCGCCCACGGCGGCACCTTCTACGCGGTGCGCCGCTGGGCCTTGGGCGGGGTCCACGTGCGCGCCGGCAACTGCGAGCTCATGGCCCTGTCGCCGCCGCGCCGGGACCCGGCTGGCCCATGGAAACTGAAGCGAATTTTCGCTCCTGACACTCTGCCGCTGGCCGAGAATCAGAGCTTAACAATTTGATTCAATTATATAAAAATCATCTCCGCCGCGCCAAAAAAAGACACCTTGACCTTCCAGTAAGTGGAAGCCCTATCAAAGGTTCAAGACCGACACCATCGAGAGGACCAGGGCACCGATGAATTACGTAGCTTCCGCACCCGCCGCCGCGACTCGTGATGAAACGCTGGCCATCACCGGCATGACCTGCGCGGCCTGCGCCACGCGAATCGAGAAGAGCCTGCACCAGGTGCCCGGCGTCGGCGAGGCCAGTGTCAATCTGGCGCTCGAGCGCGCGCAGGTGCGCTTCGATCCCGCGCGCACCACGACCGAACAGCTGATCGCCGCCGTACGCGAGGCCGGCTACGACGCCGCGCCGCTCCGTGCCGACGAAACTCCGCGCGACGATAAGGCCCACGTGCGCCGTGAAGCCACGGGCGTGATCCTCGCCGCGGCGCTGACCGCGCCCCTGGTGATCCAGATGATCCTGCACACGGCGGGTATCATGGTTCACCTTCCGGTCTGGCTGGAAGCGGCATTGGCAACCCCCGTGCAGTTCGTCCTCGGCGCGCGGTTCTACGCGGGCAGCTGGCGTGCGCTGAAGGCGCGTTCGGCCAACATGGACGTGCTGGTGGCCTTGGGGACCAGTGCCGCCTACTTCTATTCGCTGGCGCTGATCGTCGAGCAGGGCTCGGCCGCCGCCGGGCGACTTTACTTCGAGGGCTCTGCCGTCATCATCACGCTGGTGCTGCTGGGCAAGTGGCTTGAGGCCCGCGCCAAGCGCAGCACCACGGCGGCGATCCGCGCGCTGATGGCGCTGCGGCCCGAGACCGCGCGCGTGTTGCGCGACGGCGAGGAGCGCGAAATCGCCATCGCCGACGTGGCGCGCGGCGACGTCGTCGTCGTCAGGCCCGGCGAGAAGATTCCCACCGACGGCATTGTCGCGGACGGCCACAGCTCGTGCGACGAGGCGCTCATCACCGGCGAAAGCCTGCCGGTGCACAAGCAGCCGGGCGACACCGTCATCGCCGGCGCGATCAACGGCGCCGGACGCCTGATCGTCCGCACCTCAGCGGTGGGCCACGATACCACCCTGGCCAGGATTGTCGCCCTGGTGCAAAGCGCGCAGAGCGGCAAGGCGCCGATGCAGCGCCTGGTGGACCGGATCAGCGCCGTCTTCGTGCCGGCGGTGCTGTTGATGGCCGCGGCGACGTTCGCCGTCTGGCTGGCAGCGGGCGGCGGCTTCGATCACGCCTTCGTTGCGGCCGTCTCGGTGCTGGTGATCGCCTGCCCCTGCGCGCTCGGCTTGGCCACGCCCACGGCGCTGGTGACGGGCCTCGGCGCCGCCGCGCGTGCCGGCATCCTGGTCAAGGACATCGAAGCGCTCGAACGTCTGCATGCCGTCACCACCGTAGTGTTTGACAAGACCGGCACTCTGACGCTGGGCAGGCCCGCCGTGACCAAGACGATCGTGCTGGCCGGTCCCGAGCGGGAGAACCTTGCCTTGGCCGCGAGCGTGCAGAACGCCAGCGAGCATCCGCTGGCCAAGGCGATGCTGAACCATGCCAAGGACCAGGGCGTGTCGCCATATCCGGTCAGCGAATTCGTTGCGCGTCTCGGCCTCGGTGTCGAGGGCAGGGTCAACGGCCGCCATGTCGCCGTCGGCAGCGTCGCTTTCGCCGAAAGCCTGGGCGCCTCTTTGAATCTCGATCCCGACGACGACACCGCGACGCCGGTCGTGCTGCTGGTCGACCGTGTCCCGCACGCGGTCTTCATGATCGCCGATATGCCGCGGCCGCAGTCGCGCGCCGCGATCGCGGCCTTGCGCGCTGCGGGCTTCACGACCTGGCTGTTGAGCGGCGATCGCGCCAACGTGGCCTTGCGCATCGGACGGGACCTTGGCGTAGATGCGGTCAGGGCCGACGTCAAGCCCGACGACAAGGCCCGCGAGGTCGAACGCCTGCGCCGCCAGGGCGCCGTGGTCGCCATGGTCGGGGACGGCGTCAACGACGCGCCGGCCCTGGCCGCCGCCGACGTGGGGATCGCCATGGGCAGCGGCACCGATGTCGCCATGGCCACCGCCGGCATCACCCTGCTGCGGCCGGATCCGCGTCTGGTCGCCGCCGCCGTCGAGATCGGACACGCGACCCGCGCCAAGATCAGGGAAAACCTGTTCTGGGCCTTCGTCTACAACCTCGTCGGCGTGCCGCTGGCGGCGCTGGGCTTTCTGACCCCGGCGCTGGCCGGTGCCGCCATGGCGCTGTCGAGCGTGAGCGTCGTCACAAATTCGTTGCGGCTCGCCCGCTGGCGGCCGCGTCTGGAAGACTGAGCAAGCAACAAGCAAAAGGAGAACCATCATGGAAACCATTACCCTTCCCGTCGAAGGCATGACGTGCGGCGGTTGTGTCAGAAGCGTCGAGACGGCGCTGGCCCGTCAACCGGGCGTCAGCACCGCCAAGGCCTCGCTGCAGAACAAGCGCGTGACCGTTCAATTCGATGCGGCGACTGTCGGCCGCGCGCAGCTGGAGCAGGCCATCCGCAAGGCCGGCTACGAAGTTCCGGCCTGAGCCTCAGGGCCTGACGCAATCGCGCGGAACGGTTTCGCCCAGGCGTTCCAGCACCGTAAAAGCCATGGCCGCGGTTTTGAGGTCGATCTCGGCGTCGCGGTAGAAATGGTCGAGGCCGATGCCCATGACAATGGCGCCCGGATGGGCCCATTGATGGGCCAGCGGCGTCAGGCCGTCGTTGGGGCCGAAACGCCGCAGCCGGTCGTAGCCGTCGCGGGCATCGACCGTGATCTGGCCCGACAGCGGCACGCCGACATAATGAAACACGGCCAGGTGTGCGGGCAGGTGCTGGCGGTGCAGCCGCGCCATGCTGCGGGCGGTGGTCAGGCTGTCAATGCTGTCGCCGCCGTCGATGCCGTCCCAGGCCAGCGCCGCCCAGGCCAGCCACGATAGCGGCCAGGTGCGCGCCAGGTCGGCCAGGGGGCTGCCGCGCAACACGCCGCCGACGTTGACCCAAGCCCGTACCGGCGCCGCTTCGTCCCGGGTCAGCAAGGCCCCCAGCGCATGGGCCGCTTCGGGCCCACCCTTGCTGGTAGAAACCAGAATGACGCGGCGTTCGGGCGGCCGCGCGCGCAGATGCGCGGCGATGACGGCGGCGTTGTCGTCCACCGCGCCGTTCTCGTCGATCTCGATCAGCGCCGTGCCCAGGCCCAGGGCCGCGAACAGGCGGCGCTGCGCGGCAAAATCCGCTCCCGTGGCCGGATTGCTGCGATAGAACCACCCAGGCACGAAATGGATTTCGGGCAGATCCGCCCCGGCCATGCAGGCGGCCAGCAGCGGCCAGCCCGCGCGCCCCCAGGCCCTGAGCCGCGCAAGATAGCGCGCGTACAGATTCTGCGCCGCGGCATGTTCGGGCAATCGCGCCAGACGTGCGATCAGCACCAGGGTTGCGGTGTCGACCGACGTGGCCTGCGTCAGCCCGCGCAGATCCTCGAACGTCGGCAGGCCGTCGCCGGCCAGCGCCGCCGCCACCGCCGGGTGCCCGGGGGTAAGGCCGGCGCTCAATTCGGCCAAGGTGCGCTCGGCCACGGCGCCATCGAGCGCGCTGACGATGCGGTGACCGGTGACATCGCCGCCGACCGGCGCGCGCATGGCGGCTGCACACGCCGCCGCGCCCAGCGGCAGCAGCATCAGCGCCAGCGCCGCGCGCACGGCCCGCATCGCGCCGCCCTAACGGCTGCGGCGAGCGCCGGCCTGGGCGATCTGCATCAGCGCCCGCTCGGCGATGGCCTCGGCCGGCATGTCGGTGGATTTGGCCTGCAGCTCCGCCTCGTTCAGCAGGTCGAGGGCGCGCACGATGTTGGCCTCGGACCAGTGGCCCGCCTGGGCCTGGAACCGCCCCTTGAACTTAAAGAACACCGGCGGGCGCAAGGCCATAATCGCCTGGTCGAGGCCCTTGCCGTCGTTCAGCCGCCCGCGCGTCTCGTGTAGGCGCAGGAAATGCCGCGCCGCGGCGCCGATGACGGTCACGGGCGACGCCCCCTCGGCCATCAGCCGTCCGTAGACGCGCTGTACCGTCGCCTGATCGCCGTCGCCGACAGCGTAGATGAGATCGTCCAGGTCGAAGGCGGCGCTGTCGCCGATGCAGGCGCGCGCATCATCCTCGCTGACGGTACCGCTGCCCTTATACAGCGCCAGCTTCTCAAGCTCGCGCCGGCTGAGCTCGCGGTCGCCGCCGAGCCGGTCGGCAAGCCAGGCCAGCGCCTCCGGCGTGGCCGTCAGCCCGTGGGCCTTGAGCGTGTCGCGGATCACGCCCTCTAGCGCCCGCGCGTCGTCGGCGTAGCACGCCACGGCAGCGCCGGCCTCGGCCGCCTCGAACACGGCCACCAGCTTGGCCCGCGCGCCGATGTCGCCGGCCGTGACGATCATGAACGAATCGCCGACGGGGTTCTCGAACCACGCCGCGAAGGCATGGGCGACGACTGTCTCCAGCCGCGCGTCGGCGTCGGCATCGCGCCAGCGCACCACGCGCCGCCCGCCGCCAAGACTCATGGCCGCCGCCTCGTCGGCCAAGCGCGCCGGATCGTCGCGCAACAGCGCGCAGGAGAACTCGGCGACGCGGAACGGGTCGTCGGGGTCTTGCGCGATCAGCCGGGTCAGCGCAGTCATGCGCTCGCGCACCAGGCCGCCGTCGGGGCCATAGAGCAGTACCGCCTTTACGTCGCCCGGGTGGCGCAGAAAACCGTCGGCGCGGCTGCCGGTGATTTTCATCGATGGTCAGCGCCTGGCGCTTTGCGGCTTGAGCCGCCGGTCGAAATAGACCGCGAGCCGCGTCTTGATCTCGTCGCCCAACAGGCGCAGGGCACGGTCTTCGGCGTCGGCCTGCGAGGCGACGGTGGCGTACTGGTCGTCAAGGATGTTGTAGCTGACCACGCTCTGCGCCGCGTCGCCGAACACCCGCGCACCGGCTTCGTAGAGCGCGAAAGTCGCGGTCAGGATCATATTGGCGCGCGAGGTGGTGGAGTCGGGCCGCACGCCCAGCTCGATGATCTGCTTGTTCAGCACCACGTCGAGGTCATAGCGCCCGTCGGCCGCCGGACCGTTGCTGTAGAGTTTCTCGTTGAGGATCTGGCGCAGACGCTGGCCGCTGCGGTCGGCGATCGGGCGGATGCGGGTCTGGGCCAGCGCGGCGACCACATCGGGCCCGCCCGTCACGCCGGCGGCGCCATAGAGCGGGCGGAAACCGCAGCCGCCTAGCGCCGAGCCGGCGACTGCGGCGACCAGGCCGCCCAGGACGCGGCGCCGGGTGACAGAGAAGACATGTCCGATTGACCTCATGGCCCTTGCATTGCACATCCTGGTAGGGTGTCAAGTTGCGGTGCGGACAGCCGCGTGATCTGCCCCGAGGGAGTACGCCATGAAACGACGCGACCTGATTGTCGGAGCCGCCGCCACCCTGGCCGGAACCGCAGCCCTGGCCCAGGGCGGGCCCGACCACATCATGCCCAAGGATCCCAACGCCAGGGGACTGTCCGGCCCGCTGCACACGGTGACCCTGATTACCGCCGACCTCAAGGCGTTGACCCGAATGTACGTCGACGGGCTGGGCATGACGCTGTCGGGGCCGGTGGAGATCAACACCGGCAACCGAACCATCCTCAACGCCGTGTGGGGCATTCCCCAGACGATGACCTGGCAGATGTACATGCTGCGCCGTCCCGCCGTGCCGCGGGCCACGCAAATTCGGGTCCTGGTGATGGATCGTGCCACGCCCTCCATCCGCAAAAGCTGGAACCGGCAGGAGCCGGGCCCCTACGGCATGGGATTCCCGACCGATGACGTGCCCGCCTGGGACAAGGACATCGCCCAGCTGGGCTTCACCCGCGCCACGCCCGAGATCGAACGCTTTCCGCTGAAGCGCGCCGACGGCAGCGGCTATGAGGTTCTGGAGGCGACGTTCAACGGCCCTGAGTTTCTGCGCGCCATCGCCATTTCGCGCCGCGACGGCATGGCCCAGGTGGGCGATCTCGACCCCGCGACCAAGCGCGGCGGTCCGGCCTATGCGACGCAGGTCGTGACCGACATGGACGCCATGGTGAAATTCTTCGTCGAGGTGCTCGACTACGAGGTCCGCACCGACCGCGTTTGGCGCGCGTACGCAGTGCCGTTCCGGTTCGTCACCATGTACGCCAGGGGCGCCACCAACGGCCATGTCGCCCTGGCCGCCTACGACGCCAAGGACACGCTGCCCGGCACCGGCGTGCCGCCGGCGCCGCCCAACCGCGGCATGGCGATATGGAGCTTCCCGGTCAGCAACATCGACGCCTTCCAGGCCCGCGCCGAAGGCGCCGGCCTTGAGCTCGCGGGCGGTCATTCGGCCATCAACGTTGCCGACCTGGGCAAACGCATGGCCATCACCGTGCGCGCGCCCAACGGCTTCCTGATCGAGGCTTTCCAGACAGCGGCGTAAGCCGACGCGGGGTCGGTCAGCCCGCGACGATGTTGACGATCTTCTCGCGCACCACGATGACCTTGCGCGGCGGCTTGCCGTCGAGCTGCTTCTGCACGGCGGGAATCGCCAGCGCCAGCGCTTCGTAGGCCTTCTGATCGTCGGCCTTGCCGACCGTGATGGTGCCGCGCAGCTTGCCGTTGACCTGCACGCCGACGGTGATGCGGTCGTCTTCGGCCAGCGCGGCGTCGGCCACGGGCCAGGGCGCCTCGGCCAAGAGCGTGCCGTGGCCCAGCGCCTGCCACATCTCTTCGGCGACGTGCGGGGTGAGGGGGCTGACCAGCCGTGCGATGGTCGCCACGCCGAAGCGGAACACCGTCGCCGCGCCCGGCTGGTCGCGGTCGAGGCCCTCCAGCGCGTTCGACAGCTCGCGGATGCGCGCCACCGCCGAGTTGAAACGGAACCGCTCGAGATCGTCGGTGACCGCCCGGATCGCCTTGTGGCAGGCGCGCAAGCCGGCCTGCGCGCCGGGCGCGAGCGCGGCGAACGGCGGCAGCTCGCCCGCCGGCAGCTGTCGCGCGACGGTTGCAAGCTTCCACAGACGGTTGACATAGCGCCAGGCGCCTTCGATGCCGGCGTCGGTCCATTCCAGGTCGCGCTCGGGCGGCGAGTCGGACAGCATGAACAGCCGCGCCGCGTCGGCGCCGTAGGCGTCGATGATCGCCTGCGGATCGACCGTGTTCTTCTTCGACTTCGACATCTTCTCCGAGCGCCCGACGCTCAGCGGCGCGCCGGTGGAAACGCGAAAGGCCCGGTCGCCGTCCTTGCGCACGTCGCCCGGCTCGACCCAGGCGCCCGAGGCCTCGCGATAGGTCTCGTGGCAGACCATGCCCTGGGTGAACAATCCGGCGAAAGGCTCCTTCAGGTCGAGATAGCCGCAGGTCTGCATGGCGCGGGTGAAGAAGCGCGAATAGAGCAGATGCAGCACCGCGTGCTCGACGCCGCCGATGTACTGGTCGACCGGCAGCCAGCGCATGGCCTCGGCCTTGTCGAACGGCCGGTCGGCGACACGCGGCGAGCAGAAACGG
>Ga0073934_10005786_pt1 | contig 18679 bp, 22 predicted proteins | sample LarsenN4metaG_FD_76834 | JGI IMG/M metagenome (GOLD analysis project Ga0073934, IMG submission 76834) | Hot spring sediment bacterial and archeal communities from British Columbia, Canada, to study Microbial Dark Matter (Phase II) - Larsen... ... | reverse complement strand
TCGGGGCAAACGCTCGTCATTGCCCGTCGCGATAAGCCTTGAATCGGCGAACAACCAATCCACTACCGAACGATCGTGATCGGTTGCATCGGCTCCGAAAGCGATGCAGGGCACTCAGTCCAGCGGGCGGGCGGGTCCCAACCGCAGTTCAACTGCTTCAAAGATCGATTCACAAAGAAATTCTTCGTGCGGCTATAGAAGGATGTCGCGCGGGTAGGTCGCGGTCGGTCGCGCCAGTTCCGCGTCGATCAAGCCGACGTAACTACAAGCATTCATCACCAGCTCGGAGCAGAAATAGCCGGGCTTGTCGTAATCCGGTCGGCCCCGCAGCGCCGCCGTCAGCGGCATCTTGCTCCGAAGCGGCGTGACCTGGGCATACACCCGGAATTTGGGAAACTTCTTGCCGGCTTGCATGTACACGAACTCCGTGAGCCGCGCCGACTCTTCTGCCGTCAACGGGATCTTGCGCGCTCGTACCCAGACGCGGCCGACCGCTTCGTACTTGCGAACGTGCGGCCACATTTCGACGATGGAGACCCCTTCCTTCAATGCGCCGTGGGGGCCAGCTTCCAGGATCGCGAGGGTTCCGTCCGGTCGTGCGAACACGATCATGCTGTGATTGGGGTAGCCGCTTCCGGCGAGGATATGGCCGATTACGGAGCGAATATCGTTGTTCGCCGCCATGATGATGTCGCCGGGCTGCGGTCGGTACGGACGGGCGGGAAGCCGAAGCCTCTCATCCAGTTCGAACGCCGGTTGATAGACGTAGGAGTGCACTTCGGTCGCGGGAGGATTGGCCAGTGTAAGTCCGACAAGCATCCAAGGAGCGAGAAGAGTATTCATGGCGCCCATTTCCTTCGTTGCATGGTGTTGATGCACCGCCGGGTTTTCGAGCCGCGCTTTGGAAAATAATCGTCATTTGTTCCGATTCTAATTCAAACGGTGTTGCCAAACGATAGCAGGGAATTGTCCGGCATGAACAAGTTTGCCGGTCGTTTTGGAAATGTCGCACGGCTTCAACCTCATACTCTGAAACATGCGCCTGGCAAAACCCTTGCCTTCATACATGACTCCGTACCGATTATTGCCATTGCTTTCGACCTCACAACCGGTAGAATTGGTATTGAAGATGTTGGAAGACTAGCTGAAGGATAGTTCGGTCAAGGCCGGGCGATCCATCAAAAAGTAGGCCGACGTGGACGAACGCCGCAGGGCGTTCGACCACGTCGGCTTTTTTTTTCCTGCGGCTGCTCTCGCCGGCAGCAGTTCCAGGCGACTCGGGATTGGAATGGACCGGGCTTTCTCTCACGAATTTGGAGGATACCTCATGTTGGGTACAGCAAGTCGAACGATTTTGATGGCCACCGTGGCGACTGCCGATGCTCACACTCATGGTGATGCCAGACCGCCCCACCCTGCATCTCCGACAGCATTGGAAGATCAAATGCGATGCATCCACGAGCGGTCGATACGCATTGACGCGTTGATCATGCAGATGCGACAAGTCGCAAGTGCAGAACGTCCAGGTGTCCGAAGTGCGTCGTGAAAAGGAGGGCTCTACCATGTTGGTGCTCACCCGAAAGAGTCGGCAAGCAGTGATTATCGGTGGGTCAGCAGGCTACGAGCGCGTGCTCAAAGTGACGGTGCTGGACATTCAAGGCGGGAGGGTGCGCCTCGGATTCGAGGTCGATCCCGACATTCCCGTCCATCGTTCCGAGGTATGGGAACGAATCCAGTCCAATGGGCAGCCGACCGCCGCCACTGGAGACGCTGAGGCATCGGAAGTTTCATGAGTCAGGCCGGGCTGTGCCGAACGATGCCGCGAGATGATCGAACAGCAAAGGATCGCGCTATTTCCAGTGCTCGCGGAGCGCTGGAGCAGAGGTTTTATCCCCTAGAAGAAAAGGACTCTGATAATGATACGTCAATCCTGTTTATTTCGCTCAGCTATGTTCGGGCTCGGGGTAATCGCTGTCCTGGCGGCGACGAGCAGGGCACAGCCGCCTCCGAAAGCCGGTTCATTGCCCAACGATGTGTCCGTGCAAACCGGAGTCGAGGTGCAGACTCGCGGGCCCATCCATGAGGCGTTTGCCGCGCTCGCAATTCGCGGACCACGGTCCTCGCCCGTCATTTCCACACCACCTCCAGAACTGATTGAAGAGCTGATTCCCGAGCAAAGGCCGGAAGGCGACAACTCGCAGTGGATCCCCGGCTACTGGGCCTGGAACGACGATTCTGATGCCTTCCTTTGGGTCAGCGGGACTTATCGAATAGTTCCCCCCGGCCGGCATTGGGTGCCGGGTTACTTCAATCGGACCGAAGACGGTTGGCAATGGATCGTCGGCTTCTGGGACGATGTCAAGAATGACATTGATCTATTGCCGGCGCCGCCTGATCCGGTGGACGAGGCCATCCCACCACCACCAGCAGAAGCGAGCATCTACCAACCAGGTTGCTGGGTGTATCATGGCGGTCAATACATGTGGCGAAGCGGTTTCTATCTTCCCTATCGGGAAGATTGGTTGTGGACGCCGGCCAGCTACTATTGGACGCCGGGCGGCTACATCTTCAACGAAGGCTACTGGGATTATCCCTGGCAGCGTCGGGGGCTCCTATTTGCACCGGTTATGTTTTCGAACCGACTGGGGCTTCAGTCGGGCTGGTCTTATCGCCCCAGTTACCTCGTGAACAGTAATTTTCTAATGGCGTCGCTGTTCGAGCGGCCGAGTTATCAACACTACTATTTCGGCGACTATTACGATCCGCGCTACGACCGAATGGGTTTTGTGTCGTGGACAGACGCCCGCTATAGCGCGAACGTTGGCAATCCTCTCTTTACCTATTACCAGCTGCAAAATCGTACGAATCTCAACTGGTCACGCGACCTGCGGCAACTCTATACCACACGGCGACTGGACATTTCGGCACGTCCGCCTCGCACGCTAGTGCAACAGCAGACCGTGATTCAGAAGATTCACAACAAGACGGTCATTACCAACAACGTAACCAACATCGACAACATGACCGCGGTTGCCCATTTGACGAGCGTGGACAAGACGCGCGTTAAACTCCAACCAATTACAAAGGTCCAGATTGCGGAAGCACAGAAGACGGCCGTTCAGTTTCGCGAGTTCGGCGCGCAGCGTGCCAAACTGGAAGTTGAGGCCAGGGTCAAAGCGCAAGCCCAGGTCCAACCGGGAAAGACGCCGATGCCGATCAAGGTGGAACTGCCCGCGAAACGGCCGGCGCCCGTTAAGGTAAATAATGGACCGAAATCGTTTGTGCCGCCGGCGTGTCCCGTGATGCCGGAACCCAAACCGATTAAACTCGGCAAGGGAAAGCCCGCTGAGGCGGGTAAACCTGCAGTCACACTACCAGACATCAAACCGAAAGATCCGGTATCACCACCGCCGAAAGATCCATCTCCGGCGGCGAAACCGCCAGCAAAACCGACTCCGCCGGTCAAACCGCCGGTGGGCCCGGCGCCCGGCAAACCGTCCGTTCCGCCGAAGCCGGACAAGAAGTAAAGCGAGTTCTATCGAGAAGACTCCTGCTCCAAATGAGCGGGAGCCTTTTCGCGTTCCGTCGGAGGTGTCCCAATGCGCATGACTTACGCTTTCCTGTTGCTTTTGATTCTCGGGGCAATTGCAATCTTTGCCCTGGAGAACCGCGAGATGATGACTCTGACGTTCTTCGGCCAAAGTGTCACATGTCCCCGCTCGCTCATGATTGCCATCGTCTATGTGTTGGGCATGCTCAGTGGCTGGATCGTAGTTGGCCTCGTGCAGCGCCTGATTCGCCGGGAAGTCGAACGTATTACTGCGTGAAACAGCACATGACGCGGCGCCTGGCGAGAGGGCAGATCGTGCATCGTTCATTGGGAATCGCGCCGATCGTGACTTTCACGGCAGGCGGCCATTGCCCGTTCTCTGACCTTCAAAAAGGGGATTATCATGTCAATTGGATTCATCGTGCTGGTCGTCCTGGTCCTATTGCTCCTGGGCGTGCTGCCCACTTGGGGCCACAGCCGCAGTTGGGGCTACGGCCCTAGTGGCGGCGTGGGGTTGTTGGTCGTCCTCGTAGTCCTGTTGCTGCTGTTCACCAATGTTTTTCCGCGATTGAGCTTTTAGGTCATCGTGCCGTGGCGACACTCAGGAGTCGGTCTCGAACATGATTGGTCGAAAACAGTCTTTTTACTCAAAGTGAACACCTCAGGTGTGTGGAACGACGCAGTTGTTGGCAAACGTGCAAAAAACCGGGAAACAATTCCGCCCCGAATGCAGCTGCAATCATCATTAAAGTCGCTATTCGCGGTCGAGACGCATATAATGGAATGCAAGCTCACCAGGAACTCCGATCAACGCGACAGGAATCGTCGGATGACTAGATGAAGGGCAACCCGGCTGTGCCGGGAGGTCCGTTAACGAGTAAGCCGACATGGTCGAACACCCCAGTGGTGTTTGACCATGTCGGTTTTTTTTTGAAGTGGCACAGTAAATACTACCACAGGAATCAACGCAATGGAAAAGTCCAACTCAACTTTGGCTCAACAGATCGCTCAGGCGGCAATTGCATTCGAAAGGCAGCGCACCGGGAATCACCTGCCCACGTCTGTGACGGTGGTCATTGGCGGGGGAACACTGGTTATCACGCTGCATGGCGCCTTGACGCCGGCCGAAAAGGCACTGGCCAGGAATCCCGAAGGGGCCGCGAAAATACAGGAGTTTCACCGTCAGTTGTTTGCCAGCGCTTCCGGTTCGCTGCGCCAGGAGATCCAGCGCATCACCGGGATGGAAGTTCGCGAGGCGACAACCGAGCTCGAACCGGCCGCCGGCGCCGTCGTGCACGCGTTTACCAGCGGGGAAGTCGTTCAAGTGTTCCTGCTGAATGGACATATGCCGACCGAGACTTGGAGCGGAAGCGAAGCCGAAATCTTGTCATGAGGACACCCCAATGACATCCAGCAGCGACTCCACGGACAACGACAAAATTGATGCCTGGCAGAACGGGTTTCTGCCGTTCGTATCCATCATACGCGAGCAATCCGCCATCCTGTTTCAGAATCTGTTGCCGGCGCAGCGCAACGAGGCTCTTGCGAAGGTCGCGGCCATCGTCATGATCGGCTACCTCGGACATCTCGAAGCACGCGAGCCCGATGCCTTCGATGCCGCCGGCCGGACCATTTCCGCTGCCCAGTTCATACTCGACGGCGCTCTCCCGAATGGACGCGTCACGGAAATCTCGGTTCGCCTTGCGAAAGAGCGACGAAGGCGACGCAAAGCAGAAAAGCGACTGAATGCCGCCGACATCGAAATGGAAGCCGCGCGACGGATTCAGCAGAAGCTCCTGCCTTCGGCGCCTCCCGTGCTGCCTGGATTTGACATTGCCGGCATTACCCGACCCGCCGATGCCACCGGCGGCGACTATTTCGACTACGTCCCCATGCTCGACGACTGCGTGGGCGTCGTTGTCGGTGATGTGAGTGGCCACGGCTTCGGCCCCGCTCTGGTCATCGCGTCTGCGCGTGCCTATTTGCGGGCTTTTGCGCGGACACACAACGATTTGGGAGAGTTGCTTTCGCTCGTCAATCGCGTTCTCACCGTTGATATGGAAATCGATCGCTTCGTTACGGTCGCTCTGGCGCGGCTCGACGCCCGGAAGAGAACCTTGGTCTATGCCAGCGCCGGCCATCCGACCGGTTACATCCTCGATGCCGCTGGAATTGTCCGATTGCACCTGCCGAGCACCGGTCCGTTGCTCGGCTGCGGCTTCAATGGGAACTACTTCGAATCGCCGTTGATTCCGCTCGAACCGAATGACCTCGTCCTTCTTCTCAGCGATGGCGTCACCGAATCGTTCGCACCCGACAGCGCAGCGTTTGGCTCGGACCGGGCGGTCAATATCGTTGGTGCTTACCGCCAAGAAGCGGCGGCTCAGATCGTCTTCAATCTCTATCACGCGGTTCGCGCGTTTTGTCAGAATGCGCCGCAACAGGATGACATCACGGCCGTGGTGATCAAAGTCGGCGAACGAACAACGGTCAGTCATGGATGAAAAGGGAGATTCAAGCATGTTGGTCTTCACCAGAAGAAGTCAAGAGGCGATCGTCGTTGGCAGCGTGCCGGATCGTGAGCCACTGCTCAAAGTCACCGTGTTAGAAATTCAAGGCAACAAGGCGCGCTTGGGCTTCCAGGCTGACGATGGCGTCATGATTCATCGCTCCGAGGTGTGGGAACGGCCATCCAAGTACACAAAACAACCGAGAGGTAAATGATGCACTCGATTCGACCACTGTTTCTTTCGACTTATCCGCCGGAGGAATGCGACATCGCGGTTTACGCAAAACAAACAGCCGACTCCATTGACCGGGAAGCGCGCGCGAGTGTTTGCGCCGTTGCGGCAATTCGAAAAACGAGTGAACTCGAGAGCGATGATCCACGCATTGTGCACATCGTTCATAACAGTCGTCCACTCGATTACGAACTTGCCGCACGGTTCGCCAACGATGGGCCTTGCGACGTGGTCAGCGTCCAACACCGGTTTGATCTCTTTCCCGGTGAAATTGGGGAACGCATCCTGGAGTTCGTGCGAAATTGCCGAAAACCGATGATCACGACATTTCACGAACTGCTGTCTCATCCTTCACCGCCCCAGCGACGCTTGATCCAGGAATTAGCGCGCCTCAGCTGCGGCATCGTTGTTCTGACAACAGCCGCCGCACGCCTGTTGGCGGGCGCGTATCACGTATCGGCCATTCAGCCGGTGTGCGTCATTCTGCATGCCAAGCCCGATGCTCCTCATAAGGCCGTAAATCATAGGGCCGAAGGTCCATTGGACCATGACTCAGCGCGCCACGAATGGACTCCGGTGCAAGCCCGCGCATCCGCAAAACCAACATTGTGGTCCCAGGAGGGTGCGCAGTACTGGGAGCTCTTCGACCAGATCCTGGCCACTCGCGATAAGCGCCTGGGATCTCGTTTCCTCGCATCGTTCGCTCGACCTCCGAATAAGGACCACGGCTGACGCGGGTTGCCTACGGCAATCCCGAAAGTGCCAGCGACGCAGCTCAACGAACCGTTGCGGTGCGTGGAAGCGTCCGGTATCCTGTCTGCATGCAATTGCACGATTCGCACCATTGGCCGCGGGCCGCGTCGCGGCGTGACTTTTTGTTTCGTGCCGGCGGGGGGTTCGGCGCTATCGCGCTGACTTGGCTGTCGGCTCGCGCCGAAACGGCGAAGCGGTCGGCGAATCCACTCGTCGCCAAGCCGCCGCACTTTGCCCCGCGAGCGAAGAGCGTCATCTTCATGTTCATGGTCGGCGGGCCGAGCCCGATCGATCTGTTCGACCCGAAGCCAGAGTTGCTCAAGCGCGCCGGCCAGCCGCTGCCAAAGGGTTACGGCACGTTCATCAGCCAGTTCACCAAGGGCGATACGCCGCTTTTGCCGAGCACGCGCAAGTTTCGCAAGCATGGCCAAAGCGGTCTCGACGTTTCGGACTTGATGCCGAACCTCGCGGAATGCGTGGACGACATCTGCTTCCTGCGGTCGTGTTGGTGCAACAGCGCGATTCATGCACCGGCGATGTACGAACTGCACAGCGGCCGAACGCTCATGGGCCATCCGAGCCTTGGCTCCTGGGTGACTTACGGCTTGGGCAGCGTGAGCGAAAACTTGCCGGCCTATTGCGTCATGCCTCAACCTGAAGGAGTGCCCGAGGGCGGCGCTCCGTGCTGGGGATCGGCGTATTTGCCCGCGGTGTATCAGGGCACGCTGCTTCGCCGCGGGGCGAGTCCAATCCTCAATCTCAAACCGCCGGCCGGCGTCAGCGACGAACGCCAACGCCGAGCGTTCGATTTCGTAAAGCAACTGAACGAGATGAATCTCGACCAGGGCGACAGCGAACTCGCGGCCCGGATCAGCACGTACGAACTGGCCTTTCGCATGCAGCAGCACGCTCCGGAAGCAGTCGACCTTTCGCGCGAGGATGAGAAGACGCGCCGCCGATACGGGCTCGATCAACCGCACACCGTTGACTTCGGCACGCGGCTGCTGTTGGCGCGAAGGCTGGTCGAACGCGGCGTGCGCTTCGTTCAGGTGTATTCCGGCGGCGGGCCGCTGATCACGCAATGGGACGCGCACGACGACATCAATGGCAACCATGAAAAGATGTGCGGCCACGTCGATCAGCCGATCGCCGCACTCCTGAAGGACTTGAAGGCTCGCGGCATGTTGGATGAAACGCTGGTGATCTGGGCCAGCGAGTTTGGTCGAACGCCGTTCTCGCAGGGCGGCAAGGGCCGCGATCACAACCCGTACGGCTACACGATGTGGCTGGCCGGCGGCGGGGTCGAAGGCGGGCAGGCGATCGGCGCCACCGACGAGTTCGGCATGAAAGCCGTCGAGAAGCGGATCAGCGTCAACGATTTTCATGCGACGATCCTGCACCTGCTCGGCCTGGAACATACGAAACTCACGGTTCGCCACAACAGCCGCGACGAACGATTGACGGATGTCGGCGGCCAGGTGATCCGCGAGGCGCTCGCCTAGGAAAAACCATGCGACACATTTTCTCAATTTTTCTGCTCCTTCCCGCGATTGCGTGGGCCGACGATGACAAAGTCGCCCGGCTCAAGAAGAACGCGGACGAGGTTTGTCAGGCCGTGCTCAAGGAAAATCACGAAAAGTTGATCGACTTGACGCACCCGAAAGTGGTCGAGATCACCGGCGGCCGGGCAAAGATGCTCAAGATACTCAAGGAAATCGCCACCGAATTGGCGGACCAGGGCATCAAGTTTGAAAGCATCGATCTCGAAACGCCGGAGCCGATCGTGGTTTCCGGCACGCATGAATTCTCGGTCGTTCCATACGTCCTGCGGATCAGCAAGGGAAAGACAAAACTGCGGCAAAAGAACTATTTGCTGGGCGTTTCCGCCGATGCGGGCAAAACCTGGCGGTTCATCAACGGGCCGATCCCGGATTCGTTGCGAAAAGCCATCGACGATTTTCCGGCAAAGCTCGAGTTGCCGAAAGAAGAAAAGGCGATGATCGAAAAGGACTAGCGGCATGTTGTTCACTTCCTGGCGGTTGAAATTGCGGTTTCGGCTGATCTGGCGCTGGATGTTCGGCCTCGCGTTCCTGACGGGTGCGCTCGTCGCGCATGGCTGTCACGGCGACGACGTCGATCACGAACTCTGCGCGCCGCCCGGACCGACGATGACGGCGAACTAGCCCTCGGCGAGTCGGCGAATCGTTTCCGGAACCAGCCGTTTGTATCGACCGCCTTCTTCCAATATGACCGCCTCGAAGCCAAGATCCCTCAGCCAGCCTCGATGTTTGCTCCCATCGTTTTCTTCGGCGATCACGTACTTTCCGAGCAGGTCAAGCCGCCAGTTCCAGACCGATTCGAGGGCTGCGATTTCGCCACGAAGGAGGGCGGCGTAGTTGTGATCGAGTTGTTGAATCAGCGACTCGGCAATCGGCGTCGGATCGAACGCCTGGCCAACAACGGATTGCAGGGAGCCGGCAAACTCGAGACCAGCAAACTGGAAGTCAGCCGCGGACTGTGCGACGTTCAGTCCGATCCCAGCAACGATGCCTTTGGCCTGCTCGATGAGGATGCCGCACACTTTGCGATCGAGCAGCAAGAGGTCGTTGGGCCATTTGATTTTCGCCTGCCAACCGGTAATGCGGAGGATCGTCTCGCTGACGGCGGCCGCGGCCCACGCGGTCAGAAGCACCGGACGTCGTAAATGCGGCGGCGGAAAGAGGACGACCGACATGAGGACGCTGGATCTCGGCGGCGCCTGCCAGCGCCGGCCGTATTGCCCGCGGCCTTCGGTTTGTTCATCGGCGAGTATGACGGTTCCATGATGAGCGGGGTCGTCCGCAAGTGTAGCCGCAAAGGCATTGGTGCTGGCGATGGACGGAAACCGGCGAATATCGCGGCCGATTTGGTAATCTTGCTTGTGCGGCACGTCGGAACGTTGCATGTAAAGGCCAATTACTCTTCACGCCAAATGGTCAGAACTCGTACAACCTTGTCGTCTTCAATAACGTCGAATGCAACAGCAAGCGGCACGACGATCAAAACGCGCGTGGTTCCGTACAGCCATTCGCCAACGGTGGCGGGTCGATTCTGCAGCAACTGCTCGATGCGGTTGCAAGCCGAATTGATTTCCGAGCGGTCAGAAGCGGATAGCCACAGAGCCGCGAGATCTTGCTCCGCTCGCGATTGCCAGACGATGGAGTATTTCATCTGCGCTCCAAGTCGCTCAGGATATCCTTCAGCGAACGACCGCCTTCCTGTCGGCGCAGACTTTCGATCTCTTCCGGCGTAAAGCGCAGTTTGGCCCGCGCATACAACAACGCCATATAGTCGTCTTCGGAAACAAAGTACCCCAACGGATGACCGGTGCTGTCACAGAATCGCGTTCCCGTTTTCAATCCGTTCAGTCTCTTTCGCAGTTCCTCGTCGATTACAATTTGGCTCATCGCAGCTTCCTCACTTGGAGAATTCGCATCCATTTTACCGCTTCCTTGCATCTTCCTCAAAGTCCAGGGCGATGTCGAGGGCGACCGCCGAGTGCGTTAGCGCGCCGACGCTGATGCGATCGACGCCGGTTTCGGCGATGCTGCGAACGGTGCCGAGCGTGACGCCGCCCGACGCTTCGAGTTGCACCGGCACCGTTCGGGCGCGACGCTGATCGACGCAGGCGCGCAATTCGTCATGCGTCATGTTGTCCAGCAGGATGATGTCCGGCGAACAGGCCAGGGCTCGGACGAACTGATCGAACGAATCCACCTCGATTTCGATGGGCAGGTCCGGGGCGGCTTGCCGTGCTCGGCGGATCGCCATCCCGATCGGATCGGAATAGTCGGCCAGGACCGCCAAATGATTGTCCTTGATCAGGATGCCGTCATACAGGCCGACGCGATGGTTTTGCCCGCCGCCCATGCGCACGGCATACTTCTCCAACAGCCGCCAGCCGGGCGTGGTTTTCCGTGTATCGAGGATCGTCACCGGCAAGCCGGCCACGGCATCCACGTAGCGGCGCGTGTTGGTGGCGACTCCGCTCAACCGCTGCAGAAAGTTCAGCATCGTCCGCTCGGCCATCAGGATCGACCGCATTGTTCCGCGAATGGTGGCGATGCGGTCGCCGCGATGCACCGTCTCGCCGTCCGAGCGCAGCGGATGAAATGACAGATTCGGGTCGAAGACTTCCGCGACCAGCGCCGCCGCGGGGAGGCCGGCCAATACGCCGGTGCTGCGAGCCACGAACACGGCGGCGCCATCGGCGTCGGCCGGGACGAGCGCCATCGTCGTTCGGTCGCCGCTGATGCCGAGGTCTTCGCGAACGGCCAGATCCACGAGCGACTGACACGCCGCAGTCTCGACGGTCGAAAAAGTATTCATGTCAGAATTGTAACGCAGTGTCAGCCCGTTGGCATATGCGCTCAATCCACGGGCGTTGGAACCAACCGAATTCCCGCCATTTTTTGTTGTCGTGTCTGGTGCACTCGTGCTATCGTAACCAGACAGCCGCGACTCGCCCCGTGCATTTCTCACGCGGCCAGCCGAGACGATATTGGGAGGGCAGCCATGGCCCGTGTCCGAGAGCTTTTGCAGCGAAAGGGCTCCCACGTTTGGACCACCAGTCCGAGATCCACGGTACTGGATGCGGCCCTGTTGATGAACGAGCACAAGATCGGCGCTCTCGTCGTGATCGAGGACAATCGCGTGGTCGGCATTTTTACCGAGCGCGACGTACTCCAGCGCGTCGTCGCCAAACGCCGGGATCCAGCCGACACCCAGGTCGCCGACGTGATGACGTCGGAAGTCGTTTGCTGCTCGCCGGACACCACTGTCGATGAAGCACGCGGCGCCATGAAGAACCGCCGCATTCGTCACTTGCCGGTAGCCGACGACAAGGGCCGATTGCTCGGGCTGATCTCGATCGGCGACTTGAACGCCGAGTTGCAAGCGGCCCAGGAGCAGACGCTGTTTTTGATGAACGAGTACATCTGGGGACGAGTGTGACAACACGGGCTCACCGGTACTCATCGCGAATCGGGTAAAACACATCGAGGGCTCGCACCGGGCCGCCGATCGGCGTCACGCGGTGTCGGACTCCGCCCGGGATGCGAAAGAAATCGCCGGCCCGCAGTTCCTTCGATTCGTCGCCGATATCGAAGCGGGCCACGCCCGATAGCATCATGCCGACCTGTTCGTTCGGATGCGCGTGCCAGTCGACCAAACCGTCGGCCGGAATCTCCGCCAGCGACAATTGCACATGATCGCCCGCCAACGTCGTGACGCGCACATGTCCGAACACCACATGCCGGCCAAAATCCTCAGCCGCCGGAAAGAACTGGCTCATTGGTACACCGCGACAGAAAAGAGAATTGTTCAGCCTTCACCCTACGCAAGCGCGTGCAGACCGTCGCCTCCCCTTCGGCAAACTTGGCCGTTATTCCACTACCGGATCCTGGGCTCGAATACGTCAGCAAATACTGGCGCCCGGCGTTCCGGCGTGAGCGAGATCTGTCACGACCGGCGCCGGCGGCCGCAATGTCGCAAATAACTTCATTTTAAATGGGACATTTTCGGACATTTTGGGACACCCCGCACGCCGTGAAGGGCCGGAACGCAAATAACTTCTTTCCAAATGCGACATTTTGCGACATTTTGCGACACTCCATTCGGCGTCCACTGCCCGATGCGCGCACCGCGAACCCAGCGCGACCGTTCGGAGCGCGACGCAGCATCGCATTCGAAGCGTATTATCCTTTTGGCCGCGTGCAAGTAAATCCCTCGACGGAGCACCTTACACCTGGCTACGAAGCGGAAATTTGACATGAGGACAACCGCAATCCGCACACGAGCAGGCGAGCGTCGAGGCGTAAGCCCGACGTGTTTTCGGGCGGCAAGATCAGCACACAAGATCAGCACACGTCGGCCTTACGGCTCGACGCTCGCCGAGTCCCATGTTAGACTTCGCCCATGGATCGCCATTGGCTTCTGACCAACACTTGTTACGGCAACCGCTTGCCCGGCGACCGGCGCGGATTTGTCGGGCGGGTGTTGGACCATCGGCCTGGCGATCCCGACGAGATGCGGCGAGTCGTTCACAACATTCCGGGAACCGAGTGTGATGAGGACATTTCTGGACTCGAAGAAGCATCGCGCGATTTGATGAAAGGCCCGCCGATTCAATTGACGGTATCGCACGCTGAAGTACTGCTCAAGCAACTCCAGGAGACCGCTCGCATTCGAGAATGGGAATTGCTGGCCGTCGCTGTCATGTTCGATCATTTTCACATTGTTGTTGGTGTATTGGGCGATCCGAGCCCATCGAAAGTACTGGGCGATTTCAAGAGTTGGGGAACTCGCGCACTCAGCAAGGCCTTCGGCGCGCCGGACTCAAAGACGTGGTGGACAGAACGCGGTTCGAAGCGCAAATTACCGAACGAAGGCGCAATCGCTGGAGCGATCCATTACGTGCTCTACGAGCAACCATCGCCGCTCCTCACCTGGTCGCCGGCAACTGGGTTGTGCTACGGGATTCCGCTTTAGGCGAGCGTCGAGGCGTAAGCCCGACGTGTTTTCATCAGCACACAAGATGAGCACACGTCGGCCTAACGGCTCGACGCTCGCCAAAGGCAATGCTCGCCAAGAGACGTGTTTGGCGGCGGTGATGGATCCCAGGCCGCACCGGGAACTGTTCGGGTCCAATGGGGCGGCGAATCGGCGAGTTTCGATAACCTCAGTCTCCCGTCACGTCGCCAGTGCGCATAAATACGTCGCCGGAATTCCCGAATAACATAAGTAACGCACCTTGCCTCACTATTGCCGAAGGAGTCCGTCATGTCCCGCATCAGCGTCGTCCTACCCATATTCTTCGTATGCACCCTAGTCGCCGGCGCCGATGACGCCATCGCGGAGGTCAAGCGGTTGCAAGGCGAATGGCAACTCGTCGAAATCCAGACGAAGGGCAAGACGGTGAGTAAGGATGATGACGGCATCAAAGGCATGAAGTTCATCATCAAAGACAACAACATGGATGTCACGACCGCGAAAGCGGACGGTAAGGAGCGCAAAAAAACTTTTCAGGTGAACCCGTCCAAGTCGCCGAAGGAAATGGACATTACCTCGCTTGACGGCCAGGAAAAGGGCCAGACGGCAGCGTGCATCTACAAGCTGGAGAAGAACAAATTAACCATCTGCATGCCCTATTTTGTGAAAGACCCGTCGCTTCGGCCGACGGAGTTCAAGGCCGGTGAAGACGACGGGCTGATGGTGCCCGTGCTCGAGCGTGTAATGAAAAACTAGCGGCATTCCGCCCAGTCAAATTCGTCCGACTTCGCGTCCGCTTTCCGGCGCTCGCAGGCCTTGGCGAAGTTGTCCGACACGCCCATGAGTATCGCCTGGTGGCTTTCGATTTTTGCCACGTCGATGCCGATAAGTTTGCTGAAAACGACGATCACAACCCAGGCCAATGCGAACGCTCCGACGCCGATAAAGGAGTTTTCGACCACTTTGTCGGCGACGTTGCCGATCGATGCGAAACATCCCAGGAGTGCTGGAATCAGGATCAAGAGTCCGCCCCAGAACACGATCGACCGCCACTTGAAGTGGCTTTTGTGCGAGTCACACAGCGGAACCGTGACCGTGAAGCGATCGCGAAAGAGCATCCCAAACAAAAGCGAGGGCAGCCCGCCCAAAAGGATTGAGGCCGTCCATTCTTGCCGCTTCGAAAAGGTCTTTTCGCTGCGGACGGTCGCAGTCTTGCCGCAACGCATGCACAGGTGGGGCAAGCGGTCTTCGTCTGCCTGGCGGCGAGTAATGATCACGGCGGCCATGGTTCCCTCAAAGTCGGTCGTTGGCTGGTCTTGAGCCGGCAGCATCTGCGGCGTCTAACCCAAAAGCGGCAACGACCCGCGGAAAGGGGGCATGGAAGTTGGGAAAAAGGAGAAAGGAGTTTCACGCAAAGGCGCAAGGGCGCAAAGAAGAGATGCTCTTTCTTGCCGGCTTTGCGCCTTTGCGTGAGATTTCTTCGTTACCCGGTTTTGCGTCGTTTCGATCGATGGGCCGGGCGGGGGACTCGGCCTCGTTTGCCGGCCTGGCCGAGGCTCTTGCGCAAGGCATCCATGAGATTGACGATGGCCGGTTCATCAGCGGCGGCAGGCCGGGTGATTTCCTGGCCCTTGGCCTTGGCCTCGATCAGCGTGGCGAGTTTCGCCTCGTATTCGTCCTGATACTTGGAAAAGTCAAAATCCTTTTCGGTGGATGCTTTGACCAGCGCCTCGGCCAGTTCGAGTTCCTTGGCCGCTGGTTCGACGTGCGGCAACTCGTCCTTGAATGCCGACGGTTTGCGCACCTGGTCGTCGTATGACAGCAAGGTCATTGCCAGCACACCCTCGACGGGCCTGATGATCGCGACCTGCTCACGATTCGAAAACACTACTTTGGCGACGGCGTACCGATGGGTCTCGTCCATGACGCGATACAGCACCGCGTATGGCTTGTCGCCGACCTTGCCGTCGGGCAGCAGGTAATAGGTTCGTCCGCTAAAGTAGACCGGGTCGAGATCCTTCGGCTGAATGAAAACATCGATATTGATTGCTTTGTCGTTCTCCGTCCGGAGCTTGTCCAATTCCTCCGGCATGACGATTACGTACTGGTTTTTCGCGTACTGGTAGCCGGGGACAATGTCGTCCTTGGTGACGTCGCCGTGAACGGGGCAGACTTTCTGGTAGCGAATTCGCTCGCCGCAGTTGGCATGCAGTTGGTTGAAGCTGATCTTGCCTCGTTCGCTGACCGCGGCCGAGAACGCCTTGACCGGAATCGAAAGCAGATTGAGCTTGAGGAATCCCTCCCACGTCGATCGAAACGCCATGGGAAACTCACGGTAAGATTCGCCGGTGCGCTGAGGAAAGAATGCGGCGAATCAGTGTTGAAACACTGATCAATTTGAGCAAATGAAGTACCGTCCATCGCAGCTGGACGGACAATCGAAGCGAGAAATAGCGGCGTGAGCTGGCAACGCCGGCAGGGGGCCCAAAGGCGGCGGAAGGCGGGGTTCTTAACTTTTCCGTGCGTTAGTGAGCCGACTCACCATCAGCTGCGTAACGCAGTACAATAGGCGTTTTGATCGTTATTGCAGAATTGCGAAGGGCTGTGGCTCATGCCGGTTGCGGAATCAGGTTCGACGGGTGGCGGAACTCGGCGCTTTTCGATCAGTGCGGTCACTTTGAGCGTGCTCGTGGTCGGGCTGGCGTTTGTTTGTGCCTCGTATCCGATTCGCAACAGCGATTTCTGGCGGCACCTTGCGGTCGGCCGGGTCATTTCGCAGGGCAACTACACATTCGGCGTCGATCCGCTCTCGTACACCACCGACGGCATTTACTGGGCCAACCACGCGTGGCTTTTCGATCTCGTGCTCTACCAGATTTATGGCAACTTCGGCGGCGCCGCGGTCGCACTATTGAAAGCGGGGGCGGTGGCATTCCTGGCGGCGATCCTGCTGCAGTGCCGGCGACACGGCCAGTCGATGACCCTTCCCTTGGTTGGGACGGTGTTGGCTGTCATCGCCATGAGTCCGCGCTTTCTGATGCAGTCGGCGCTCGTCTCGATTGTTTTCCTCGCGATCACGATCGCCATTTTGACCAGCCGGCCACGTTCGCGATTGCTTTGGCTTTTGCCGGTTCTATTCGCGGCGTGGGTCAATCTCGACTCGTGGTTTTTCCTGGGACCCGTCGTTCTGTTGTTCTTTTGGATTGGTGAACGACTGGCGCCCCGCGACGAGGAACCGAGGGCGATTTCGATCTGGCTGTTGCTGGCCGGTTTCGCGGCGTGCTTACTGAGTCCGCACCACGTGCATGCATGGGTGCTGCCGCCGGAAATATCGCCGGCGGTGTTGACCAGTGACTTTCGTGACGATCCACGACTAGCGCGATTCTTTCATCCGGCTTGGCGCGGCATCGTCCTGTTCCGTGGATCGAGTCCGGACCTCTGGATCACGCGGGGCAGACCGGACCTTACCGGACTCGCCGCAGCGGGTCTGTTCATCGTCGGCGGAGTATCGTTCATTTTGCATCCGCGTGCACTGCGTGACGGCCGATTCTTCGTTTGGCTGACGATGGCGGGACTCGCACTGTGGAACGCCCGGCTGATCTCGTTCTTCGCCGTCGCCGCCGGACCGATTCTCGTATTGAACCTGCAAGACTTCCTGACATCACGTGCAGAAACGTCGACCGGCACGGTTCGCCGCGGCTCGTGGCTGCTCGATGCGTTGACGGCCGGTCTTGTTCATCTCGTGCTCGTCGGTCTCATTGCGCTCGCATGGCTCGGCGGACTGCAGGGCCAAAACGTGGATGCGCGCCTGGCGGCCTGGGAGGTACAACCGGATGCCGGCTTGCGCCGCGGTGCGGAAACCCGAGCGGCCTGGCGGCAAAAAGGATGGTTAACCGACGACGATCGAGTGTTTCACGCCTCGGTGGACGCGGCCCATTATTCCGCATGGTTCGCGCCCGGAGAAAAATGCTTCGTCGATTTGCGGCTCAACCATTTCACGAAAGTTGCCGGCGAATACGAGGGAGTCTGTCAGCGTCTCGGACTCAAAGCACCGACGCCCGGCGAGAGCAAATCGCAAAGTGTCGTGTTCGAAAAGTCGATCTTTTCCGTCATCGTGGTGGGCGACGCGGATATCGAGCGGCTCAGGGCAGCCGTGAGCCGGATTTGGCTGCAGGCAGACGTCGTCATGCTCGACGTCGGAGGCCGGGAGGCGACTTTCGGAGTGCCCGGTGCGAGGCGTAACGGCGTGCCGTTTGAGCTATGGAAACTCGATTTTAATCAGGCGGCTTTTTTCCCAGGGAAATCGGATGAAGCGTTACCGACGGTCGCTGCGGCGCCGTCGGCGGAAGCAGCGCCCCGATGGTGGCACCTGTTCACCAAGCGCCGACCGCCGCCCGCATCCGAGATCGATACGACCGCACTGCTGCTGCAATACATCGACGACCAAAAGCGAACCCATAGCGAGGCTGTTGAACGAAGCCGTTTGGCGTTATTTGCGGCTGGTCTGGTCGCGGAGAACGCGGGTCCGGAGCGGTTAATTGAAAAAGCGACGATGCTGAAGTTCAAAATCGATTATGGACGCTTGTTCTTTGCCCCGCTGGACACGGCGCCGCCTGGGTTGTCGTATCTAATGATCCGGCAAGCGCGAGCGGGCGTGGCGGCCAATCCCAAAAGCGCTTTGGCGCATTTGCGGCTGGGCCAGGCATATCTGGCGCTGATCGACACGACACGGGAAGGCGTCTGGGCGGCTCGCTTTCGGCCGCTGGCGCAGCTGCGTCACGTTCAGGCGATCGGCGCCCTCGAGCGTGCCGTGGCCATCGATCCGGATCTGGTTGCCGCCCGCGAGTTGCTGGTCCGCGTTTACTCCGATCGCGGCATGCTCGACTGCATCTTGCATCATTTGAACGAACAGATTCGCGTTGAACAGGAAAAAAGCCCGCGAGACGCTCCGTCTGCCGAACAGTTGAAAGAGCTTCGCCAGAATTGGACGGAATTGCAGAAGGCGGTACAAGACCGGAAGAACGAACTCATCATTGGCTCGCGCGGATTGGGCAGCAATCCGTTTGCTCGCGCCAGCATGGCGCTGCGGCTTGGGCTGGCACGCACC
>Ga0073934_10005785_pt1 | contig 18679 bp, 10 predicted proteins | sample LarsenN4metaG_FD_76834 | JGI IMG/M metagenome (GOLD analysis project Ga0073934, IMG submission 76834) | Hot spring sediment bacterial and archeal communities from British Columbia, Canada, to study Microbial Dark Matter (Phase II) - Larsen... ... | reverse complement strand
GATAGCGTTCGAAACGTCCGGGACCATCGGCTCGGCTTGATGGAAGGCGTAAATCAGCGGTTCGACGGTCCGCGGGTCTTCGAAGCGGCCTAACGCCTCGACCGCTGCCAGTCGGCACAACGGCCGGCTATCCGCCGTGGCTGCCTGCGACAGCAACCGAATCGCCTCATCCTGTTCGTCGGGTGAGCCGCCGTTTTTTCGCGGCTCCTTCAACGCCCGCATGGCCCGGACGCGGGCATCGCCGTCCGGGTTTTTTCGCAATTCGGTCAGCGGGTCCGGACTGGCGACCAGGTCGCGCGCCTTAAAATCGCGGCTGGTTACTTTGTCGATGAATTGTGCGCAGCCCGCTGCGAAGATCGCCGTCGCGGCGAACACGGACAACGTGGGAATACGGGCGGACCTCATGCCGCGATCCTTCCGTGAGCGCATGGAAGCCTTCGGGGCGGGGGCCATAACATATCGGGCGAAGTTTCGTCAAGCCAAACCGGGCAGGGCCGACGCATTTCGTGTTGGCGTGTAAACCCGGCCGAAATCACGCAAATACAACCGGGTAACCGAGAACCGAGAATTAACAACCGAGAATGGCTTCAATTCTCAGTTCTTCTTTCTCCATTCTCGGTTTTTCGGTTGACGTTCGGTTCAAGGGTACGAATCTGCTCATTTCGAGGCGGTTAAATCCCACAACTTGACCATATTCCGACCGCCAGTTGCCAGCGTCTTGCCATCGGGTGAAAACGCCACGGGTGTGTACATCAAGTTGCGACTCTCGTGCGGAACCCAGGATGCGGCCAGCTTCTTTTGCGACAGGTCCCATATCTGTACCGTGCCGTTCAGCAAACCGATGGCGAGATAATCACCGCCTGGGGAGAAGGAGAACGAGACGGCGACCCCCGGCAAGTTGAGCTCTTCGTGAATGATCTTCAATCCCTCCAATTGGAAGACCCTGAAACCGGGTTTGCCGTCGGTGACGGCGTTGGCCACCAGGCGTTTGCTGTCGCTCGATATGTCGGTGAGCCCCTGGTTGCCAACGTCCAACTCGTTCGCAAAGACACCGAAGGTCTTTTGATCCATTACCGTCAATTTGCGCGCGGCGATGCTGACAAAGTAGCGGCCGTCGGGAGAGAACCGCAGACCGGAAGCGGGGCCTGAGGGTTTTCTTTCGGTCTTATCCGTTTTCAAATCATGGAAGACCAGCGCGCCGTCGGCAGCATAGACGACGATGCCGGCATCGGGTGAAAGAGCGACGGAGTACGTGGATTGGATCGAAATCTCTTTGACGCGCTCCGGCTTGTCGATATGGATCACCACCACCTTGCCTGGGTGGGCGAAGGCCACCGCTTTACGCTCCGTTGAAAAAGACAAAGGCGTGACGACAAAGTCGTCCGAGGCCGTTAGCTTCTTGCGATAAGTGGCTTCGCCGGTGCTGGCATCAAAAACTGCCAGATCGTTGCCGGCGACCACGACTGATTTTCCATCGGCGGCAAACCCCAGCGATCGAATCTGGCTGCCGTGGTCGATGTCTCGCAGCCAGCGCGGATTGTCGGTGATTGCGAGTTTGGGTGAGCTCTGGTTGATCGGCCGTTTGGCGCCTGCTGGCAAGGCTTTCGTTCTTCGCTGTTGCGTTCCAACGAGGTCAGTCACCAGTTTGCCGTCCTGCTCCTGGACAAGCACGCCAAAATCGATCTTGTCGGCGGAAGTCATTTTCCACGTCGTCTGAATGCGCGGCCCCTGATGGCCCTCGGTCTCGTAGGTCCAGGTCAATGTCCGGGCGGCTTCGTTCCAAACGCCGACGCCTGCTCCAACCGACCAACGCGAACTAAAGTGCCAGGCGCGGAATTTCTTCTGCTTGGCGTCGTACGTGTAAATAAAGCAATTTTCCTCGCCTGTGGGCACAACGCGTTCGCGGACCTCGATGAAGCGGCCGCCCAGGATCTTTCGCGCCGTCATTTCAGCCTGGCGCTTGTCGTTCGGATCGCTTCGTACAGCCCAGTTCATGTCCCAGTCGCCCTCGAGCCGATCGAGGATGGCCATCTCTTTTGGAAGCTGCCCTGCGTCAACAGGGATCTCGCTTAGAGCGTTTCCTGGCGGCTGTCGCTTCAAGTTCATTTGGCCATCAAAGATCACCTTCCCTTCCTTGTCGCGGATAGTCAGGTTGCCAACGATGGTGTTGGAATCGATCCAGCGGTGCTGCTTGACCGCTTGCCGCCCGTCGCGCGCTGGGCCGGTGACGGTGAGCGTGTTGGTCGCTGCGTCGAAACGGCCGAAGCTGGGATAGACGACGGTGCCGTCGGGGCTGAAGTTCCATTCCCTGAACTCCCATTTGTCCTTGTCGAACGTGCGGATGGTGAGCGCAGCCGAACCGCCGGCCTGGCCGGTCAGGTACAGGCGATGAAAGCGGCCGCCGGCGATGCGCTCGATGACGGCACGACCAAGCGCCGCCGTCGCTGGTTTGGCCGGGTCGGGTTTGTAGATAGTCTCCGTGTTCCAGACGCCGACCATGTGGTCCATGACCGTCGGCGGAGTGAGGTTGAGAGTCGCAGCAGGTAAGGTGCTGTCCGGCGGCGGCGTCATTCGCACAATGTGGATCGGTCCATCCGGCCGGCCGACGGCGACGTGTCGACTGTCCGGCGCCACGGCAATCGACGTGACGCTCGGCACCTTCCATTCTTCGAGTTTCTTTCCACGGCCAAGCCCCACGAACCCGCTCTGCCGCGGCAGGGCGCCGTCCCAGACATAGATCTTGCCGTCTTGATCGCCGGTGAACAACAACCGGCCGTTGGGTGAAAAAACATGGCCCCCCTTGGCCGGCAGCTCGACGCGCAATTCCGGTGGCGACTTGGTCATGTCCCAAAGGCGCATTTTGTCGTCCTTGCACACCGAGCCGAGGACCTTCCCGTCCGGAGAGAACATCACCGGGTAGACCCAGTCGGGGTGGCGCAAAATGGTCGGAGGACGATTGGCCCCGGTCAGATCCCAAATGCGCACGGTTCCGTCGAGGCTCCCCGACGCCAGGGATTTTCCGTCCGGGGCAAATGCCACTCCTTGCACGAGGCCTGAGTGTCCGGTGAGGACGCGCTGTTCCTTCCATGATGATCCGCTCACTTCGATGAGCCGTACGATTCCGCCGCGCGCTTTGTCCCAACTGCCGGAAGCGAGAGTCTGGCCATCCGGAGAAAACGCCAGGCCGGTGATGCCGGAGGTGTAGCCGTCGATGACCGCGGGCTCCTTGGCGCCCTTGGCCGCCACGTCCCATAGGCACACAATGTTGTCTCCGCCGCCGCTTGCCAAAAGCGTGCCGTCGGGACTGGCGGCCATGCTCCAGACGGTCCCGGTGTGCTTTTTGAATACGGCCGTTTGCACGGGCGATGGTCCGGTCAGGTCCCAAAGTCGAATCGTCCCATCTTCGCCCGCGGAAGCCAGGAGCTTGCCGTCTGCCAGAAAGTGGAGACAAATGACGCCGTAATTCTTTCCTTCATGCCCCAGCAGGACCGCGACGAGTCCTTTGAGTTTTTCGTCGCGATGGACGGGGGGAATCTGTGCGGCGTCGAGTCGATCCAGGGGCGACGGCAGCCGATTCAGCAGTTCCGCGGCCGCGATTGACTCGGGCAAGCCGGAGTGTTTCCATTTGAAGTCCGTGACGTCAGCGCGTAATTGCTCGCGATCGGCGCTTGGGTCCTTCTCGCGAGCCAAGAGCGCGTCAAAGGCAGCTTTCGCTGCGAGTGCAGTGCGCTGATGCGGATTTTTGGCCGCAGTGTTCGGCGTGTCACCGTTTCCATCGACTTGACGCAACAACGCGGAATAGAATAGGGGCCGCCACTTGCGGTCCTTGTCCAAAACCACGATCAGGGTTTCGGTTGCATTCTTCAGGTTCTCGAAACTCGATTCGAAATCGACGACGACATACTCGCCCGACGGCAGGTTCGGCAACGATGTCTCGTATTGCCGATTGTGCAAATCGCGCGAATGCAACTTGCCGAGTTGCCTGCCGACCTGCTGGTATGTGCGAATCGTGGCGTCTTTGCCCATCGCCTTGCGGCTCAACTCCGACGATTGCTCCCACGCGTCGGCGTATTGGCCGGCATCGAAAAGCCGCAGCCAGTCTTTTGCCGCAGCGGTCGCGGCGTCGATTTGCTCGATTCGCGTTTGTTCTTGCGCTACGAGTGATTTCCAATCCACCCTCTCTGGCCGTGACTTCAATCTTGGAAGCTGCTGGTTGTGAGCGTTAAGATACGCCGGCGTGCCAATGGCTTTTGCTCCAACGAGCGTCACCCAAATCGGCTGCGGGTGTTCGGGCAGTAGAATATACCAGCTAATGACGTGCTGATTTGTCTCCGGAATGGAAACGACGGCAAAGCCGACTTCGGATTTTTCCAACGCGGCCAGCGACATCGTTGCGGGAACAGCAAGGCCCTGCTTCTTGATGCCGTCGAGATTCGCCTGCAAGGCGCTACGATAGACCTCCTGTCGATCGGCGTCGAGTGATGAAAACTTCCACTTCAAGTATCCTTCTTCTCGCAACCGCTCTTGAGCGATGGCTGGCAGCGCGGCAAACATTTCGAGGATTTTCCTGGTCGGCGGATCCTGAAGTTGGCCGAGCACGGGATGGTTTTGCGCCGTCAGCTTTTGCCGCTCTCCTTCCGACAGCTTGCCCTGTGCGGCGCGTACCACGAGTAGCAACTCGGGCCGGATCGCAGCGATTACTTCGGGACTCATGCCTGTTGCATTCGCAAGGCTGCGATCCTCGGTGACTTTTACGATAGTGCTACCCCAGCGCGACAAAGTGAAGCCGCTCTTGTCCAGCTTCACGTCGGTGCGGTCGCCTTTCAGCTTGATGTCGTAGTCCCCGGACGGCAATCGCTTGACCGTGCTGCCGCTTTTCAGGTCGATGACTTCGACTTCCTGGCCGTTCTTGCTGACGACTACCTGAACGTCATCCACATTGGACTCGATGCGCAGGCGGCCCTTGTCAGTGGCGACGTAGATGATGCCGAACATCAATACCGAGAGCGCGGCCAGCGCAACGGCGATACCGCGACGGTTCCGATTACGGGTCCGTCCGCCGCGATCCGCTGTCGCGTCGCGGCTAAACGGCGCCAGCGCCGCCGCGACTTCCGCCGGCGACTGGTAGCGCTGGGCCGCATCCTTTGCCATCATCTTGTCGAGCACTTTCACCAGCGCTACCGGGATGTCCTTGCGCGACTCGTTGACCGCAGGCAGTTTGTGCTCCGAATGCGCAATGATCTTGTCGATGGCCGTGCCGCCGGGGAAGGGCACCTTGCCGGTCAGCAGGTAATACAGCGTGCAGCCGAGGCTGTAGATGTCGGAACGAATATCGGCTTTGCGCGCATCGCGCCCCTGTTCCGGCGCCATGTAATCCGGCGTGCCCATGATCGAACCGGCCTCGGTCAATTGGGATTGCGGATTGGGGATTGGGGATTGCGGATTGATTGTCGCATTTTCTGCATCGGGATCAACCACAAGCGAAGCGAAACCGAAGTCGAGAATCTTGACGATTGCGGATTGGGGATTGCGGATTGCGGATTTTGAAGCAGGAATTCGAGCCGGCGCTTCACCGATCGACGGCCGGTCCTTCAATTCCGCATTCCGAATTCCGCATTCCGCACTTGTGTCTTTCAATTCCGCAATCCGCAATCCGCAATCCGCAATCATAAGGTTCTGCGGCTTGATGTCCCGGTGCACCATGCCGCTTTCGTGGGCGTGCTGCAGTCCGAGCGCTGCCTGGCGGATGTAGTCGCAGGCCTCGGCGACCGGCAGCGGGCCGCGCTCCTCGACGACCTTGTGCAGGTCGGTGCCGTGAACGTACTCCATCACCAGGAAGTGACTGTCGCCGGCCTGTTCGGCGTCGTAGGCGCGAACGATGTTCGGATGATCGAGCCGGGCGGCGGCCTGGACTTCGCGGCGAAAGCGCTCGACCGCCGACTTGCTGGCGACGAGTTTCGGATTGATCACCTTGAGCGCAACGGTGCGTTGCATCAAGGTGTGCTCGGCTTTGTAGACCGAGCCCATGCCGCCCGAGCCGATGAGTTCCACCACGCGGTATCTGGCATGTTGGGCGAGACCTGCCGGAAGGTTGAATTTGGTTGAAACGACGTCCGCTCGGTCCGCTTCCGTTCGATCGGCGTTGTCAGCCGGGGACTCCCCCGCGGGCGGCAACGTCGCCATCGCGCCGAGCGTGGCGGGACCGGGGTCGGCCGGCTTATCCTGCGCGTCGCGAACCAAGCCGACGAACGTGTCTTCCTTGATCTGCCGCAGTGCGTCGCAGCAAGTCTCGCAACTGGCGAGGTGGCTCTCGACCGCGTCCACCTCGGCCAGTTCCAGTTTGCCCAGCACAAAGGCGCTGAGTTGACTTGGATCGGGATGATCGGCAAAGTTCGTACTCATGGCCGGCCTCTTGGCTTGTAGCCGAACTTGCAAAAGTTCGGGACTTGGCTTGGACCGCCCGAACACTGCATTCGTTACGGATTGTCCTTTAGTTCCGCCAATCTCGTTGGCTTGATTTTCCGGACTTCGCGAACAGATTGCAGTGTCTTGTCCAACGGCTTTGGATCAAACAGTTTGACGAGGTCCTCGGTGACGTCCACCAATTCCACCTGATCGCCGGTAAAGTCGCAGCTCATCGTGATGGCCGCAAGCTTTTTGTCCCGGGCGAGCTGGGCGACTTTTTCCTTCAGCGGTTCCAGAAGATCATCCACCGGCGCGCGGCCGAATGTCTGGAAATGCAACTGCCGCTGGAATTGTGGGCCCCATTTCTCCAGTTCCTTCATCTTCGCCTGGTCGCCTGCGGCCTTGGCCTTTTCGTAAGCGGCCCGTTTCTCGGCAATCGGATTGAATCGTGAAGCAAAAAAGGCGAGGGCAATCGCGCGATTGTCGTACGTCCCGATGCGAATCTTCGCGCCCTTAGCGGGCTCGTCGCCAGCCCGACAATGGGCTGGAGCGAGAGCCAAACCACTGGCGATTACGTAAGGAACCAGTAACAGAGCGAAGTGTTTCATGGGCCGATGCTCCAAGAGGGATACAACCATTTGATCCGATCGCCGCCGATCTTCGGTTCGGCAGCGAGTAAATAGTGCACGTGCCCGGATTTCCTGACAGGAAAACCGAAATAATCGCCTATTGCAAGGAGATAAAACCATCGGCCATGGTGCGCAAGGCCTTGAGAACGCGAGACTTAGCGGCATAAACGGAGTGCAGCGGCATATTTAATTCCGCGGAGACTTGTTCGGCGCCGAGCCCATCGAGCGCTTGCCGGCGAAAGGCGAGCCAGGTTTGCGGAGCGAATTGCGGCTCGACGAGTTCGAGCAGGCGATGCATGAGCCGATGGTCATGTTCGCTGTCCCACACTCGACTCGCCTGCGTCCCGCCGTCGCTGAGTTGTTCGAGTTCCTTGAGAAAATCGCTGCCGCCGACGGCAGCCGGCCGGTTATGCCGCGAGCGCCAGAAGTGCCGCAAGCGGTTGACCAGGATGGTCCGCAGCCAGCTTCGAAATGCGCCGGGCGCCGCGCTCGGTTGAAAGCGGGGCATCTCTTTGGCCAAGGTGAGCAGCACCTCTTGCACGAGGTCATCGACGTCGGCCGAAGAAAGCACGTCATATCGCCGGAGCCAGCCGCGAAGCAGGGGAGTATACAGTTCGGCCAACCGATTCCACGACTCGGTGTCGGACCGGCTGGACAGTTGCTGCAGCAGGCTCATTGAAGTGTCAAACATTCGCACGCCAGCGTATCAAAGCGGTCGTCGATGAGCCAATCGCTTTCGGCAAAAACTTGCTCGCCTGCCGCAGGATTCAGCCATAGGTGCTTTGATGGCATGTAGTTATGACTTGGATTCTACATCGGTTTTCGCGAGCAACCGAACCACTTTCTCTGAGCTCGGCACGAGATGGGCACTTTTCGCTCGGAGCATGGCGTGCGGCATCATGTTCATTCGACAAAGAATCAAAAAAAAAGCTATGGTTGTTAAACCCGTCCGACCACTTCGCCCCGACTACGCGCTGGGAGAACGGCAATGTCGGACCGAAACGACGATATCGACGATCGCAGCACCACCGACGACCGCGAAGGCACGGTGGATTTCAACTACTACGTGCCGCCGTCGGAGGGCGGGACCGGGTCGATGCAGCCGGTGCACGTTTCGGAACCGATCAGCGGCGGTTCAGTCGTTTCCTGGGCGGAGTTGTTGCGACAGCGCCGTCAGTCGCCGTCAAGCGAAGAAGTGACGCTCGGCTCGCTGGCCGAACTCAATGTCGATGCGGTTTCCGACAAGGAGATCCTTCGCCGCCTCGAGCGCGAGGCCCGCGACATGGCGAGCGGGGGCTCGGGCATCCTGATCAAGAAAACCGGCCAGCCGCGCGAGTCGGGCATCCGCAAAAAGGCGGCATTGCTCCCTCCGCAGGATGATGATTCGACGCCGCACCCATCGGCGGAGATTCAACTCCCTCCAAGGGACCAGGACCATGCCGGCGAATCGACCGTCAACCTTCTCACAGCCGCTCGCACTGCGACGAAAGCGCTTTCGGAAGACGACTCGGCAAACGTCGACGAAGAAGACGCGCTGTCGTCCGCGCTAAGTGCCGACGACGGTTCGTCCGCCATCAACCTCGGACTCGAACCGCGCGTAGCGAGCCTGTTGAGCAGTGTGGCGCATATGCGCGAACTGCAGAGAATCGAGGCGGCGCCGGCCGGCCCCGGTTCGCCGATCGTCGCCACGCCGGCTGTGTTCGCTCCCAAGCAATCGCGGACCGCGATGGCCTGGGTGGGCGGCGCCGCGCTGGGCATCGTGGTCGCGATCGGCGTCGCCGGCTTTGCGTGGTATGCCAACGTGCTGCCGCCGTCGCCGAAAGCACAGGCATCGATTCAGCCGCGAACCAATGCCGTCGCGGGACAACCGGTGCGATCTACGCCGGACCCCCGAATCGCCGACTTGACGGCGCGCCACGACGCGTTGGAAGCGACGGTCAAGATTGCAGCGAATCGGCTCAACGTAAGCGAGCCGGCCAAACTGCCCGACGCCATCGATCAACTTCGTACTGCCCGCGAACGGGCCGATGAGGAAAGCAAAAAGCTCGAACGGCAACTATCCTCTGCCGAGTCTCGGCTTCGCGAAGCGGAAACCGCGTGGAAGGAGATGCAAAAGTCAGCCAACCTGAGAATTGCCGACCTGGATGGCAAGCGCGCCCAGGCCGAAGACCGCGAGGCGCAAATTCGCAAGGAAGCGGTGGAAGCAACGAAGCAAAGACTGACGGCCGAAGACCGGCTCAAGTCGGAAACCGCCGCGTTGCAGAACCAGGTCGAAAGCTTGCGCGGGCAATTGCAGCGCGTACGCACGGCCGATGCACTTCTCGACGTATGGCCGGCGCTGTTCGAGAATCCGACGCCGGCAATCGTCGCTGCGGCCGAGCGCGATGCGGACGAAATCATGATCGACGGCAACGTCTCCGCGACGTCGCGAGCCAAGGCGGTCGCGGTAAAGGGCTTCGCACTGGCGGCGCAGGAAAAATACGACCTCGCACGAAAGTGTATCTTCGATGCGTCCAGCGATCCGGCGTTCCCCAAGCAAGGCCCATGGGTCGAACGACTCGAGAAGACAGCAACCGAATTGACCGACGTGGATGCAACCGTCGAGCAGATCCGCAAATGGCTGGGCAAGGGCGAGAACCAGCGGGCTGCGGCTGCCGCGGAGCGGGCTTTGAAGATTTTTCAGGGCGACCGTTATGCCGCCGCCCATCGACAATTAGTGTTCTTGCGCAATGAGGCGCGCAAGGACGAGTCGCCGTCGAGCGCTGCGTTCGAGCAAGCCGAACAGCATTTCGCCGCGGGCCTGCGTCATTTCTTTGCCCGGCGCTACGCCGAAGCGGCGGCGGAATTCAACGTGGCCATCCAGCATCATCGGCAAGATTCCCGCTTTTTCTACTTCCTCGGTCTCGCGCACTGGTCGTTGGGCGAAACGGAATCCGCGACACGAGAAGTCCGCACTGCGGTCGAGTTGGAACAGCGAGCGAAGCCGGGCACGATGGTTCCAAGCCGGCTGTTCGAACGCGTCCAGGGACCGGCCCGGCAATGGTTGGATGAACAGCGAAAATAGGCGCCGGGCTTTTTTTTGCCGTTGATTTCGCCCAATTCGCCTGAATACATCTCAATGGCGGCCATCGTTCGGCATCGCCGATGGTCGCCGGCAATCACATCCTGTTCCGGCCCAAGCCGGCTCGTGCCGAAGCGCCGGTGGACCGTGGTGTCTGCGGGGGCGTCGCATATGATATTTTTGAATCGGAATGGGCACCTGCCAAGGCTTATGTATGTTGGAACCCTCGACCAACGGCGAATCCAAAATCCGGATCGCACATTTCAGCGATGTGCACATTACCGTGCACCAACTCGGCTGGAAATGGCGGGAGTTTTTCGGCAAGCGAGTTACCGGTTGGATGAATTTGAAGCTGCTGGGCCGCGGGATGCGATTCCAGCATGCGCCGACGGTTGCACGCGTGCTGGTGACCGAATTCAAGAAGCGCCGGCCGGACCATCTAGTATTTTCCGGTGATGCAACCGCACTCGCTTTTGAATCGGAATTTGCGGCGGCGTCCAAGGTGCTCGCCGTGCACGACCCGGAGATGCCGCCTTGCCTGGCCATCCCCGGCAATCACGATTGTTACACTCGCAAACCGGTTCGCGAATGCTTGTTCGAAAAGTACTTCGCCCCTTGGCAAGTCGGCGAGCGAGTCGACGACGAGACGTATCCGTTCGCCCAAAGGGCGGGCCACGTCTGGCTGGTCGGGCTGAATTCGAGCACGTACAACCTTTTCCCCTGGGATGCCTCCGGCGGCGTCGGCCCGCAGCAGCGCGATCGACTGAAACGGTTGCTGGCGCAGCTCCCGGCGGGGCCTCGCATCCTGGTCACGCATTATCCCGCGGTTCGCCCCAAGGGCACGCCGGATCATCGTCTCCGCCGCATGCGCGACTGGCGCGAGACGATTCGCGTCGCGGCCGAGGGCGGCGTCCGCCTCTGGTTGCACGGACATCGGCACCGGCCGTTCCATTTGCCGGAGGCGACGCATTTGCCGTTCCCGGTCATCTGTGTCGGCAGCGCCACACAGACGAAAATCTGGATGTACAACGAGTACACGATCACCGGCGCGACACTCCAGGCAGTGAAACGGATCTACGCGCCCCACGAACAGGTATTCCACGATCGCGAAAGTTTTGAGCTATCGCTGAAATAACAGGGAGCAGGCGATGCACGCTCAAAAAGTCCGCCTCGGTTTTATCGGCGCCGGTTGGTGGGCGACCGCCAATCACATCCCCATCCTGGCCCAACGCGACGACGTCGAATTGACTGCCCTATGCCGGCTCGGCGCGGACGAACTAAGGAAGGTCAAAGAACGCTTCGGCTTCCAGTTCGCGACGGAGGATGCCGCCGAATTGGTCCGCCAGCCGCTCGATGCCGTGGTCGTTACCTCGCCGCACACGCTGCACTACGAACATGCCAAGCTCGCGCTGGAGCGTGGTCTGCACGTTATGTGCGACAAGCCGATGTGCACCGTCGGCGCACAAGCGGTCGAACTCGTGCGACTGGCGGCGGAGAAGAACCTGCACCTGTTGGTTCCCTACGGCTGGCACTACAAGCCGTTTGTCCAACAAGCAAAGATGTGGATGGACGCGGGCGGCGTCGGCTACGTGCAGTACGCACTTTGTCATATGGCCTCGCCGATCCGCGACCTCTTGACCGGCGGGCGCTTTTCCGTCGAGCGAAACAGCGGCCAGGCCGGCGGCGCCATGTTCGATCCCGATCCGAAAACCTGGTCCGACCCGCAAGTGGCCGGCGGCGGTTATGGACATGCGCAATTATCGCATGCGACCGGCATGCTCTGCTGGCTGACCGGGCTGATGCCGCATTCGGTGTTTGCGCAAATGACCGCGCCGGGCTCGGCCGTCGATCTCTACGATGCGATTAGCGTGCGCTTCGAAAACGGGGCGATCGGCACGGTGTCCGGCGCCGGCACCATGCCCGCCACCGGCGTCGGAGCGTACCAGGTCGATCTGCGAATCTTCGGAACCGAGGGCGTCTTGTTGCTCGATCTCGAACGGGCACGGCTCGAGCTTCGGCGGCATGACGGTAAGCACCAGAAAATCGATCTGCCGCCCGATTCGGGCGCCTATGAGTGCACCCAGCCTCCGCAGAACTTCATCGATTTGATCGTTGGAAAGTCGGCGATCAACTACGCCCCCGGCGAAGCAGCCATGCGCTCGGTTCTTTTGCTCGATGCGGCATACCGATCGGCGGCCAGCGGGCGGCTGGAAATGGTGCAATTGTAGCAATTCATCAGCTGGACGAGTTAGTTTTGCATCAGCTGCACGATTCCGAGCTGACAACGGCTCCCCTTATTCCTAAGAAACGCGAGCGGAGTCCGATCTTCGACTCGCAGAATGAGGTCGGATTCGCGATAATAAGCAATGGCCGGGCCAGCGTGCACCGGGGAGTCGCGTGCACCGGGGGGTCGTTAATGAAAACGCAAATCCGAATGCTGTACGATACAGACAAGATTCTCCAGAGTCTGCAGGCCGATGGCTGGGTGATCGACCGGGAAACTGCCGATGCGGCGACGATCACGCATGCGTCGGTGAAAACCGAGCGCGAAGCGCGCAATCGATTGCATACTCTGGGTCTGCTCACTTCCGGGGCACTTCGCGTCAAATTCCCCATGCGGCGAGCAGCCGCCACCGCGTAGTCCGAATATTGGAACGGCAATTGCACACCCTCCTGAAACGACGACCGATTCTTTGCTAACATGCATCCTGTGCAGCGGTAAACGGAGCGGGGCTCGGAGATGGTCTATTTCAGCGAGCCGTTCGTGGGCGGGTTCTTCGGCTTCGGCCGAACCTATGGCGCCGTAGTCCGGCTCGAATGCAGTTCCATCGCAGTGCTCGAAAGCGATTGGCCGGCCGCACTCCAACAAACCAATCAATGGCGTCAAACCCGTAATGATCGGGCGTCCGTGCTGCACCTTTACCTTCAGGTCCCGAAGAGCGCCGTGCCGGAAGCCATTTCATTTGTGGCCGATCGAATCCTGGTTGCCCCAACATCGATGCCCGAAGTGTTTCGCGGGCTCTGTCTGGAAGTGAACATCTTCACGCCGGAAATGGAGCACTACATGCACCTCGTGCTCTGCCCCGATCTCAAAGGGGCGCCGAACGTACTCATTTGACCTGCTTTACGGAGTCGATTCGATGAAGTTAGCCATCGTGATGGTCGGCGTGCTTATCGCGCCGATCAGCGCATTCTCGCAGCCGGCGTTATCTCGCCCGACCAAGCGCCTGGCGCATACCTACTCGATCGTGGCCCGCGATCCGGAAACCGGGCAGATCGGCGTCGCCGTGCAGACGCATGTACCGTTTGTTGGAGCGGACGTTCCCTGGGCCGAAGCCGGCGTCGGCGCGGTCGCGACGCAGTCGATGATCGAGCCGAGTTATGGCCCGTTGGGCTTGCAACTAATGAAAGCCGGCAAGAGCGCACCGCTCGCGCTCAAAGCATTATTGGCCGGCGACGAGGAAGCCGAGACCCGGCAAGTCGCCATGATCGACGCGGAGGGCCGAGTCGATGCGTTTACCGGGAAGAAGTGCATCGAAGCCGCAGGGCATCATGTTGGCAAGAACTTTTCGGTGCAGGCCAACTTGATGGTCAGCGACAAGGTCTGGCCGGCGATGGCGAAGGCGTTCGAGAACGAACGCGGCGAACTCGCATTGCGCCTGCTGGCCGCCCTCGATGCCGCCCAAAAAGAAGGCGGCGACCTGCGCGGCAAACAGTCGGCTGCGTTGATCGTCGTCGCCGGCAAAGCGACGGGCAACTTCTTCAAAGACCGCGTTTTTGATATTCGCGTCGATGAAAGCGCCGAGCCGCTCAAAGAACTTCGCCGGCTCGTCCACGTGCAACGCGCCCAGCATTTCGCCGACATGGCCTGGGAGGCGAGCGACAAAAAAGACGTGGACGGAGTCAATCGCGGTTTTGCCGAGGCGCGCAAGATTCTTCCGGACGACGCAGAACTTGCATTCTGGCACGGCGTGCTGCTGGTGAAACTGGAGCGACTGGACGATGCATTGCCGCATTTTCGCTTTGCTTTCTCGAAAGGCAAGAATTGGCGTGACTTGGCGCCGCGCCTGGTCAAACCGGGTTTGTTGCCCGATAAACCCGAGACGATCCAGCGCATTCGCGATTTGCAGGATAATTGAGGAGCAAATGGCTATAATCGATCCAGACGCATGTTCCAGGCTCTCCCACTTTCGGCAGAGGAATTTGCCATGACTCTCGCATCCAACCGCAGGACCTTTCTCAAAAGCGCCATCGCTGCCGGGGCCGCCGTCGGTGCGGCCGATCTGTTCGGCAAGTTGCCGGCCGTCTCCGCCAAGGAAAGCAAGCTCGATCCGAAACTCGTGCGTCTTGATTCAAATGTCGAACCGCTCGTGCGGCTTTTGGAAGAAACGCCGCGCGAAAAGCTCTTGGAGGAAGTCGGCGACCGGATTCGCAAAGGCGCCGCCTACCGCGAGGTGCTTGCGGCATTGTTGCTGGCGGGTGTTCGCAACGTGCAGCCGCGTCCCAATGTCGGGTTCAAGTTTCACGCCGTGTTGGTCGTGAACTCGGCCCACCTGGCGAGCCTCAATTCGCCGGACCAGCATCGCTGGCTGCCGATTTTCTGGGCTCTCGATAATTTCAAATCGGCCCAGGCGCAAAACTTGAAGGAGTCGGGCTGGCGCATGGGGCCGGTCAACGAATCGAAGATTCCCAGTGCACGAAAAGCGCGACAGGCTTTCATCGATGCGATGGAGAACTGGGATGTCGAGGCGGCGGATGCGGCCGTGGCGGGCCTGGCACGAACTTCCGGCATTAACGAAACATTCGAGCTATTTGCAAAGTACGGCTGCCGTGATTTTCGCGATATCGGCCACAAAGCGATCTTCGTCGCCAATACCTATCGCACGCTGCATTGCATCGGCTGGCAACATGCCGAACCAATTTTACGCTCGCTGGCCTACGCCTTGCTCAAACATGAAGACACGAACCCCGCCCGGCGCGACGGCGCCCCCGATCGGCCTGGCCGCGAGAACGCCAAACGCATCGCCGCCATTCCGGACAACTGGCAGGAGGGCAAACCGGACGACGGCGTCGTTCAATCCGTCCTGGCGTCGCTGCGAAAATCCACGGCAGCGGAACTCTGCGCTCAGGTCGTGGAAATGCTGGCCAAGGGTGCGTCACCGCAATCGATCTGGGACGGGCTTTTGCTGGGCGCCGGCGAACTGCTTATGCGCCAACCGGCCATTGTCGGCCTGCATGCAGTAACGACCACGAATGCACTTCGTTACCTGTACGAAGCGAGCGGCAACGATCAAACTCGCCGGATGCTCTTGTTGCAGAACGCTGCGTTTCTGCCGCTCTTCCTCGAAGCGATGAAAGGCCGCGGCAAAGTGGACGAATCCCGAGTCGATGCGGTCGAACCGGCGCAAAGCAAATCGGTCACACCCGAAGAGATATTCGCCGACGTGGGCCGCGACCGAGCTGCGGCGGGCGCCAAGACGCTGGCCTATCTGCAGTCCGGCGGCGACGCCAAGGCGCTCATCGACCACGCTCGCGTGTTGATCTTTACCAAAGGCACCGATTCGCACGACTACAAATTCAGTTCCGCCGTGCTCGAAGACTACGACCACGTTTCCCCCACCTGGCGCAACCGCTACCTCGCCTCCGGCACCTACTGGCTGCGCGGCTCGATGGCGAAGGACAACGCGCTGGTCCAGCGAGCGAGAGCGGCGCTGAAGGGGTAACAGGGATTTGTTTACGTTTCGCCCTGTGTCGATTGTGACTGGCTCGCCGCGATACAAGCGCGAAACGTAGACACTTATTACTGAAACTGAGGACTTTTTGTTCGTGTTGATGTATAAGCGTGCTGGAAATCACACAAAAACAACCGGGTAACCGAGAACCGAGTATTAACAACCGAGAACGGCTTCAATTCTCAATTCTCGGTTATCCCGTTGTCTTTCGGTTCAACTGGACGAAATCTGCTCAGTTTGAGCAATTACAGTAGCGCGGTCAGTGTCGGCGCCTTCGACGGTGCCTGCCCACGGCAACTTGCGCAGCAAAGCCGCAACTTACATTTTTTGGGCCTGGAACCGGCAACTTGCGCGCTCACACCGGCAACTTGCGCGCTCAAACCACAACTTGCGCCCTCAAATGACAACTTGCGCGCTCAAAACCCACAACTTGCGCCCTCAAATGACAACTTGCGCCCTCAAATGACAACTTGCGCCCTCAAATCGATCAGGGGTGAGGGTGCGCAAGTTAGTTATTCCGAATGAGCATCTCGGCGTCTAAGCTCGCTTGAAATCACGCAATAATAACCGAGAACCGAGAAGCGAGAGTGAACAAGCGAGAAAGGCCTCAATTCTCCGTTCTCCGTTCTCGGTTGCCCAGTTGTCTTTCAGTTCAGATGCACGAAATCTGCGCAGTTTGAGTTATTCTCGTGTCACTCCCCCGCTGCCGCCAGTTTCAGGCCGATCGGCAGCGATTCGCCGAAGATCTGGCTGCGTTCCTCGCCTTCCAGTTCGATCACTTCCTCGACCATTCGGATCCAATGGCCCGGCACCGGCATGCTTCGCAGGACTTCGAGCACGCGCCCGACGTGCGCTTCATCCACGTCGAGGACCCGCTGGCCGCTGCGCCGGGCGAATTGCGCCATGCAAAACGCCCAGCCGAGCCGTTCGCTTTCGTTGTTCGGCTTGAATTTCAGCAGTTCGTCGAGCCAGGTTTGGATGATCTGCGGATGCACGATGGCATTGAGCGGGCCATAAAGGAGCGTCCGGGCCCCGAGCCGAGTCAGTGCCCAAAATGCGTACGTCGGAGCGGGGCCGCGCTGCAGCATGCCCAGGAGCTGTTGTCCTAATTGTTCTTTCAACTTCGGGTCGAGCCGTTCGAGACTGGCGGCGGCCCGCCACATCTCGGCAAATTCGTTGGCGCCGGGCCGGAGGGCGCCTTTTCCTTTCGGCAATAACACCTGCCTTAACCGGTCGAAGAGGTTTTGCTGCAAGGCGCCGTTCAGGCCTCCCGCGACGCGGCGCCACATGATCCACGCATCGGCGCCGCCTTCGGCCACGGCGGCGGGCGAACGCGGGGCGTCCTTGCGCGGGGCGTTCAATAATTTCCATAACTGTTCCACGCGAAACCGGTCGAGCGAGTCGCCGAAGCCGGGCCGCAGGCAGAAGCCGACCAGATGGTACCAGCGCGTCAGATGCTGCGGGGTTCGGCGTCGTTGTTCGGCCACTTCGGCCAAAAAATCCCAAAGGCGCCGGCATAACCCGGTCGGCCAGTTTTGCCGCGACGCATCCAGTGCCGCCTCGAGCGCCTTGGTCAGTTCCGGCGGGCTCGGTTGCGGCTCGCCTTCGCTTGTGAATGTCTGCCGAATCAGTTTGCCTGCTTCCTGGACCTGTGCTTCGGGCCAGACATCGGTCATCTCGGTGCGGTCGGCGGGTTCCTCCTCGCGGCGCATTTCCTTGACGAGTTCGCGAATATTGAACTCGAGCCGCCAGCGATTGTTGCCGTCCTTGGCGACGCAAAAAACTTCGAGCGTGCCGATGTCGGTGATGTGGGTCGCCAGCGTGACCGGCACATCTTTGGGCCCGGTGCTGCGTTTGCCGCCGCGAAGCACCGTCTGCAACGGCGGCAGTTGCAGCAATTGCGATTGTGCGATCGTGAGCACGTCGCCGGCCTTGTCTTCGCCGCGAACGGTCGACGAGAAGAGCGGGAAAACGACCGGTTGGCCGAGCGCCAGATGCAGTTCGGGCTCCGGCAGTTCGATGCTCGCTCCTTCCTCCAGGTGTTGCGGAGCGATGCACAAAACGGTCGCCGGTTTTTCGTCACCCGGCGATTCGCTCGTACCGTCCGCCGCTACGGCGATGTAGTACGAGCGCGGGATGCCGCCGCCGATCCGCTTGCCGCCCGAGTAGCGCAACCAGGCGAAGGACGCGGCGCCCCAGGCGACGGCGAGATCGAGCGAAGGATTCGTAAGCCGTAAAGGCGACCAGGGCTTGGCCGGCGAGTCGTACCAGGCTTTCATGACGTCGAGCAAACGCTGCTGCAGAACGTCCGGCTGAAACACGCCGCCGTTAAAGAGGATCGCGTCCGGGATGACGTCGCCGATGTGATGCTTGAGAAACGCCGCCAGGTGCCGGGTGACTGCCGGGTCGTTGACATAGGGCAGGCCCATCTCGTGCAGGCCGGTGCGGGCGCCGCGGCCCGGTTCGGCGTTTCGATCCACGTGTGGAAAGAAGCCGTTGAACAGGATGTCCTGAATCTCCTGCGGTGCGAGCGTGGTGTGCTGGGCGCCGCCGATGACTGCCCGACCGCGACCCATGATGGTCACCGGAAACGATGCCGGTCCGCCGGGACGCAGCAGGGCTTCCTTTGCGCTGCGGCACGCTTGCACCAGCATGCCGTATTGAGCGGCGTCGAGTTTGCCGGCGCCCGGCAACTTGGTTTCGACCGACTTGGCGATGGCAAGATCCATGTTGTCGCCGCCGAGCAGTAAGTGGTCGCCGACCGCTTCGCGATTGAACGACAACTCGCCTTTTTCCTCGCCGGCGCGAATGAGGCTGAAGTCGCTGGTGCCGCCGCCGACATCGACGACGAG
>Ga0073934_10005784_pt1 | contig 18686 bp, 15 predicted proteins | sample LarsenN4metaG_FD_76834 | JGI IMG/M metagenome (GOLD analysis project Ga0073934, IMG submission 76834) | Hot spring sediment bacterial and archeal communities from British Columbia, Canada, to study Microbial Dark Matter (Phase II) - Larsen... ... | reverse complement strand
TACAGATCTGATCACCGCCGTTCACATCATGACATGCCTGACATGATTCAATATCCTTTCTTGCAAGTTCAGCGTGTAATCCGCCACCTGTTCCTACACCGAAAGTTTTGAAATTTGGTACAAGATGGCTTTTGGGCATGAAACCAGTTACAAGATTACCGCCCGTCTTATGGCAGGCAGAACAGAACTCTACCGGATCATGACAGGTTTTACACTCATAAGATTTATGTAATGCTTCTATTCCGTGAGTATAAAGGTAATTAAGAGTATGAACTGTATTTAGTTTTTGTAATTCCGCTCTGTCAATTCTTGTACCTGAATTCTTTGTCCAATAAGGGGCATAAAAATCTTTTTTTGTATTCGAACCGTTATATTTCCCGGCACTGTGGCAAACCTGACAGAAATTATCCGAATGGCACATCATACAATTATTTTTTTCATTTGAAGCTTCAAATACCCATTTATGCTCATTGAGAAAGTTTGACTGAAGATGATTCATCGGTTTCAGATTAGTCAGATTTGTATGACATTTCTCACAGCTCATTGTCGCTTCTACATCGTTATGACATTTGGCACATATTTCCATTTCCGGATATTTTTGAGGATTATCACTTGAATATTTATACTCGGGCATATTTCTATGGCAATCAAGGCATTGCATTTTACTGTCTTTTACATGTTTCTTATGGCTGAAATGTAATTCCTTGAGAGTTGGAACAAGCTTTTTAAAAACTCCTTCAAAATGACATAGACTGCATTCATTTTTATTTTCAACATCATGACAGTTTGCACAGGCAGCTTTTACCGGGACAAGACTTTCGAGGGCATTAACAGAATTTGGAGCTTTAGTATGACAATCAGTACATTGTACCCCTGCGTCTTTCAGATGTTTAGAGTGATTGAATTTGATAATTGTCCTGTTATCAGGATTGTCCTTTGCTATTACGTGTTTTGTAAAAATACTTTTTGAGGTAACTGTCCCGCCCGAATAAAAATTATAGGCAGTTATAGTAACGAAAAAAGTCAGACATGTAATCAGCAAAGTGTAAAATTTCATAATTCTCATAATGTTGAATTTTAAAATTTCTTAAATAACCAGTAATTAAAACCAAGCAATATTCTTGTATCCGTCTTATAAATTTTGTTCGTAATAATCTGTCCCTGTAAATCAATGGTGAAATGGTCAACAGGCCTGTAAACTAATCCGAGAATTCCTGAAAACGCACTTACTTTATCTTCAGAATAATTTTTAATACTATAGTTGGAATAATTAAGACCTGATGTTATTGCAAGTTTTGACCTCAGCAACTCATAATTGAAATAACCAAATGCTCCGTCAGACTCTCCTGCATAACCAGTATATTTTACAAATGAAATTCCATAGTTTGCATGTGAAAAGCCAAATGAGAATTTTGCAGAATTATCGTTATCATACATCACGTCAGAAACCTTGAAATATATATTATATTTTTTAAGAAGTGTATAATCCAATCCTGCTTCAAATTCGGAAAGCGGCTTATGCTGAAAAACCCAGAAAATGGTATTATAGCTTATCTGTGGTTCGCGATATAAAAATCCGAAATTAAAACGCAGATTTTCGGCAACATTAAAACCCGCATTCAAATCAGCCCTGTAAAGTTTTTTAAGGTTTATATCATAGTAAACCTTTCCCATTGCCTGATAAGATGGCTTGAAAAAAGAAAAATCAAATCCTGCGAGTTGATCAGCAAATGGCTCAGTTTGAATTTCAACAATCTTTGTAAAAAGAGCGCTGTCAAGTCTTGGGGCATAGTAACTCGGTACGGCTCTGTGTTTGTTATAATAACTTACACCAAGCATTAAGTCTTTTACACCGTAATACTGAAACATCGCACCAATGGAAAAATTATCTTTTAATTGATATTTTTCTCCATAATCGAAATCGTATGAGAGTGGTGAAAGTCCGCCTCCGTATGCAGTAAGTTGATACTCTTTACTTTTACCGAGTTTGAATTTCAGATGTGCTCCGTCAATATATCCCCTGCCAACACCGGCTGAGACATATTGCCTTCCGAGTCTGACATCCATTACATCAAACAGGTTTGACCCTTTAATATACAGACTATAAAATCTGTAGCTAAATCCTCTTCCGGATTTTTCTATTATATCCCCTTCAAGCTGAGCATTGGTATTGAAAGACCATTTTTTCTGCGAGACATCAAGCAGAATATTCTGGTATGCCCTCAAATGTTTAGTGGAAGATTCAGAACCGATTGAGTCATATCTTTCCCAGGTATAAAAAGAAGTGCTGAACCTTGCATTAACAGTTTGAGAATATAAACCTGTAGAAGTGAAGAGAACCACAAAAAGAGGAATTAAAAAGTAGATAAATTTTCTCATCATATTTATAATACGGTTTTTAATAATTTACCCGTTCCGGCTTTCCCGGAACGGGAATGACTTATTAACTATCAAAAATAAATTACGGCTTTGGATGTTTTATTGCATCCCACATCTTGTCGTACTCAAATCCTTTAAAAGTTGGGCTCTCTGCATTATGACAGTTTGTGCAAAAAGCTTCTTTTTCTGTGTGGACAATAAGTCCATTTTCAATTGATTTTTGTTTGTCTTTCATAATTGACATTGTCTTATACTCAGAGCCGGGACCATGACAGCTTTCACACTGAACTCCATCTTTTTTATCAAATGTCTCTGTAAATTCTGAGGGGTCCATATCTTTACCGAGTACGTGACATTTAAGACAGTTTGGAGTTTCGGCTGCTTTAGTTTCAAAACCCTTTTCCTTTGCAATCTTATCTGCTTCAGGAGTTTCAAGGGTTTTGTATGCCATTGAATGTTTTGAGTTCTTCCAGATATCAAGCTGTTTTCCCTGAGCGTCTGTTTTATGACATGCGCCCACACATTTTGTCACGCCAACGTATTTAAACTGTCCCACACCATGGTAGAAATTAAATGCAGAGAAGGAAAGTACGATAGCCGCAACTACAGTGATTGTCAATAGTGTTTGTTTGCCCTTCATAGGAGTTTTTTAGTTAATTTGGTTAATGGAAAATAAGATATTTTTATCTTTATATTCAAGTGTAAAATTAAGTTAATTTTTTATGTTACCAGATTCAATTTGTTCAAGTTCCAAAGGATGCTCGTGTTTCATTTGCTCATGTGTGAGGTAACCTGTTATCCATGCCTTATTCATCGGAAATACATCAGGATTTATAAAAATAAAATAAAAATGCCAGACAAGTATTGCCAATGATGCGAGAATTGCTTCGTAAAGATGTATTGCTGTTGCTATGTACATTCCATCCATTCCGATTATCGGTAGAAATTCATTTTCAAACCATAGTACTCCGCCTGTAGCACCCATAACTACTGTACCCCATACAACTGCCCAATACTCCATTTTTTCAATATAGCTGAACCTTCCGAATTTCGGTTTTTCTTTTGATAATCCAACAATGTATTTCAGGTATGAAAACATATCTTTGATATCCTGAATTTTAAACCACATATCAATTACAAACCTTCTGCCTCTTTTAGTAAATACTACATATAAAATATGATAAACTGAAGCTATAACCATAACAACTGCTGCAATTCTATGAACAACACCTCTTGCCTCAAATGCATTTTGCCCTACAATAGCTACTATCCATTTTACCCAAAAAGCTTCAGGATAAAGTAAACCGAAACCTGTAATAACTAATGTAATAAATGTAGTTAATAAAAGAATATGCTGTATTCTTTCATTTAATGACATTCTTAAATATTTTTTCCCGGATGAAGTATTCATTAATGTTTAGTCCTTAATTTCTTAATAAAATCAAAAATATTATGTAATACCATAAATCCAATTATTGCAATTATTAAAAATGTATATAATATTTTAACCCATTTTAGTATAACATTTTCTTCTGCACTTTCTACAAGGTGTATAGGAGTCTTAAACGTTGCAAGTGTTGCACCAGGATGGCATTTACCACAGGTCTGCGGTAAGTTATTATCGTGAATACTTGACATAGGATCTGAAGACGGACGAACATTGTGAACACCGTGACAACTTCCGCAATCTGCTGCCTCCTGTGAACCACCTCTTAATGCGAGTCCATGGAAACTTGAATTAAAGTCTGTTACTATACCTTTTGGAAGATTATTATTTTCTACAATCCTGACCGAAGCATGACAATCAGAACATAACTGCACAACTCCATTTGGTTTTGCTAAAGGATTAGCCGGGTCATCTTTTTTAAGAAGTCCGTGACTACCGTGACAATTTACGCAAGTCGGAGCATCAGATTTTTCTTTCGTCTGAACTGAGACATCGTGTATTGAACCTTTATATTCATTATATATTTTATTATGACAATTACTTTGTCCGCAAGTTGAGGAAATGTTTTTAGGATTTATTGGAGAATTGGGATCAAGTGCATTTAACATCGCATGCGAGCCATGACAATCGGTACAAGATGCGGCATTTGGATTTCCTTCTCTCAGCTTTATATAGTGTGCACTATTCAAATAATCGTTAATGTGTAATTCCGTTCCGGGTTTAAATTTCGATTGAAACTTATTGTCTTTATGACATTCAAGACACATATCGGTTTGCATAAGTTTCGAAAGTTTACTATCGAGTTTAACGGCTAAAATTCCGTGCTCTCCATGACAATCAGTACATTCAAACGGATTTCCCGGACTTTTTTCAACATTATTGCCGTGTTTTGACATCCTGAATTCTTTTACTGCTTTATCATGGCATCTTATACATGACTCCAGAATTCCATCTTTAGTCTCTAAGTCTTTTGAACCCTTAATCAAATGGTCTCCATGACAATCTGTACATGAAGCCGCAGGGATTCCGTTTTTTCTTACTGAATTATGAACACTTTTTTCGTATTGTGCTACAAAATCTGCAGAACCCTTTTCTTTACCGGGGAACATTTTTTCATTGAGGTGGCATTTATAGCACGACTGTGCTTCTATGCTAAGTCTGTTTGTATTTATACTGTGATATCCATGACAGTCAACGCATACAGGCGTTTGCCCTTTTCCGCTTGCCTGCTTGTGTACACTGTTATTTACTTCGTTAAATGCATTTCTATGACATTGAGAGCATAGTCTTGTTGATTCTGACTTTGAAATTTTTATTACTTCATGCCCACCTTTATGACATTTATCACAGGAAATATTTTTTCTGAAATGAACTGATTGTTTGAATGAAGTTATGCTTTTTGTATTATGGCAATTTATACAATTATCTGACTTGGCAAATTCTTTTGCAGTAACAACGTCATGATAACCGTGGCAGGAATAACACTTTACATTATTATGAACAGAGGAAGTGTTCTTTTTTATATCATGACATTCATTACAATTAACACCTTTACTTTTCGGATTATGAGGTATTTCTTCAGGATTGTAACCCTGATGACAATCTTTACAATCAGCACCTCCGTGAACTGATGCTTTATAAACTGAAGGATTTACATAAAGTGAAATTTTTCTCCCGTTTTTCTCCATTATAAGGTCTTTATCTTCGTGACATGCAAGACAATCGTCTGAATATTTTGCCTTAACCTGTACAGATGAAGAAACAATGAATATTATTAAAACAAAAAAAATTAATAAATACAATATTGAAATCAGTGTTTTAAAGCGCATCAGAAGTAGCTTTTGATTTATATATTTCAGATAATGCTTTTTCAAGTTCACTGAATTTAAAAGGTTCAGGAATTAAATCAGCTGAATTTGAATCAGGATATGGTTCACTTGAGAAGGAGGGAATCAGAATAAAAATAGCTTTGCTGAATTTTTGCCTTATTTCTACCTGCACTCTGGAATTAATATTAGTGTCAAGAATGATGCAGTCTATTTCTTTATCAAAAATTTGATTTCGCCAGTCTGAGTCAATTTCTATTTTCACACAATCAAATTTGTAATCAAATTTTGCAAAAAATTTTTTCATTAATTTACACATCTCAGGATTTAAACTGAAAACCAATATTTTTAATACTTTTTTCACGTTCATTTTTCAGCAATTATCGTGCCAAAAAGATAGGTTCAATAATTAATTTAAACTAATAAATAATAAACATTTAAGTGGGGAATTATTACACATTGTTGTAGAATGAGGAATTAATCTACATTCTTGTTTTACAGGTTATAGTCTTTAATTTTTTTATACAGCGTTTTTCTGTCAATTTGTAAGATTTCTGCTGCTTTTTGCTTATTTCCCCCGGTAGATTCGAGGATTCGCTTTATATAAGACTTTTCAACTTCCAGTAAGGTCTGTGGCTTTGTATTATCTGTTGTTATTTCTTTTATAGAAAAACCTCCGTCACCCTTAAAAGGCAAAGAAGTTATGTCTATAATTTTATTTGAGCTTTTTATTGCAGCCATATCAAGAGCATTCTCAAGCTCTCTTACGTTTCCCTTCCATTCATAATTTGTAATTGCTTCCATTGCCTCAGGTGTTATTTCATATTCGCTTCCGAATTTAATAGCTAGTTTTTTCAGATAATTGTATGCTATTAAAGGTATATCACTTCTCCTTGCTCTTAATGGAGGAAGATTAATCTTGATTGTAGCTATTCTATAGTATAAATCATCGCGAAATTTTTTTTCATTTATTAATTCTTCAAGATTTTGATTTGTAGCTGATATTAATCTTATATCAATTTTCTTTACTTTATCACTTCCGAGCGGCTTAACTTCGAAATTTTCTAAAACTCTTAATAGTTTTGCCTGAAGGTTATAAGGCATATCACCTATCTCATCTAAAAATAAAGTGCCTCCATCTGCCTGTTCAAAAACTCCTTTTTGAGAATCAATTGCACCAGTAAATGCACCCTTTGTGTGTCCGAAAAGCTCACTCTCCAGAAGGTTTTCAGGTATTGCACTGCAGTTTATTGCTACGAATGGCTTTGTGTTTCTGTCACTTAAATTATGTATTGCTCTGGCTATCAATTCTTTACCTGTTCCGCTTTCTCCATAAATCAGTGAATTTATATTTACTTTTGATACATTTCTTATTAAATCAAATATATCAAGCATTTCCTGGCTTTTTCCGATTATTCCATAAAAATTGTTTTCATTCTCAACAATATCTTTTAACTTATTAAGTTCAGTCTGCATCGTAACCTTTTCTGCCGCTTTTTCTACTTTTAAAATGAATTCGTCAAGATTAAATGGCTTGTTCACATAATCGAATGCTCCTTTTTTCATTGATTCCACTGCAGATAATACTGAACCATACCCTGTTATCATTATAAATAAACTATGTTCGGGTTTAATTTCGAGCAAGTCCATTCCTGAAACATTTGGCATCTGCAAATCTGATATTATTATATCATAAAAATTCTTTTTGATAAGCTCTTTCGCATTAACGCTGCTATTTTCCTCATATACATCAAATCCTTTTTTTCTGAGAACTTTTCCAAGAATCTGAGTTGAATTTAATTCGTCATCAACCAGTAATATTTTTATTTTTTCTTTCATACATTAAAGATATATAAACATGAGGAATTATTCCACACTTGAAATTATACACTGTTACTTTTAACTGGAACATAGTCATTACAATTTGTATTGAATTTCCTTTGATAAATAAGTATCTTCTTTAAAAATAAAATCTTAGATGAAAAAAGGTTTTAATGTTCTGTTTGTAACAAGCGAAGTTCTTCCATATTCAAAAACTGGCGGTTTAGCTGATGTATCAAATTCATTACCACAAGCTCTGAATTCACTTGGAAATGAGGTCAGAATTATATCTCCTAAATACGGTCCATTAGACGAAAGAAAACTTCAGATTCATGAGATTAAGCGTTTAAAAGACCTTAAGATTTCAATAAATGGAAAAGCAACAAAATTCAGTATAAAATCTTCGTTTATACACGGAAAAAACACTAAGGCACAGATTTATCTTCTCGAAAATCAGGATTTTTTCAAAAACAAAGGAGTTTATTTTAACCCGAGAACAAAAAAAGAATTTTCGAATAACGATGAGAGATTTTTGTTTTTTTCTAAAGCTGTGCTTGAAATTCTTGAAATATTACAATGGAAACCTGATGTAATTCACTGCAATGACTGGCAAACAGCTCTCATACCGGCTCTATTAAAAACAGTATATAAGAATAATGCGCATATCAGGGATATTAAGACCGTTTTAACAATTCACAACCTTGAAAATCAGGGTGTTTTCCCGAAATCAACTTTTAACAAAACGGGACTTCCTGAAAAAGTTTTTGAAGAGCAAATTCACGGACAATCGGGTAGAATAAATTTCTTAAAAACAGGTTTAATTTATGCAGATAAAATTACTACTGTAAGCGAAACGTATGCAAAGGAAATTATCTCTGACAAAGTGCTCAATAAAGGTTTAGACGATGTTTTTCAAAAAAGGAAAAAAGATATAATTGGAATATTAAGCGGTATTGATTATACAATATGGAATCCGAGTGTTGACAGAATTATACCTTACAGATATACTTATCAGGAAATTCCTCTGAAGTATGAAAATAAAAGAGAACTACTGAACCGATTCAAATTCAGATACGATGAAAACATTCCGCTCATAGGCGTTATTTCAAGAATGGTGCAACACAAAGGCATTGACCTGCTTGTGGAAATACTTCCAAAACTTATGAAAGAAAATGTTCAGATGATAATTCTCGGAGTCGGTGAAGAAAAATATCAGAAGTATTTCCTAAAAGCCAAAAAATTGTATGCTGATAAACTTATAGTAAATATTGGTTTCGATGAAGAGCTTGCTCATTACATTGAAGCAGGAGCAGATATGTTACTTATGCCTTCGCTTTACGAACCATGTGGTTATAATCAGCTCTATAGTCTTAGTTACGGCACAATCCCTGTTGTAAGAAATACAGGCGGATTATCGGATACAATTAATGACTGGAGCAGACCTGATGGAACAGGATTTTTATTCGACAAATTTAATGCAACAGATTTTCTTAAAACAATCAAAACAGCATTAAATGTATATCAGAATAAAAAAGATAAATGGTATTCATTAATCAGAAACGGTATGTCACTTGACTTTTCCTGGAAAACATCTGCCAGGAAGTATATGGAGCTTTATAAATCTCTAACAGGTAAATGATTTCGGTTCAGTTGTGAAAAAAGCTGTTTTTTTTGACAGAGACGGTACTATCAACAAAGAAGTTAATTATCTGATAAAAAAGGAAGATATTGAATTTATGCCCGGACTTACAGAAGCACTTGTAATGCTTAAAGAAGCCGGGTTTTTAAATATAATTATTACTAATCAATCTGCCGTTGCAAGAGGATTGCTTTCTATTGAGGAACTTGAATCTATTCATAATGAATTTTTTAACAGACTTAACAAAAATGAAAAAATTCTGATTGACGATATTTTTTATTCACCTTATCACATTGATGGAATAGTTGAAAAATTTAAGGTTGAACATCGTGACAGAAAACCGGATATTGGATTGATTGAAAAAGCAACTGCTAAATATAATATTAATTTAAAAGAATCATTTTTTGTTGGCGATTCTTATACAGACATGAAATGTGCTGCAAATGCAAAGTTGAAAAAAATAATGATGATGACCGGATATGGAAAAAGAGATTTTAAAAAATGTCTCGACGAAAATATTATTATTGAATGCCCCGCTGATAATTTAATTGAAGCGGCTTCGTTTATACTAAATAATTCTGTTCCAGACAACTAATATTTCGTTTTTTATTTTGTTTTTACTTAGTGTTTGGATTATTATATTTTATTATGTTATTTTAAATGCTTTGACGATTTATAAACAATTAAATGAATAAAATTAAATTACTAAAATCCGTAAATTTGATTTTCTTATTATCAGCATTTCTGATAATAACTAACGGATGTGAAAAAAACCCGAGCGATTTAGGGCTTAATTATATTAATTCCGGAGATACTCTAGGCACTAAAATTATTGATTCCCAGGTTGATACTATCCTGCAAGTGTCTTCTGGTTTTGTTAAATATCTAAATACTTATTCATCTCAGTATTTTCTTGTCGGAAAATATCAGGGATTTGAATCTAAAACTTTATTAAAGTTTAATGACATTACTGCTTCATACGACAGCTGCACCGTTATCTCTGCAACTTTGAATTTCAGATATGCAAATTACTTTTTCAAAGATTCTTCGGGACAGACTTCCTTCAATATCTATACCCTTACTGATACTGTAGGGCTCTCAACTATAAACTTCGGTACTTTTAATCAGTCTGTTATCGGTAATACTGTGCTTGCTTCATATAGCGGAAATCCTCTTGATTCCTCAGTAATCAGTATTCCGTTCGATAATGAGACAGTGAAACAATGGATTTGGAAAGCCGCAAATCCGAATCACCCCTTTGCAAATAATGGCGTTGCAATTACTCCTAATGCAAATTCAACTACAATAAAGGGATTCTTTACTTCAAGAAATTCAGATTCCCTGAAACCTTTTATAAAGGCAATTGTATCTTTAAAGAATGATATTGATACTCTGGTTTTTAATTCTTCCGAGACTGTTACCCTTACAAATTCCGGGAATATTACACCTCCTTCTGACAGAATATTCGTACAGAGCGGAGTTGCTTACAGATCTAAATTCAGCTTCGATTTATCCAAACTCGGAGGGAAAGTATCTATAAATGACGCAACTATAGATTTTTATCTTGACAAATCATTAACTTTTTCAAAAATGGCTGAGAACCGTTTAATTCTCGCCGAAATTACTGATTCCGCTAATTTAACTACAGGGATTGAATATCTTGGCAGTATAGCCGATTCTCAGAAATATTCATTCAGAATAACTCCAACTGTTCAGAAGTGGAATCTCGGAACACTGACCAATTACGGATTTATGATTTATTATGTTTATGACTTTCAGGGACTTGATCAGTTCTATTTATACGGTATTAATTATAACAATTTATCCTTAAGGCCACGTATCAAGATTAGATATACTCCAAGAAATTAAAAACGAAATCATTATAATGAATAAAATTATATTTATATTTCTTTCAATATTTGCAATAGCTTCTGCTGATAGTTTCGCACAGGAAGATTTTAACGGCGGTTCTCCATATACAATTTTCGGTTTGGGAGATAATTTATATTATTCGAACAACAGAACTGAAGGTATGTCCGTTATGGGTATAGCACTGACTGGAGATAATGTAACAAATTTTAACCCGGCTGCAAACTACAGACTTTTACACACTGAGCTGGCTTTTGGATTCAGATACAATTTTTTAAGAACAAAAAGTGAATCAAGTAAATCTGATAATACAGATGCAAACATTTCGGGTTTTAATTTCGGAATACCTTTACAAAAAGACTGGGGAATGGTATTAAATATTGGTTTTAACCCGCAGTATCTTATTAATTATAAAATAACGCGGCTAAGTACCCAACTTGGAGAAGAAGTTACCCATATTTATGCAGGCAACGGAGGATTAACAAGAATTAATGCTGGGCTTTCATACTCACCCTTGAAAAATCTGAGTCTCGGTTTTGAATATAATTATTCCTTCGGCAATGTTAAAAAACTTGCAGTGCTTGATTTTACTAATCCGAATATTGTAAGTACTTATAAAAGAAGAGAAACTGATATAGGCGGCTCTTTTATTAAGGGTGGTTTGTTAATTAATATTGGAAGAATATTTAAAGAACTTCAGGCAGACGAACTATCAATTGGTTTTTTATATCAGACAAAACTGAAACTGACTACATCTGTCGATAATATTTATGGAACAAGCACCGGAAATGATACTACACAGATACCAGGAGGCGATATTGAAATTCCTGAAATGTTTGGTTTTGGAATTACGAATAAATTCGGTGATAAATACTTGCTTTCAGGTGATGTAGTTTTCCAGCAATGGGCTAACTATAAATCCGACGGAGCTACAGATCCGAATCTTCGAAATTCAATGAGAGTGGGATTAGGACTTGAAATATTACCAAATACAAGGGCTGACCGGCCATTTATTTTAAAAAATGCATACAGGTTTGGCGTTTTTTATGATAAGAGTCTTTATAATGTAAACGGAGAAGGTGTTGATGGATATGGTGCAAGTATTGGTATTGGAATACCCTTAAATCAATTAAATTCAATTGATATCGCTTTGAGTTACCAGACAAGGGGAAAAACTTCTAACGGACTTCTGAAAGATGACTTATTTAGAATTTCATTTGGTATAAATTTTGGAGAACTTTGGTTTCTCAGACCTAAAGATGAAGATAAATAAACTCAATAAAATAATAAACAATGATAATTTCAATAGGCTCTGACCACAGAGGCTTTCGTCTTAAAGAAGAATTAATAAAGGAATTAAAATCCAGAAATTATACGGTAATTGATTTTGGAACTGATTCCGATGCAAGCGTTGACTATCCCGATTATGCAGAAAGTGTTGCGGGGAGTGTTGTTTCGGGGAAGGCAGATTATGGCATTGCAATATGCGGAAGCGGAATAGGTGTAAGCATTGCCGCTAATAAAGTTAAGGGTGCCAGGGCAGTAAATGCAACGAATGAAAATATGGCAAAGATGTCAAGAAAACATAATGATGCAAGAATAATTTGTTTTGGTGCTGATTTTATAGATAAAGAAACTGCTTTAAAATATTTTGATATTTTTATTTCAACAGAATTTGAAGGCGGCGAGAGACACGAAAGAAGAATAAATAAATTAAACAATATAAAGTAAATTAAATTTTTAAATATTTTAAATTTTGTAAAAGTTATGAACTTATTAGAAAAAAAAGACAAAGAAATATTTGAAGCAATTCAAAATGAGACAAAAAGACAGGCAGAAAAACTTGAACTAATTGCATCTGAAAATTTTGTATCTCCGGAGGTAAGAGAGGCAATGAGTTGTGTAATGACGAATAAATATGCAGAGGGATATCCGGGTAAGAGATATTATGGCGGTTGTGAATGGGTTGATGTAGCAGAAAATATTGCAAGAGACAGGGCAAAAGAACTTTTTGGTGCTGAATATTCAAATGTACAGCCACATTCCGGCAGTCAGGCAAATATGGCTGTATATTTTGTTCTGGTAAAACCCGGTGATAAAGTTCTTGGAATGAATTTATCTCACGGCGGTCACCTTACTCACGGTTCACCTGTAAATTTTTCAGGTCAGCTTTATAATTTCGTAAGTTATGGTGTTGACCCTGAAACCGGCTATATTGATTACAACAATGTTGAAGAGGTTGCAATGAAAGAAAAGCCGAAATTAATTACAGTCGGAGCCAGTGCATATTCAAGAAATATTGACTATAAAATTTTCAGGGAAATTGCAGATAAAGTCGGAGCATTTCTTTTTGCCGATATTGCACACCCTGCAGGACTTATTGCAAAAAAATTATTGAATGACCCGATGCCACATTGCCACGTAGTTGCGACAACTACACATAAAACTCTGAGAGGCCCGAGAGGCGGATTAATTTTAATGGGAAAAGATTTTGAAAATCCATTCGGGCTGAAAGCACCTAAAACCGGCAGAACTAAGATGATGAGTGAACTGTTTGATTCTATGGTAATTCCCGGTGTTCAGGGCGGACCTTTGATGCACATAATTGCTGCAAAAGCAGTTGCATTTAAAGAAGACTTACAGCCGTCTTTTGAAGAATATGGTAAACAAGTTATAAAAAATGCAAAAGCACTTGCCGCAAAATTAATCGAATTTGATTTTAATATTATTTCAGGCGGTACAGATAATCACCTTATGCTAATTGACCTGAGAAATAAAAATATCACAGGAAAAGCCGCACAGGAAGCACTGGATTCAGTAGGTATTACATGCAATAAGAATTCTGTTCCATTTGATGATAAGAGTCCATTAATTACAAGTGGTATAAGACTTGGCACTCCAGCATTGACAACCCGCGGTATGAAAGAGAAAGAAATGGAAATGATTGCTGAATTTATAAACAAGGTTGTAGCAAATCCTGCAGATGAAAAAGTGAAAGCAGAAATTAGCGATGCAGTTTTAAAATTGACTTCTCAGTTTGGAATGTATGCCTGGTAAAGGTGAACAAAATAAAGAAGCAGAGATGAATTTTCTCGACCATCTTGAAGAATTCAGATGGAGAGTAATTAAATCTCTGATTGGTATCGTCTTAGGCGGAATTATAGTAGGAATTTTTATTGATTGGGTAATAACAGATGTTCTGTTCGCTCCGGCAAAAAATACTAATCCGCCTCTGATGATTATAAACCTTAAACCTTTCGGACAACTTACACTTTACTTTGAAGTAATTTTAGTAGGAGGTATAATACTAAGCTTACCTAATGTTCTTTATCAATTCTGGAAATTTATTGAACCTGCCCTAAAGGAAAACGAAAGAAAATATATAGTAGGAATAGTATTTTTCTCTTCGGTTTGTTTTCTTTCAGGTATTGCGTTTGTCTATTTTGTATTACTTCCAACTTCGCTTGGATTTTTCGCGACTTTTGGCTCCTCTGTTATTGAAAACCAGATTGCCGCAGAAGAGTATATGAGTTTTGTTATTTCGCTTCTTCTCGCAGGCGGAATTGTTTTCGAGCTACCGATGGTTTCTTTTTTCCTTTCCAAGCTTGGAATTCTGAAACCTGAATTTATGAGGAAATACAGAAGACATGCAATTGTTGTAATTTTAATTCTTGCAGGAATTTTAACACCCGGACCGGATATTGCCAGTCAGCTCTTGCTCGGGATACCTTTATTCCTGCTGTATGAGTTTAGTATTCTGATTTGTAAATATTCACAAAAGAAAAATGAATAAAGAAATAATAGCACCTATACAATCGGAGTTGGAGGAATTTCAAAAGCAATTTGCTTCTGTTTTGAAGTCAAAGGTTGCTCTGCTTGATTTAATAATGAAATATATTTTAAAACAAAAGGGTAAAAAAATCAGGCCTGTGTTAGTTTTACTAAGTGCCAAACTCTGCGGTAAGATAAATCATAGAAGCTATATAGCGGCTAATCTAGTTGAACTTTTACATACTGCCACATTAATTCATGATGACGTCATTGATGACGCAAAGACAAGAAGAGGTCTTGCGTCAATTAACGCAGTTTGGAAAAATAAGGCAGCTGTTTTGATTGGGGATTATTTACTTTCACAGGGATTGCTTATTTCTCTTGATAATAAAGAATATGACTTTCTTCACGCAACTTCTGAAGCAGTAAGAAGAATGAGCGAGGGCGAACTTTTACAAATTCAGAAAGCAAGAAACTTTGATGCAACTGAAGAAACATATTTCAAAGTAATTTCAGATAAAACAGCATCGCTTATTAAATCATGTTGTAAACTTGGAGCTATCAGCACAACAAATAATAATAATCTAATAGAAGCTTTGTCTGATTTCGGTGAAAATCTTGGCATTGCATTTCAACTCCGGGATGATGCGCTTGATTATACGGGCAGAAAAAGCTTGCTCGGTAAATCCACAGGTAATGATTTAAAGGAAAAAAAGTTTACATTACCTCTTATTTATTCTCTTAATAATGCTCCTAAAAAACGTGCTTCAGAAATAATGAAACTTATTAAAGGAGATGAGAAAAAGAAATTTGAAGAGGTATATTATTTTGTAACAGAGTTTGGGGGAATTGATTATACTGCTCAAAAAACTGAGGAGTATTGCACAAGAGCAAAAGAATCACTGAACATTTTTTCTGATTCCGACGTTAAAAGCAGTATGCTTTCATTGCTAAATTTTGTTTCAGCAAGAGAGTTCTAAAATTCCTTTCTACAAACATACGACTCCTATGGAGTCACTCCTATGGAGTCGTTTCGTATGCATAAACCCCTTAGGGGTTTAATGTTTGTAGCAGAAATCATTATAATAAAACAAAAAAAGTGCGACCCCATCGAGCCGCACTTTTCTAAAAAAAATATTTTGATATATATTATTTTACCAACATCATTCTCTTAACTTCGCTGAAGCCATTTACTTCTATTCTGTAGAAATAAACACCTGAAGCAAGATTTGAAGCGTTGAAATCAACAATATAAGAACCAGCTGTTTTCTCGCCGTTAACAAGTGTTGCTACTTCTTTTCCAAGAATATCATAAACTTTAAGAGTTACGATACCGTTCTTCGGAATTCAGAAGTTAATCTTTGTTGTAGGGTTAAACGGATTCGGATAGTTCTGGCTTAACGAATAATCTGCCGGTACAGTGCTTATATTCTTTACTTCTGTTATTGTTCCGCCGCAACCAAGTACATCAAATGTTGCACTTGGAGTTCCGTTATATCCGCCAGGTACAAATACTTTCACTGTATCATTTATTTTCTTTATTGCAACGCCTGCCCACATATTTGACATTGCTACAGGTTTATTATCTACTGCTAATTGCCACGTATTAGTTAATGTGTTGAATACGAATGTGGAATCGCTGTATCCGCCTATTCCACCTCTTTCACCGCCTACAAGATAAAACAACGGGTAATATCCTGCACCGCCGGTTCTTGAAATTCCTGTCCATGGAGTTGGTACATCCGGACCTGCAGTCCATGTCAATTGTGTTGCATCGCTACCGATTGTACCGATATACATATTCTTTAAAAATGCTGTATTATATCCGGCAGCTATGATGATTTTATTACCTACTATTCCAGTTGCTTGTGAGCGTCTGCCCTGACCTGCAGGTAATGATGTTGCCAGTGTACCCCAGGTATTTGACGCTATTCTGTAATAGTGAACTGCCTGGTTTGTGGCTGAACCGGTATATGGACCGCCTACTACAAACAGTACGCTATCACCCCAGTTTACTGTTCCATGTGCGGAAAGTGCCGCTGGTAATGGTGCTTTGGCTGTCCAGGTCCCTGTTGCAGGATTGTATTCCTGTACGTTGTTTGAGCCGGTTGTTACTGAAGTTGTACCGCCACCAATCAGATATAATTTCCCGTTTGCTGCTGTTAAGGTTGCACCTGTTACACCTACTAAGCATGGAACACCTGTTGTCCAGGTTCCACCGATTGTGTATCTATAGATTGTTGTCTGAGCAGCGCCGGTTGTTGAGGGTGCCTGTACATATAATGTATCACCAAGCCATGCTGCTGCCTGGAAATATGTTGCTGCTGGTAATACAGGATATGTATTTAAGGGACACCAGACTGAAGCGAAAATAGTCGAAGTAGGTCCGCTTGTTCTGATAATATTTAAAGCGTCAATACCAATATAATCGCTGTTTGAACCTGAAGGACCGCCATTTGCAACATTATATCTGATTGCAAATCTTCCGTTTGCACTTGCTGTTGGTGCTCTGAATCCTTTAAGTAACCATCCAGAGGTACTGACCTTAAATCTGCCGAGTTCAGTCCAGGTTCCGGAAGGAGTTGAGTCACTGACTGAATACATAACTCTGATAGAATCAGGATAAGTACTGGCATCGGGGGATCTTGACCAGAAATAAAGTGAATCGCCGGCAATTAAACCACCACTGATTTTAGGTGTTACCATCCAGACATCAATTTGACCTACACCAGTAGTTGCATTGAAGTTAGCACATACATATCCGGTTGTTGGTCCGTTATATGCAGCGAAAACTCCTGAATTTCCCTGAAACCAGAACGTAGAACCTCTTGGGGTTGACATTTGATAAATCAAATATCCTCTTGACCTTAAGGCAGTTGTATCATTATTGCCATCAAAGTTGTCGGTATAAATTGGGGTACCATCAGTTTGAATACCTGACCCATTGCTGACATAAGGTTTTTGATCTGAATTTGCAGGTGTTTTTGAACCAAAAGGATCTTGCATAATAAATCCCAATGTTACACCAAGCAAAAGAACAAAAACGGAACTAAGTAGAATTGTTTTGTTACGTGTCATATTTGCTCCTTATTTTATTAAGAAATGTTTTTCTATTATAACAAAAATTCATAAATTCATCAAGTTATTTTGTATTTTTTTTAAAAAAAAAGCCCCTGCCGTTTTCACGGCAGAGGCAGTATAAAATTAATAAAATGCTATATTATTTTACTAACATCATTCTCTTAACTTCGCTGAAGCCATTTACTTCTATTCTGTAGAAATAAACACCTGAAGCAAGATTTGAAGCATTGAAATCAACAGTGTAGCTGCCGGCATTGTAATTACCATTTACAAGTGTGGCAACTTCTTTTCCGAGAATATCAAATACCTTCATTGTTACCAATCCGCTCTTTGGAATTGAGAAATTGATACTTGTTGAAGGGTTGAAAGGATTCGGATAGTTCTGTGATAATGAGAATTCTGTTGGTGTTGTTGTACCGATAGGTGTAACACTTAAAGCAGTTCCATATCTTGCAATCTTTCCATTATTTCTGACTGCCCAGATTGTGTTGCCGCTTCTTGATTTATTAATGTGATACCAAACACCATCGGGAGCAGTGTATTGGGTTGACCAGTTTGCACCGTTGTTTGATGAATAATGGATTGTTGTATTCTGTGTTGCAACCCACCAGTCACTGCCGCTTCCGGTAATACCGCCAACGTTAGTTGTTACTGGGGAAGTAAGAGCTGACCAGTTTGCACCACCATTAGTTGTAACGTTAAGTGCATTGTATCCTGCTAAACCAACTGTTGCGCTGTTGAACCATACTGCATATTGGTTTGTAAAGGTTGTTGTCTGCTGTGACCAGTTAGCTCCCATATTGGAAGAATACATTATGTAATTGGCATTTGTTCCAAACCAGACATTAGTTCC
>Ga0073934_10005779_pt1 | contig 18694 bp, 12 predicted proteins | sample LarsenN4metaG_FD_76834 | JGI IMG/M metagenome (GOLD analysis project Ga0073934, IMG submission 76834) | Hot spring sediment bacterial and archeal communities from British Columbia, Canada, to study Microbial Dark Matter (Phase II) - Larsen... ... | reverse complement strand
CGGCACGCGCCGCCGTCGTTCGGCCCGCGCGCGCCCTTTCCGCGCCGGCGGGCCTTTACGCGCCGGCGCGGGCAGGTGTAAGCCGGCCGCATCCACCGCCGGGAAGGAGAGACCCGATGCGCGCCGCCGTGATGGAAGGCATCCGCAAGCCCCTGGTCGTCCGCGACATGCCCGATCCGCCGCTCGCGCCCCACGGCGTCGTCATGCGCGTGGAGGCGAACGGCATCTGCCGGACCGACTGGCACATCTGGACCGGCGACTGGACCTGGCTCGGCATCGCGGTGCCCACGCCCCACGTCCTCGGGCACGAGTTCTGCGGTGTGATCGAGGACGTCGGGAAGGACGTCACCCGCTGGAAGAAGGGCGACCGCGTGCTCGTCCCGTTCAGCCAGGGAGAAGGGACGTGCGAGTGGTGCCGCAGCGGCCACCAGAACGTCTGCGACACGCCGCTGGTTCCGGGCGTGGCGTACTGGGGCGGCTACGGGCGGCGGTGCGCGGTGCCGCACGCCGACGTCAACCTCGTCGCGCTGCCCGAGTCGGTCGGCTTCGTCGACGCCGCCAGCATGGGCTGCCGCTACATGACCGCCTTCCACGCGCTGGTCGACCAGGCCGAGGTGCGGGCGGGCGAGTGGGTCGCCGTCCACGGCTGCGGCGGCGTCGGCCTCTCCGCCGTGCAGATCGCCACCGCCCTCGGCGCGAACGTGATCGCGGTCGACGTGAGCGACGACAAGCTCGCGTTCGCCAAGGAGCTCGGCGCCGTCGCGACGGTCAACGCCGCGAAGGACGACGCTCCCGGCGCCGTCGTGCAGCTGACGGGCGGCGGCAGCCACGTCGGCGTCGACGCGCTCGGCGTCGCCGCCACCTGCACGAGCTCGGTGATGGGCCTCCGCAAGCGCGGACGCCACCTCCAGATCGGCCTCACGTCGAGCGCCGAACGGGGCATGATCCCGCTGCCCATCGACCTCATCGTGCTGAAGGAGATCCGGGTGATCGGCTCCCTCGGCATGCAGGCGCCCCGCTTCGGCGGCATGCTCGCGATGGTGGGCGCCGGGAAGCTCGCCCCCGGGCGGCTCGTCCACCGGAAGATCGGCCTCGAGGAGGTGAGCGGCGTCCTCGAATCGATGGACCGGTACGGCACGGTCGGGGTGACGGTGATCGCGCGGTACTGAGGGACGCGGGTGCGGCGTCCCGACGAGGCGCCGGCGGGCGGCAGCCTGTGGATGGAGGACGCCGCGCCGACGGCGCCGCCGCTCGCGGGCGACGTCGCCGCCGACGTCGCGGTCGTCGGCGCGGGCTTCACCGGCCTGTCGGCGGCCGTCGCGCTCCGCGCGGCCGGGCACTCGGTCGTCGTCCTCGAGGCGGAGCACGTCGGGTTCGGGGCGAGCGGGCGGAACGCCGGGCACCTCACGCCCGTCGTCGGCAAGGACCTGCCGACCCTCGCGGCGCTCTTCCGGGCGCGCGCGCCGGCGCTCGTCGCGCTCGCCGAGCTGGCGGTCGCGCACGTCGAGCGGACGATCGCCGAGCACGGCATCGACTGCGCGTACGAGCCGGTCGGAAACCTCCTCGCGGCCGTGCACCCGACGCAGCACCACGTCCTCGACGGGGCCGCGAAGGCGGCGGCCGCGCTCGGGCTCGCGCACGAGGTGCTCGAGCCCGACGCGATGCGCGCGCGCGACGTCCCGGTGGGGTTCACCCGGGGTCTCCTGATGAAACGCGGCGGCCTCCTCCATCCCGGCCGATACGTCCGAGGCCTCCGCCGGATCGCGGAGGCGGCCGGGGCCCGGGTGTTCGAGCGCACGCCGGTCGTCCGCCTCGAGGCCGGCCTCCCGGCCGTCCTCGTCACGCCCGCCGGCCGCGTGCGCGCCCGCGCGGTCGTTCTCGGCACGAACGCCTGGACGCCGGCCCTCGGATGGCTCCGCGGCACGATCGCGCGCTTCCACGTGTACCTCTTCGCGACGGCGCCGCTCGACGAGGCGCAGCGGGCCGCGCTCGGCTGGCGCGGCCGCGAGGGGATCTACACCGCGCACGAGATGCTGGAGAGCTGGCGCCTCACCGACGACCACCGGATCGTCGGCGGGGCGAAGACCGTCCGCTACGGCTTCGGCGGCCGGGCCCTCGCCGACCGTCCGGCCACGTACGCCTTCCTCGAGCGCGCCTTCCGCGACCGCTTCCCGGCGCTGCGGGACGTCCCCGTCACCCACCGCTGGGGCGGCCCGATCGCGTTCGCGCTCGACTTCCTCCCCGCCGTCGGCGTCGGCGGCGTCCACCGGAACGTCTTCTACAGCGCCGGCTACGCCGGCCACGGCATCGCGCTCGCGAGCTACGCCGGCACGATGATCGCCGACCTGCTCCTCGGCCGCGACGGCCCGGGACGGGCCCTCTGGGGGCACCGGAAGGTCCCGATGCCGCCCGAGCCGCTCCGCTGGCTCGTCGCCCGGGCGCTCGTCGGCGCCTTCGGCGCGATGGACGGGCGCGTCGATCGCCTCGCCCGCGCCACCCGTTGCGCGGGCCGCGGAAACGAACCATAGCGTCCGCCCATGGCCATCGACTTCAGCTTCCCCCCCGACATCGAGGCGCTCCGTCTCCGCGTCCGCGAGTTCGTCGCCGACGTCGTCCGACCCGCCGAGGAGGAGATCGCGCGGCACGAGGGCGACCGCCGCTTCCTCATCCAGTCGATCATCGCGATGCGGGTGGCGGCGAAGGACCGCGGACTCTGGCTCCCCCACATGCCGGCCGAGTACGGCGGCATGGGCCTCGGCCACGTCGCCATGGCGGCCGTGTCGGCCGAGGCCGCCAAGTCGGCGTTCGGGCCGTACGCGTTGAACGCCCAGGCGCCCGACGAGGGCAACATGCACACCCTCCTCCACTGGGCGACGCCCGCCCAGAAGGAGAAGTACCTGCGGCCCCTGTGCGACGGCCTCGTGCGGTCGTGCTTCGCCATGACCGAGCCCGAGGTCGCCGGCTCGGATCCGACGCACATCCAGACGCGGGCGGTGCCGGACGGCGACTCGTGGGTCGTGAACGGCCACAAGTGGTTCATCTCCGGCGCGAGCGGCGCGAAGTTCGCGATCCTCATCGCCCGCACCGAGGACCACCCCGAGATCCCGCAGGCGGGGAACACCGCCTTCCTCGTCGACCTCCCGGCCAAGGGCTGGACCGTCGTCCGCGACGTCGTGACGATGGCGGGCCACCACAACCACGCGGAGATCCGGATCGAGAACCTGCGCGTGCCGGCGGAGAACATGCTGGGCGGGCGCGGGCAGGGGCATCTCCTCGGGCAGGCGCGTCTCGGCCCGGCGCGGCTCGCGCACTGCATGCGCTGGATCGGCCAGGCGGAGGTCGCCCTCGACATGATGGTCGACCGGGCGACGAAGCGCTACGCGCACGGCTCGCTGCTCTCCGAGAAGCAGGGCATCCAGTGGATGATCGCCGACTCGACGATGGAGCTCTACCAGGCGAAGCTGATGGTGCTGCACGCCGCGTACAAGATCGACCGCGGGGAGGACTTCCGGAGCGAGGTGTCGATGGCGAAGCACTTCGTCGCCAACGCGCTGAACCGCATCATCGACCGTGCGATCCAGGTGCACGGCGCGCTCGGCTACTCGATGGACACGCCGCTCGCCCGCATGGCGCAGCAGGCACGCTGGGCGCGTTTCGCGGACGGCGCCGACGAGGTGCACCAGTGGCGGATCGCGCAGCGGACGATCGCCGCCTGGGAGCGCGACGGGTCGACGCGCGCGGCCACGGGCAGCCTGCCCCTCTGATCGCGGGCCATGAAGGTCCTCGCCGTCCACCCGAGCCGGCTCATGTACTCGCGCATCTACCTGCGCCTCGAGCCGCTCGGGCTGGAGCTCGTCGCGGCGGCCGTCCGGCGGGCGGGCCACGACGTCCGGCTGATCGACCTCCAGGTCGAGACCCGGGCCGACTATTTCCGGACGCTCGCGCGCTGGGCGCCGGACGCCGTGATGTTCTCGTGCAACTACCTCGCGAACGTCCCGGAGATCCTGGACCTCGCGAAGGCGACGCGCCTCCGGCTCCCGCGCGGCTTCGTGTTCGTCGGCGGGCACAGCGCGTCGTTCACCGCCGACGAGCTGCTGGCGCACGCCGAGGGCGCGCTCGACTGCGTCCTCCGCGGCGAGGGGGAGGCCGCCGTCGTGCCGCTGCTCGACGCCGCCGAGCACGACCGGAGCGCGGTCGCGGCGGTGCCGGGCGTCGTCACGGGCGAGGCGCGCGGGCCCGCCCCCGTCTTCGTCCGCCACCTGGACGACCTCGTCCCCGCCCGCGACCTCGTCCGCTACCGGCGGAAGTACTACATCGGGCAGCTCGACCCCTGCGCGTCGATCGAGCTGAGCCGCGGCTGCCCGTGGGACTGCACGTTCTGCTCGGCGTGGACGTTCTACGGGCGGAGCTACCGCCTGAAGACGCCCGAGGCGGCCGTCGCCGAGCTGGAGCGGATCCGCGAGCCGGGCGTCTTCGTCCTGGACGACGTCGCGTTCATCCAGGCGGAGCACGGCCTCGCCATCGCGGAGGCCGTCGCGCGGAAGGGGATCCGGAAGCGCTACTACGTCGAGACGCGCGGCGACGTGCTCCTCCGGAACCGCGAGGTGTTCCGGGCGTGGGAGCGGATCGGCCTCAAGATCATGTTCCTCGGCATCGAGGCGATCGACGAGGAGGGCCTCCGCAAGTTCCGGAAGCGCATCAGCTTCTCGAAGAACTTCGAGGCGCTCGAGGTGGCCCGCACGATGGGCGTGAACGTCGCCATCAACATCATCGCCGACCCGGCCTGGGACCGCGACCGCTTCCGCGTCGTGCGCGAGTTCTGCGCCGGCATCCCGGAGGTCGTGAACGTCAGCGTCAACACGCCCTACCCCGGCACCGAGACGTGGCGCACCGAGTCGCGCCGGCTCACCACGCGCGACTACCGGCTGTTCGACATCCAGCACGCCGTCCTGCCGACGACGCTGCCGCTCCCCGAGTTCTACGAGGAGCTGGTCGCCACCCAGCAGGTGCTGAACCGCAAGCACCTCGGCGCGAAGCAGCTCTGGGGCACCGCGAAGAACGTCGCGAAGCTCCTCGCGAAGGGCCAGACGAACTTCGTGAAGATGCTCTTCCGGTTCAACCGCGTCTACGACCCGAAGCTCCAGCTCGCCGACCACGCGGCCCCGGTGCGCTACGAGATGACGCTGCCGCCCGCCGCCTGCGACCGCGTCGACCCGAACGCGCTCTACGTCCACGCGGCCCGGGGACGCCGCGGGCGCGAGGTCGACGACGCGACGGAGCGCTTCGTCGACGCGACCCGGATGGGCGCCGAGCCCTAGAGCCCCGCCGCCTCGAGCGCCCGCTCGAGCTGCTGCTCCGTCCCTCCGTAGTGCTGCTCGAGCGTCTTCGCGCGCTTGAAGTAGAGGTGGACGTCGAGCTCCCACGTGAACCCGATGCCGCCGTGCATCTGGATCGCCTCGCCGCAGACGAGGCGCGACGACTCGCCGGCGTACGCCTTCGCCGTCGCGCACCCGAGCGCGGCCTCGGCGTCGCCGGCCGCGACCGCCCACGCCGCGCGATACACGGCCGAGCGCGTCGACTCGACGCGGAGGAGCATGTCCGCGAGCCGGTGCTGGAGCGCCTGGAAGGCGCCGATCGGGCGGTTGAAGGCGCGCCGGGTCTGGACGTACTCGAGGGTCGTCTCGAGGAGCTTCGCCATGATGCCGAGGAGCTGGGCGCCGGCGCCGACGGCGGCCAGCCGGTCGGCGGCGCCGAGGAGCGTCGCCGGGCCGAGGAGCTTCGCCGGATGGTCGAGCTGCACCGTGACGAAGCGCTGCGCGGGGTCGAGGGTCTCGAGCGGCACGGTGTCGAAGGGCCGCTCCACGAGGCAGACGCCCTCGGGCGTCCCGACGAGGAGCACGTCGGCGGACGCCCCGAACGGGACGAAGTGCTTCGTGCCGCGCACGCGGCCGTTCGCGAAGCGCGTCGTTTCCTTCGTCTCGCCGGCGTAGAGCGCGTCGGCGCGTGCGAGGACGGCCGTCCGCCGGCCCGCGACCACGTCGGCGAGGAGCGCGTCCTGCCCGCCGGCCGCCGCCAGGACCGACGCCGCCAAGACGACGTCGAGGTACGGGCCGGGGAGGCACGTCCGGCCGACCTCTTCGCACACCACCGCCAGCTCGACGGCGCCGAGCCCCTGGCCGCCGGCCGCCGCCGGCGCCACGAGGCCGAGATAGCCCATCTCGGCGAGCTTCCCCCAGGTCTCGCGGTCGACGCCGCGCGGATCGTGCTCGATCGTGCGGCGCGTCTTCTCGAGCGGCGCCTCGGCCGCGAGGAAGTCGCGCGTCGAGCCGCGGAGGAGCGCCTGGTCTTCCGAGAGATCGAACCTCATCGCCCCTCCTGCGGCAGGTTCAGCACCCGCTTCGCGATGATGTTCCGCTGCACCTCGGACGAGCCCGAGTAGATCGTGCCCGCCCGCGACCAGAGGAACTCGCGCGTCCAGTCGACGTCGTCGCGCGCGCCGGGGCTCGTCCGGACGAGCTGTCCGCCCGGCCCGAGGACGTCGAGCGCGGTCTCCCGGAAGCGCTTGTCGAACTCGCTCCAGTAGATCTTCTCGATCGACGACTCCGGCCCCGGCACCTTGCCGTCGGCGAGGTTCGCGAGCGTGCGGATGCCGTTCGCGCGCAGCACCTCGCAGTCGACGAGGAGCCGCGCGAGCTTCTCGCGGACCGCGGCTCCGGTCCGCCCGTGCTCCCGGCAGGCCGCCGCGAGACGCTCGAGGTCGCGCCGGTAGCGGACGGAGTACGCGAGCGACATCGTCCCGCGCTCGTACGCGAGGACCGTCATCGCGATGCGCCACCCCTCGCCCACCTTCCCGACCAGGGCGCTCCGCGGGACGCGCGCGTCCTCGAAGAACACCTCCCCGAACTCGCTCTCGCCGGTGATCTGGCGGAGCCGGCGGACGGTGATGCCCGGCGTATCGAGCTTCACCAGGAGGAACGAGATGCCGCCGTAGCGGTCCTGCGCGTCGGTCCGGCAGAGGACGAAGATCCAGTCGGCCCACGGGCCGAACGTCGTCCAGATCTTCTGGCCGTTCAGGACGAAGTGGTCGCCGTCGAGGACGGCGGAGGTGCGGAGCGAGGCGAGGTCGCTCCCGGCGCCCGGCTCGCTGAAGCCCTGGCACCAGATCTCCTCGCCCGAGAGCATCGGCGGGATGAAGCGCCGGCGCTGCTCCTCGGTGCCGTGGTGGATGAGCGCCGGGCCCAGGAGCCCGATGCCGAGGATGTTGAGGATGGGAGGCGCGTCGGCGCGCGCCAGCTCCTCCTCGAAGATCGCCTTCTCGACCTCCGTCGCCCCCCGGCCGCCCCACTCGGCGGGCCAGTCCATGCCGAGGTACCCGGCCTCGTAGAGCCGGCGCTGCCACGCCCGGCGGAGCTCGATGAGCCCGTCCTCGGTGTGCTTCGGGTCGCGCAGCTCCTCGCGCCACGGGCGCTTCAGGTGGGTGGCGAGCCACGTGCGGAGGTCGTCCCGGAAGCGCTCGTGCCGGGGGGAGAGGCGGAGGTCCATGCGCCGGGGATAGGCCGGCGGATGTTGCCATGTCAACGCGCCGCGACGAGAGCGCGGGGACCGTTGCGCCTCGACCCGCCGGCGCCCATCGCTCCTACACGTTCGCGGGCTTCGTCCTACAGCGCGTGCGCGCCGCGCTCGCACCGAACGCCGTGGCGCCGATTCCGCTCGTCGGCACGCGCCGTCGGCCGATAGTGGGCGGTCGGCAAGTATGACAGCTTGCTACACTGCACCGTCTCTCTCGCCGGCACGATGAGGCGCGGCGCTCGTGGTGTGGGCGTGGGGCACCGCGGTGGCCGATCCTCCACCGGCGATCGGGTACCTCTACGACGACGCGGGCCGGCTGGCCGCGGCGGTCGATCCGTCGGGGGAGACCGCCATCCGTCCGCGCAGGTGTCGGTCGTGAGCGCCGCGCCGATCGGTGCCGGCCCCGGGGGCGACCTCGGGCCGCATCTCGGTCGCAGTGCCCGCGGGGACGGCGGGGATTGAACGCGTCCGGTGTGCGGCCGTCCCGAACACGACAGCCGCTGTCACCGGCCCGGCGAATTGCGCGTGCTGCACTCGCTCGAGGTTGACAGCCGGCGGGCAGCTGCGATTCAAACCCGCCGTCCATACGGGGAGGCGCGTTTGCTCGATCCCTCCGACATCGGCACCGGATTCGTCATCGGGCTGGCAGTTGGCGGTGCCATTGGTTGGCTCGCCCTCCGGGTTCGTCTGGCACCTCAGCTCGCGCGGCTGACGGCCGACCTCGAAAGCGAGCGCCGGGCGGCCACCGAGAAGCTCGCCGCGTTCGCCGAAGCTGGACGCCAACTGCGGGAATCGTTCGACGCCCTCTCCCGCCAGGCACTCGACCAGAACAGTCGGTCGTTCGTGGAGCTGGCGAAGGCGCATCTCGGCCAGTTCCAGGTGCAGGCGCAGGCCGACCTCGACGGCCGCAAAGCGGCGATCGACCGTCTGGTGCAACCGCTGCGTGACACCGTCGAGGCCGTCAGCCGGACGCTGTCGAGCATCCAGCAGCAGCACGTCAGCTCACATTCCGCCCTGACCACCCAGCTTCAAGTCATCGTGGACTCCGAGCGCGCGCTCCGGGACGAAACCCGGGGGCTGAAGAACGCATTGCACATGCCGGTGGTTCGCGGTCGATGGGGGGAGATCCAGCTCCGACGGGTCGTCGAGCTGGCCGGCATGGTTGCGCATTGCGACTTCCAGGAGCAGGCAACCACGACGACGACGGACGGCGCGCGCCTTCGGCCGGACGTCGTCGTTCGTCTGCCCGGTGGAAAGGTCATCGTCATCGACGCCAAGGCGCCGTTGAGCGCCTATCTCGACGCCGCCGAGGCGCAGGACGACGAACGACGACGTGCCTTGTTGAAGGACCACGCCCGGCAGGTCCGCGAACACCTCCGCGCTCTGGGGGCGCGAGGATACCAGGAGCAGATCTCCCCAACCCCGGAGTTCGTCGTGATGTTCCTCCCGGGAGAGTCGTTCTTCAGCGCAGCCCTGCAGGGGGACCCGACCCTCATCGAGGCGGGGGTCGACGAGAAGGTCATCCCCGCCAGCCCGACGACGCTCATCGCGCTCCTTCGGGCGGTCGCATACGGCTGGCAGCAGGAGGCGCTCGCCGAAAATGCAGCGCAGATCGCGAACGAGGGACGCGCGCTGTACGAGCGAATTCGAATCTTCGCTGACCACTTCGAAGAAGTTCGGAAGGGCCTCGAGCAGGCCATCGACGGTCACAACAGAGCCGTGGGGAGCTTCGAAGGTCGGCTGATCGTGACCGCGCGCCGGTTGCGCGACCTGAACGCCGCAACGGACCGCGAAATCCCCGAGCTACGTCCGGTCGAGACGGTCGTCCGGCGCCCGACGCTGCCCGACCCGGAGGAACCCGATCGGTCGACTGCGTCCGGGTGACGCCAATCCGTCGACACCGCCGCCGGCGATCGCTTCGCCGGCCTCCCGGCCTCCGCCCACCCCGTGGCAGCAGCCGGCTTTCTAACCCGCGCAGCGCTTGGCAAGCGTGGCGACACCGTGGTTAGCATGCCTCCCGTGGAGACGACCTCCCCCGTCGATGCCGACGGCTCTGGCGCCCCGTTCGCCATCCGGATCGACGTCGTCAGACCCCTGTACGCGGCCGCTGCAGCGCACGGCATCGGACCCGTCGGCGCGGTGGAGATCCGGAACACCGGGACCGCACCGCAACGAGACCTGATCGCCGAGCTGACGTGCCGGCCGGCCCTGCTGAGCCCCGCGAAGTTCGCACTCGACACGGTCCCACCCGGCGCCGACGTCGCGATACGCGAGCCACGCCTGCTGCCCGATCTGGCCCGTCTGCGCGAGCTCATCGAAGCCGACACGGCGACGATCGCCGTGCGGCTGCTCCGCGACGGGACGCCCGTCGCTTCGGCGACCGCCCCGCTGCCGGTCCTCGCGCACAACGAGTGGGACGCGCGCGACCCACGGCTGCTCGCTGCCTTCGTCATGCCGAACCACCCGGCGATCACCGAGCTGGTCGCCGAAGCGCGTACCCTGCAGGAGCAGCAGTTCGGCCGAGCCGCCCTCGACGGGTATCAGGCGAACGACGTCGAACGCGTGAAGCAGCAGGCGGCCGCCGTGTACGGGGCGCTCCAGCGGATCGGCATCACCTATCTCGGCGTGCCGGCGTCGTTCGAGGCGGGCGGCCAGAAGCTCCGTTTCCCGGACACGCTCCGCACCACGAAGCAGGGGAATTGCATCGAAGTCGCGACCTGGTTCGCGGCCGGCCTGGAAGCCTGTGGCCTCCAGCCCGTGATCGTCCTGCTGCGCGGCCACGCCTTCGGCGGCGTGTGGCTCACGAACGAGCCTCGCTCCCTCGACCCCATCGAGACCGACGCCGCCACGGTCCGGAAGCTGCAGCAGACGGGCCGCCTGCTGTTGGTGGAGACGACCGCGGCGACGAGTCGCCCGCCCATCACGTTCGCCCAGGCGTGCAGAGAGGCGACCACGAAGATCGAAGACGCGACCTTTCAGGAATTGCTCGACGTCCACGGGCTTCGCGCGTCGGGCATCAAACCGCTCAACGTCGGCGCCGACGGCGCCGCCGCTTCGGCCGGATCCCCCGTCGCCACGCCGGACCTCTCGCTCCCCGTCAGCCCGGCGATTCCGACTCCCAGTCCACGCTCCGACAAGACCCGCCGACGGTTCGACGTCTGGATCGACGACCTGATCGATCTTTCGCTGCGAAACGACCTGATCGGCGGGACGATGAGCGAGGATCCGGCGTCATTCGGCGGCCTGCGCCCCAGGAAGGGGCTCCTGCTCGCCGTGCCCGACGCCGCCGCGTTCGAGAACGACCTCGAGGAGGAGAAGACGTTTCGTCTCGACACCACGTCGCCCCCCCCTCCTGACCAATCCGACCGCGCCGCGCTGGAAGCGTTCGAGGCGCGGCTCGCCGAATGCCAGCAGCAACAGGTGATCGTCGTCGATCCCGGCGCGGAGGCGCTGCCGGAGAAGCTTCGCAAGGTGTGGAAGAAGCACCGCCAGCTGCTCGAGGAGAAGGGAACGTCCTCGCTGCACGTCGCACTCGGCCATCTCCGGTGGTTCGAGTCGGACTCCTCCCACCAGCCGCGCTACGCGCCCCTGCTGCTCGTCCCCGTGCACCTCGAGCGCGTCTCGCTGGCCGGAGAGTTCACGCTGTCCATGGCGGACGCCGAGACCGCTTTGAACGCGGCGCTGGTGCAGAAGCTGAAGCGCGAGTTCGGGGTCGACTTGTCCGCCCTCGCCGCCGAATTGCCCGAGGACGACTACGGAACGGACGTCGACGCGGTGTTCACCCACATCACGCAGGCGGTGATCCGGCTCCGCCGATTCGAAGTGCTGCGGATCACGACCCTCGGGTTCTTCGAGTATCGAAAGCAACTCATGGCGCACGACCTGAAGGCGATGCTGGCCTCGGGCGCTCGCGCCCCCAACGCGTTCATCGCCTCGATGGTGCCCGATCTGGCACAGGACCCCACGTACCAGTACGCCGATGGCACGTCGGGCTGGCGATTCCCGGTGCTCCACGAGCTGGACGAACGGATCCCGGCTGGCACCCTTCCACTCGTGGTCGATGCGGACTCGAGCCAGCTCGGGGCCGTCCAGGCGGCGATGGAAGGGCGCTCGTTCGTCCTGCAGGGACCGCCCGGAACCGGAAAATCGCAGACGATCACGAACATCATCGCCACCCTCCTGGCAGCGGGAAAGCGAGTGTTGTTCGCGGCGGAGAAGCGCGCCGCGCTGTCGGTCGTCTCGAAGCGTCTCGCCGACGCCGGGCTGCGCTCGGCGTGCCTCGAGCTTCACGGCACGAAGGCGGATCCGGGGGGGGTGGCAAGAAGCCTGGTCGAAGCGTTGGAGGCGACACGGCCCGCGGACACGGGCACGTTCGAGCGCTGCGCGAAGGACGTGGACGAGACGCGGGCACGGCTCAATGCCTTCGTCCGTCGGCTGCATGCGCCGACCCCTCTCGGGATGAGCTTCTTCCGCGCCTCGGCGCGCCGCCACGAGCTGCGCGACCGGGAGGCGCCGGCGTTGGAAGACGCCGCCGTGCTCGAGACGACGGCGGAGACGTTTCAGGCGCGGCTACGCGCGCTGGAAGCCCTTCAGGGGGCGATCGCCGACTGCGGCGGCTGGGCCGGGAATCCCTTCCGCGCCGCGCGCCTCGACGTCTGGACCGAGCGACGGCAGGACGACGCCCGCGCCGTGCTCGACGAGCTGCTGCACGCGGCGACTGCGGCGTCCACGGCCCTCGGCGACGCGGCGCGATCGCTCGGCATCGATCCGGGCGCCGCCGCGTGTGCCCCGGACACTGTCGTCGAGATGCTCGCTCTGCTCGCGTCCGCCCCACCGGCCTGGGTGCGGTCGCTGAGCGTCGCGGCGCAGCGGGACGACTACCTCCGAGCGCTCGACGAGTTGTGCACGGTGGCGACGCGACGCGCGACGCGCCTCGCGTCGCTGGCTTCGCGGTGGACCGATCGGCTCCACGAGCTCGATCTGACCGCGTTGGCGACCGCGATCCGACAGGCTCGGACTCGTTGGTCTCTGCTGCGTTGGTGGGCGCTGCGGGCTCCACGCCGGACGCTGCGCGGCGCCGCGAAGGGCAAGCTCGCCGACCTCGCCACGATCAGCGCGGACCTCGACGAGGCATTGGCCGCTCGTGAAGATGCAAAGCTCCTCGACGGCGCCTCCCAGGCGATCGCGCAGCTCATGGGACCTGCGTTCGCCGGCGCGCGCACCGAGCCTGCCACGTTCGCCCGGGCGAACGACGCGCGACGCTGGACCGACTTGGTGTCCGCCCTCGTCGCGACGATCCGTCGGCGGGGCGGCGCCCCACCGGACGCACGCCTCGCGTTGCCCGCGCTCGACGCGACCGTCGCCGCCGAACTCGCCGACCTGTTGAAACAGGCGGTCGCCCGCGTCCGTACAGTCGCGGAGCGCACCGTCGAAATCCTGGTGCTCGATCGCCGCGAGGCGTTCGGCGATGCCGACCCGGCGCTGCGGCTCGACGACGTGGCGTCGTTCGCACGCTCGGCGCTCGGCGCCCTTACGAGGCTTCGCGACAAGACGGCGTCCGAGCGCGCCGCACGGCATGCAGAAGAGCTCGGCCTTGCGCCGTTCGTCGCCGCGTTGCGGGACAACCGGGTTCCCGAGGACGCCATCGCCGAAACCTACGAGGCGGCCTTTCTGAAGGTCTGGGTCAGCGAGATGACCGATGCCCATGACGAGCTGGCGCAGTTCCGGGGGCGCCAGCACGACCGGGTGATCGAGGCGTTCCGCCGCGCCGACCGGGACCTCCTCGCCGCCGGACGGGAGCGCGCGCTGTACGACGTGGCACGCCGCCGCCCCGCGGCCGGCGGCGCGGCGCACGCCGAGAGCGAGGTCGGCATCCTCCGTCGCGAAGCCATGAAGACGCGGAGCCGGATGCCGGTCCGCAAACTGCTGGCGGCACTGCCGACGCTCGTCCCGCGGCTCAAGCCGTGCTTCCTCATGAGCCCGCTCGCCGTGGCGCACTTCCTCCCCGTCGACGTGGAGAAGTTCGACACCGTCATCTTCGACGAAGCGTCGCAGGTGCCGACTGCAGACGCCATCGGCGCCCTGTGGCGCGGCCGGCAGGTGATCGTCGTCGGCGACTCCAAGCAGATGCCGCCGACGGATTTCTTCAACGTGTCGCTGGACGACGACGAGGACGCCGACGTCGGACTCCTGCAAGGGCTGGAAAGCATCCTCGACGAGGCCGTCGCATCGGGGATCCCGGCGCTGATGTTGGCATGGCATTATCGAAGCCGCGACGAGCGATTGATCGCCTTTTCGAACCGACACTACTACGACGGCCGTCTCCTCACGTTTCCGGCGGCCGACCCCGCCTCGGACGGCTCGGGGGTGTTCTACGAGCGGGTATCCGGCGTCTTCGACCGGGGCGCTTCCCGGCGCAATGAAGGCGAGGCGCGGAGGGTCGTCGACATCATCGTCGAGCGTCTGCGGGCTCCCGGGACGCGCGAGCGGTCGATTGGTGTCGTGACGTTCAACGTTCAGCAGCAGGACCTGATCGAAACACTGCTCGACCGAGCGCGATTGGAGTTCCCCGAGATCGAGCCGTATTTCACGTCGCGCGTGTCCGAGCCGGTGTTCGTCAAGAACCTCGAAAGCGTGCAGGGCGACGAGCGGGACGTCATGATCTTCTCGACGACGTACGGTCGCGATCACGTTGGCCGCATGTCGGTCAACTTCGGCCCGATGAACCGGCTCGGCGGAGAGCGGCGGCTCAATGTCGCCATCACCCGCGCCCGCGAGCGGCTGATCGTCGTGACGTCGATGGACCCGGAGGAAATCGATCTCGGCCGAACGGGATCGGTCGGCGTCCGGCATTTCCGCGAGTTTCTTCGTTTCGCCCGCGACGGCGTGCGGGCGCTCATCGACGGCGTCCGCGTCGACGACGCGGCAGAGTGCGAATCGCCGTTCGAGCGGGACGTCCTGGCGGCCTGCGAAGCCCTCGGCTGGACCGTGGACCGACAGGTCGGCTGCTCGGGGTATCGGATCGATCTCGCGGTAACGGACCCGCGGCTTCCGGGCCGTCATCTGCTCGGCATCGAATGCGACGGAGCAACGTACCATTCCGCCGCGACGGCCCGCGATCGGGACCGGCTCCGGCAAGCGGTGCTCGAGAACCTCGGCTGGACGCTCCACCGTATCTGGTCGACGGATTGGCGGGTCGATCGGGACGGCGAGATCCAGCGCCTGAAGCGCGCGTACGACGCCGCGCTGGCGGCGCCCCGTCGCCCTCTCGGCGCGGGCGCGAACCGCGAGCTGAAGGAATCCGGCGAAGCCTCCGCGGAGGGTTCCCGCCCGTACACCGTACCGCGCGGGGTGGGGTCGAGCGCCGCACCGGTCGGCGCGGCGAAACGGGGGCGCGCCACGCCGCCCGGTGAACCCGTCGATCCGGCTACGGTCACCGACGCCCAGCGCCGGCAAGCGCTGGTGGCAGTGCTGCACGAGTCGGGCTCCATGCCGATGGACGCGCTCGTCAAGGCGGCCGCCACGCGGGTGGGGCACCGACGGGTTGGGTCACGCATTCGGGTCGCATTCGAGCGGCTGGTGCACGAGATGCTGGCGTCGGGGAAGGCCCGCCGGATCGGCGATCGCATCGGCCCGGCCGCGTGACGCGGCGCCGGCCGGCCCACCGTGCGAGAAGGCGTCGGGATCGCGCGCGTCGAAGAGAGTGCTGCTCCGTCGCTTCGAGCTCGGTGACGATGCGCCGCGGTCCCGGCCCTGCGCGCCGTCAGGGTGATCCGCAAGCGCGCAGGCGATGCCGTTCCTCGACACCCGTCGAGCGCGCGCCGTCCCGGCAGCTCCCCGCCGGCGTCAGGGCGCGACGCAGGGGAACGCCGCACCCTGCCCCACCGCGGCCAGCGAGTCGGCCGCGCGCGGGTCGGCGCGGAAGACGACGCGCTCCGTGTCGCACCGCGCCTCGTCGAAGAGGCACGTCAGGAGGCCGGTCACGTCCACCGCGCCGCAGTCGTTCATGACGTTGAAGAAGCCGAGCCCGCCGAGGAACGGCGTGATGTCGCCCGTCGGGATGAGCCCGCACGCCGCGAGCGCCTTGTTCAGGTTCGACGTCCGGCTGGCGGCGATCTTGGCGGCCTTGCCGCTGCAGAGCGTCGACGCGCTCGCGAGGCAGGCCGTGGGGTCGACGGCGTCGATCTCCTGCACGAGCTTGCAGTCGACGACCTTCTGCGTGCAGCTCACCAGGTTGGACGTGAGCGTCGCGCTGAACGAGCGCACGCGGCTCTCGAGGACCTTCTGGCACTTGAGGAGCACCGCGCTCGACGTGACGGCGGACGCCGGCGTCGCGAGCGCCACGCAGGCGAGGGAGACGAGGAGACGGGTTCGCATGGCGGCGCTCCTCCTCACGGGACCGTGACCGTGTCGGTCACGACGTCGTCGCAAGAGCCTTCCTTGAGGTCGATCTCGTAGGGCAGCGACGCCGCCGCGGTGTACGGGCCGAAGATCGCGACCTCGCCCGCCCCGTACGGCTCCCGCAGCTGGAGCTGCTGGGCCGTCGGACCGGCGCCCACGGTGATCGTCACGCGGCCGTTGTTGCCCGGGTTGCCGCACACGAGCCCGGCGTCGCCGGTGAACCGGAGCGCGGAGCCCTGCGGGACGTTGATCGGGCCGGGGTCGACGAGCACGCCGCTCCCCGGCGCGGTGGCCATGACGACCACGTCGACCGTGGGCGGACGCGGCAGGTCGTCGAACTCGTCGCCGAGGCCGACGTTGTCGAGCAGGATGCCGGCGCGCGGCTTCGTCCGGCCGACCAGCGCGTCGATCTGCGACTCCATCTCGTCGCGGAGGCACTCCATCAGCGTGGGGATGTCCGGAGCGCCGCCGCAGTCGGCGTCGTTCGCGTACCAGAGGCCGCCGGCGCCGGCGTTCAGCAGGTCCGCGAGCCCGACGGGAAGACAGGCCGCCGCCGCCTTGTCGCGGAAGCGCTGCCGCGCGCGCGAGAGGATGCTGTCCGACGCCGGCCCGACCCGCCTGGCGCAGGAATCGGTCGCGGTGCCGCGGCAGCCGTTCGGGTTGTCGCCGTCGAGCTCGAGCAGCATCTCGCACTTGAGGAGCTTGTCGATGCACCCGAGAAGGAGCGACTGCCGCTTCTTCTGGTACACCCGCGCCTGCGCGGACACCTGCTTTCGGCAGAAGCGGGTCTCGGCCGACGTCGCCGCGTCGGCGGGACGCGGCGCTCCGGCGAACACGCTCGCGGCCAGCACGAACCCGATCGGGATCACGACCCGGCGTGTCGCCATGTGCGCACCTCCCCCGTGCGCCGGGCAGTTACTCCGGATCGAATCGAACGGTCAAGCCGCGACGGTCGGAATCTCACCGATCGGTCGGGGCGCCGCCTCGCGTCTACGGCCGCGTCGTTCAGAAGTCGAGGTTCGGCTCCTTCCCGAGGAGCCGGCAGTGGAGATACGCCTGCGCCGAATCCTCCACGATCTCCGCGCGGTTGTACGCCTCGAGGAGCGACGGCCCGGTCGCCGCGAGCCCGTGGTTCGCGAGCAGCACGATGCGCGTGTCGGGCGCCCGCTTGTAGACCTCGACGACGAGGTCGCGGAGCCTGTCCGAGCCGGCGTCGGCGTAGGGGACGATCTGGATGGTCTTCAGGTGGACGCGCGCCTGGCCGGTCAGGTGGGGCGGCGTGATGCCGCAGATGCCGAACGCCATCGTGGCCGTCGAGTGCGTGTGGACGACGCCCTCGACGTCGGGGCACTGCGCGAAGATGCCGGCGTGCCAGCGCCACTCCTTCGACGGCTTGAAGTCGAAGCCGCCGACCTGCTCGCCCGAGAGCGTCATCTCGACGATGTTCTCCGGCGCGGTGTCGCGGAAGGTCACGCCGGTCGCCGTGACGAGCATCCGGTTCGTGCCCGGGACGCGGACCGAGATGTTCCCGCCGGAGCCGGCGGTCAGCCAGCGCTCGCTCGCGCGATGGCAGACGTCGGCCAGGTGCTGCTTCAGGTCGTCGAGCTTCATATGCGACCGTTGTAGTGTGCGGCCCGCGCGAGTCGCAAGCGAACGACCTACTCGCCGGGCTTGAGCCGCGTCGTGAGACCCTTCGCAGGACGCGCGCCGCCGCGGACGACCGTCTCCGCGCCCCAGCGCGCGACGAGCGCGTCGAGCGCCCGGTTGAGCGCCGCCCGCCGCGACGCCGCCGGGTCCGCGAAGAGCGCGAGCTGCGGCTCCCGCGCGTCGCCGATGCCTGCCGCCGCGACGCCGACGAGACGGATCGCGCGCGCCGGCCGATGCGCCTCCCAGAGCGCGAGCGCGGCGTCGGCGAGCGTCTTCCCGTCGTCGGTCGCGGCACCGAGCGTCGTCCGCCGGGTGACGAGCGGGAAACGCCCGCCGCCGAGGCGGTCGGCGAGCTTCCACTTCACGACGACGACCCGCGCGCGGACGCCGTCCTTCCGGAGCCGGCGCGCCACGGCTTCCGCGTGGCCGAGGATCGCGCGGCGGACGACCGCGTCGTCGCGCACGTCCCGCCCGAACGTCCCCTCCTCGCCGTACGAGCGGGCGTCGCGGTCGGGCTCGACCAGCCGCACGTCCTCGCCGCGGGCGAGCCGCACGAGCGCGTCCGTCGCGCGGCCGACGGCGCCCGCGAGCGTCGCGCGCGGCACCGTGAGGAGGTCGCCCACCCGCGCGACGCCCGCCTCGCGGAGCGCCGCCTCGGTCACCGGCCCGACGCTTCAGAGGCGGCCGACGGGGAGCGGCGCGAGAAACGCCCGCACGCGCTCGGGCGGGACCTCCAGGAGCCCGTCGGGCTTCGCGACGTCGCCGGCGATCTTCGCGACCATCTTCCCCGGCCCGATGCCGACCGACACCGTGAGCCCGGTCGCGGCGCGAACGGCGTCCTTCAGCCGCCGGCCGATCGCGAGCGGCGGGCCGAGGAGGGCGATCGACGCCGTCACGTCGATGAATGCCTCGTCGAGCGAGAGCGGCTCCACCGCGGGGCTCACCGACGCGAAGATGGTCCGGATGCGGGCGCTCTCGCGCTGATACTTCCGCATGTCGCCGCGGAGGACGACGGCGTCGGGACAGCGCTTCAGGGCCTCGAACATCGGCATCGCCGAACGGACGCCGAACGGCCGCG
>Ga0073934_10005778_pt1 | contig 18699 bp, 14 predicted proteins | sample LarsenN4metaG_FD_76834 | JGI IMG/M metagenome (GOLD analysis project Ga0073934, IMG submission 76834) | Hot spring sediment bacterial and archeal communities from British Columbia, Canada, to study Microbial Dark Matter (Phase II) - Larsen... ... | reverse complement strand
CGCCGGCCACGCCGGCAACGGATTCGAAGATGTCCTCGTGTCCCATCGCGATCCAGGACATGGCCGAGGCGCCGCACTCGAAGAGCGCCTGCGCCGAGTTCACCTGGATCTGCGCCGAGGAGATGTTCGCGATCGCCTCGTCCGTGAGAATGTGGGGCAGCTCCACCTCGAGCAGCGAGTCGCAGGCGCTGAGCGCGCCCACCGACACACCGATCGCGAGGATGCGGGCCGCCTGGCCCACGCTGCCTCTGAGTCGTTTCTGTTGCATGGTTTATGTCGTCTTGGTCGGAGGTCTGGAGAGCCGCGGTGGCCGGCGGCGCGGAGTCACTCCGCGCCGCCGGACGTTCCGAGCTAGCTCATGGGCTCAGAATGTGACGCGCAGCGTCAGGTTCAGGCTCGTCATCGGCGGTTGCGCGTAGAAGTTGCCGGCGCCCGCGAGGTTGTTCGGGTTCCCGTTCTCCGGGTCCGTCACCACGTGGTTTTGAATCCGCTTCTGCGCCTGCCAGATCGTGAGGATGTTGCGCGCCGAAAACGCCAGCGAAGCGCGCGATGCACCCGTCACGCCGATCACGGACTCAGGCAGGTTGTAGCGGGCACCGAGCTCGCGGATCTTCCAGAAGTCCTGGTCGAAGAGGCACTTGTCCCACGCACACCCGGTGCCGACCGCGATGTCGTACGCGACCCACCACGGATCGTCCTCGGCTATGGAGACCGCCGAGTTGTTGTAGTTGTGACCCCACAGGTGGCCGCTGTCCACTCCCAGGCGGCCGTACTGGCCCTCGGCCAGCGCGAACACCTGCAGGTCGCCCTCCAGGAACGTGAACCTCGGGCTCACGCTGAACGTGCGCGTCGCGAAGCCGCGGCCGGCGAAGATGTTCCGGTCGACGGCGTTGCCGCACTGCTCGAGCGCCCCACCCGGATACCGTGCGTAGCGCTGCACGGCCGGATCGGACTCGCCGCCCGGCGCGATCGTCACACCCAGGTCGCAGTACGCATACAGCGTCTGGCCGTACGCGTTCGAGCCCCAGCGGCAGCGCGTGCCCGCAGCATAGAGCGCCGCCGTGCACGCCACGAGCGTCTGATCGAACCCGGCATCCACCACCAAGTCGTCTACCGTGATGTTCGGGAAGGGGTAGCCGATGCGGATGTTGTTCGTCCCGGCGAAGCACACCTCCGTCCCGGAAGAGTCGTCGCAGAGATCCTTGATCTCGTTGTTGGTATAGTCGGCGGCGAGATCGAGGTCGACGGAGACGAAGTCGCTCTCGAACACCCGCGCGGAAAGCGTCGCCTCCCAACCCCAGTTGTTCATCTGGCCGACGTTCGTGTCCACCGAGCCCGGGAGACCCGTGCTCGAGAGGTTCGCGATGCCCAGCAGGGCCTGCTTGTTCTGCCGCGTGAAGTACGTGAACTCACCCGACAGACGGTCGTCGAGAACCGCGATGTCGAACCCGGTCTCGAGCTCCGTGCTGACCTCTGGCTCCACGGCCGTGTTGCCGGGCGCCGAGGCGCGGATCGCCGGAGCGCCGCCGGAGCCCGGCACCACCACGTATTGATTGAACTGTGCCAGCGCCGACGGCTGCCGCCCCGCTTTACCCCACGCCCCGCGCAGACGGAGCGAGTTGATCGCCTCGAAGCTCCAGAAGCTCTCGTCCGACACCACCCACGTGGCCGAGACCTTCGGATACTTCTGCGCCGGAGCGTCTTTGCCGAACGTCGAGTTGTCGTCGAACCGCACCGCGCCGGTCAGGAAGATCCTGTCGGCGAAGTTGATCTCCTCCTGCACGTAGAAGCCCAGCGACTTGTTCTCCTCGAACTCGTAGAACGTCGAGATGTTGGCCTGGGAGATCTGGTTGATCGTCGTCGAGGTGAACGAGGCGAATCCCTGACCGGAGTTCCGGAAGTCGTCGGTCTGACGCACGTAGTACTGGGCGCCGAACGAGGTGTTGAAGCCCCACGTGTCGTTCGGACGGAGGCTCGCCGTCAACGCATAGTCGAAGCTCAGGTTCGTGGAGATCGGCCGCTCGTACGACATCTCGCCGATCACCGTCTCCGAATACACCGCGCTCCAAGTCGCGGGCGCGCAAGCGGCAGGCGCGCCCGCCGCCGTACGCTCCGGACGGGCGCAGTAATCGGCCAGCCACGTCGGTACGAGACCGCTCTCGCGCAGGAATACGTTGCGGTTGATGTCCCACCCCTTGTCGATTCCGACCACCAGCCGCTGGGTGAGCGAGCTGCTCATGCCGCCGAGGTCGATGTCGCCCGTGTTGAAGTTCAGCGACGCGGAGCCGGTGAAGCGCGTGTATTCGCGCGTGGCCTCGACGTCCTCGGCGATGTCCGACGGGAGGTGCTCCTGGAAGCCGCCCAGACGCGGGTTCGGCGCGCACCCGGTGCCGACGCAATTGCCCGCGGTTCCGAAGGGATTGTTACGGTCGAGGTAGTAGCCGTTCGACCAGACCAGGTCCTGCCACTCGGCGCCGTCGGAGACGGTCGCCGAGCCGAACGTCGTGTAGCCGTTCACGTAGCCGGTGGAGACGTCGAGGTTCAGCATGGAGCCGAACGCCACGCCGACGTTACCGCGCAGACGGAACGTCTGATCCTTGTTGTAGAAGACGAAGCCTGTCTCGTCGTCGTAGTTGGCCGACAGGAAGTACCGCACCGCCTGCGTGCCGCCGCGGACGTCGAGGTTGTAGCTCTGGCTCGGGCCGTTGGAGTAGAGGCGCTCCGTCTCCCAGCCGGACGCGCCGTAGCCGCGGGCCAGGTAGTTGTTCGCCTCTTCGTACATGTTGTACGGCGCGAGATTCGCGCGGTCGGCGCACTCGGGCGCCTGAGCCGCGGCGGTCCCGTTGGCCCCCGCGACCGTCGGCTGGGGCGCACCCGGGCAGAAATAGAACGTGCCCAGACGCCCCGCCGGATCGCGCATGTAGTTCACGCCCTGGCGCACGGAGATGTTGAACTCCGGCGCGCCCTCACGGCCCTTCTTCGTGATGATCTGGATCACGCCGGCCGTCGCTTCGGTGCCGTAGAGGCTCGCCGCCGCGGGGCCCTTGATGATCTCGATGCTCTCGATGTCTTCGGGGTTGAAGTCGTCGAGCGTGTTCACCTCGTCACCGCTGCCGATCGTCGGGCCGGCGCTCGTGTCGTTGTTCACGCGCACGCCGTCCACGATGATGATCGGGTTCTGACCGAGCGTGAAGCTCGACACGCCACGGATGCGGACCGGCGAGCCCGTGCCCACCGTGCCGTTCATGACGGTGTACTGCAGACCGGGCGTACGGCCGGCGAGCAGATCCTGCATGCCGGAGATCGCCACGTCTTGCGTGACCTGGGAAGCGCCCACGGTCGCCACCGTGTTACCGATCGCGCGCCGCTGCGTACCGCCCGGCGTGCCGGTCACGATGATCTCGTCCAGCGCCAGCGCCTCTTCCGTGATGCGGAAGTCCAGCACCGCAGTCTGGCCCGCCGCAACCGTGACGTTCTGGGTCACCTGGCGGTAGCCGATGCGCTGGACGGTGACCGTCCGCGGACCCACAGGCACATTCGAAAGCAAATACGTGCCGTTCTGCTGCGAGAGCACGCCGATATCCAGATCCGCGATGAACACCTGCGCGGCCGGAATCGGCGTGTTGCTCCCGGCATCGAGCACCCTACCCGCGATCGTGCCGGTCTGCGCAGACAGTCCGGGAGCTACCAGCAGCACGAAAGCTGCCAGCGCTCCCAGTCGCTGCGTCACACGCTTACAAATGAGCTTGTCCATTTTTGCTTCCTCCTGATGGGTCGCTTGGACAGTTGCCAAGATGAGGTACCGGCAAACGCCGGCACCTCTGCAACGGGCAGAGTAGGGAGGGGCCTACCGGATCGCAAGGGTAGGATACGGCTCCGTAGGCCGCTTTTTCACGCCGTCCTCGGGGGTTTCCCGGCCGCTCCAACGATTGCGGAGGGCGCTTATCCAAGGTTCCCGTTGCGGGTATCGCTCGGCCCGCGCGGCCACGCTCGTCGCACCTTCCGGCCCGTAGGGGCCAGCATTCCTTTGTGTAGCCGCCACTTCCGAGGCCCGCGCGCCCCCTGGGGCGCGCCCCGGCCGATCGATTCCATGTGCGAATTTCCCGCCACTGGCATTCTTCCTGCAGCATCCGGCCCACGTCAGGGGGCACACCACACCTTGGAGAGTTCACGATGGACAGAATGAGAAACTGGAGGGGGCTCGGCATCCTGTCCGCGCTGAGCCTGGCGGCCGTCGCGAGCGCTTGCGCGAGGGTAAAGCCCGAGGAGCTCGACACGAGGCTCGCGACGCTGCGTGAAGAGATGACGCAGGAAATGCAGCAGCGTGACCAGCAGAGCGCTCAGCAGGTCGAGCAGCGGCTCGGCGGCCGCATTCAGACGGTCGAGCAGCGCACGGCCGCTCTCGAGACGGATCTCCAGCAGATGGAGCAGGAGTTCGAGGTCACGATCCAGCGGCTCGAGGATGCGATCCGCTTCGACGTCCCGGTCTACTTCGCGTTCGACGACGCGACCGTGGAGCAGGAGGATCAGGCGGTCCTCGATCGCTTCGGGTCGGTGGCGCGGGAGTACTACCCCGAGGCGCTCATCACCGTGGAAGGCTTCACCGATCCCTCGGGATCCGCCGAGTACAACATGGACCTCGGTATGCGCCGGGCGGGCGCGGTGCGGGACTACCTCCTCAGCACCGGCATGGCCCAGGACCGCGTACGCGCCGTGAGCTACGGCGAGAACACCAACCGCCTCGTGGCGCCCAACCAGAACGGCCCCGGGATGGCCGGCTGGGAGAACCGCCGCGTCGTGCTCGTGATCGACCACAACGGTCAGGCCCCGGCCCCGACCGTGACCGACGACTTGCAGTAAGACTCACGAGGCTGGGAGCCCCGAGCCCGGACCGGTTCAGCCGGTCCGGGCTCTCGCTTTTTCCGGGTACGTCACAGCGTCGGACGAGGACTGAGGCGCCCGGTGACCATGGTCGCTGCAGGATTTGAACCTGCGACCCCCACGATGTGAGCGTGGTGCTCTACCAGCTGAGCTAAGCGACCGCGAAGCGGCGAAGCGGATACCCCCACGGGGACTCGAACCCCGGTCTACGCCGTGAGAGGGCGTTATCCTAGGCCACTAGACGATGGGGGCGTCTTCCACCCGCCCTGTGGCAGGAGGGGAAGAATTGTAAGGGCGGGTCGTCTCAAGCGTCAACCCTTCAACGACTTGCCCCTCTGCCGTGTCCCTGGGCCAATGAGGATGTGGACCCTCCAGATGGGGCCAGGGACATGGCTGGTGCACGTACGGTCGAGAAGCTGAACACCGAATCGATCAAGGGTTGGCTCGCCACCCACCGCGGGTGGAAGCGGCAGGCCAACAAGCTGACGAAGGATTTCTCCTTCCCGTCCTTCCGGGACTCCATCGTGTTCGTGAACCGCATAGCCTCCGTCGCGGATCACTTCAACCACCATCCCGACATCGACGTCCGCTATTCGACCGTGACCGTCACGGTCACGACGCACGACGCGGGCGGAATCACCTCGAAGGACCTCGACCTCGCGGAGCAGATCGACTTCGCCACGTCCCGGGCGGAGTAGCCACCCCGCTCCGCGCACCCTATCGGCGGGTGGGGTCGAGGGTGAGAAGCTCGTCCCACCGCTCCAGTACGTAGTCGGGGCCCTCGCCCACGAGGGTCTCCCGTGCGCAGGCGCCCCAGCACACGGCCGCCGTGCGCGTGCCTGCTGCCCTTCCCGCACGCAGGTCGAACGGTGAGTCACCGACGACCAGCACATCGGCGGCCTGGCCCTCCAATCCCAGAGCAGCAAGCGCGAGATGGACTGCCTCGGGATCGGGCTTTGCATGGCGGACGTGCTCGGCGCACAAGAGCGCTTCGACATGGGACTCGAAGTCGCATACCGCGAGCGTGCGCTTCGCCACCGCTTCGTGCTTGCTCGTCACGACCGCGATCCTCGAGCCCCGGCTGCGCAGCTCGGCCAACGCCTCACACGCACCCGGAAACGGCTTCACCACCTGGTCGTGCACGCCGCGCTGGAATGTCCTGTACGTCTCGAGCATGGCCTCGGCCTCCGCCGGGCTGCGCGCGAAGTCCCGAAGCTGATCGCGCAGAGGGGTTCCCATGGTGGACAGCCAGCGCTCGTCGGGCGGGGCGATGCCGAGGTGCGTGCGCATCGTGTGCCGGTAGCTCATCAGGATGAGCTCGACGGTGTCGGCGAGCGTTCCATCGAGGTCGAAGAGAACGCCCCTCCAGTGGGGCTGACGAGCCGTCGAACGAATCACCGTGCGCCCGGCGACGGTTCCGGTTCCTCGAGAAACTCGCTCACCAGCCGGAAGACCTCGGCATCGCGCAACATACCCGCATGCGTCGGGCAGCACACGCTGTGGTCGGGCACCCCCGGAAGCGTGGCGCTCGCCGGGGGGAAGATGTGCGTATCGATGCGCGTGCGGATCGTGATCGCCGCGACGCCGGGGGGCAGCGCCGTGCCGTGATTGAGCGAATCGAGAAACGCGCTCGTCGGAAGCATCTCGTCGCTGCCCTCGCCCCATGCCAGGACCGCCGAGAGGGTCCCCCGATGCGGCGACGCGATGAACACCGCGCGGCGAACGGGCGCCTCCGGCCGGGTCTTCAGATACCACCGGGCGGCCAAGCCACCCATCGAATGCGCGACGATGTCGATTTTCTCTGCGCCCGTGCGCGCGAGCATCTCGGTGACGACCGAGTCGATCTCCGCCGCATGTTCGCGATTGCTCCCGGTCCGCTGTCTGAACGTGAGGGTCTCCACGTGCGTCCAGCCTGCGGCGCGCAGCCGGATCCTCAGAGCGGCGAGATCCCGTGCGGTATCGAACCAACCCGGGACGAGCAACACGGGGACCGCCGTTCGGACGAGCGGCGGCGTGGAGGCGAAGGGCCTCGGTGCGTGGGCTGCGGCCGCCAGGACCAGCCAAAGCACGAACGTCGCCGCACCCCTCGTGACCACTTTACTCAGACGGCCTCGCCGATGGCGTCGGCCAGCGCTTCGACGGCGTGGCCGACCTGCTCTTCGGTCAACGTCACCGCGGGAGTCAGCTCCACCACCTGCCCGAAGTCTCCGGCTGGAAGGACGATCAAACCTCGCTCGAGCGCGCGCAGGGCGACGCGCGACGCGACCGGGGCAGTGCCTCGGCCTCCCTCGAGCTCGATGCCTAGGAGAAGGCCGAGGCCCCGCACGTGCGCTACACCCCGCGCACCAGAAAGTCGCTGGGAGAGGGCCTCGAGGAGGCGCCGTCCGCCGGACTCCGCACGCTCCAGCACGCGCTCCGGGGCATAGCGGTCGAGCGCGGCGAGCGCCGCGGCGCACGCCAGAGGATGCCCCAGGAAGGTGCTGGTATGCAGGGCTTCGCCGTCGCTCGCGGGCCAGGCGTCCATCACCGTCGCCGTACCGATGCACGCCGAGATCGGAAGCCCGCCCCCGAGCGCCTTTCCCACGCAGATCAGGTCGGGCTCGAGCCCTACGCGCTCGCTCGCGAGCATCGCCCCGCACCGCCCCATTCCCGTCAGGATCTCGTCGGCGATCAGAACCGCGCCTGCCTCGCGCGCGATCTCGGACAGCGACGCCATGAACCCCGGAGGTGCGACGCGCGCGCCCGCTCGTCCCTGCACCGGCTCCACCAGCACGGCCCCGATCGGGTCGCCGTTGGGGGCGCCCACCCGCAGCGCTTCACCCACCAGAGCGAGCGCCTTTTCGGCGGCGACGCTACTGTTGGCTCCATCCGACGGGAACGGCGCGAACGCGACGCCGGCGTAGAGCCGCCTCGCGAAGGGGCGCCGAAACGTCTCCCGCTCCGTGGCCGCCAGGGCGCCTAGCGTGAGGCCGTGGTAGCCGGACGCGAACGCCACGATCCCCGGCTTCCCGGTCGCGAGCTGTGCGGTCTTCAGCGCGATCTCGACCGCCTCCGAGCCGGTCGAGGCGAGCACGGCGCGCGCGTTCCGCCAGGGCGCGAGGGCGCACAGCCGCTCGAGGAGCCGAACCCGGATCTCCGGGGGGTGCACGTCGCCCATCCCGTGGACGAGACGGAGTGCCTGTGCCGCCACGGCGGCGGTCACGGCCGGGTGTGCATGTCCGAGAAGCGCGACGCCGAAGCCGCCGCTGAGGTCGACGTACACGTTTCCGTCTGCGTCGCGGACGTTCGAGCCGGCGGCCTCCTCCCAGAATATCGGCCAGTCCTCGCCCAGATACGTGACGTTGCGGCTCTCGACGGCACGCAGCCGCTCGGCCAACGAGCGCGAGGCCGGCCCCGGCGGGCGAACCTCCAGGCGGGGGAGGAGCGCGCCGAGCGTCGCTGCCGGCATCGCCCCTCCTATTGCGCGGAGAGCTGCGGGGCGGCGGGCATGGCCATGGCGTGGTAACCCTTGTCCACGTGCAGCGTCTCGCCGGTGATCCCCGACGCGAGCGGGGAGCAGAGGAAGGCGGCGGCCCACCCGACCTCGTCGGCGGTGTTCGCCTCGGGGAGCGCCGCGTTCTCGCGGTAGTAGTCGACCATCTTCTCGATCGTCCCGATCGCCTTGGCGGCTCGGCTCGCGAGCGGTCCGGCGCTGATCGTGTTCACGCGCATGCCGAACCTCCGGCCCGCCTCGTACGCCAGCGTGCGCGTATCGCTCTCGAGCGCGGCCTTCGCCGAGCTCATGCCGCCGCCGTAGCCCGGCACCACGCGCTCGGCCGCCAGATACGACAGCGACACCAGCGACGAGCCCGGCCGCGCGAGCGGGCCGAGCCGCTGCACCATGCTGACCATCGAGTACGCGCTGGCGCTCACGGCCGCGAGGTATCCGCCCCGGCTCGTCTCGAGGAGCGGCCTCTGCACCTCCGGACCGTTCGCGAGGGAGTGCACGATGATGTCCAGACAGGCCTCGCCGAAGTCATTGCGCAGGCTATCAGCCACTCCCTGGATCGTGTAGCCCGTGAGCTCGACGTAGCGCTTGTCCGACTTCACGTCTTCCGGCACGTCCGCGGGCAGGTCGAAGACGGCGTCGAGCGGGTAGATCTTCTCGAGCTCGATCTGGCCGCCTCCAGGCAGCGACATGTCGAGCTTTCCCCGTTCCAGGCTCTTCGTGAAGATGCGGAGCGTCGGCGGCCACGTCCCGACGCAGATCGAGGCGCCCGCGCGCGCGAGCGCGCGCACGATGGCCCACCCGTAGCCCCGGTCATCCGAGACGCCAGCGACGAACGCGCGCTTGCCGGTTAGGTCGATCGGCAGCATGGAGGAGACGCTCCTTTTCTGTCGAAGTGGCCAAAGCTACCGGCCACTCCTCGGGTCGCCTACCCCGCTCGCTCCTCGCGGCTGGCTGGACCGCCGAGGCCCATGCGGCCGGACATCCAGAAGAGAATCACCGCCGTGACCACCAGCGCCGCGACCGCACCCAGCGCGCCGCCCCGCTCCACGCCCCAGTACCAGACCGGGGCGATGAACGCGAGGGCTGCCGCACCCATCAGGTTCGGCAGGCTGACCTCGGCCGAGCGACGCAGCGCGTAAGTGAACGCGGCGACGCCCGCACCGCCCACGAGCAGGATGGGAAGCTCCGGAGGGCCGTCGAGCGCTTCGAGCGCCGTGATGAACCCGAGCACGATCCACACGAGCAGCAGGTAGGCAAGCAGCTGTCCCAGCCACGCGCGCGGCATGGCGTCGGGACCGCTCTCGATGCCCCAGTACGCGAGCGCCGCGGCCAGGAACAGCCAGGCGTTCAGCGGCCAGACGGCCTGGTCCGAGAGATCGAGCGGGCCCACGGCGGTCATCCCGACCAGGGCGAACCCTGCTGTCATCGAGGTGACGAACGCGTTGAGCACCCACGGGTTTCTCTCGAGGCCGCCTTCTTGCCGCAGCGTGCGCGCCAGGACGAGGAGCGCGACGGCGAGCACCCCGTCCAGAACCCACACGGTCTCGTCGCCGGAGAGGTGCACCGCGCGGTCGAGGAAGACGGCCAGGAAGACGAGCCCCATCGCGAGGTGGACCGCCGGCATGACGGCATTCCGCCGCATGGAGCGAGGCGTGAGGACGATCGGTACCGCGAGCGAGAGGATTCACCACGAGCCCGCCGCCGGTCGCGTCCGCCCAAGCCCGCTCCGAGTAGATGAACGCGGTGAGCAGCAGGCCGAGGCCCGAGGTCTGGAGGAGGTAGGCGGCCGGCAGCCAGCGGCGCGTCCGCCCCTCGAGCGCCACTCCGGTCACCACGGCCGCCACGCCCGCGGCGGCGAGCAGGAACGAGCGGGCGCCGTCCCCGAGGAGCGGCCACGCCCAGTCCAGGAACACGCCCGCGGCGATGAGGAGGATCGTCCCTGCCGTCGCCGCCACGAGGTACTGCGAGAGCGTGCGGGTCTCCCCGCTGGCGTGGCGCTCCACGTCGGCCCGCAGCTCGAACGCGGTCTCCGCGTCGATCAGGCCGGCTGCCACCCAACGGTCGATGGCGGCCTGCAGCGCGCCGAGGCGGCGACTCACTTCGCCCGCCTCCCGAGCCATTTCTTGAACTTCTCCACGGACAGCGTGTTGAGCACGTCACTGCGCCCGAGCCAGCCCCGGCGGGCCTGTTCGACGCCGAAGCGCATGTATCCCAGCTCCGCGGTCGAGTGCGCGTCCGTGCTGATCACGACCGGCACGCCCAGCTCCTTCGCGCGCTGCACGTGGACGTCCTTCAGGTCGAGGCGCCGCGGGTTCGAGTTGAGCTCCACCGCCACCGACAGGTCGGCTGCCGCCTCCAGAACCGCCTCGACGTCGAGCGGGAACGGCTCGCGCTTGTTGATCTGCCGCCCCGTCGGATGGGCGAGGATGTCCACGGAAGGATGGCTCATGGCGCGTAGCACCCGGTCCGTCATGGTGCGCTTGTCCTGGCTCATGAACGAATGCACCGAGATCACCACCAGGTCCAGCTCCTCGAGAACGTCGTCGGGCATGTCGAGCTCGCCGTCCTCGAGGATGTCGACCTCGATGCTCCGGAAGATCTCGATGCCGGGGACGCGCTCACGAGCGACGTCGATCTCCTGCCACTGCTGGCGCGCCCGCTCGGGGGAGAGCCCGCCGACCATCGCCATCACCTGACTGTGGTCGGTGATCGCCATGTACTCGTAGCCCCGCTGGTGGCACGCGCGCGCCATCTCCTCGATCGTGGTGTCGCCGTCGCTCCAGGTCGAGTGCATCTGCAGGTCGCCGCGCATATCCTCGACCTCCAAGAGCTCCGGAAGCTCGCCCTCGAGCGCCGCCTCCACCTCGCCGCGGTTCTCGCGCAGCACCGGCGGGATCCACGGCATCCCCAACGCTCGGTAGACCGACTCCTCGGAATCCCCGGCCACGCGCTCGCCGAACGGCTCGTCGTCCTCGGGCCGCTCGGCGGCCTCCTCGTCCGCGACGCGATAGACGCCCCATTCGTTCACGCGCAGGCCGCTGCGCACCGCGCGCGTCCGCAGGTTGATGTTGTGCTCCTTCGAGCCGGTGAAGTACACGAGCGCCGCGCCGAACGACTCGGGCGGGACGACGCGCAGGTCGACCTGGAGCCCCGAAGCGAGCAGGATGCTCCCCTTCGTGGGACCGGCGGCCTCGGCGCGGGATGCACCGCCGAACCGCACGAAGTGCTCCACGACCGATGCTCCGTCCCCGACGCACTCGGCCAGCAGATCGATGTCGCCGATGGTCTCGCGCCTGCGCCGCAGGCTACCTGCTACCTCGATGCGCTCCGCGCCCGGAGCGTTCCGCATGTGCTCGAGCAGCCCCGCGATGAAGCGCTCGGCGTCGTCGATCCGGAAGCGGCCCGCGCGCTTCTGATGGCTGGCGACGGCCTCCTGCAGCTTGGTGACGCTCTTGGCGCCGAACCCTTCCACCCGCTGCACGGCCCCGGACGCCAGGGCGGCTGCGAGATCGTCGACGGTCTTCACGCCGAGGGTGTCGAAGAGCTTGCGGGCCTTCTTGGGCCCCACGCCCCCGAGCGCCATGAGCTCCACGAGAGTGCGAGGATACTGCTGCTCGATCTCGCGCAGCCGTGTGATCGAGCCGGTCTGGACCAGCTCGACGATGTGGGCCGCCACGCTCTCGCCGATGCCGGGGAACTGCGTCAGGTCCTCGCCGGCCTCGACCATCTCGGGAAGAGAGCGGCTGATGCCGGCGACGGTGTTGACCGCGTTCCTGTAGGCGCGGATGCGAAACGGGTTCGCGCCCTGGATCTCGAGCAGGTCCGCGAGCGCGGTTAGCTCGCGCGCGATGTCGAGATTCTCCATCGCAGAACGCCTAGAGCTTGCCGCCGTGCTCTGCGAGCCGCTTCACGAAGCCGTCGAAGTCGAGCACCTCGACGCCCAGCTTCTTCGCCTTCTCGAGCTTCGAGCCCGCGTCCTCGCCGGCGACCACGAACACCGTCTTCTTGGAGACCGCGCCGGCCACGGTGCCACCGATCTTCCGCCACGCGGTCTCCGCGACCACGCGAGCTACCGGAAGCGTGCCGGTGAAGACGGCCGTGCCGAGGTCCGGCAGATCGGCGCGGACCGGCTCGCTGGCCCGAGGGCGCACGCCCCGCTCGAGCACGGCGTCGATGGCCGCCCGGTTGCGCGGATGGGAGAAGAACTCCGTGATGGCTTCGCTCATGCGCGGGCCGATGCCCTGAATGGCCTCGAGGTCCTCACGCGTGGCGTTGCGGATACGCTCGAAGTCGCCGAAGTGCGCCGAGAGATCGCGCGCGACGGCGACCCCGACCTCGGGAATTCCGAGCGCATGCAGAAAGCGATCGAGCGGGGGCTCCATCCGGTCGCGGATGCCCTGCACGAGCGCGTTGGCCGACTTCTGGGCGAAGCCGTCCAGCTCCATGAGCTGCTCAGGCGTCACGTCGAACAGCTCGGCGAGCTCCCTGACCAGTCCCGTCTCGACCAGGAGTCGGGCCGTCTCCTCGCCGAGCCCCTGGATATCCAGCGCCGAGCGCCCGCCGAAGTGGACGATCCGGCCCTTGAGCTGCGCCGGGCAGCCGAAGCGGTTGGGGCAGATGATCCTGGGTCCGTCCTCTTCGACCGGCGTCCCGCACGCGGGGCAATGCGTCGGCATCACGTACGGCGGACCACGGTCCTCGCCCTTCTCGACGACCTCGACGACCTGCGGTATCACGTCTCCGGCGCGTTGGATACGCACGGTGTCGCCCTCGCGCAGGTCCTTGCGAGCGAGCTCGTGGCGGTTGTGGAGCGACGCCTTGGACACCGTGACGCCGCCGACGACGACCGGCCGCAGCAGCGCCAGCGGCGTCAGGATGCCGGTGCGGCCCACGGACATGTCGATCTTGTCGATGCGCGTGATCTCCTGGCGGGCCAGGAACTTGAACGCCAGCGCCCATCGGGGGTGGTGCGACGTGGTGCCGAACGCCTCCCGCGCGCCCAGGTCGTCCAGCTTGATCACGATGCCGTCGATCTCGTAGTCCAGCTCGTCGCGCACCTTCGCGAAGGCCGCGTGATAGTCGAGGATCTCCTCCAAGGAGTGCGCGATCTCGATGCGGTCCGGCACCTTGAAGCCCCACTCGCGGATGGCCTGGATCCCCTCCGAGTCGGTCGCGAACGTCGCACCCGGCGCCGCGATGACATCGTAGACCAGCAGGTCGAGCTTCCTGCTCGCCGTGACGGCCGGATCGAGCTGCCGGATCGCGCCCGACGCGGAGTTGCGGGGCGATGCGTAGGGCTCCTCGCCTCTCTCCACCAGCCGCGCATTGAAGTCCTGGAAGTCCGAGATGTACATCATCACCTCGCCGCGCAGCGCGAGCTGTGCGGGCGCCGGGCGGACGTCGGTGCGCAGACGGTAAGGGACGGACGCGATCGTGCGGACGTTCGGGGTGACGCCCTCTCCGGACCGCCCGTTCCCGCGCGTCACCGCGCGCGCGAGCACGCCGTTCTCGTACACCAGCTCGATGGACGCGCCGTCGAGCTTCGGCTGCAGGACGTACCGCGGCGGCACCCCGCCGAGCAGCCGTCGGACTCGCTCGTCGAAGCGCTTGACCTCGGCCGGGTCCTGCGTGGAGTCGAGCGAGAGCATCGGTGCGACGTGATCGACCGTCTCGAACTTCGCCTGGGGCTCGACCCCGACCCGTTGGGTCGGTGAATCCGGAGTGACCAGCTCGGGATGCTGCCGCTCCAGCTCGACCAGACGCGCCCACAGCCGGTCGAACTCGGCGTCCGAGATCTCGGGCCTCTCCTCCACGTAGTAGAGGTGGGAGTGCCGGTCGATCTCCGCGCGGAGCTTCTCGAGCTCGGCGCCGGGGCCTTCCGCGCCGTCTCGTGCCGACTTGGCGCGAGCGCTGGGGTTACGCGAGGTCATCGGGCAAGAAAGAGGAAGGTCGGGTTGGAAGCTAGCCGATGGACGGGCGCGGCCGCAGTCTGTCGCGGTGAACGTCGCCGAGCTGAGAGCGGATACACCGGGCTGCGCTTACCGGGTGCACTTCAACAACGCCGGCGCGGCGCTGATGCCCGTGCCGGTCATCGAAGCCGTGCGGGCCCACCTCGAGCTCGAGTCGACCATCGGCGGGTACGAGGCCGAAGCCCAGGCCCAGGACGCGATCCATGCGTCCCGCGCCGCGGTGGGTGAGCTGATCGGGGCGGCTCCGGACCGGATCGCCCTGCTCGAGCACGCCACGGCCGCGTTCTCCGCTGCGCTGTCGTCCGTGCCGTTGGGCCGGGGAGACGTGCTCGTGACGACGCGGGACGATTACGCGTCGAACCAGATCCAGTACCTGTCGCTCGCCCGCCGCTTCGGCATCGAGGTCGTGCGCGCTCCCGACGCTCCCGAAGGCGGCGTCGACCTGATGGCGATGGAGGAGATCATCCACCGCCGCCGCCCGAAGCTCGTCGCGGTGACGCACGCTCCCACGAGCTCGGGCCTTCTCCAGGACGTGTGCGCCATCGGCGCGATGTGCCGCCCACGCGATGTCCTCTATCTCGTGGACGCCTGTCAGTCGGTCGGCCAGATGCCGCTCGACGTGGAGGCCATCGGCTGCGATTTCCTGGCTGCGACCGCGCGCAAGTATCTGCGCGGGCCCCGCGGGGTGGGCTTCCTTTACGTGTCCGACCGTGCGCTCGACGACGGCCTCGAGCCGCTCTTCATCGACATGTGGGGCGCCGACTGGATCGAGGGAGATCTCTATCAACCCGCTCCGGACGCGCGCCGCTTCGAGACGTGGGAGTTCGCGTGGGCGCTCGTGCTCGGAATGGGCGCCGCCGCGCGCTACGCCACGGCCGTGGGGCTCGAGCCGATCCGCAACCGCGCGCGCGGGCTCGCGGGCACGCTCAGAGAGCGACTGGCTGCGGTGCCAGGGCTGCGCGTGCTCGACCGCGGGCGAGAGCTCGGCGCAACCGTGAGCGTCGCGATCGAAGGCAAGGACCCCAGAGAGCTGGTGCGCGAGCTCCGGCGCCGTTCCATCAACACCTCGGCGCAGGAGCGCGTCTACGCGGTCCTCGACTACGACGCGAAGGGCGTCGAGGGTTCGCTGCGCATATCACCGCACTACTACAATCTCGAGTCCGAGATCGATACGCTGCTCGGCGCGCTCGAGGAGATCCTGGCCGATTGAAGGAATCCCGGGTGACCAGCGTAGAGGCGATCACCTAGATAAGGACATTCGTTGCAGCCGGAGCTGGAACGAGAGCTCATTCGCAAGTGCAAAGCCGGGGACACGCGGTTCTACGAGCCGTTGGTACGGGCGTACGAGCCGTCGGGCCTCCGGCTGGCCGTGGCCATGATGGGAAATACGGAGGATGCCCAGGACGCCCTCCAGGAAGCGTTCATCAAGACGTACGACACGCTGCATCGATTCGATCTGCGGCGGCCGTTCGGGCCGTGGTTCTTCCAGATCCTGAGAAATCAATGTCGTGACATGCTGCGCAGTCGGAAGGCCAAGTTCCGCATGGAGTTCCATGGAGTGGAGTTCGAGGAGCAGCTCGAGCAACAGCCGGCCGACGCCGAGCGCGGACCCGAGCGGCTGCGGCAGCGCAACGACGCTCGCGCGACCCTGTGGCAGGGTCTGGAGCGCATCGGTCCCGAGCATCGTGAGATCCTGGTCCTCAAGGAGCTCGAAGGCTTCCGCTACGGCGAGATCGCGCAGATCCTCGAGATCCCCGAAGGTACCGTGGCGAGCCGCCTGTTCCATGCGCGCCACGCGCTGCGCGAGGCCCTGCGGGATATGAAGGCCGAGTACCCATGAGCGCCCACCGCGTCAGCCCGGACGACCTCATGCGCTACCTGGACGGGGAGCTTCCGCCCGAGGAGCGCGCGCGCGTCGACGCGGCTCTGGCGGGCTCGACGGAGCTGCAGCGGGAGATCGCGATCTACCGGGCGCTGAAGTCGGAATTCCAGGAGCTCTCCTTCCATCCCGCCGACCGGTATACCTCCGTGTGGGACCGCGTGAACGCCCGGGTGACCCGACCCATCGGGTGGATGCTGGTGGTCGCGGGGGGCGTGGCGTGGATGTCGTACGGCGTCTACGTCTTCGCCACGTCGGCGTCGGATCCCTGGGAGAAGCTCGCCACCGGCGCGATCGCGATCGGTATCCTCATCCTGTTCGCGTCCGTCATCTGGGAGCGCTACCAGGAGTGGCTTCGAGACCCCTATAGGGACGTGCATCGATGATCGTCGTGACCACTGCGGACATCGCGGGCCAGCAGGTCGTCGAGACCCTCGGGCTCGTGCGCGGCAGCACGATTCGCAGCCGGCATCTCGGACGGCGCGTCATCGGCATCATGCGGAACCTCGCGGGCGGGGAGATCCGTGAGTACACGAAGGTCATGGCCGAGGCCCGCGAGCAGGCCATCGACAGGATGGTCGAGGAAGCGCAGGCGCTCGGGGCCGACGCGGTGGTGTCGGTCCGCTTCCAGACCTCGGAGGTGATGACTGGGGCAGCTGAGATGCTCTGCTACGGAACCGCCGTCCGGCTGCAGCCGCTCCGGTAACTCGCGTCGGCTGGCAGCAGCAAGCCGTGTCGGCTTGCTGACGTTCCCCGGCTTGGGGCATCTTCGCAAACCACCGTCCCGATCCCGGAGTACCTTGGCGTCCCTGGCCATCCTGCAAGCCGACGCACGAGTGGAAGCTCGCCTGGCCGCTGCTCTGGGCAGGCATCATCACCTCGTGCAGTGCGCGGATTGGGACGAGCTGGGACGGGCGCTGGACGAAGCCGGCTTGGATGGATGCCTCGTCGACGTCGACTTCCCGACGCGGGAAGCCGCCAAGGACGAGATCGGGGACCTTCGGGCTCGTCATCCCGGCGTAGCGATCGTCGCCTGCGTGGAAGCCGGTTATCCGCTGGCGTACTACGCGCTGGGAGGCCTGGGCGTCGCAGGCATCCTCCCGACGGACAAGAAGGCGCCGGCGATCCGCGGCGTGGTCGATCAGGCGCTCGCCACGGCGCGCGCCGACGCCCTCGCGCGGGCGTTGGTGGACCGCTTCGCGGCCCCCGGACCCGCCGTGGTCGCATGGGCGGTGGAGCACGCGGGTCCAGAGACCAGCGTGGAGAAGCTCGCGGCAGCGTTCGGCCACACGCCGCGGAGTCTCCACAAGGCCCTCGACGAGGTAGGTCTCCCGGCACCCACGCGCGTCCTTCTTTGGGGAAGGTTGCTGCTCGCCGGCGCGCGCCTCCGCGACGGCCGAACGGTGGAGGAGGTAGCATTTTCCCTCGGTTACGCCACGGCGACATCGCTCGCGCGAGCGATGAAGAGCCAGACCGGGCTGACCCCGAGCGAGGTGTCCGAGGCCGGCGGCATGGACCGCGTCCGCGACGCCTTGTTCCCCAGGACACTCACCAAGGGCAACCGTCGATCCGGCGGCGCGGGGAGGCGGTGGGCCAAGATCGCGTCCGTGACGTACCTGGCGTCGCTGCAGGCCTGCGCGACCCTCGGCGCCGGAGGTCGCTCGGTCGATCCGGCGGCGATCGACCGAATCCTCGACGCTCCGCCCGTCGGTCGCGTGCACTTCGGCGTCATGGCCATCGACGCGCGCTCGGGGCGCGTTCTCTACGAGCGCGACGCCCACCGATGGTTCGTGCCCGCGTCGAATCAGAAGATCCCCGTCACGGCGGCGGCGTGGTCACTCCTCGGACCCGACTACCGCTTCCGCACCGACCTCTGGAGGACGGCGCCGCTGCGCGAAGGGGTCGTGGAAGGCGACCTGGTGCTGGTGGGGTCCGGAGATCCTTCGCTCTCGCGCAGGTACTGGGAGTCCGGGACTGCGGCGCTGCGCGCGCTCGCCGACAGCGCGGCGGCGGCGGGGATCCGTCGGGTGATGGGCTCCCTCGTGGTCGACGTGTCCGCGTGGGACTCCACGACCGTTCTTCCCACGCGCGAGGTCGCCGACCTCGTCTTCGGCTACGGCTCCACAGGTGGAGCGTTCGCGATCGACGAAGGCGAGATCGAGGTGATCGCACGCGGCGCGGTCTGGCCGGGCGAGCTGGCCGAGCTCGAGTGGTCGCCTCGCGGTGCGGACTGGTTCGTACTCTCGCGCGTGCGCACGGCGCCGCCGGACAGCGTCTCACGCATCACCGCGCACTATCTGCCGGAAACGCGCCGGCTCGTGCTCGAAGGTGCCGTCGCCCCCGGCTCGCTCGATACGCTGACATTCGCGCAGCGCGATCCGGTCCGGGTCGCCGCGGTCGAGCTCCTGCGTGCGCTCGAGGAGGCGGGCATCACCGTGGACCGCGGATGGACGATACGATGGACCGAAGGGGAACGCCTG
>Ga0073934_10005777_pt1 | contig 18700 bp, 14 predicted proteins | sample LarsenN4metaG_FD_76834 | JGI IMG/M metagenome (GOLD analysis project Ga0073934, IMG submission 76834) | Hot spring sediment bacterial and archeal communities from British Columbia, Canada, to study Microbial Dark Matter (Phase II) - Larsen... ... | reverse complement strand
TCCTCAGACTGAGTCGTTTCAAGCCCCGAACTTGTGTTTCCAGCCCCATGTGATTAAAATGCGACTGCGTCTAGCGCGGGGCGACCGTAGCCCAACGCAACCACCCTGGGCATGGATCCCTCCTAGCGGTTTAGGCCCGTCCGATTCCACGAACCTGGCGGAGCATGTTCGGCAACAAGAAGCGATCTCGACTCGAGGTCTGGAAGCAGCAAACTCGGCTGGAGCGCCTCGGCAGTCCCGACGAACGGTTAGCCAGGCTCCAAGGGTTGCTGATTCGCCTTGGTATTGCGTTCGTGACGGTGCTGATTGTCAGCCTGATCGCCAATGCAGGCGGCGGACATTGGGGCCCGCCATTCGCTTTCAGGGAGGGAGAGGTCTACCCCCGCGACATTCGTGTGAAAGTAGACTTTACCGTCGTCGATCAGCCTTCCACCCAACTGCGAAGGGAGCAGGCGGCGGCGGCGGTGAATCCAATCCTCAATCTGGATCCTGCCCCGCTCGATGAGTTGCAACTCCGCCTCACCCAACTCCTCCTTGCGGCTCAGGCTGGTTCATTCGACCAGCTCGATCCAGAGATGGTGCGCTACTGGTCGCTAACGGTCGACGAGCTTCGCGCCCTCAGCAACAAGCTGCGCGGCGAGCCTGAGCGCTCCCTCAGCTTTCTTGCGCTAGCACCAGGCCCACAGGTCGACTTCGGCGACCCTTTACTGGTGGGAGTGCTTGGCGTGCTTGCTTTCGAGCGGGCAAGGTATCCCATCAAGGACGAAAGCGACCTCCGTCAGCGAATCGACTCTGCCTTTGCGGCCCTCCGCATGGGTGGCGTACTCGACGACCAGGAGCGCGAGTCCCAGGAAGCGATCAAGCGGGCGGCCCAGATTACCATTCTCCGACCGGATGGATCCAAGCTCCTCGCGCTTCCCAACGAGGTGCTCAAATCCAAGCTCATCGGCGACCCACGCGGAGACCGCGGCCCCCTCTACCTGCAATTTGCCAAGGCGTTCCAGAACGAAGCCATAGCCGATCGGCTTTATCAGCTAGTGGTCGGCACGGACGGTCGGCCTTCCCGTTTGCCCAACACACTGAAGTATGATGCTGCCGCCACGGACCACGCCCGACAGGAAGCCTTCTGGGACGTACCCGAGCAGAAAAAAGCCTACAAACGGGGCGCACCGCTTATCGAGCAAGGCAACGCCATACAAGAGAAAGATATCCCTCTGCTCCGCGAGGAGCACAAGGCATACCTTGCCAGCATGACCTTCGACCAGCACCTGCGACGGTGGTTTGCGATATTTCTCATCGTGGCCACGCTTGCGTGCTTCATTGGGTTTCACATCGCGCAGTCTCTTCCACACCTGGCAAGCGACGTCCGCCGTCTTGCGCTTGTCTGCGGCCTGATCATCGTCTGTTTTGGGTTGTCCATCCTGCTCAATCAAGCTCCCTGGTATGGCGTAATCATTCCGCTTACGATGACTGCACTCATCCTGCGAATGGCCTACAACCAGGCCTTCGCCTGGATTGTGTCCTTCAGCATCGCCCTCGTTGTCACGCTAGCACTGGGCACTGACCTGGCCCGCCACTTCCTGGTATTGGTCAGCGGATCGACCGTCGCTGTGCTGATGCTCCGAAATGTCCGGACCCGTTCGCAACTCGCCTTTGTTGGCCTGGCTGCGGGACTGGGGTATGCCATCATGACGGTGGCCGTAGGAATGTTGACCGAGCTACCCTGGTCTCTGATAGGGGCAGACGCCTTTCGACGTTTTGTCTGGGGCCTGGTTTCCGGACTTTTCCTGACAGGCCTGCTCCCGCTCATCGAACGAGCGTTTGGCATCGTTACGGACATGAGCCTCCTTGAGCTGGGTGATGTCAGCCATCCCCTGCTCCAGGAATTGATCCGCCGTGCTCCTGGAACCTACACCCACAGCATGACGGTGGCGCTGCTGGCAGAGACCGCGGCAAAGGCGATTGGAGCTAATCCGCTGCTCACGCGAGTGGGGGCTTCGTTCCACGACATCGGCAAAATGCTCAAGCCCCACTACTTCGTGGAGAATCAGTCGGGGGAGAACCGCCACGAAGGGCTGGCGCCGGCCATGAGCACTTTGATCATCATCGGCCACGTCAAGGACGGCATCGAACTGGCCAGGCAGCACCACCTGCCCCAGCCAATCATTGACTTTATCGAACAGCACCATGGCACCACTCTCGTTGAGTACTTCTACCAGGAGGCCCTGCGGCATCACGAGAATGGAACTGGCAACGGAGAACTCGAATCCTCCTTCCGCTACCCGGGTCCACGGCCTCAGACCAAGGAGATCGGAGTTGTCATGCTGGCCGATGCCGTCGAAGGCGCCAGCAGGGCCCTGGGTGAGCCAGCCCCAAACAGCATCAAGAAACTGGTGCACGACATCCTGCTCAAGCGCTTGCTCGATGGCCAATTTGATGAGAGCGGGCTAACTCTCAGCGAACTCCGCATCATCGAGGAAAGCCTCTGCATCAGCCTCATCGCCCTTTATCACGCCAGGGTCAAGTACCCTGAACACAAGGCCGAGGCGAAGAACGTCGGCTGACGCAGATCTGCCCGCTGGCTGGACGCACGTATCACTCGCGGCTCTGTTCATGGGCGATTCATCCCCACGAAGCTACCCCCGTTCTCCCGAGACAGCGTCCACAGGAACGCCCCAAGATTTGGGCTGTCGTAGAAGAAGCCAATCGAGTGGATGCGGACCTTGGATGCCCCAGCGTTCCACTGGTTGTTGAGCCGATCGCGCAGGAACTTTCCCAGCGCGTTGGCGAGAGCGGTCTCGTCGCGCGGCGGAGGGTCAGGAAGACCTGGCCCCGTATTGGGAAGGCCATCCGAGAACAGGTAGATGGTGTCCAGGCCCTGAGCCTTGAAACGGAAGGCGGCCTCCAGGCCCATATACAAGTTGGTGTCGCCGGTCGGCTTGATCTGCAACAAGGCGTCTTGCACTTCCTTCGGTGAGCGGTTCGGATCGTATACGAGCCAGTCGCCCGGCCGCCCGAGCGGCTGAAGCAAGCGATCCGAAAAGACAATCAACTGAAATTGCTCGGCTTGATTCAGACTTCCGAGGACCTGACCGACCGTTCTGCAGACCTCGGGCCACTTATTGGGATCGGCGCGGTCTCCTTGCGACAAACCCATGCTCCCTGACATGTCGACGAGTAGCACCACGCGCTTCCCGCTCAAGTCGATGCCGGCAAACCGACCTTCGGCCTCGACCAGCTTGCGTTTCAAGTCCCCAGCGCTGGCTTCCTTCTCCGACAACTGGGCACGTAGTATTCTGACCTCCTCGCGCGCCGTATCCGCCTGCTTCTCCAGGGCCGAAGCACGAGCCAGGGCTTCCGATCGTGCCTTTTCCGCGGTGGTCAAGTTGGCATCCAGCACTTGGAGGCGTCTGCTCGCTGTCGCCAATTGCTCGCGGAGCTTGGGCAAGTCGGCGGCCTGAAGTGCCAACTCGCCTCGCTCTTTTTCGGCGGCGGCAAGACGTTCCTGAAGAGACATCAGCGTACGCCGCTGCTCGGCCGCCGCAATTTCCATCTGCCTGGCGCGGCGTTCAATCGCGCCTAGCTGGTTCCGCAACTCGGGCACAAGATCAGCAAGCTCCTCAGCTGCGGCGCGTTGGCGTCGTTCTCGCTGAAGGCTCTGAAGGACCGATGCCAGCTCAACCTGCGTGGCCGACTGCTCTTCCAACTTCAGCGCGAGCGCACGTTCGAGCCTGGATCGTTCTGCCTCCGCGCCGACCAGGCGCTGGGCCCGACGGCTCAGTTCTACCTCGGCTTCGCCAAGTTTGCTTGCGAGTTCCGCATTGATCTGCCGCGCGCTGGCGAGCTCGTTTTGAGCCCTCTTGAGCATTGCCTCCGCATTGACCAGGGCGGCGCGCGTGGCCCTGAGCTCGTCTTCGATGCTGGCCAGCGAACGCTCCTTTGCGCCCAGGTCCTCCGACGTCTTTTCAATACGCGCTCGCGCGGCCGCCAGCGCGTGCGATTGTCGTCGGGCGTCCCAGGAGTAGAGGATCATCAGAAAGATCACGGCGCCCAGGCCGCAACACAGCACGTCGAGCATCGACAGGCTGAACACCGTTGGCATGCGCTGGTGCGACCTCACGCTCTTGACCCTCCCCTTGGGTGCGCGTCCAGCTAGCGAATCGCCTAGATTAACTCATCCGCCGTCTGCCGAAGCCGCTGTGGGAACTGCAGCATGGGCGGGGTGTCAGTCCGCTCCTGCAGCGGCAAAGGCGCCATCGGATCGAAGAAACACGGAGCAAGTTCCCCAGCCTGTATACGTTCCGCCAGGGAGTGCGCTGCCTGGGCTATGGCCGAGGCGGGCAGCACCGCCAGCGACATGCGGTTCGAGCAGCGAGCATAAATGGCTGCGGCCAGCGCCGGCAATCGGGCGGCCCCAGCGGTGAGCCAGAGCATGGGGCTGGACATCTGCTGTTCCGCCCACGCAAGGGCAGACTTCACCACTTCCGCAGCTTGAGCGGCGAGGACGCCGCACGCCGCCGCTGCTTCCGCAGGATGTACGCTTAACGTTTGGTACCAGTCTGTCGCCTGGACACGGACGGGAACACTACGGTTCTGGCTGCATCCTTCGAGCACGTTATCGATTTGATCGAACACCGATTGGTCAGCTTCGGGCGATTGCCGCGGATCGCGCCGGCAAACTCGAATGCACAGGTCGGCCACGCGGCTCAGGAGCTTCTCCTTCCAGACTCGGAGCCCCAATGCTGTGACGCTCCGCTTCCCCTGACAGATCATCTCCGTTTCTGTAGGTCGGACGATGGTGCAGGTGAATGCGTGATCGTCCACGTCCACCACGAGGCCCACCTGATGCGAGGGATGATCGGCGTAGCAGGAAAGAGCCGCGGCCAGGCTTCGCGAGACTGCCCCCATGGCCGGCAGCCCAGCTTGCTGGCAGAGTCTCACAAGCAGGGCGACCTGCTCTCGGCTCAGGTAAGGAGGGACGGCGAGGACGAGTCCGCGGCTGCCCATCAGGAGCGGTTGCAACTTGGCGAGCGAGAGGGCCATGGCAGCGTCCGGCTGGAGCTGTTTCCCGCCCAGTTGCCAGACACATTGCTCCCCCAGCCTGGGCAGGAATCCGCGGCAGACGCGATGCGGAGTTAGCCGCACGACGCCCAACGCGGCACGTCCGACCTTGATGCTGGAGTCTACCATGGCAATGGCCAACGCCAGGTCAGGTCGGCTGCTGTCGAGGTAAAGCGCTTGCGGTGATTGGCCGAGCGCACCGCTGACAGCCCAGATCCGATCAGCGTTGAGGTCGAGGGCGGCGATGGTCATGTCGAATACCCCAGGAGCTTGGCGGCGCAGGCCAAAGCCATTCCACAAGCCGCTTACACGGGCCAGGATCGCTCAGTGCCTAGCTCGACAGCATCCATCTCCAAAGCCGGCGAGGGCGATTTCTCCAGGTCATAAAGCTTGCTGACCAGGCGCTCGAGACAGTACTCCTGGGCATCGAGCACAAGGTCCTCCTGGTCGCGCTGGACGGCGTGGATGAGGTACATGAGCACCAGGCTCAGCACCAGGGCGACCAGGGTCGTGTCGAAGGCCACAGCCAGGCACCGCGTCGTGACATCAAGGAAACTGGGCAAAGACTCATCAGTCAGGGTTGGGGCCACGGTGAGCGCCAGCCCGATGCCCCTCACCGTGCCAAGAAAACCGATCGCGGGGATGGCCCAGGCGAGGTATTGCACCGTTGCCATGCCAGTTGACATGCGGCCCAGCTCGACGTCGGCTTGTGAACGCACCGTTTCACTGGCGTCCTGCGGAGAACGGCTGATGGCGAACTTGTTCAGTGCCAGGCGAATCATTTTCGCAAGGAGGTACGGTCCACCCTTCTCGGTGAGTTGTTGCACCCGACGCTCCAGGGGGCGTGCGTCCTCGGGCAGGATGCGCAGGCTTTCGTCGCTCGGCAGGAGATCAAGTCCCAGGGCCGACTGCTGCCGTTTGACTTCGCGGTAGCGGAGTGCGAGGATGAGGCAAGCCCAGACAAAGCAAGCGTAACAGGCGATTTGCTCCGGTCCAAGCACCATCCGACCAACGCGCTCGGCCGTCAGTACGCCGCCGCTCGCCGAGGGCGGGGCGAGGAGGCTCCACAGCGGAAAACAAACTGCACCCACAAGGGCGATGGCGAGAATGAGGAGGGGCCACTCGGGGAGACTTCGTTGATGGCGTCGATCTTGCATGTTGCTCGTTCCCCTCTCCAAGCACACTCAGGGCACTACTCATTTCTGGGGCAGGAAGCACACGTTGTCAATCAATCACTTTCGGTTCCGACCAAAACGATGCAAGTAGTTCGTTCCCGACAACAGGAAATTGTCCCCTTTCAGCGATGATTGCATCATGAGAAATGCTCTCCTTTTGATAGGGATCGTGGCCTTGCCCCTGCTGCCCGCGAGCACACCAATAGTAGACTGGCCGGCAAGGGTGCAGAAGCCTTACGAGAAGATTCCGCTTCAGCAGCTCGGCCTGACGCCTGTGCTGGTCGATGAACGAGGCCAAACTGCAGCGACTCCGGCGAACTGGGAAGGACGCCGAAGAGAGCTTGTTGAACTTTGGACGCGGCATGTCGGCAAGCCTCCACCTCGTAGCGCCCATCTTGAAGTGCGGGTGGAAGCGATCGAAACGCTTGCCGATCACACCCGCAGGCTGGTCAGCTTCAGCACTGAGGGCAGCGATCGCCTCAGGGCCTACTTGCTGACACCGCCGAGAACCGAAGGCGGAAAGCCTTGGCCTGCGGTTGTCGTATTCCACCAAACCAGCGCCGAGACGCTTAAGGAGCCTGTCGGCCTCGGCAGCCAGCCTGATCTGGCACTGGCCCTCGAGTTGGTGCGGCGCGGCTTCGTCACGCTCAGTCCGGAATGCTACATCATGAAGGACGGAGGCCCCCGCGCGCAGGCAGAGGCGCTGGAACGCCGCCGTCCAGGATGGACGGGGCTTGGCAAGATGACCTTCGACGCTTCCCGATGCATCGACTTTCTCGAAACCGTTCCGGAGGTGGATGCGCGTCGAATTGGTTGCATTGGCCATTCGCTCGGCGCCAAGGAAGTGCTTTACGCCATGGCCTTCGAACCTCGCTACAAGGCTGGGGTCTTCAGCGAGGGCGGCATCGGTCTGCGCATGAGCAACTGGATCGACCCCTGGTACCTCACCGAACGCATGAAGCCCAACATTCCTCGAATGGAAAACCACCAGGTGCTGAGTCTGATTGCCCCGCGCCCCTTCTTGTTGATTGCAGGGGACAGTGCAGACGGCGACGCGAGCTGGACTTTCATCAAGGCTGCTCAGCCAGTCTACGAACTCCTGGGAGCCGGCGATCGCATCGGCATGCACAACCATCATCGAGGGCACGCGTTTCCAGTCGAGTCGCGCGTGCTGTCCTATCAATGGCTCGAAAGCTGGCTGCGCTGAAGGACCTACGGAACCCCATGCCTCGCTGGGCAGGGATTGAACCGGAATCGTCGGCATGCTACGCTGATCGAACCTGCCGTGCCGCTGTCCTGGGAGCTGGTCCTCATGATCTCGTCTGCGATCCGCCGATGCCGATTTGGCGGCGCTCAAGTCTGCGCTATGCTGCTGTGCATGGCAGCCATCGTCGGTTGTGGTGGAGCCAAGGGCCCACCTCGACTTCCGACGTTTCCCGTAAAGGGCCTTGTGCTTCTCGATAATCGCCCCGTCGGCAATGCTCTGGTTGTGATGCATCCGCTGGATCGAGCGGAAGGGGCGTCGGTGCTGTCCTATGCTCGAACTGACAATGAGGGACGCTTCACCGTCTCGACCTACGAACCGTTTGACGGAGCCCCAGCAGGCAAGTACGCTGTTACCGTGCTCAAGGAGGACGACCAGGAAGGCAAGCACGTGCTTCCTCCTGCCTACGCCAACCCAGGGACTTCGGGACTTGGCGTCACCGTGACCGAAGCTCCCAATGAGCTGCGGCCATTTCAACTTCGAAGCGAATAACCACTGGGTGCGTTCGGCATGCGATACACAGCACGAAGAGAGTCGGCATTCACCTTGATCGAACTGCTGGTGGTCATTGGGATCGTTGCCCTGCTGATGTCGCTGCTGCTGCCTGCGGTACAGAAGGTCCGCGCTGCAGCGGATCGCATGCGCTGCTCGAATAATCTCAAGCAACTGGGCATCGCCCTGCACCATTTCCATGGCGATCACAGCGTGTTTCCCGCTTCGGGTTGGACGACGGTCGGCCCGGGGAATCGCGCGGGCAAGTACGTCGGTTGGCGCGCCCTCATTCTTCCTTACGTCGAGCAGGACAACGTGGGCAAGCAGTACTCGACTCAGGTTCACTGGTGGGAGGAACCCAACCTGTCGCTGACGGCGACGCCGATTCCGCTGTTCCTTTGCCCGTCCACTGCCGACCGGCCGCAAGTGCTGACTGCCGTGCCCAAGTCGCCTCGGCCCGCCCTGACCTTCCCCCAACCCGCGCGTGGGACCGATTATGAAGCGATCATGGGCGTCGCCGCCTCCGTTGATCCCGTGCTTTACGGAACACAAGGGGGCAATCGTTCGGTGATGTTCCGCAACTCGGCCGTGCCCATCAGCCAGATCTACGACGGCTCCTCCAACACGATCATGGTCGTCGAGTGCGCAGCCCGCCCGCTGGTCTACCGTGGCCGCGTCGCTCGCCCCGATCTTCCCAACGATCAGGGCATCTGCTGGGCGGACAGCGAAGGCGGGTTCAGTCTCGACGGCTGCAACGAAGACGGTTCCCTCCAAGGGCTTGGCCCGATCCTGACGCCCCGTGCCATCAACGCCACCAACGAGAACGAGCCATATGCGTTCCACACGGGCGGAGCCAACTTTCTCTTCGGCGACGGCCACGTCCGCTTCATCCGTGAATCCGTCGAGCTGCGGACGTTTGCGGCACTGTGCACCCGGAAGGGCGGAGAACAGGTGAGCGCCGATGATTACTAGAACGCGGGCGCCGCGCCGATGACCCCGCCTCGCTATGTTTGCATTCACGGGCACTTCTACCAGCCGCCTCGGGAGAATCCCTGGCTCGAGGCGGTCGAGGTCCAGGATTCGGCTGCGCCGTACCACGACTGGAACGAGCGCATCACGCGGGAGTGCTACGCACCCAATGCGCGGAGCCGGTTCGTCGATAGCTCCGGCCGCATTATCAATCTGATTAACAACTACGCCAGCATGAGCTTTAACTTCGGGCCGACCCTGCTCTCCTGGATGGCGAGCGAGGCGCCGGAGGTCTTGCAAGGCATTGTTGAGGGAGATCGACTGAGCCGCGAACGACGGCGCGGCCACGGCAACGCCATCGCTCAGGTGTACAACCACGTCATCATGCCGCTGGCCAGTCCGCGCGATCGCCGTACGCAGGTGCGCTGGGGTCTCGCCGACTTTCGCTCGCGGTTCGGTCGTGAGCCCGAGGGCATGTGGCTCGCTGAGACGGCCGTCGACCTGCCCACCCTCGAGGTCCTCGCCGAGGAAGGGCTGCGTTTCACGATCCTCAGCCCCAACCAGGCGAAACGGTGGCGGCCGCTGGGGACTACAGAATGGCCGGAGCCCAACGGCGGCATCGATCCGTCTCGCGCCTATCTCTGCCGTCTGCCTTCGGGAAAAAGCATCGCGCTGTTCTTCTACGATGGCTTGATCTCCAGTCAGGTTGCCTTTGAGCGGCTCCTGGATCGGGGGGAAAAGTTCCTGCAGTCCCTTCTCAATGGCTTCGATGACAGACGAGACCATGCTCAACTGGTCCACATCGCCACCGACGGCGAGTCGTACGGTCATCATCATCCGCATGGCGACATGGCCCTTGCCTACGTGCACTACAAGCTCGGCGTACACGAGGGCATCAAGCTGACGAACTACGGCGAGTATCTCGAACTCCATCCTCCCCAATGGGAAGTTGAAATTCACGAGAACACGAGCTGGAGCTGCGGGCACGGCGTCGAGCGGTGGCGTTCCGACTGCGGCTGTCGAATGAACCCCGCCTGGCGTCAGCAGTGGCGCAAGCCGCTCCGCGAGACGCTGGATCGCTTGAAACAGCGGCTCGATCATCTCTTCGCCACCCGAGGCCGCGAGTGCTTCCCCGACCCCTGGGCCGCGCGCGACGCCTACATCGACGTGATCCTGGACCGCTCCCCAGCCAGGCTCGAGAAGTTCCTGGCGGCCCACGCCCACAGCGATCTCGACGACGCCCTGAAGCGCGACGCCGTCTGGTTCCTGGAAATGCAGCGGCACGCCATGCTCATGTTCACCAGTTGCGGCTGGTTCTTCGACGAAATCAGCGGCCTGGAGACGACGCAGTGCCTGCGCTACGCCGCCCGTGCGGTGCAGCTCGCTCGGCACTTCCACGTGGACTTTGAACCGGAGCTGATCGAGGGTCTCGCCCAAGCGCCCAGCAACGTGCCGCGCTTCCAGAACGGCAAAGGGGTGTGGGAGCAGCTCATCCGTCCGGACACCATCGACCTGCAGCGCGTCCTGGCCCACTACGCCATGAGCACGATCTTCCGCCAGGAAGCTGCCCCAGTCCGGCAGTACTGCTACGAGGTCAAGACACTCGACCAGGAAGTTCGCGGCCGAGGCAGCACCCACCTGGCCGTGGGCCGGCTGCGCGTTCGTTCTCGATTGACCGGCAGCGAGGAAGAAGCAAGCTTCGTCGTGCTGCACTACGGCGGGCTGGACTTTCACTGCGTGCTGCGGCCCGTCTCCCTGGAAGGCGATGATCGCGCTCTTCGGAAGCGGCTCTTCGCCGCCTACCAGGGCGGATCGTTCGCCGAGGTGACGCGGCTCGTGCTCCAGGAGTTTCCCGGCCAGGCGCACAAGCTCGACGATCTTTTCCTCGACGAGCAGCGGCGGATCATCGGCATCGTACTGGAGGACCGCGTCGGGGACTACCAGCGGCTCTTCGAACGGCTCGCGGATGAAGACGAGGACGTCCTCGCGCTCCTCGGCCGACTCCGCTATCCGCTGCCCAAGCCGCTCCTCGCCGCCGCGCGGGTCTGCCTCGATGGCCGGCTGGCGGACAGCATCGGCAAGCTCGAAACCGAAGCCGACGTCCGCCGCATCAAGCACTTGCTCGAGCGCGGGGCCGTTTGGGGCTATCGGCCCGACTACGACGTCCTCCACCTTGCCCTGGAAATGCGGCTGCGGTCGCTTGTACGGGAGATTGAAGCGCGGACTGACCTGTCCCAGACCGCCGAGCGGCTTGGTCTGCTTCTCGACGTCACGCATTTGCTCGGCGTGCAGATCGATCTCTGGCAGGCGCAGAATCAGTTGCTGAACGCCTACACGGAACTGACCCGATCTGGCCCGCTCCATGCCGAGCTGAGCGAGGCGCTGGTGCGACTGGCGGAGCGATTGAACATGGCAGGGAGCGTCCTCGGCTGGAGACCGTGACGCGGGAGGCTTCAATTCCCCGAAGCGAACTTGCAAGCGAGCCGGCGGCTGTTGATGTCGATGCGCTCGAGGATGTAGAAGACTTGCTCCATGGGCAGACCGAACGTCTGCGCCCACAGGATGATGTCGAGATTCTCGTGCCCAGCCTTGATGCGGTCGAGGATGCGGTCGAGCAGGACTTCCTGGTCCATGAACTCGCGCTGCAGCAAGCCGTAGTCGTTGCGATCCAGCTCCACCCAGAATCGCCGGCCGTGCAGATGCTCGACCCAGCGGGCCCGGAGGTAACCCCACCAGTGTTCCTTGACCCAGCGATGGATGGCGTCTTCGCCGAGGTCCTTCCCAGCCTTTTCGCTTTCGATCCACTTGAACACGAGGGCTTCCTTCTCCCCTTCCACGAAGACGCTCGCCTTCTCCATGTCGTTCCTCGAAACACCTTGCCGCGGATCGGCTTCTCTGTTCGCGGGAGCGTCCGATCCGTAGGTCGCGGACCCGCCCTGGGTCCACGCTTGCCTCAAGCACGCGGTTTATGCTAACGACCTTCGGGCTGTCTTGCAAGCCAAGCGCCGCAGCATTCCTCTGGGCAGAGGCGTGACCCAGTTGCGTCTGGTCGTAAGATAAGCATCCTGTCGGTTGCCCAGCGACGCATCTCCCAGGAGATACTTGCCCGTGAGTACAGCCGTGCAACGGATTGGCACCAGGCCTGAGCTTACGCTGGTGCAAGACCATCCCTCGCCTCCTCCACGGCTGCTGACGGTTCGGCTGGCCGTGCTGTTCTTCTTCGTGTACGCCGCTCCGGGGGCCGTGGTCCCGCTGTTCAGCATCTGGCTGACGCGCCTGGGCTTTTCGCCGTTCATGGTCGGGATCATTTGCTCCACCCAGGCGCTGGGGGCGATTCTCGCACCGCCCCTGATCGGCCAGATTGCCGACCGCTGGTTCCCCGCCGAGCGCTGCCTCACCATTTGCGCCCTTCTCTCCGGCGTTTTGCTCTGGATCATGGCGGAACTAACCTCCCCCTGGCCCGTCCTGCTGGCCAGTCTGGCATTCTGGCTCTGCGTTTCACCTTCATACACGCTGGCGACCTCCCTGTGTTTCGCCCACCAGAGCCGACCCGAGCAGGGCTTCGGCAGGATCAGACTTTGGGGCACGGTTGGCTGGATGGTCCCCGGCTGGCTGCTCGGCGTGTGGTTCAGCGACCCCGAGTGGTTCGGCTGGGCGAGCCGATGCCTGGGGCTGGAGTCGAGGCCCAGCGAACTGGCAGACGCATTCCGGCTGGCCGGCGTGTTCGCCTTCTTCCTGGCAGCCTGGACGCTGGTGCTGCCGCCGACGCCGCCGCGGGCCGACGCCGCCGCACGCTGGGCGCCGCTGGCTGCTGTGAAACTGCTCCAGCAGCGCAGCATCCTGGTGCTGTGGCTTTGCGCTTTTGGCGTGTGCATCACGTTCCCCTTTTCAAGCCAGGTGACGCCGCTGCTGCTGGATCGCCTGGGCGTGCCCCACCCCTGGCTGCTGCCAACGCTGACGCTTTCCCAGGCTGGCGAGGTGCTGGCCTTGACGCTGCTGCCTGCGATACAGCTTGGCCTCGGCACGCGCCGCACGCTCCTGCTCGGCCTGGTCAGCTGGCTGGCGGTGCTGGTTGCGCTGACGGTCGGCGAGCCGCGCTGGCTGGTCATCGCCTCCCTGCCCTTCAACGGCCTGGTCATGTCGTGCTTCATCATCATGGGACAGATTTACCTGAACGGGCAGGCTCGCGGCGACATCCGCGTCAGCGCGCAGGCCCTGCTGACGTTCGTCACCGGCCTGGGCCTGGCCACTGGCCACGTGCTGGCAGGCTGGCTGCGCCGCGAGGCAGGCGACAGCTTCACCCTCACGTACGCCCCGGCGGCTGTCATCGCCGCGTTTCTCGTGCTCGTCTTCGCCCTGGGTTTCCAGGCCGCCTCCAGCCAGAAAGCGGAGAGCTCGCCATGAACCCGCCAGCGCCGAATCTCCAGCCGATCGTCGCCTGCCAGGTGCGCCATGCCGCGTGAACCGAACGTCCCGCCGCTGACCGGCCTGCTCGAAACCGCCCTGTACGTGGAGAACCTCGACCGCGCCTCCCGCTTCTACCAGCTGCTGTTCGGCTTCAAGGAAATCTCCGGCGGCAATCGCTTGCGGGCCCTGAGCATTGGCCGCAAGCAGGTCCTGCTCCTGTTTCGCAAAGGGGGAACCGAGGATACCGACGCCGATGGCCGAATCCACCTCGCCTTCGCGGTACCTGAGAACGCCCTGCCGGCCTGGGAGCGCCGCCTCGCCGACCTGCGCATCCCCATCGAAAGTCGACGCAAGTGGGAACTGGGCGGAACCAGCGTCTACTTCCGCGATCCGGACAACCACTTGCTGGAGTTGGCGACTCCAGGCGTCTGGTCGGTCTACTGAGTGCCTCATGCCTGCCTCCCATCGGTTGGTTCGGGAGCCCTCGGAAGGCCGGTGCGCAACATTTCTTCAACCTCGCTTCGCCGCGGATAAGAGGCCTGGGTCCCAGGCCTGGTGACAGAGATCGCCGCAGCCGCCATGGCGAAGGGGATCGCGTCGCGCAACATTCGCCCTTCTGCCAGGGCCGCGGCCAGGCTGCCCACGAAAGCGTCCCCTGCACCGGTGGTGTCCACCGCCTGGACCCGCGGCGCAACAAACGGTTCGCTCCCCGCCGGCTCGACCAGCACGACGCCCTTCGCACCGAGCGTGACCACCACCGCCCGCGGTCCTGGGGTGCGCAACAACCGGAAGGCTCGCTCCGCTACGCCGCCTTTTGAATTAAAACCCTGCCCTGTCAGGACTTCCAACTCGCCTTGATTGAGCACCAGGCAGTCGACTGCCGCCAGCAGCGCAACATCTAGCGCTTTCGCGGGTGCGGGATTCAGGAGGGTCATTGCTCCGTTTCGATGGGCGATGGCAAAGGCCTCCAGTGTCGCTTCCTGTGGCACCTCAAACTGCCCCACGACAACCTGGCAGCGGCTTAGCGCAACATCTGCTTTTCGCACGTCGGCAGGAGTGAGCCGGCCATTGGCCCCAGGCGCAACCACGATCGCGTTCTCGGCGGCGTCATCGACGGCGATCATCGCCAGGCCGGTCGGCGCAACATCATCGAGGACCAGGTGGACGAGGTCCAGGCCTTCCCGTTCGTAGCAGCGCAACAAGTCGTTGCCGAACACATCCCGGCCCAGCCTGGCAACGAGGACCACCTCGGCCCCGAGCCTGGCTGCCATTATGGCCTGGTTGGCTCCCTTGCCGCCGCTGCCAAACTGGCAGGATCGAGCAAGCACCGTCTCGCCTGGCCTGGGCAGGCTGGCGGTGCGCAACATCACGTCCAGGTTCGCCGAACCGACGACCCCGACCCTGCAAGTCATGGCTGCTCCTTTGAACTCCTGGCCATCGTCCCTCGGCACTGAGCCATCGGCCGCGGTTCATGGGCAATGGACCAACATATCAGTGAACTTACGTCACCTTGTAGCGTACCAAGGAACAGATACATCTGTCAACTATTTTCTGGCGCGATTTTCACCCGCGCGGCACGCTACCCCGCTGGCGTCTCGCCAGCCGACCGAGCTTCGGTTCGCGCGTCGCCTGCACGTCAGCTTGCTTCGCTGCGAGGCTCGACGCCCGGGAAACGGCTGCCGCGGAGAAGACGCCCGCTCCAAGAACTGGCCAGCCAAGTTCCGCTGGATGCCGGGTAGCATTCTGGAGATTGCCGCCGCTACAATGCCCAGCATGACAGAGACGATATCGATTGACGGCGTGGGGCCGATGCCGCTAGCCAGGGTTGGCAGCATCAGCGAACTTCGGGACCTGGTTCGCACTTCTGCCGAGCGAGGGGATGCGATCTACCCGGTCGGCGGACGGACCATGCTCGACCTCGGCAACCCGCCGACGCGTGCCGGCACGGCGCCAGACCTCACGGGGCTGAACCAGGTCATCGACTATCCCGCACGAGACATGACGATCACCGTCCAGGCAGGCATCCGGCTGGCGGAGTTACAGCGCGTGCTGGCCGGCGAAAACCAGCGGCTGCCGATCGACGTCCCTCGGCCTGAGCAAGCGACGCTGGGCGGAGCCATTGCGTGCAACGCCAGCGGACCGCGCCGCTACGGTTTCGGCACGCTGCGGGACTACGTGATTGGGATCAGCGTCATGGATGAACAAGGCGTCGAGACCAAAGCAGGCGGGCGCGTCGTCAAGAACGTCGCCGGCTACGATCTGTGCAAGCTGCACGTCGGCGCACTGGGCACGCTGGGAATCGTCACCCAGGTCACGCTCAAGGTCCGGCCACGCCCCGAGGCCAGCGCGCTCCTGGCTGCGACGGTTGGTGCGGGACAACTTGCGAACGCGCTGGATGCGCTGCACGTCTCGCGCACGCGGCCCTGCGCCATCGAAGCCCTCTCTCCTGCGGCAGCTGCGGAGTTGTTGCCCGACGCCACGCAGTGGTGCATGCTCATCGGCTTCGAGGACAACCGCGCGGCGACCAGCTGGCAAGTCGAAACCCTGCGCAAGGAGCTGAATGAGTGCGGCGCCTCGGTCCTTCGCCTGTGGCACGATGCCGAGTCCGAGCCGGTGTGGCGCTGGCTTGCGGACTGGCCGTCCCGCGGAAGTGGAGTGAGCTTCAAGGCCACGCTGCCTTCGGCGCGCGTAGCAGAGTTCGCGAGGCAGCTGGTTGAGTGCTCGCCGCACCTGCTGGCGCATGCGGGAGACGGCGTTGTGCTGGGCTGCATGAGTGCCGAAGCCCTGCAAGGTTTGCGGAGTCGGCTACAGGCACAGCTCTCCAGCTGGAATGGAAGCCTCGTGCTCACGCGCTGCTCAGTCGACCTCAAACGGGAGTTTTCCGTCTGGGGTCCCGCGCGCGCGGACTGGAAGCTGATGCAGGCGATCAAGGGGAATCTGGATCCGAAAAACCTGTTCAATCCAGGGCGATTCGTCGCCTGAGTGGCGTGCAAAATCCTCGTTGCCCGCGCGGGAAGCCTCGGCCGTCGCTCCCAAATCCAGGCATCGCGAGCGGTTTGGAATGTTTTTGATAATAACTCTTGAAATGTCGGCCTCAGGTCCGTAGAATTGGCTGCTCAAAAACGGGGGACCACTTGGGGTACTCGCAAAGAGGCCGCAAGCATTGGGCTGGCGGCCGCCAGGGTAGAGGCCCTGGTAGTTCGATGAGGCGACAATAGTCTACGAAGTCCAGGCCACGTCGGTCTGGCGCCACGGACAGAGTAGCTTCGGTCCATTGCATGCCGGAGCCCCACCTAGTAACAGCCCTCCCTCGTGTGGCTTGAGATTTGGACTGGCTGCGCTTCTGCATGGATGCCGTTCGCTGCCAGAGAACACTTGCTAGGTTCAAACTGGAAGGAATGGCTATGAAGACGAAGCGACGGAAGCGCCGCACTGCATCGACCAATGCGCCGGCGATGATTTTCTCCTCCGACCTCCTCACGCCGGAAGAAGAGCGGGAGCTTCTGAATGGCTTCTGGGAATGCAAGATGGAGTTGGTGCGCGTGCTGGTTCGCCAGTTCCCGCGTCTGCGAGCGCACCGCCCAGCGCTGGAACCCTGGCCCATGGCCCAGTTCATTCGCGACTACTGCGATGACGAGGCCCGCCGGGTGGTTGCCGTGCGCAAGCTGCACGATCGCTACGTGATGTTCAAGCATCGCCTGGCATCGGCGAACATCCGCCTGGCGGCTCACGTCGCCAAGCGCTTCCGCCATCATGCCCTCAGCTACGCCGACCTGCTGCAAGAAGCTGTTTGCGGCCTGATGCAGGCGATCGACCGCTTCGACGTCAGCCACGGCACGCGCCTGGCGACCTACGCAACCTGGTGGATTCGGCAGACGCTGCAGATCGCGGTGGCCCGCCAGAGCCATCTCGTCAGCCTGTCGCCGCACCACCTGCAAGAGCTTGGGCTTCTGCAGCAGGAATCTGAAGCCCTGGCCCACGGCGGGAAGCACCTGCCCTCCGCGCAGGAGCTGGCCAAGCGCACCGGCAGCAGCCTCGAACACTTGACGCACTTGCAAACGGCCACGCGCACGCCGGTATCGCTGAACGCTGTCCTCGATGACGACAGCGATTTCAAGCTCACCGAGGCAATGCCGGACAACAACACGAACACGGTCCGCACCAACTCGGAGCGCCAGGAAGCGCTGAGCTTCCTGATGGAGAACCTGCGGCCGCGCGAGAAGCGCGTGCTCGATCTCCGCTTCGGCCTTACCGGCACCGGAGCCCACAGCCTGCGCCAGATTGGCCACCTGCTCCGCATCAGCAAGGAGCGGGTCCGCCAGATTCAGAACCGCGCTCTCGAGAAGCTGCGGGCCTCGGCTGAACGCGTCGGCTGGGAAGTCAGCTTGCTGCTCGACTAGACAGCCGGCGCCAGTCGCTGTGACAAGAAATCACCCCGCCAGCACACTAGAGTGTTGGCGGGGTGCTTGTTTGCGCGAAACAGAGCGAGCGCGTCGGCGGCTACCAGGGTTGCGGAGCCAGCGGCGAGCGGAAGCTTTTCACGCCATTGTCGATGCAAGCCTTGGTCAGCCAGAGCAGGACCAGGTACCACACGTAAGATATGAGGCTGGCGACGACCAGATAGAACACGAGTCCAAGTTCGAGGAAGACTTTGAGCTCGCCGCGCTTGAAGCCTTTGCTCAATTCCTTGGGATCCAGATCGATCTGCACCAGATTGAATCCGATTGCCACGGCAGCCAGGATGATTGTCGTGGTCAGGCCCAGGTACAGGTTCGAGGCCCAAACGAGCGGCTTGTTGTCGAAGCAGACGGCGCAAGCTCGCAGGAAGAGGATGAACAGCACGCTGCCCGCCATGCCGAGGATGCCGCCGGCGAGCTGCAGGTAGTCGCTCGTGCTCAGCGTCTTGCCGGCTCCGGTGTGCTTGGCGGCCATCACCGCATCCATCCCGCCCGTCCAGCCTGCCACAAAGGACAGCACCGGACCGGCGAGGATGCACAGCAGACTGGCGAAAATCAAGGCCTTGGCGTTCCGTCGTTCCGGAGCGGCCAGGCAGGCCCACTGCCCTACCAGGATGACCCAGTAGCTGTAGAGCAGCGTGAGGCCAATCGCGGCTGAGCCGGCGTAGAGGACGATCAAGTTCCAGTCCGCCTTGCCATTCACGCCCTTCATCATCCGGTTGACGTCGGCGAAACCGAAGATGAGCCAGATCGCCGCCACGACGCAGAGAAGTTGCAGGCCATTGCCCAGGAGCATCCTGGTCAAGCCAGCGGAAACTTCCTGCCAGCCCGTCTCGAGGCTGCGATTGTTTTCCGTGTCGTAACCAGTTTCATCC
>Ga0073934_10005776_pt1 | contig 18701 bp, 19 predicted proteins | sample LarsenN4metaG_FD_76834 | JGI IMG/M metagenome (GOLD analysis project Ga0073934, IMG submission 76834) | Hot spring sediment bacterial and archeal communities from British Columbia, Canada, to study Microbial Dark Matter (Phase II) - Larsen... ... | reverse complement strand
GGGACGAGGTCCGGCCACCCGGATCGCAGGAGAGGACGCGTTGACGTTCCGCCCCCGTCTGTTCAGGCCGGCCGCTTGGGCCGCGGGTTCTCACGCTCAGACGCTGGTCGCCCGGGTCCTGCGCTCGGGTGAGGGTCCGGCGCTCGTACGCGAGCGACTCGACACGCCCGACGACGACTTCCTCGACCTCGACTGGGGCCCGGAGCCCGCCGCAGGCGCACCCATCGTCCTCGTCGTGCACGGCCTCGAGGGATCGGCGCGCCGACGCTACGTGCGCAGCGCCTGCCGCGAGCTCCTGCGCGCGGGCATCCGTCCGGTGGCGCTCAACCTGCGGGGGTGCAGCGGCGAGCCCAATCTCGCACTCCACTACTACCACTCGGGAAAGTCCGACGACCCGTCGTTCGTCCTGACGGAGCTGCTCGAGCGCTTTCCGGGACGTCCGCTCGGGGTTCTCGGGTTCTCGCTCGGCGGCAACGTGATCCTGAAGATGATGGGCGAGCGGCCCGACGGCGGCGCGGCGTTGGTGGACGCCGCCGTGGCGGTCTCGGTGCCGTACGACCTGGCGGCGGGGTCGGCGCTGCTCGAGCAGTCCGCCATGGGCCGCGCGTACTCGTCGTACTTCCTGCGCTCCCTCAAGACGAAGGTGCGCTGGAAGGAGTCCCGCCTGCGGAGCTCCGTCCACGTGCCCGCGGCTCTGGCTGCCCGGACCATCTGGGAGTTCGACGAGCGCGTGACCGCGCCGCTGCACGGCTTCGCGAGCGCGGAGGAGTACTACGCGCGCTCCAGCAGCGTTCGCTTCCTCGACGGGATACGCGTCCCCACGCTCATGCTGCACGCGGAGGACGATCCGTTTCTTCCGCGCGCCTCGATTCCGCGGGAGCACGCCGCGCGAAACGGCGCGCTTCAGCTCGTCCTCCAGGCGAGCGGCGGCCACGTGGGGTTCCTCGAAGGAACGCCCTGGCGGCCGCGCTTCTGGGCGGACGAAGAGGCCGCGCGCTTCCTCGCCTCGCGCCTGGTCCGTTGACCGAGACGGGGCCTCTTTCTAGGCTTCGCGCCGTCGTATCCCGGGAACAGGCAATACGTAAGGAGTAGGAAACGAGACGATGCGGACCACAGGAACGGTGAAGTGGTTCAACGACGCGAAAGGCTTCGGGTTCATCTCCCCCGAGGGGCAGAACCGCGACTGCTTCGTGCATTATTCCGCCATCCAGAAGCAGGGCTTCCGCTCGCTTCCCGAAGGTGCTCGGGTGGCGTTCGACATCGTCGACGGCCCCAAGGGTCCCGCGGCGGAGAACGTGACCATCCTGTAGCGCAATCGGCGCTACAGGCCGGAAAATCCTGCGGGTGATGCCGGCTGCGGCGGTCAGCCGCTCGCGTGCGCCCGGAAGAAGGCTCGGCCGTGCCAGGTCTCGGAAGCAGGCCGCTCGAGTCGGCCGGCCCTGAGCTGATCGACGCGCGTCAGCGTCGTGTCGAATACGCGGACGTCGGCATCCACCTTCCCCTCGGCGGCCAGGTCGCGGAACTCCGCTCGCGACGCCGTGCGCAGGGCGCTTCCGTCCCGGAACCACACGGGCGCGTGGTCGATGAGCGCGACGCCCAGGGACTCACCGAGGCCGCGCAGCCTGTTGACGAGCGCGTCGATCGAGCACCCCGACGGCGCCTCGGCATCCACGTCGACTCCGACCAGGAGGAAGCGGCGCTCGAGCAGCTCGCGTCCCGACCTGAGAGGCGCGCCATGCGCGCTCCAGGTCGAGAGGAACTCGTCCACCGCGGCCAGGCAGGCTTCGGCCTCCGTGTCGCTCAGGTCCCGGCTCGCGGGGAAGACCCAGAGGCGGCCGTGGTCCGGCAGCTCGTCGAAGGAGACTCTCGGCATGGGATATGGCTACCCACGCCGACCTCCATAGGTTCTGCCGCAGCTTTCTGCCGGGATTGCGCCGATGTCCGACACCGCTGACCCAACGCCGCCGGCGATCCCCGCCGACGACGAGGCGCTCCTCGCGGAGTGCAAGGTCGAGACGTTCCGTTCGGGCGGCCCCGGCGGTCAACATCAGAACGTCACCGAGAGCGGCGTACGGCTCACGCATCTCCCCACGGGAGTCCGGGTGGTGTCGCGTGAGGAGCGGAGTCAGCACCGCAACCGGGTGCGGGCGCTCACCAGACTGCGGGAGAAGCTCGAAGCCCTTCACCGACGCGCCAAGCCGCGACGCAAGACGAAGGTCCCGCGGGCTGAGAAGGAGCGCCGGCGCAAGGCCAAGCTTCGCCGCAGCGAGGCCAAGCGGCTCAGAAAACCTCCGAGCCTCGACGAGTGATCGACGGCGTCGTCGGGCTGCGCGGCTTACGAGCCCCCGGCGCGGACGGCTGCAGTCCGCGGAATCCCCGGGTCAGTTCCGCTGCGTGCTGCCGACTCGACGCTGGGAGGCGGAGGTCGGCGCGCCGCTGTCGTTGCTGACCGCCGCCGTGAGCTCGCCGCCGCCGTCCTCGGGCGGATCGGGCACCGGCCCGGTGGGCTCGGTGGTATCCACGCAGCCGCCCCACAATACGAGTAGCGAGGCGAAAATCAGTAGGCTCGAACGCTTACGCATATCAGTGCTCCTGCCACAACGCATGCCACCACCTGCTACCCCAACCATAGTCCCGGGGTGCGCGGGGCGCCACGGCGCCCCCGTGGAGGGCCCGCCGGGCCTCGAACCTGGGATCCAACGATCATGAGGCCCGCGCGCACGGCTCACATATGGGAAGACCCCGCATCATGGTGCGATGGCTACGGGACTACCCGACGCCGCGGCACCGTCGATGGAACGGCTTCCCACGACCAAACCGCCTGCTCTTGGCAGCAGGTGCAGCCGACGTCAGCCCCTTACGCGTCCCAATCGAAGGGCATTCAGGGTGACCGCGAGCGAAACACCCATGTCGCCGATGAGCACGGCCGCGATCAGGGATACATAGCCGAGCGGTACGCCGATCGCGAGAATCGCCTTGATCGCGATAGCGGCTGCGATGTTCTCCCGAATTACGGACCGCGCCCGCCGAGACAGCCGCACGACATACGGTAGACGCTCGAGGTCGTCACCCATCAGAGCCACATCGGCCGTCTCGAGTGCCGTATCGCTGCCCGCGGCACCCATCGCGATTCCGATGGTGGCCGCCGCGAGGGCCGGACCATCGTTGACGCCGTCCCCCACCATCGCCACGGCACCGTACCGCGCCTTCAACTCCGTCAGCGCGGCGAGCTTGTCCTCGGGCAGCATCTCCGCCCTGACCTCGTCCACCCCCACCGCGGCGCCTATGCTCTTGGCCGTGACGTCGTTGTCGCCAGTCAACAGAAACGTTCGCTCGATCCCGAGGCGGCGCAGTTCCGCGATGGCTCTTGCAGCTCCCTCCCGCGGAGCGTCGGCGAGCGTGATCCACGCGATCAGTGTTCCGCTCCGGGCCAGCCCGACGACGGAGTGTCCGCCGTTCTCCATGCCAGCCGGGGCTTCGGCTGACGGAAAGAGGCTCGGCCGACCGATCAGATGCTCCTCACCGTTCAGCTTCGCGCGTGCGCCCTTACCGGGGATCGACTGGAACGCGGTCACCTCGAAGCGGGACGATGGCATCCCCCGATGGTTCGCCTCCTCCACGATGGCCCTCGCCAGCGGATGCTCCGACAAACGCTCGATGGCCACCGCACGCTCGAGCGCGTCGTCCTCCGCACCGACGATCGTGGAGATCGAGCGCACCGCCGGATGTCCGACGCTCAGCGTACCGGTCTTGTCGAAGGCGAAGGCACGCACCGCGCCGAGTGCCTCCAGGTAGGTCCCACCCTTGATGAGCACCCCGTGTCGCGCGGCAGCCGTGATACCGCTCACGACTGCGACGGGTGTGGAGATCACGAGGGCGCACGGGCACGCGATCACGAGCAGTGTCAGCCCGCGCGTCACCCAAGTCGAAGTAGAGCCTTCGAAGAGCAATGGGGGCACCACTGCGATCACGACTGCCACCGCTGCGATGGCGGGCGTGTAGTAGCGGGCGAATTTCTCCACGAACCGCTCACTCTGCGTCTTCGCCCCCTGAGCCTCCTCCACCAGGCGGACGATCTTGGCAAGCGCACTGTCATCGGCCCGGCGATCGACGCGGACCCGCAGATGGCCTTCCCGGTTGATCGTTCCCGAGAACACCGTGTCGCCCCGCGCTTTCTCGACCGGCATCGACTCGCCGGTTATGGGGCTCTGGTCCACCGCAGACGCGCCCTGAACGACGGTCCCGTCCGCAGCGACGCGGTCGCCGGGACGGATCACGATCTCGTCGCCGGCGACGAGAGCAGAGGCCGGCACGGTCACCTCGTGCCCGTTCCGGACGACGATCGCCGACTGGGGAGCCAACTCCATGAGGGACTCGATCGACGCACGCGCGCGATCCACCGAGTACGCCTCCAGCAGCTCAGCCAAGCTGAAGAGCACCGCAATCGACGCCGCTTCGAAGAACTCCCCCAAGATGAGAGCGCCGATGATGGCGATCGTCATCAGGAAGTTCATGTCCAGCGACAGTCTTCGTGCGGAGGCCAACCCCTTGGGGAAGAAGTTCCAGCCGCCCACGAGCGCCGATAGCACGAACCAGATGTCGGCGACCGTCACGACATAGGTCGACACGGACAGGAGCAACGTATCGGGGAAGCCGAGCCAGGTGATGGCGCCAATGAGTGCCAAAGCCGCTGCCGCGTAGGCCCTACGGGCCTGTACGCTACGCCACGTCTCCGGGGCAGCGGGCGCCCGCCGTCCCAGCTCTACAGGTTGAGCCAGATAACCGAGCCGGCCGATCTCCTCCCGAATCACGGTCTCCGTGACGCGCGTCTCGTCCACCGTCACGGTCAGCTGGCGAGCGATCACGTTGCCCCGCACTTCCCTGACACCGCCGATCCCGGTCAACCGCCTCTCGATCTTCGCCAGGCAGCTCGAGCAATCCATGTCACCCACACGCAGGTGGAGCTCGGTCAGGGGGGGTGCTCATATGAAGGCGAGTCCTCGGGCAGGGCACCGCTGATGAAGCCGGACCAGCCCTTGCGGGTCGTCGGCGCGTGCCTTACGTATCATTGGTTACTGATATACCAATCATCGCACAGGCCGATGCCTACGACAACTACATCGATCTCGCTCGGCACGAAAGCCAAGCTGTTCCGGGGCCTCTCGGACGAATCCCGGCTCGCAATTCTCGAGGCACTTCGCTCCGGCGCTCGAAACGTGGGCGAGATCGTCGAGATCACAGGGCTCAGTCAATCCAACGCCTCGAACCACCTGGCCTGTCTTCTGGATTGCGGCCTCGTGGCGCGCCAGCAAAGCGGCCGCTTCGTGTTCTATAGCCTCAGTGACCGCAGAGTCGAGAACCTCCTCCGAGGAGCCGAGCGGCTCATCGAGGAGGTCGCCGTCGGGGTCGAAGCTTGTGCCCGTTACCCAGCGCCTGGCGAACGATGACGTCACGAACGGTCGTGGCGCTCCTTTTCTTCTGGCTTCGGTTGCCACGTCTTCAGTGGAAGTTCTGCTCGCCGACGAGCCCGTGATCGATGGCATCGCCGGGACGGCTCCGCCCCAGTCGCCGATCGGGTGCCAGGAAAGCCAATACCATGTTCATGTTCATGGGTCCTGATCCTGTTAGAACCGAGCGGGTTCGCTGTGCATCCACCGGTACAGGACGGGAAGCACGAGCAGGGTGAGCGCGGTGGAAGTGACGAGACCTCCGATGACGACGACGGCCAGGGGGCGCTGAACCTCCGAGCCGGGCCCGCTCGCCAACAACAACGGAACGAGCCCGAAGCCGGTCGCGGTGGCGGTCATCAGGACGGGTCGCAGTCTCAGGGCCGCGCCCCGCTCGATCGCCTCGCGCACCGTGTGCCCCTCCTGAGTTCGCAGCTGGTTGATGTACGTGATCAACACGACGCCGTTCGCGACCGCGATCCCGAACAGCGCGATGAACCCCACGCTCGCAGGGACCGAGAGGTTCAGCCCCGCGAGCAGCAGCGCGAGCAGGCCACCCACGAGGGCCAGGGGGATGTTGAGCACGATGAGGAGCGCCTCGCGCACGCTGTTGAAGGACGCGAAGAGCATTCCGAAGATCAGAAGCACCGTGATCGGAACCACGACCGCGAGCCGACGGTTGGCCGCCTGCGCCAGCTCGAACTGCCCACCGAACGTGAGTAGATAGCCAGGCGGCAGAACCACCGTCTGCGCGATCGCGGCTCCGGCGTCGGCCACGAAGGAGCCGATGTCCCGGCCCCGGACGTTCATCTGGATCGTGATGAAGCGCTGGTTGTCCTCCCGTGAGATCTGACGCGGACCGACCAGGGTTTCCACCCGAGCCAGCTGTCCCAGTGGCACCAGCCCGCCCTCCGGCGTATCCACCAACAGCCCGCTGACGTCGGAAGGGCGGTCTCGATCCTCCTCGCCGTAGCGGACGAAGATCGTCCACCGACGTTCGCCCTCGAACACCTGTCCGGCAGGTGCACCGCCGATCGCCGCGCGGATCTCCTGCTGGATGTGGTCGACCGAGATGCCGTATCGCGCCAGCGCTTGCCGGTCGAGGTCGATGCGGAGCTGCGGCTGGCCCGTCACCTGATCGACCTGCACCTCGGACGCTCCTTCCACGCCCTGGGTCGCGGCGGCGATCTCCCCGGCCTTCTCGAGCAGCACGTCCAGGTCATCGCCGAAGAGCTTGATGGCGATCTGCGCCCTGGTGCCCGTGAGCAACTCGTCCACCGCGGCCGCGATCGGCTGGGTGAAGTTCAGCTGCACGCCGGGCACCTCGGCCAATCGCTCCTGCATCGCGATCACGAGGGCCTCGCTGCCCTCGGCGGTGGTCCACTCATCCGGGGGCAGCAAGTCGACGAAGATCTCCGCGTTGTTCACCGGGTCGGAATGAGCTCCGATCTCGCCCCGCCCGATGCGACTCACGACTTGAGTCACCTCCGGAAACTTCATGAACTCGCGCTCGACCCGCTGAATCTGCGCAACCGACTCCGAGAGGGCGATCGACGGAGCCATGGAGGCCCTCACGAGCAGCGTTCCCTCGTTGAGGGTCGGAATGAACTCGCGGCCGAGAAACGGGAAAGCGACGATGCCGAGCACGACCAGCCCGATGGTTCCGGCCACGACGAGTCTCGCGTGCCCCAACGACCAGGCGAGCGCCAAGCGGTAGCGAGCCTCGACGGCGGCGAGCCAGCGCACGCCGCCATGGCCGTGGCCGGCGTCGGTCCCCGTCGATCCTCGCTTCAGCAAGAACGTGGCGAGAACCGGAGCCACGGTCAGGGAGAAGAGCAGCGATCCGAGCATCGCGAGCGAAATCGTCTGCGCCAGCGGTCGGAACATCGTCCCCTCGACGCCCCGCAACGTGAAGAGCGGCAGGAACACGAGGATGATGATGGCGATGGCGAAGAAGATCGGGCGCCCGACCTCCCGGGTGGCGCGCCCGACGAGATGGAGCTTCGACTCCTCCGGCTCCGGGACCTCTCGCAGCCACCGAAAGACGTTCTCCACGACGACGATCGCCGCGTCCGCCATCATGCCGATGCCGATCGCGAGGCCACCCAGCGACATGAGATTGGCGCTGATCCCGAGCTGCGACATGAGGATGAACGTGAGCAGGATCGAGAACGGAAGGGACACGGCCACGATCACGGACGAGCGTATTTCCCCGAGGAAGAGAGCCAGCACGATGATGACGATCACCAGACCTTCGAAGAGCGCCTCGGTGACCGTGTCGGTCGCACGCTCCACGAGCGAAGACTGCTCGTAGTAGGGGACGAGCGTGACACCCTCCGGCAATGCGCCTCGGATCGTCTCCAGGCGTTCCGTGACGCTCTCGATCACCGTGGACGTGTTCGTGCCGAGAAGCTTCAGAACGAACCCCACCACCACTTCGCCCTCGCCGTTCCGGGTCACCAGTCCCCTGCGGATCTCGGGCCCTAGGGTGACCTCTGCGACATCCGCGACGCGGATCGGCGTGCCGGCGCGGGCTACGACGGTGATGTTCTCGATGTCCTCCAGCGTCTCCGCCAACCCGACCGAGCGGACGAGATACTCTTCCCGCGCGATCTCGAGGTAGCTCGCACCGACGTTGACATTGTTCGTCTCGACCGCCTCGAGGACCTCGTGGAGCGAGACGCCGTACTGCCGAAGGCTCCGAGGGTCCACGACGATCTGATACTGCCGGACGTGCCCACCGATGGAGAGCACCTCGGTCACGCCCCGCACGGTCTGGAGGTTCCTCTTCACGATCCAGTCCTGAATCGTTCGAAGGTCCTCGAGCGAGTACCGAGCGGAGTCGGCGTCCAGGTAGTAGAAGAGGATCTGACCGAGCCCGCTCGAGATCGGCCCCATGCCGGGCTCGCCGAGCCCCGGCGGAATCTGGTCCCGAGCTTCCTGCAGCCGCTCGTTCACGAGCTGCCGCGCGAAGTAGATGTCGGTGCTCTCCTCGAAGTACACGTTCACCACGGAGAGCCCGAAGTTGGACACGGACCGGATGAGCTCGAGGCCGGGGAGTCCGTTCATCGCTACTTCGATCGGGAACGTGACCAGCTGCTCGACTTCTTCGGGAGCGAGCCCTTCCGTCTCGGTGAAGACCTGGACGAGCACGGGAGAGATGTCGGGGTAGGCATCCACCGGCAGCCTGAGATACGACCACACGCCTGCTATGAACACGACGACAGCGGCCACGCACACGATCAGCCGCTGGCGCAGCGCGAAGTCAATGAGTCGATTCGTCATCGCCCGGCCCTCAATGCCCATGGCCGCCGACCTCGCCCTTGGCGAGCTCGGCTTTGAGCGTGAACGCGCCCGCGACGACCAGAGAGTCTCCTCCCGCGAGCCCCGACTCGATCCGAACCATGCCGCCCGGGAGCTCCTCCCCGCGCAGGACGGGCGTGGCCACGAATGCGCCGGCCTCGTCTCCGGGAATCCACACCACGTCCATGCCCTCGACGTTCTGGACGGCGTCCTCGGGGACTGCGACCACGGTCGCGCCGTCCGTCGTCTCGATGAATGCGGTGGCGAACATGCCCGGCCGGAGCGCTCGGTCCCCGTTCGTGATCTCGACGCGTGCGCGTACCGTGCGGCTCGCGGGATCGAGGATGTCTCCTACGTAGACGATCCGCGCAGGAAACGAGCGATCGGGCCAGGCCGCGGCGGTGACTTCGACCGGCTGCCCTTCGGCGATCCTCGACAGATCCCGCTCGAAGATGTCCAACTCGATCCATACGCGACTCAGGTCCGCGACCGTGAAGAGATGGTCTTCGGGGCCGACCACCTCACCCCGCGACCCGTGGCGCTCGACCACGAGACCATCGTAGGGCGCGACGACATCGAAATTGCCGCCCTCCCCGTCCGGGGCCGCTCCGAGGAGCCGCAGGCGCTCCTCCGCGCTCTCTCGTCTGGCCTCGATGGTCCGGAGCTCCGCCTCGGCCTCGAGAACCTCACGCCGACTCGAGATGCCCTGCGCCTCGAGGCGCGACTCCCTGTCGAAGTTCTCCTGAGCGATGCGGAGCAGGGCCTCGGCTTCGACCAGCTCCGCCCTCGTATTCCCGACCTCGGGGCTCTCCAGCTGCGCGAGCACTTGCCCGCTGGTGACGCGGCTCCCCACCTCGACCCGTAGCTCGGTGACTCGCCCCTCGGTCTTCGGGCCGATGTGGCTCATCCGATTCTGGTCGTAGGTGATGGCCCCGGTGACGCGCAGGCCGCCCGCGCTCACGAGCTCCGCAACACCCAACGCGACGTCACTCATCGCCAACGCGTCGGCGTCCAGGCGGACTTCGGGGAGGCCCTCGGGCTCTGGCGCCGCCTCGACAGCCTCGTCGCCGCCCCCCGAGGGACCGCAAGCAATGGCTCCGAGCATCGCGACCTGCACCCATCGCCGCAGCGTCCTGGCCATTCCGTTCACGAACGCGCTCATCGGTCGCTCCCCTCGATGAAGTCCACGCCCTGGAGGATCTCCCCGGTGGCGCTCTCCAGGTCCGTTCGGGCCCACTCACGCCTCTCCCAAGCGGCCCAGTAGCTCAACTCGGCGTCGAGCAGCTGATTGCGCAGGAGAAGGAGGCTCGCCAGGTCGATCTTGCCCTCGCGGTACGCGACCTCGAGGAGGCCTTGATTCTCCCGAATCGGCCCGAGCATCTCCGCCTCGAGGATCTCGACCTCTCGCTGCGCCGACGTGTACGCGCGCAGCGCATTCTCGACCTCGACCCGCACCCGCAGCTCGGTCGCACGTCGCAGTTGCTCTACCTCGGCGATCTCCGCTCGACGCCTGCTCGCCAATCCCTGATTGCGGTTGAACAGCGGGAACTCGACGCCGACGGCGACGCCGAAGCGGGGCTCCTGAAATGGGTCCTCTCGGGTAGCGAGCCCGGCGACACGGAGGTTCGGCAGCGACTCCCGCCTCACGAGCCGCTCCTCCTGCCGAGCTCTCTCTACGTCGTGCTCCCGCGCGCGTAGGTCGGGACGGCGAGCGAGCGCCTGCACAACTCGCTCCTCGGCCGACGACGCCGACTCGGTCGCGGCGGCCACAGCGGGGACACCGGTGGTGCGGATGGGAACGGATGGGGGCAACGCGACGAGCCGCCCGAGCTCGAGAGCCGCCGTCGAGCGCGCGCTTCTCGCTGCCAACGCCCCGGCGCGCGCGCGTGCGGCCTCGACTCTGGCGAGATTGGCTTCGAGGACGCTGACCTCACCCTCTCGTAACTGTGTTCCGACGGCGACGAGGAGCTGCGCGCCCAGCCTCTCGATCTCCTCCGCCAAGGCCAGGCGCTGCTCCGCGGCCACGAGGCTGTGATAGGCTCGTCCCACATCCGCGAGCGCGCGACGCCCGTCGTCCTCGAAGCCGTTCCGAGCAGCTTCGTAGGACGCCTCCGACGCACCGATTCGCAGTCCTCGCTGGCCCGCGATCTCGACCTCGAGTCCGAGCTCCGCCTCGTAGCGACTGGTGAACCCTACGCCCGGAGACCTGGCCTCGAAGCTCGCGTCCGGGTTGAACAGGAGCGTGCGGGCTGACCGGATGTCGCCCCGCGCGGCTGTAGGTCGCCAAGAGCTCGACAGCAGCTCGGGATTGGCGCGAGCTGCCAGGGAGCGCGCCTCCGCGAGCGACAACACCACGGTGTCGCCCACGGATGTCGACTGTCCCCGGAGATCGGAACCTTGTACGACGAATGCGGCACTGAGCCACAGGGCTCGTAGCAATGCCTTCAAGAGCATGAGATCCTCGTATGGAGCGGTCCCCGAGGACCGCCACGCGAAGCGCGAGGCGGCTGCGGGCGCATCGTACGCGCCGCAGTCCTTCAGGAACGACTTATGTGTTTGGGGAGCCTCGAGCCACCGAGTGGTGGTGAGGCGCGGGGTGGTCCGTCAGGCTTTGGGGGGCCTGAACTGAGAGCGCAGCGAGGTGCCGGCTGGCGTCAGCGGCACTGACTCGACGATGGCCTCGTCGCGGGTCACGGCCTCGACGAGATCGCACCCGGACGGGAGACCCAGACCGTGCACGTGGGTGCAGTGATCGCTCGACGTTCCGTGGCGATGGTCCGGGCCGTGCTCGGCTCCTGCACCCGGGTCCTCGTGTCCATGGTCGCCCAGGTGGGTCTCCTGGTGGCTGACCGCCGCGACTTCCGACTCATGATGCACGACGCCATCTCGCAACACGCCGACAACCGCTTCCGCCGTGGAGGCGCTGTAACCCAGTAGAATGGCCAACGCGAACGCGCGGCGGATGGACAACGAGGAGATCAGCCGACGCAGACGCATGTTCGAAACGTTAGATCAGATCGCGTCGGTTGCCCAGGGGGTTCGACCGGCCCGGAAGGGTCTGAGCCGCTTCCGCAGCGTGGCTCACGTGCGTGCCGATACGCAAACTCAGACACGAGCTCAACGCGCCCCTCCACCCCGGAACCCACGCGCCGCAACGGTCTTCCAGTGGGCCCGCCAGGGCTCGAACCTGGGACCTACCGATTATGAGTCGGCTGCTCTGACCAGCTGAGCTACGGGCCCTGCGCGCACAAGATAGCCCGCGCATTCGAGGGTGGGCACCTGCAGGGCTGGGCAGTTTCCGCGGAAACCGGCCGGGTCGGCACGCTCAGGTCGTCCCGAAGAGCCGGTCGCCCGCGTCCCCGAGCCCGGGGAGGATGTAGCCCGCCGCGTTCAGCTCGCGGTCGAGCGCGGCGGCATAGACGTGCACGTCCGGGTGGGCCGCAGCCAAGGCGCCTACGCCCTCCGGCGCGGCCACGAGGCACATGAGGACGATGCGTCGCGCGCCGCGCTCCTTCAGGCCACTGATGGTCGCGAGCGCCGAGCCCCCGGTGGCGAGCATGGGATCCAGGACGATGAAACGGCGCACCTCGTCGTGGTGCGGGACCTTGTAGTAGTACTCGACGGGCTCGAGCGACTCCTCGTCCCTGGACATGCCCACGTGCCCCACGCGCGCGGTCGGAAGCACGCGCAGGAATCCCACGGCCATGCCGAGGCCCGCGCGCAGGATCGGCACGACCACGAGGTCCTGCCCGACCACCGCCCGCGCGACCGTGCGCTCGAGGGGGGTCTCGATCTCGACGTCGTGCTCCTCGAGCCCACGCGTCACCTCGTACGCCATGAGCATCGAGAGCTCGTCGACGAGCTCGCCGAACAGCTTCTTGGGCGTCGTCGCCGCGCGCAGCAACCCGATCTTGTGCCGGATCAGCGGGTGGTCGACGACGGTCAGATTCGCGAATGCAGGCATCGGCCGCTCCGGGGTCATGGCGCCAAGCTACGTCGACGCCGGTCGGCCGAGGAGCCGTTCGCGCTCGGCGGCGCCGAGCGGTCGCCACGCGCCCGCCTCGAGGTCCCCGAGGCCCACGGGCCCGAACCGGACGCGCGTCAGCCGCAGGACCGGGTGCCCGACCGCGCTCATCATCCGCCGTACTTCGCGCTTGCGTCCCTCGGTGATCACGAGCGTCACGGTCGACGTGACCGGCCCCGCCTCGACCACGCGCGCCCGCCGCGCCTTGGCGGGCCCGTCGCCGAGCTCCACGCCGGCGATGAGCCGTGCGATCTCCTCCGGTCCGACGGTTCCCGCAACCTCGGCGCGGTACTCCCGCTCGACCTCCCCGCTGGGATGTTGGAGGCGATGCGCCGCATCCCCGTCGTCGGTGAGCAGCAGGAGCCCCTCCGCGTCACGGTCGAGCCTGCCCACGTACTTCAGCCGGCGGAGCTCCGCAGGGAGCACATCGTAGATCGTCGCTCCGCCGTGGGGGTCGCGCCGGGTGGTGAGCACGCCGACCGGCTTGTGGAAGGCCACCCAGGTGCTCGCCGCCGCGCCCCGGTCCGACACCGGCTGGCCGTCCAGCTCGACGACGTCCCGGCCGGGGACCACGCGCACGCCGAGCTCGGTGACGACCTCGCCGTTCACGCGAACGCGCCCTTCCGCCATCAGGCGCTCGGCCTCCCGACGCGAGGCCCGCCCCGCCCTCGAAAGGAGCTTTTGGAGCCGGATGCCCTCCGTCACCGAACGGGCTCGGACTCTTCCTCTGTCGGCGCCTCGAAGCCCTCGTGGGCAGGCTCGCTGCGAACACCCGCGCCGAGCTCGAGCGAGACCTGGGCGGGATCCTTGGGCGTCATGTCGTCGCCGACTCCTTCCACTCCCAGCGGAATCCGCTCGCGCAGCACGATCGGAAGCTCCTCGGGCCGCGGAAGCTCCTCGAGCGAGCGGAAGCCGAAATGCTCGAGGAAGTGCCGCGTGGTGCCGTAGAGCAGCGGGCGGCCGATCCCCTCCGAGCGGCCCACGATGTCGATGAGGTTGCGCTCCTGGAGCGTGCGGATCACTCCGGAGGCGCCCACGCCGCGGATGTACTCGATCTCCAGGCGGCCGATCGGCTGCCGGTACGCGATGATCGCGAGCGTCTCGAGCGACGGCCCCGACAGCCGCGAGAGGCGCGGAACGTTGTCGAAGCGCTCGAGATACGGCGCGAACTCCGCGCGCGTGAGGATCTGGTGCCCTTCCGCCAGCTCGACGATCTGGAAGGAGCGGCCGGCGTCGTCGTACTCGGCCCGGAGGAGCGCGATCGCTGCCTCCACCTGGTCCTCGTCGAGCGACTCGTCGGCTCTCGCGATCTCGCCCGCCGTCAGCGGCGCGTCCGACGCGAACAGCACCGCTTCCACGATCTGCTGGACGTTCAAGCCTCCGCTCCTTTCTCGACCAAGGCCTCGGGGGCCGGACCCTCGGCCCCGCCTGCTTCGTTCTCCGCGCCGCCCTCCTCGCGTCGGTACATCCAGAGCTCCGCGAACGGCTTCGCTTGCCGGAGGAGCAGGATCCTGCGACGCGACAGCTCGAGCCCCGCGAGGAACGTCATCACGCCATGACTCCGCTCCTTGAACCCCGCGAGCAGCTTGCTGAACTGGACGCGCGTCGACTCCCGGAGCGCCTCGAGGATGAGAACGGCCTTCTCCTCCATCGTGACGGGACGCTGGGTCACGCGATGGTCCACGTTACGGGGCGCGGGCAGAGTGACCCGCAGCGCCGCCTGGAAGACCTCCTCCCACGTCGTCTCCAGCGGCACGTCGGACACGTCCACCTTCGGCCGGACCGGGATGTATCCCTTGGCGAAGCGCCGCTCCCTCTCGGCCTCGGCGGTGCGGAGCCGCAGCGAGATCTCGCGGATCTGCTCGTACTCGAGCAGCCGTCGGACCAGCTCGGCGCGGGGATCCTCCTCGTCGTCCCCTTCCATCGTGCGCGGGAGCAGCATCTGCGCTTTGATGCGGATGAGCGTCGCGGCCATCTCGAGGAACTCCCCCGCCCCGTCGAGGTCGTTCGCGTCGAGGTTCTTGATGGCCTGGAGGAACTGCTCCGTGATCGTCGCGATCGGGATGTCGAAGACATCGATGTCCTGCGTGCGGATGAGGTGCAGCAGGAGGTCGAGCGGGCCCTGGAAGCGATCGATCTCGACGACGAGGAAGCCTTCGCGCTCCGCACGTCCGATGACGGTCAGGTCCACGTCCTCAGATCCACAGCCGGATGAAGCGGTCGGCGAGACCGCGGAGCTCCATTACGGGGGCGAGAAAGAGGTCCATGACTCCAGGTGCCAGGAAGATCATCGCCATGACGACCAGCAAACCGTAGCGGCCGATCTCCCGATAGCCGTCGGCGATCTGCCGCGGAAGCATGTGCGCGACGACGTGCGACCCGTCGAGGGGCGGAATCGGGATGAGGTTGAAGAATGCGAGGATCAGATTGATGTAGATCGCGTAGTCGAGCGTCATCAGCAGGAAGCCGGGGACCCCGCCCAGGCCGCCGGTCAGGCTTCCGATCTTCACGACCAGCCCCGAAAGCAGGGTCGCGAGCGCGGCCAATCCGAGATTCGACACGATCCCGGCGAGCGAGACCCGGATGTCTCCGGCCACGTACTGCCGATAGCGCAGCGGGTTCACCGGCACCGGCTTCGCCCATCCGAAGATCATCCCTCCCTGCCACGCGAGCAGGCCCGGAATGATGATCGAGCCGACCGGGTCGAGATGCGGCAGCGGGTTCAGCGTGATGCGCCCGAGCTGCTCCGCCGTATCGTCGCCCTCCCGACGCGCCTGCCATGCGTGCGCGACCTCGTGCACCACCACGGACATGATGAGCACGGCCACCAGGACGACGGTTTCGAGCATGGGCGTTAAGCTAGCCTCGGCCCATGGGGCCCCCCAGGGCGTTGATCGACCGGGGGGTCTCGCCTACCTTTGCCTGCTCGTCGAATCAGGTCCGTTGTGACCCCGTGCCGAATCTCGAATGCCGAACCTGAAGAGCGCCAAAAAGCGGATGCAGCTGAGCGCGGCCGCCCGCGCCAAGAATCGCTCAGACCGCGCCCGTATCCGCACGGCGATCAAGAACGTCCGCCAGGCGACGACCGCCAAGGACGGCGAGGCTCGCCTTCGTGAGGCCGTGGCCCTGCTCGATCGCGCTGCCACGAAGAAGCTCTATCCGCCCAATCGCATCGGGCACATGAAGAGCAACCTCACCCTCTTCGTCCGGAAGCTGGGCGCCTAACAGCTCGGTAGCCGCGCGCGGGTCCTCGCTTCACCCTCCGTAGACGAACCGCCCGCCCACCAGCGTCATCTTCGCGCGTCCCTGGAGCTGGCGGCCGGCGAACGGCGTATTGCGGCTCTTCGAGCGGAACGCGGCGGGATCGACGACCCACTTCTCGGCGGGATCGAATACGGTCACGTCCGCGATGCTGCCCTCGGCGAGCGTACCGCCCGGCAGCTTGAACGCCTTGGCCGGGCCGCAGCTCATGCGGTCGATGAGCGTCGATAGATCGATCACGCCCTCGCCCACCACGCGCGTGAGCATCAGGGCGAGCGCGGTCTCGAGGCCCACGATCCCGTTGGGTGCCTCGGTGAACGCCGCCTCCTTCTCGTCGTAATGGTGGGGCGCGTGGTCCGTGGCGACCGTGTCCAGCGTTCCGTCGGCCAGCCCCTCACGCACGGCGAGCACGTCCTCCGGTGCACGCAGCGGCGGGTTCATCTTCGCGTCCGTGCGATATCCGTTGACGGCCTCGTGCGTGAGCACCAAGTGGTGAGGCGTCGCCTCGGCGCTCACACGCACGCCCCTAGCCTTCGCCTGCCGGATCGACTCGACACCGAACCGCGTCGACACGTGCTGCAGGTGGATGTGTCCGCCGGTGAGCTCGGCGAGCAGGAGATCGCGCACGATGTGGATGTCCTCGGCCGCGTTCGGCTTGCCGGGAAGACCGAGGCGCGTCGATACGAGCCCCTCGTTCATGTGACCGTTGAGCGAGAGGCCCAGATCCTCCGGATGGTCGGCGACCGGGATGCCGAATGCGAGCGAGTACTCGAGCGCCGTACGCATCAGCCCCGAGTCCATCACCGGGTTTCCGTCGTCGGTCACGGCCACCGCCCCCGCGTCCACCATCTCGCCGATGAGCGCGAGCCGCTTCCCTTCGCGCCCCGCCGAGATGCATCCCACGGGATACACGCGAGCCGCCCGGGCCCGTAGCCCCTCGGCTGCGACGAACCCGACGGCCGCGGGGTCGTCGATCGGAGGGTCCGTGTTGGGCATCGCGCAGACCGCGGTGAATCCGCCGGCGGCTGCGGCCCTCGCTCCCGTCGCGATCGTCTCCTTGTGCTCCTCGCCCGGCTCGCGCAGATGGACGTGCACGTCGATCAGTCCCGGCGTCACCACGAGCCCGCTGCAGTCCACGTCGCGGGCCCCCTCGGGCGCGTCGATGCGCGCACGGATCTTCGCGATCTTCCCGTCCACGATCAGCACGTCGCGCTTGGCGTCGAGCCGCTGGCTCGGGTCGACCACGCGGCCGCCGCGGAGAAGGAGCGTCGCCCTCACGGTTCCCTTCCCTCTTTGGCCGCCTCGGCCTTCTCCGGCTGACCGCCCGCCAGCAGGTAGAGGACGGCCATGCGTACGGCGACGCCGTTGGTGACCTGATCGAGGATCACCGAGCTCGGGCCGTCCGCGACGTCGGAGTCGATCTCCACACCGCGGTTCATCGGCCCGGGGTGCAGCACCAGGATCTCCTTACCGGCAGCTTCGAGGCGCGCGTTCGACACGCCCCAGATCCTGTTGTACTCCCGCAGGCTCGGGACATAGCCCGCCTCCATGCGCTCGAGCTGGAGCCGCAGGACGTTCAGCACGTCCGCCCACTCGATCGCTTCCTCCAGGCGGGTGAAGACACGCACACCGAGCTCGGTAACGGCCGGCGGCATCAGCGTGGGCGGGCCGCAGACCGCGACCTCCGCGCCGAGCGTGAGGAGCCCGTAGATGTTCGAGCGGGCGACACGCGAGTGGAGAATGTCGCCCACGATACAGACCCTGAGACCTTCCACGCGGCCCAGGCGGTCTCTGATCGTGAGGAGATCGAGAAGCCCCTGCGTGGGGTGCTCGTGTCTGCCGTCGCCGGCGTTGATCACGTTCGAGGGGATGCGGTCCGCGAGGAACTGCGCAGCACCCGACGATCCGTGCCGGATCACCACCATGTCGATCCGCATCGCCTCGAGATTCCGCGCCGTGTCGACGAGCGTCTCGCCCTTCTGCAGCGACGAGCCGGCCGCGACGATGTTCACGGTATCGGCGCTCAATCGCTTCTCGGCGAACTCGAACGAGATGCGCGTACGCGTGGAGGCCTCGAAGAAGAGGTTGACGATCGTCTTGCCGCGCAGCACCGGCACCTTCTTGATGCGGCGCTCCGATATCTCCTTGAACGGCTCGGCGGTGTCCAGAATGGTGCGGAGCTGATCCGCCGAAAGGTTCTCCAGGCCCACCAGATCCTTGCCAAGGGCGGCGGGCGCGGGGCTCATGCCGCTTCCGGCTCCACGGTGTGAAGATCCACACCGAGCTTGCCGTCGAGATCCGGGACGTAGACCTCGACGCGCTGGTCCGCCGCCACGGTCACCGTCCGGCCGGTGTAATCCGGCTGTATCGGCAGCTCGCGTCCGCCCCTGTCCACGAGCACGCAGAACTGGATGCGCTTCGGGCGGCCCCAGTCGCTCAGCTCGTTGATGGCGGCCCGCATGGTGCGGCCGGTGTACGCGACGTCGTCGACCAGGACGACGTTCTTGCCGTCGATGCCGTCCGGAGGGAGCTCGGACTCGCCCACGACGGGCCGTGGACCGATCGTGCCGAGGTCGTCGCGGTACAGCGTGATGTCGATCGAGCCGGCGGCCACCGGCCGGCGCGTGACCTTCTCGATCTCCGCGCGAATCAGAGCCGCGATCTGG
>Ga0073934_10005775_pt1 | contig 18705 bp, 11 predicted proteins | sample LarsenN4metaG_FD_76834 | JGI IMG/M metagenome (GOLD analysis project Ga0073934, IMG submission 76834) | Hot spring sediment bacterial and archeal communities from British Columbia, Canada, to study Microbial Dark Matter (Phase II) - Larsen... ... | reverse complement strand
GCCGGGCGAAACGGAGGCGGTGCTGTGCTGCTTGGCGAGGGAACTTATTACCTGGACCGGCCGGTGACCATTCGGCGGGACGGCGTGGTCATCCGGGGGCAAGGCGCAGACAAAACCAGGGTGATCTTCCGCTACGCCTTGCCGAAAGAGGGGATCGCGTTCTTCTGGCCCCGCCCGGGCAACCGGGTTGGCCGAAATACCAGGCTCGAACTGCACGCCAGACCCTCAGGTCTAAAACAAATGCGCATCCTGCTGGGAGACCGCGAGGTCGCGGTTTGGAATAGCGGACAGCACTCGGGTAACACGTTCTCCTTTGCCGGATCGGCGCGCGCCGTGATCGGGCAGATCCCAGATGGCCCACTTGCCTTGCGGGGCATTGCCGAATACACCAACGGAAAGCAACTCACAACCGAGATTCCGATCATTGTAGATTCTTCCTTTGCCGATACAGCTCCGGTGCCGGACACGCGCGGTGCGATCTGTTTCGCCGGGCGCGGCCTGCAAGGGCCGGAACTGAAACTCGCCAAGGACGGCCGCCGCGGCGACATGGCGCTGCAACTCCAAAACGTCGATGGGTTACGGGCGGGGGATCGGATCATGATTGAAGGACCGGCCACCGAGCGTTGGAAAAAGCTCACCGAAAACGCCTGTCTCTGGGGCTCATACCGCCGCTACGAGACCATCGTCGAAAAGGTGGAAGGCTCTACCGTCAGGCTGAGCCAACCTCTGCGCATTGAATTTCCGGTCATTGACGGTTCCTACGTCCAGAAGGTGTCGCCGATCCAGGGTTGTGGCGTGGAGGCTCTGTATCTTGAACAGACCGAGAATCTGTGGATTTCGACCGTGCTGTTTTCGCACGCGTGGAATTGCTGGGCGCGCGGGGTGACGGTGAAGATGTGCGGGCGATTCCCGGTTTACGGTTCGCAAGCCAAATGGTGCGAGATCCGCGATTGCCGGTTCGATGACGCGTGGTTCAAAGGCGGCGGAGGCACGGCCTACACCGGCTGGGACGGTTGCTGGGATTGCCTGATGGAGAACGTCGAGACACTGAAGATGCGGCACGCGCCGCTAGTTCAGTGGGCAGCGAGTGGCAACGTCATCCGGAAGAGTGTCTTCCGCGAGAGTGACGGCCAATGGCATGCCGGGTGGTGCAACGAAAACCTGTTCGAGCTGTGCCGCATCGAGTCAGTGGCTGACCATGGCGCTTACGGCTTCGGTTTATGGGCCTCGCCGCCAAACGATGCCGCCCACGGTCCGAACGGCCCCCGTAACGTGGTTTACAACTGCGACGTTTCCTCTCCCAAAGCGGGCCTTTGGATGGGAGGCATGAACGAGAACTGGTTGATCTTGTACAACCGTTTCGTCGTTGAGAATGGCCACGGCGTGTATGCCGGCACAGCCAGCTTCGATCACATCATCAAGGGCAATGTCTTTGTGCTCAAAGACGGTGGATCACCAATGATCTTTCTCTCGCGCAGCAACTGTGTGGGCGTCGAGGTTCGCGACAACCGGTTGTATGGCGGCAACGGAAAAATCGCCGCCGGCCAGGCCCAGCCGTTGGTAGTCGAAGGGAACCAGACCTTCTCATTGGGAGACGCCGAGCGCCCTGCTCCGGCTGTCCCCTCGATCTATGATTGGCAGCAAGTTCATGCCAAACCGGCAAAGCAATAGACGCCACCGACCCCTACACTGGGCACAGAGAAGCTCTTGGCATAGGCCGATGCCGGAGGTAACGTCTGAGAAGATGAAGCTCGAGTTTGATGTCGAGGCCGTGCGGCGATTCTGCAAGGAACGCGGGATCGCCCGCTTGGAGTTATTCGGCTCCGCACTGCGCGACGATTTCACTCCTGAAAGTGACGTGGATCTGTTGGCCAGCATTCGGCCGGGCGTAAAATGCGGGCTCTTCGAGTGGGTAGACTGGCAGGATGGGTTGCAGCGCATTTTCTCCCGGCGTGTTGACCTTGTCAGCCGCCGCGCGGTGGAGCGCAGCCGCAATCCTTACCGCAAGCATTCGATCCTCTCCCACACCGAGCCGATTTATGTCGAAGGATAGCGCTTACCTGCGTGACATCCTGGACTCCGCGCGAGCCATTCGCAACTACTTGGCAGGTGTCTCACGGGAGCAGTTCGAGGCCAACTTAGAAAAGCAGGACGCCGTGATCCGCCGTTACGCCATTATGGGCGAGGCAGCGCGGCGGTTGTCCCCGTCGGCAGTGAAAGCCCTTGCCGATCTACCGTGGAAGCAAATCATGGGCATGCGGAACATTCTCATCCATGACTACGACGAGGTGGACGAAGCCACGCTGTGGGACACCGCTCAGAACGATTTGCCAGGCCTGATCGCTCGACTGGAAGCCCACTTGTCTCGTCAACCGCCTCCTCCGGACCAGGAATCTCCATAGTCCAAGGGACTTGGAGCGAGCAGCTTGCCGCAGCAGTAGAGTTAGTATGTGCCCGTTGTCGCGACCGCTCACTGGCTGCCCGCCTGTGAAAAACCGGTGAGCAATTTCCAATAACTCCGCTTTGACTGTCCCGGGAAACGGCGAAGCATGATGCCATGCCGAAACCATTCTCCGAAGTGGCGGTGCCCCCGCCCAACAATTGGCGCACGACGGATCAGGACGAGATTAACCGCCGGAGAGAACGGGCGCGCCTGGAGAACTTCCAGATCGTCAACCAGGATCCACTGCACCCGATCTTCTCTAATTTCCGGGTGAAGTCCGGAAGCGGGTTGACTTACTCCGTGGAAATCCGGGACCTCGCGGGCGAGCAGTTCGCCTGTGACTGCGTCGATTTCCGCATCAACGGACTGGGCACCTGCAAGCACGTCGAGGCGGTGTTGCTTCATTTGCAGGCCCGGTTCAAGCGGCTGTACTCGAGCGCCAGGGCGAAAAGCTCGCCCCGGTTGGACGTGGTGCCCGATCCGGCGAACGGGAGCCTCCGTCTCACCAGGAATGGCGCGGCACTCCCCAAAGTGCTGGCGGAATGGTTCGATAAGAATGGGCGGCTCGCGCACGGCACACCCGAGGAAGCCCTGGAGACTCTGGGTAAACTGGACGAAACCGACGTTCCCGGATTGCGGTTGTCCCAGGAACTCGGCCCGTGGCTCGAGACCCGCCGCCAGGCCGCTGAGCGGATCGAACTGCGCCGCGAATACGAGCAGAAAGTGCAAAGTGGCGAGTGGCCCGCTCACGAAACCAAGGTGCCGCTCTTCCCGTATCAGCGCGAGGGCATGCTCCACCTGGCCTTCACCGAGCGGGCACTGCTGGCCGATGAAATGGGCCTGGGCAAAACCATCCAGGCCATCGCCGCCTGCGCGCTCCTCCACCGGCTCGGCAAGGCTTCCCGCGTGCTCGTGGTGACTCCGGCTTCGTTGAAGACGGAATGGGAGGAGCAGATCCAGCGGTTCACGACGTTGCCTTACCAGCTCGTTTTCGGCGGCCGCATGCGGCGGCTGCAGGCCTATGACAACCCGCAGTTTTTCACGATCGTGAACTACGAGCAGATGCTGGCCGATTCGCTGGACGTCAACAACCGGCTCAGGCCGGACGTCGTGGTGCTCGATGAAGCCCAACGGATCAAGAACTGGAACACGAAGACCACGCAAGCAGTGAAACGGTTGCGCAGCCGCTACGCGTTCGTCCTCACCGGCACGCCGATCGAGAACCGCATCGACGAGATTTATTCGCTGATGGATTTCCTCAGCCCGTCGCTGCTCGGGCCGCTGTTTCGGTTCAATCGCGAGTATTACGAGTTGGACGACCGCGGCAGACCCTCTGGCTACCGGAACCTCGAACAGCTCCATCAGCGCATCAAACCGCTGATGTTGCGCCGGCGCAAAGCGGAAGTGGAGACCGAGCTGCCCGAGCGCACCGACCGGAACCATTTCGTGCCGCTCTCCAGCGAGCAGGCCCAACCTTACCATGAGTTCGCCACCGTGGTCTCGCGACTCATCCAATTGTCCAAGCGGCGCCCCTTGACCAAGGAAGAATCGGAAAGATTGCTCCGGCACCTGAACATGATGCGGATGGTGTGCGACACGAACTACATCCTGGACCCCGAAAGCCACGCCTGCCCGAAAATCGGCGAACTGCAAAAAATCCTGGAAGAATGCCGCGATAATGCGGACGTGAAGGTGATCGTCTTCTCCGAGTGGGAACGCATGCTGGAGCTTGTGCGCAACCTGTGCAAACGACTGCGGCTTGGCTACGCCTGGCATACCGGCTCGGTCCCCCAACGGCGGCGCCGCGCCGAAATCATCACCTTTAAGACCGATCCCGAATGCCGCATCTTTCTGAGCACCGATTCCGGAGCGGCCGGGTTGAACCTCCAAAATGCCAGCGTCGTCATCAACTGCGATCTCCCGTGGAACCCGGCCAAGCTCGAACAACGGATTGCCCGCGCCTGGCGCAAACACCAAACGCGCTCGGTTACCGTCATCAACCTGATCTCGGAAAACACCATCGAACATGGAATGATCGAGACGCTCTCGAACAAGCAGGCGCTGGCCGAAGGCGTGCTCGATCACAAAGGCGACCTGGGCAAGATTCGCATGCAGAGCGGACGCCAGGCCTTTCTTAGCAAGCTTGAGCAACTCGTCAGCACCAGGCCTCCGCAGCGACCCGCCACCCCAGAGAAACCGGCGCTGCCCGCGGACCGCGCTCGCGGTTTTGCCGCCGCCGCTCACGGCCTCATCAACGGCGCCATGGTTCGTTGCGAGGAACGCTATCCCAACGACGCCCCGCATTCCGTCCTCTACGTCGTGGTCGACCGCGACGCCGCCCAGTGGACCGAAAAGCTCCGCGCCCTGCATGAGGATTACTTTGGCGCCGGGAAATGGGATCCGCTGGCCCCGGTCAGACTCCAGATTGTGGACCGTGCCACCGACGAAGCCCTGCAGCAGATGATCGAGCTGGGCGTGGTCGCCAAAACCAGCCGTGCCACCCGCCCGCTTTGGCCCGACGAATCAGCGGGCGGAGCCCCCGCCCCGCTGAGCCCCCAGGAGCAGGAAAAGATTGCGAATCATCGAGCACAAGCAGCCCGCAAACTGAAAATGGGACAAGTCCTCAGCTCAGCCGGACTCGAAGAAGAAGCGCGCGCCGCGCTCCTGGACGCGGTTCTGCCCATCGGCTGCGCTCTCGCGGTCCAGAGCCGGATGCCGGAGCCGGATGACTTGAAACAGGTTTTCCTGCCGCCTCTCTCCGGCTACTGGCAAGCCGCCCTCGAACCCCTGCGAGCCTTTGTGGGCGATGCAGCCAAGCCTGCCGGGCCAATTATCGAACTGCTCCAGCCGCTGGTGAAGGCGCCGTAAAGCGGAGTTCTGTGGGATGATGGAGACCGAAAAAGCCTCTTCTTGCGTTGCGCGGCTATAACCCGGAACGTAACCCCATGAACCAGGACCTACTACCAAGGGACTCAAAGGACCAAAGGGACGCAAGCGATCCACATCCATCCGCCGCCACTTCACGTCCCTCCCGTCCCTTGAGTCCCTGTCAGGAACACCCGACCGAGCGTTTCATTCCCTGTCATGGCGGGTATGACAAACTCCATTCTTTTAACAAAGCTCGCATCGTCTACGATGGCACGGTCCGCTTCTGCGAGCGCTTTCTAAGCAAGGCCGACCGCACCTATGACCAGATGGTGCAGGCTGCTCGTTCCGGCAAGCAGAACATCCTCGAAGGCAGCGAAGCCTCCGGCATTTCCAAAGAAACAGAAATCAAACTCACCGGCGTAGCCTGGGCCAGCTTGGGCGAGTTGCTGGAAGATTACCGCGACTTCTTGCGCCTCCGCCATGCGGAGGAGTGGCCAAAGGAGCATCGCTACACCAAGCGACTCCGGCAACTCAATCGCCAGCCCAACGCGAACTACGAGACTTTCAAGAAAGGCATCGAACACCCCGACCCGCTCATCGCCGCCAACGTGCTGATCGGCCTGATCAAGGTCACAAGATACCTGCTCGATCGACAACTCCGCCGCCTGGAACGAGACTTCGTTGAGGAGGGCGGCCTGCGCGAACGCATGACCCGCGCCCGCCTCGCCCAAAGGGCCAAACAAACCCCAAGCCCACGCCGTCAAACCTCCAGGAGCGGCGAGTCCCACCACACAGAGACCTGAAATGACGTCCGATTAATGCAGACCTCTTGCGTCCCTTTCGCCCTTTAAGTCCCTTTGCTCCCATGTCACGAAACAGCGCACAGCGTACGAGCCCGGCACAAGAGCGGGTGTAAATACGCGGCTAGCCTCGGCTAGCCTCCGTTAAGCAGCATCTTCAAATGGGCCTTTCCCATGCTGGAATGATCTTTGTTTCCCGACGATTCCGCCAAAATGCAGTTGGCCGGATTGCCCACGCCCTGCTGAACCTCTGGCAAGCGGAGAAAGAGCTGGACTGGACGAATCGCGTCCGATTTCAGGAATGAACCCGCGCGCAGGCGATCGGCCCAGCCCTGGCAAGCCTGGAGGTCACGCGTCGCTCGACCGGATCTGCAGGCGACGTTCGCCGCCCCGGCAAAAACGTCAGTGACGTCACACGCCGCCCATGCTAAACAGGCGGTCGCGATTCGCTGAACTTTATGAAAACGTTGAAACCGAAACACGTTTATGTGCTGTCGAATGGGGATCTCCGGCTTTCCGCCAACCAGATGTGCTGGCCCGAGCAGGAGAAGATGGAAGCCGCGTTGCGCCGCGCCCTGCAAGCTGAGGGCTGGAAGGTGGTCCGGGCCCACCCCTTCGACAAGGCGAAGAAACACGGTTTCATCGATTCGCAAAAGATGGGCCTGGAGGTATTCCGGACGCTGGACCCCAAAGCGCCGCTGATCGTGGCGGAGTGCGTTTGGCAGTACAGCCATCACGTGCTGGCGGGTCTGTATACTCACCAGGGCCCGATCCTCACGGTGGCGAATTGGAGCGGCACCTGGCCGGGCCTGGTGGGCATGCTCAATCTGAACGGATCCCTCACCAAGGCGGGAGTGCGCTACAGCACCTTGTGGAGCGAGGATTTTACCGACCCCTTCTTCAAGGCCGGCCTGCGCCAATGGCTCACGGATGGCGTCGTGACCCACGACCAAAGCCATGTTCAGGACCTGGCTTTGGTCAAATTGCCAGCCGAAGAGGAACGCCTCGGACGCGAATTCGCGCGCCGGTTCCGCCAGGAAAAGGCGATCATGGGCGTGTTCGACGAAGGTTGCATGGGGATGTTCAACGCGATCATCCCGGACGAACTGCTCAACCCCACCGGCGTGTTCAAAGAGCGCCTCAGCCAGTCCAGCCTCTACGCCGCGATGCGCCAGGTCAGTGATCAGGAAGCCCGCGCGGTGCTCGATTGGCTGCTCAAAAAGGGAATGCAATTCAAGTGGGGCAAAGACGAAGCCACCGAATTAACCGAGGCCCAGACACTCGACCAGTGCAAGATGTACGTGGCTGCCGTCCGGATCGCCGACGAATTCGGCTGCGCCACCGTTGGCATCCAATACCAGCAGGGATTGAAAGACCTCGCTCCGGCCAGCGACCTGGTCGAAGGGCTCCTGAACAATGTGGATCGCCCCCCCGTGAAGTGCCCCAAGACCGGCCGCGTGCTGTTCGAGGGCGAAGCCGTGCCGCACTTCAACGAAGTCGATGAGTGCGCCGGGTTGGACGGGTTGGTGACCTACCGGCTGTGGCGTGAGCTGGGGCTGCCGCCGGAAAACACCCTGCACGACTTGCGCTGGGGCCAGCAGTTCCGCGGCAACGGCCTGAACGAATATGTTTGGGTTTTCTTGATCTCCGGCGCCGTCCCTCCCGCGCACCTGGCAGGCGGCTACCAGGGCGCTTCCAGCGAGCGCCAGCCCCCGATGTACTTCCGCCTGGGCGGCGGCACGATCAAAGGCGTTTCCAAGCCGGGCCACGTGGTCTGGAGCCGCATCTTTATCATGGATGGGAAACTGCATTGCGACCTGGGGGTCTGCGAAGCAGTGGAACTCCCCGAGAAAGAAACTCAGCGCCGTTGGCAGGAAACCACACCGCAATGGCCGATCATGCACGCCGTCCTGAAGGGGATTTCACGGGATCAGATGATGGCCCGCCATAAAGCCAATCATATCCAGGTTGTTTACGCGTCGAACGCGAAACAGGCCCAGCGCGCCTGCCGGATCAAAGCTGCCACGCTGGCTGAACTGGGGCTCCAAGTGCACCTTTGCGGCGAAGTGGGGATCTAAATTTAGCGTCACCGCCTTGCGGTCTACGGGCGGGTGTGACGAAACTTCAGAGCCAGGTCTTCCACCGCCCGGTCATTATCGCGGAGCGCCCGAAGGCAATGCCGCCAAACGGCAACTACTGACAGGAACACAAAAAACACGGCCATCGTCAGCAGGAAAAAGATGACGTCGTCGGCCGTAGCGGGCGCCAAATCCGGCCGCAGGGCAGGATCCCACCCGCCGGAGTACGAAGCATAGTGTGCCTGCGCAAACAAAGGCGCGCTCACATCCCGACTATACCTCGGGAAGGAGCGCGAACCAAGCCGGAAAAACGCAGCTAAAACGCAGTTAAACTTAACATGACCTGCTACGAGACTTTAATCCATCTGCGTTTGCGGGCGCCTTCGTACATCGCCTCCATGACCACAACCCGCTCGGCGGCCTCACGCACCGGAACCAGGGGCTGATCCTCGTTTCCCTTGACCGCGTCCACGAATTGATGGAGGGGTTCCCGCGGCGCCTGAGGGAGTTTCGTCCACGGCTCCTTCCCATCCGCCCCCGCCTTCTTGCTCCGGTAAAAGAGCTGATTATTGACAATCACCGCGTGGCCTTCCGTGCCGCTGATCAGCAACTGCACCGGGTCATCCACGTCCACCCATCCGGCGGCGAGCGTCCCGATGACGCCGTTCTTGAACCTGAGAATCCCTTCGCCCGTTTCGTCACACGCGCCATAACGGCGGGTGATCACGCGAGTTTCCGCCGTGACCTCCTCCACATCGCCCAGCAACCACATCAGGATATCCAGCTTGTGGGTGCCGAGATCACCGAACGCGCCCACCCCGGCAATCTTCGGGTCGGCCATCCAGCGCCACTCCGTGTCGAACCAACCGCCCAGCGAGCCGCTATGGCAGTTCGATCCCCGGGCCCGGGTAATCTGGCCGAGGTTGCCTCGTTCGATCTCCTCCTTGAGGAACAGGTGCTTGGGGTCGGTCCGCATGAAGTAGCCGGTGGTGAAGAGCAAGTTTGCGTCCGCGATGGCCCGGGCCATTTCGCGGCTTTCCTTGCCGGTAATCCCAAGCGGCTTCTCCACAAACATGTGCTTGCCGGCCTTGGCTGCCGCCAGAACCAGCTCCTTATGCCGGTTGGTCTCCGAGCAGATCACGATGGCGTTAATCTCCGAATCGGACCAGACTTGATACAGTTCCGCCACTTCGGCGCCCAACTCTTTGGCGCGGCGGGCTGCCCGTTCCTGGTCATGGTCCCAAACAAACTTCACCTTCACATCGTCGCGCTTCTTCAGGAGATTGATGAAACCGGGCGTGTGGATGTGCGCGCAACCCACAAAAGCCATGGTCACTTTCCTGCCGTCCTGGGCCAGGACTGCAGGCATAGCCGCCGCGGCCAGCGTCACGGTTGCCGCGGCGCCAAGAAACTCACGGCGATTGCACCTCGAAGTTCTGCAATGTTTTTCAGTGTTCATTTTCGCTGCGGTGGACAGTAACAGCCCCGTGCCCATCTTGCCAAGAATCAGAAACACGCCGTTGCGCCGCCGGACGGGTGAGCTACTCTAACGGTCCATGAGAATCCCAACGTTGTTCTGGATGGCTTTTGTGTTCGCGTTTGGCGCGCCGGGAGCTTCCGCGGCGGAATCATTGCGGGTGACAAATGCGGCAGTCGGCCCGGCCGGTCTACAGCTCGAGTGGGAATCGTCCGAAACAGCAAACGCCTTTGTCGTGCAGTACCAGGATGCGTTGTCCGACGGCCTTTGGCGCACGCCTTCGGAATTCGGCCCCTTCCCCAGTTCCGCGCTTTCGTGGACGGACCCAGGCACTACGAACGCATCCCGGTTTTACCGGGTGGAGGCCGTTCCGGCATCGGCGCGCGGCAACGTTGTGGCCGCCAATTTGGTCGTCTCATACAACACGGCTACGCTGGCCTTCCTGTTCGCTGCCGCGGGCGTGCCCATTGTGCCGCAGTACAACGTGCGGCTGTATCGAATCGTTTACGAAACCGTTACTCCGGACGGCCGGAAAACCACCGCTTCGGGAGCCTTCTGCGTTCCGGAAGCAGCCAGTGCCGTCACCCTGCCGCTGGTCAGCTACCAGCACGGAACGATCACGCAAACCAACAAGGCCCCTTCCAGCATGGATATCACGACGGAGGCCGCAGTCGGTGTGGCCTTCGCGACCAGCGGCTACGCCGCGGTGGTTCCCGATTACCTCGGCCTTGGTCAATCCGCCGGCTTGCACCCCTACCACCATGCGCGGTCAGAGGCGACCGCCTGCGTCGACATGCTCCGGGCCGCCGTGCGTTTTTCGGCCACCAATGGGATTTCCGTCACGAATCGGGTCTTTCTGTGTGGCTACTCGCAAGGCGGCCATGCGACGCTGGCCTTGCTGCGGGAGTTGGAGTGGTTCCATGCCGGCGAATTCACCGTGGGCGCCTGCGCTCCCATGGCCGGGGCTTATGATCTTTCCGGAGTCACCGCCAACGATTTCCTGTCCTCGCGGCCCAAACCCAATCCCTATTATTTCCTGTATCTCCTGGGAGCCTACCAGGAGACATATCACCTGGCGCCCAGCCTGGCGGACCTGCTGGCCCCGCCCTACAACACCACGCTTCCTCCGCTGCTCAATGGGAACGTTTCCGGCAGCCAAATCAACGCGGCCATGCCGCCCAATCCCCTTCTGATTCTGAAACCCGCGTACCTGGCCGAGTTCCAATCCAACCCGCGCCACCCCCTGCGATTGGCGCTGGAGAATAACGATGTGTACCGCTGGCGCCCGGCGGCTCCGCTGCGATTCTACCATTGCGACGGCGACCAGGACGTCGTGGTCACGAACACCCAAACGGCGGTGGCTTACCTGCACTCCATCGGACGGTCCGACGTGACCTGGGAGAATCCGGTTCCCGGCGGAGGGCACGGCGACTGCAGCCAGCCGAGCATGCTGAGAGCGAAGTTGTGGTTTGACTCACTGAAATGATTTCGGGGCTTTACATGATCAAAGGAACAGTATACCTTGGACAGGTGAACATTTAAGGCCGCCGCGGGCCGGCGGCCGCGAGGGAACCGCGCTACTCAACCGCTTATGGCAGAACTAACCAGGAAGCAGGAGAACGTCTGGGATTTCATTCAAGAGAGATCGCAAGCACAGGGCGCTCCGCCGACGATTCGCGAAATCGCGAAGCATTTTGGATTCAAGAGCCCGAACGCCGCCTTGCTGCACCTCAAGGCACTGCGCCGGAAGGGATATCTGAAGAGCCTGCCGGGCCGGGCGCGCACCATTCAGGCGGTCGACCCGCGGGAGTCACAACGACCGCGTCCCCGGGTTATCTCCATACCCATCTACGGGGCAATTCCGGCCGGATTTCCAACCGAAACGGCACAGGAAGACGAGGGCTGCGTGCTGATCGATGTGGAAACGCTTGGCGTCAAACCGAACTCCCGCACGTTCGCGCTGAAAGTGCGCGGAGATTCGATGATTGGCAAGCACATCATCAACGGCGACGTGGCGATTATCGAACACGGCGTGCACCCGCGGCCGGGAGATGTGGTCGCGGCGCTCATCGACGGGCAGGTAACGCTGAAAACGTTCCTGTATCACCGGAACAAGCCTTACTTGCGCGCTGAAAACCCGCGCTACCCGAATTTAATCCCGCAGGAGGAACTGCAGATCCAGGGCGTCATGGTGGCGCTGGTGCGCAAGCGGAAGTAGTCGCGCGGCCCAGGCCCGCCGGCCCGCGGGAGGCTCCCCTCAGCGCCGCCGCGACACGCAGTCATGTCCGAGCCCCTTCAACGCGCGATTGTTCACCTGGACGCGGATGCGTTCTTCGTTTCCGTTGAGCAATCCGCCGATCCGCGCCTGCGCGGCAGGCCGGTGGCTGTGGGAGGCGAGCGCCGCGGCATTATCGCTTCGGCCTCCTACGAAGCGCGCAAGCTGGGGGTATACACGCCCATGCCAACGGCGCTCGCGCGGCGAATTTGCCCGAAACTCATCGTTCTCCCGCCTGACTTCGAGAAATACGAGCTGTTTTCACGGCTCATGTTTTCCTACGCCTACGACTTCACGCCGGACGTCGAGATCGGCTCAATTGACGAGGGTTACTTCGACCTTTCAGGCGTGCGCAAACCGGCCGTGGGTGTGGCGGGAACAATCCGGGACGCGATTCGGCAATCGCTCAAACTGCCCGTCAGCGAGGGCATCGCCACCAACAAACTCGTCAGCCAGGTTGCCTCAAAACTGAAGAAACCCTCGGCGTTCGAGTTTGTGCCGCCCGGCCAGGAGCGCAGCTTCCTGGCGCCGCTGGCCAATCAATGGCTTCCCGGAGTAGGCCCCGTCACCGCGCACCAACTCACCGCTGCCGGCCTGGCGCGCATCGGGCAAATCGCCGCCACCCCGCCAGACCTGCTCGGCTTGCTGGTCGGAAGCCTCGCCGGCCCGCTGCACCGGTTCGCGCTCGGCCAGGATGACCGGCCGGTCATTCCGGCGCGCGCCGCGGCCAAGTCGTATGGCGAACAGGAAACCTTCGCGGCGGACACGACGGACGAGCCTTTCCTGGACGCCACGCTTCGCCGCATGGCCGACAGGCTGATGGCCAAGGTTCGCGCTGAGGGCAAAAGCATTCGCACGGTGACCGTCAAGGTCCGTTACAACGACATGGACGAGGAGCAAGCCGCCGATAGCCTGACCGAACCGACCGATCTGGAAACCGACCTCTACCCGCTCGTTTCACAGCTCCTGCGCAAGGCATGGCGGCGGCGGGTCAGCCTCCGGTTGGTCTCGCTCAGGCTCTCGAATGTGCATGCCGGCGCCTTGCGCAGCGGGCTTGCCCTGACCCCGGAGGTGGCCCGGCACGACGCGGAAGAACGGTTGGCTGGTGTGATTGACAAGGTCCGGCGGCAGTACGGCAGGCAGGCGGTGTTTCGCGGGCACGAGTTTGTGCTCAGGCGCGGGCAGGAGAATGCGCACCGCACCGCAAGGGCGAAGGGGAGGATTTTGCCGAAGGAAGCCCGGCCGATCGCCGCGCCGAAAGCCGCGGAAAACGCGGCGGCTCTGCGCGAACTCCCCGCTGCTTACAGCGAGGCAGCCCTGAAACGGCAGAGAATCGGCAACTCCGCGAAACTGCAGGTCATCGTGTCGCCGGGAGTGGAACTGCGGTTCCGGATGGACGTGCCAGCCGGGCCGGTAACACGGCGCCGGGCCTCGTGTGTGCCGCTAAATGTCCACAGCTTTTATTCCTTCCTCGATTCGACGCTCTCGATTCGAGAACTGGTGGCCTGGGCCGAGCGGCATCGATTGCCGGCAATCGCCCTGACGGACAAAAACAACCTCCATGGGGCGGTCGAGTTCGCGCACACGGCGGCCGCGGCAGGGATCAAGCCGATCATCGGCAGCGAGCTGCAATGGCAAGGACGGCGCGTTTGTCTGTACGTGGAGAATCAGACGGGCTATCACAATCTCTGCAAAATTCTGAACAGCGTCACGTTGCGGCCGATTTCCGGGGCCTCCTCTCCTCTCCCCCGAAGGAGAGGCCGATCCGCCGCGGCGCGCGTTCCCTTCAGTCCGCCGGCGGGACGGGGGTTCCCGTCCGCGGAGACAGAAGACAACCGTGGCGAACTGTGCTTTGAAGCCCTCGCCTCGGACGCGTTTCGAAACACCGAAGGCTTGATTGCCGTCAGCGGCGCAACGGAGCTGGCACCGTTCTTTCCGGGCCGTTTTTATTGCGAAATCGCGAATCCCAAGACGCTCGAACGCGGCGCGCCTCCTCTGCCCTGCGTGGCGGTCATGCCGGTGCATTATGCCCAGCCAGGCGACCGCTGGAAATACGACGTGGTGCAGAGCATTCGCACTCTGACGCTGCTGCGGCAGGCGCACCCGGAAAAGCGTTTGGACGGGGAGTATCACTTCCGTCCGCCGGCCGAAATGGAAAAGATATTCCGCTCGCATCCGGAGTTGCTCGCGCACAGCGTGGAGATTGCGGAGCGCTGTTCCTTTGACTTCGGGCCGGGCAAGCCGCAGTTTCCCGCCTATTCGCCGCGGGACGGCTCCACGCCGGCCGCGTTCCTGCGGCGACTGGCCCTGGAGGGGCTGCGCCGGCGTTACCCGCGTGAGCCTGGCCGCTATCAGCCGCAGGTCGAGCAAGAGCTCGCGATCATTACGGAGGTGGGCTACGAGGAGTATTTCCTGGTGATGTGGGACATCCTCCAGGAGTGCCGCCGTCGCGGCATCGACTGGATCACCCGCGGCAGCGCCGCGGACTCGCTCGTCTGCTACTGCCTTGAAATCAGCAGCGTCTGCCCAATCCGGTTCGACCTGTATTTCCGCCGTTTCCTGAACAAGGAACGCATGGCTCTCAACAAGCTCCCGGACATCGACGTCGATTTCGCGCATGACCGCAAAGACGACGTCATCGACCTGATTTTCGAGAAATTCGGAACGGAGCACACCGCCGCGGTGGGCGGTTTTTCCACGTTCCAGTCGCGCAGCGCGTTCGCGGAAGTGGCCAAGGTGCTGGGCGTTTCCGAATACCAGGTGCGGCGGATCACCGAGCGCCTGCCGCATTTTACGCGCGTATCGGAATTGCCCGAGGTTGTGGCGTCCTCCCTCGAGTGTCGCGATCTGCCGCTGGACCAGGAACCATACTCGACCGCGCTGCAAATGGCGCAGTTCCTCGACGGCTTTCCGCGCTATGTGAAAATGCACCCGTGCGGCATCGTGCTTTCGCGGCAGCCGATGCGCGAAATCACGCCCTGTTTCACCTCCGCCAAAGGCTATCCCACAACGCAGTTCGACATGGACGCGGTCGAGAGGGTGGGGCTGGTCAAGATGGATATTCTCGCCCAGGGCGGCCTGGCGGCCATGCGCGACGTAAAGGCGATGCTTGTCGAACGCTACACTGTTGCCCGTCCGGATCCCGGCAAGACCAGCGCCCCATCCCCGGCCGACTCTGGTTCTGCTTCGTCTTGCCGGCTCGCCGATACTCCCGGCTTAAAAGCGTCCCACCTTGATGTCACCGCCCCGCCTTTCAACCTGGACGCGTTGGAACCCTGGAACGATCCGAAAGTCTGGGACCTCATTGCCAGCGGTGGTGCGCGGGCGGTCCATCACATTGAAAGCCCGGCGATGATTTCGCTGTGCCGCATGTGCAACGTGCGGGACATCGACACGTTGATCGCCATCGTCTCGGTGATTCGTCCAGGGGCGGCGAACGAAAGCAAGAAGATGGAGTTTGCGCGCCGCTACCAGGGGCTCAGCCCCACGCGCTATCCGCATCCGTCACTGGAGCCTTGCCTGCGGAGCACCTATGGGCTGGTCGTGTATGAGGAGCATATCCTGCAGATTTGCGAGGCCTTTGCCGGCCTGCCCCCCGGCCGGGCCGACGTCTTGCGCCGCGCCCTCGGAAAGGACAAAACCGAGATCATCGAGCAAATCCGGGACGAATTCATCAAGTGCGCGCGGCAACGCGGGCACACCGAGGCGGAGATCGCCGAAGTCTGGGAGTTGGTTTCGGGTTTCAAAGGGTACGCGTTCTGCAAAGCCCACAGCACGGCTTACGGGGTTGAAGCCTACCAATCAGCGTGGCTCAAAAGGTATTACCCGGCCGAGTTCATGGCGGCCGTGCTCTCGAACGGCAAAGGGTTTTACAGCCCGCTGGTCTACATCCTGGAGTGTCATCGGCTCGGGATTGGGTTGCTGCCGCCCTCGGTAAACGATCCGGGACCCTTGTTCCAGGTGCGAAACGGCAAGATTCGTGTGCCCGTCCTTCAGGTCAAAGGACTGACTCGCCGCACGAAAGACCAAATCGTCGCCGAGCATTCGCGCGGCCGGTTTGCATCGCTGGCCGATTTTCTCTTCCGGGTTCAGCCTCAGCCGGAGGAAATGGATCTCCTGATCCGGGCTGGAGCGTTTGATGACTTCGGGGCCACTCGCACCGCACAGTATTGGGAATTCAAATCGCTCAGTCCCATTATGGCCGAACCGGGCCAGTCCGGCACGGCGCGCCAGCTCTGGCTGCTCCCGCCCGGGAACCTGGAACGGCTTCCCACAGTCCCTTTGACGGAGCCGGACAGGCAGCAACGGCTGCGCTGGGAGGAGGAACTGCTTGGCTATCCCGTTTCGGACCATCCGCTGGCGTTGTATCCTGACATCGCCTGGGAAACCTATTGCCCGATCAACCGCCTCGGGCGGCATATCGGCCAGCAGGTCATCACCTGCGGGCTCGTGATCGAGCAGCGGACGCACCACCAGGTCACCGGCGAGCTGATGAAGTTCATCACCATTGCCGATCGCACGGGAATCGTGGAAACGGAATTATTCGCCCGCACCTACCGCTCTTACGGCCTCAACACGGTCCGCTATCGTGTACTGGAGATCACCGCGACGGTCGAACCGTTCGAAAACGGTCGCGGGTTCACGCTGCGCGTCCACCGGGCAACGAAGCCGAGGCAGGCCAGGCCCAAAACCTGAGTGCCACTCTGAGCCGCCTCTCCCGCCTCTCAGGGCAACGACGCAAAGAGGGTTCCCCTTGTCATCCAGTTCCGGATGGCTAGGTTGGGTCAATGCTCGCGCCGTTATACGACGCCCACAATCACCTGCAGGACGAGCGGCTCGCGCCCGCGCGCGAACACCTGCGCGAGCAGCTTCGCTGCGAGAATGTGAAAGGCATGGTGGTCAACGGCTCGTCGGAGGAGGACTGGCCGTCCGTTCTTGAACTTGCGCGCTCCTGGCCGGAGGTGATCCCTTCGTTTGGATACCACCCATGGTACGTGAAGCAACGCTCCGAACGCTGGCAGCAGAACCTCGAGCACTTCCTTGACCAGGCGCCGGCGGCGATTGGTGAAATCGGCCTCGACCGTTGGGTTCGCGACCACGACCTGGCCCAGCAGGAGGAAGTCTTCCTGGCGCAATGGCGGCTCGCTGCCCGGCGGAACCTGCCGGTCAGCATTCACTGCCTTCAGGCCTGGGGGCGCCTGGCGGAGCTGTTGCAGGCGGAGCCTCGTCCGCGCTGCGGATTTGTGCTGCATTCCTTTGGCGGGCCCAAAGAGATGATCCCGATGCTCGCGAAGCTCGGCGCGTACTTCTCGCTGCCGGGCTACTTCGCGCACGAGAGAAAGGCGCGCCAGCGCGAGGCATTTCTCCATGTGCCAATCGAACGACTGCTCATCGAGACGGACGCCCCGGACCAGCCCCTCCCCCCGGAGCGCGTCCGCTACCCCCTTCGCGACGCCGACGGCAAGCCTGTCAACCATCCGGCGAATCTCCCGGCCGTCTATGCGTTCGCCTCCGAATTGCTCGGCATTCCGCTTTCAGAACTCGCGGCCCGGGTTGAGTCGAACTTCAAACGCCTGTTCGGGGTGGTGGCTGGCGCCTGAGCTGCGCGGCCTGCAATCGCCTGCACCACGCGCGCCGCCGCAACAAATCCGAACGTTCCCGTGACAAAGCAGGCGGTGCCGAGTCCGCTATCGCAATCCAGCCGCAGGTCCGGGTTCGCAGTCCGCGCCTCGCACGCGGCTCCTTTTTCCGCAGGGCACAGAACCTCTTCCGTCGAATACACGCATTCAATTCCAAACGGGCGGTCGCCTCGCGGGAAGCGGTAGTTCTTGCGCAGCAAACTCCGGACGTAGCGCAACAGCCTGTCGCCGCTGGTGTGGGCCAGATCGGTCACCCGGATTTGCGTTGGATCCCGGCGCCCGCCGGCTCCGCCGGTGGTGATCACGGGCAGCCCCCGCTCTTTGCACTGCGCGATCAGGAACGCTTTCAGCGACGGGCTGTCAATCGCATCCACAACGAAATCAAACCGGGGCCGGAGGATTTCGTCGGCGTTGGACTTCAGGAAGAACGATTGCAGACTGTGCAGGACACACTCCGGGTTGATCGCCCGCACCCGCCGTTCCATGGCTTCAACCTTGGGCTTCCCCAACTCGGTTTGGACGGCGTGCAACTGGCGGTTCACGTTGCTGATGCAGACGTCGTCAAGGTCGACTAAAGTCAGCTCACCCATCCCGGAGCGCGCCAGAGCTTCCACCACCCAGGAGCCCACGCCACCCAACCCGATGACGCAAACGTGGCTTTGGCGCAACTGCTCCTGACCTGCGTTTGAGAATAACCTGCCAACCCCGCCAAACCGTCTCGTGTAGCCGTCTTCCTGCGTCACCATGTCTTCTTTAACTCCACGAGGTCGGTGCGGGTTTTCCCGTCCTCAGTAATCCGGGCCAGGAAATACACATTGCCGCTCTTATGGATTGCGATTGAGTTGATGTACAGGGGGCGCTGCCCGTTTTCGTAGAAGATCGGGCCGTGATCCTGATACTCTCGCTTGCGGACGTTATAGGTAACCAGGTGCAGGTTCTCGAGCCCCTTCGCCTCGCCCATGGCAGTGCTGGCCTTGCCGGCCAGGCGCTTTCCGTCAACGTAGATTGGCGCCCCTGTCAGGTAGTGCAGGGTTTGACCGTCCGGTCCGAGCGCGAAACCCAGGTAGCCATAGCTGAACTGGTCGAACATCCCGCTCAGCTTCGACGGGGTCGAGGTGAGCCGCT
>Ga0073934_10005774_pt1 | contig 18705 bp, 13 predicted proteins | sample LarsenN4metaG_FD_76834 | JGI IMG/M metagenome (GOLD analysis project Ga0073934, IMG submission 76834) | Hot spring sediment bacterial and archeal communities from British Columbia, Canada, to study Microbial Dark Matter (Phase II) - Larsen... ... | reverse complement strand
GTGCCAGATCTCCATCAGGGGCTGCCGTTTCAGATCACCCACCACTGAGGAGGGCATGTACACGCAGGGCGTCACCTTGCCGTTGGGTTCGACGCAGCAGTAGCAGCGACCGGCCCCGCAGCCGCCGATGTAGCGCGACAGCACCTTCGCCTGGCGGCCCTTGCCTTTACCGGCGTGCGCCGTGGCCATCAGGCCGTCCAGCGGGCCGTAGAGGATGCAGGCGCGTCCAAACTGCGGCGCCGTGGACATGATGGAGATCTTACCTTCCTGCAAGTGACGATTGAGAAGCTGGATCAGCCCTTCCCGTTCGCGCGGGGTGATGTCCATGGCCGCCATTTCGCGGCCGCGGCCCACGGGGATGAAATTGAAGTGCACGAAGGTGGTGCACCCGATATCCTTGGCCAGCTCGATCATGGCCTCGACCTGATGGTAATTGAGCCGAGTGACACACATCGCCATCCCGCAACGCAGGCCCCGGGTCGCGGCGGCGTTCCTCATGCCTTGCACGGTGCGCTTCCAGGCGCCCTCGAGACCGCGGAAGCTGTCGTGCTCCGCGGGATTAATTGAGTCAAGGGAAACCTCGACGTATTTCACGCCGCAATCTACCAACCGCTGGCATGTCTCCTTCGTGAGGAGTGTGCCATTAGTGGCCACGGTCGTATGCACTCCCCGCTCTTTGCAGCGCTCCAGAACCCTCCAGATGTCCTTGGAAACCAGCGGCTCGCCCCCAGCGATGGCCAGGAAAGGAACATACTCGTAAGCCATCTGCTCCACGAGGTCGAATTTCTCTTCCGTGGTCAGCTCGTCCGCCATCGGCTTATGGCCCGCTTCCTGGTAGCAGTGCTGGCAGGTCAGGTTGCAGGCTTGCGTGTAGTTCCAGACGACAATCAGCGGAGAGTAGAAGCGCTGCGGCGTCGTCAAACCGAATTCCGCAATGCTGCGTGCCGTGTTGACGAGCGCGCGAGCCGTGGGACGATGATGAAGGATTTTGGTCTTAAGCGTCTCTTTGTTTACGCCGGCGCGTGTTCGAAACAACTCGATCGCCTGGTGGGGAGCCGCAAACTTCATCCGCTGCCACAAGCTGAGGTCAGGCCGGCCGTAGGTCTCGAAAACTTCCTCCAGGTAGCAGCGACCGGCACTGTTTCGCCGCGTCAGCAGCCAGAGAAATTTCTGCACGGAGGGCTTGGCGAGGTAGTCCTCGAACTTGTGGCGTTCGATGTTGGGGGGTGAGGAGACCTTCGGGACCGGTGGACGATTCGCGCTCGAGGTAGGACAAGTTTCACTCATGACCTTCCTTTCCCCTCCTAGAGGGTCCCGGGAAAGCCGGCGCGAGGAACAAATTACTCCTACAGTATTACCGCGCCGTAGTCAAGGCCCTTGCCGCGGGACAATACGCTAGCCCAAGATGCCCCGCTGCGACAGCAATCGGACCGCCAATAAAGAGTTCGGAAATAAGAAACATTTTTGACGTCTGGCCTTTTAAATATGGAGTTGAGGAAGACAGAGATGCGGGACGACTCAGGGCTCAAACAAGCGGTCGGGCCGAAGCTCGAAGCCCGGCAACATGGATGACAAAAGGACTTCCTCCTCGCCAAGAGATCTTGTGAACTGATAGCCTTCCGGCGTCGGCCGGTAGGTTTCGACAGCGCGCGCCTCGGGTTCCGCGATCCAGTATTCCGTGACGCCCTAACGCGCGTAAGCTTTCAGCTTCGGGCCGCAGGCGAGCGCGCTGGTGGCTGGAGAGAGGACTTCAACGACCAGGTCGGGGCCCCCCGCACCCAATCGCGAAAAACTTCGCGGTGTTCGTTCAGAACAAACAACAGGTCGGGTTGGAGGGTATCGTAGTCACTCAAGATGTCCATCCAAAGGAGGATGGGCAATCTCGCCGATCGGATGGGCGTCCCGATACCTGACAAACGCCGCGATGGTCCTGGCTGAGATCCGCTGGTGGCTCTACCAGGCTGAAGGGGTCACGTAGAGGTCCCCGTCGATGATCTCCCGTCGCCTCCCGTCGTTGGGCATGACGAGGAGATCGGCGTGCGTGTACCTTGTACTGACGGTCGTCGACGGATTATACCAGCTCCCTGTGCGTCCCGCGAGGCAACGAAAAAGGCCGTCCCGACTGAGTCGGCACGGCCTTCTCGGAGGGAACAGTTTCCGGCTTTGCCTTAAACCGTGACCTTCTCTTCTTCCATTTGCGGCTGGGTGGTGCCGATCTGCACCAGCTCAGTCTTGGGCTTCTTGAGGACAAGTTCCTCGTAGTACCTACGGGCTTCAGCATCCCAGGTGGCTTTGCGGCGCAGGCGCGTTTCCTCTGCGGCGGTCATGGGAACGTCATGCTCCCTGGAGCGCACGCGGGCGGCGTCCTCGGCGTTGACGGTCAGGCTGACCTTCTCGCTGGCGATGGGCACGGCCTTGCCGCGCGCGTAGATTTCGTGCTTCCCGTGGGTCTTGTACCACTCGGCGACGGAAGCGTTTTTATACATGTTCTCGATGATGTTCCGCCACCCGATGCCAGTGTTATAGGCACAGAACGAAATCTCCCCGAGCTGTGTGGCATAGGGAATGATGCACATCTCCGTTCGGCGGAAATCATAGTTGAACAGGTCCTGAAACCACATGCCGGCGATAAAGAGCAGGTTCCAGGGATCGGAGCGGCGCTTCATCGCATCCTCGAGCGTGCGATTGGGGTCCGAAGCGCCGTAGGCTTGGCGCGTCCGTTTCTCGCCGCTCAAGGCGAAAGACTTGTCGAACTTCTTCATCAGATCGACCAGGGCCAGGCTCTTGGGCGCCTTGAAGGGGTTGTAGTTCTTCAGGATAGCGAGCCCCAGCATGATATTGGAGAACCACCGGCCGCGCGCCGCGTCCGTGATCTTCTGGATGTCCCGCACCAGGCCCGGCACATCCAGGAATTCCGGCACGGGCGCCCATTCCTTGGTCTCCTTGTTGATCATCAGCGCGGTGCCCACGCCGCAATTCGGGTGGCAGCCGCAACTGACCATGCCCCAGTCGGCCTCCGGCCCCTTGACGAGGTCGGCAAAGTCGGCAAACGCGCTGAACATGGAGATGGGGAACCAGTCGCGCGTCGGTTCGGTGACCCCGGTCTGTTTCTTGACGTCGGCCGCCAAGTGCGAAAGGGTGTAGCGCTGGCGCTGGCGCCGCTCCGGCGTGACTTCCTCGTCGCGGCCGGTGAAGGAAACGGGCTGGAAGGCCACAAAGGCAATCTTCTTGGGGTTCTCCCGCGCGAATTTGATGATGGGGCCAACCTGGTCGTTGTTCACGCCATTGACCAGCGTGATGACCAGAATGATCTCGATGCCCGCCTCGTGCATATTTTCGATGGCGCGCAGCTTCACATCGAACAGGTTGCCAACCTGGCGATGGCTGTTGGCGTCGTTCCCGATGCCATCGAATTGCAGATAGGCATAGCGCAGGCCTGCTTCGAAGGCGCGGCGGCAGAACTCCTTGCTCTTCGCAAACTCGATGCCGTTGGTCGCCGCCTGTACGCTGTTGAAGCCGAGCTTCCGCGCGTAACGTATGGCGTCGATGAAGTAGGGCGACATCGTGGGCTCGCCGCCCGAGAACTGCACCGACATTTGCCGACGCGGCTTGATCTGCATGGCGTTATCAAGGATTTCCTTGATTTCCTCCCACGCAAGCTCGTGAACGAAGCCCACCTGGTTGGCGTCCATGAAGCACGGATCGCACATCATGTTGCACCGGTTGGTAAGGTCCACGGTCAGGACCGAGCCGCGGCCATGCTTGATGGTGCTCGACCCATGATTGTGCAGCTCCTTATCGTTGTGGGCGCGGATATCCCGGCCGGGGAAGTTCTTCTCGATCCAGCGCAGGAAGTTGACGTCCACAGCCATCATGTCTTCGTAGTGCCCATGGATGGGACAATCCTTCACCATCCAGACCTGGCCGTTGCGTTCAATGATGTTGGCCTTGATCTCACCCACCTTCTCGGTCAGCAGATCTTTCCAATGCTTCTTGCCGCTGATGATCGCTTCGCGCGCTTCCTTGACGCAGCCGGGGCAGAGCGAATCGGTCTGGCGCGGCCAGCCGAGCTGCGGCTTGGTCTTCTGCCAGGATTTCAGCAGCGGCTTCTCCGACCACTTGGGCGTGAAGGAAGGATTGGGATTGTACTTGTTAAAGAACTGGATGCCGTCAAAGGCCACGCTTGCGACTGCGGTCGCGGCCCAGTCTACATACTTCATCAGCCGCTGTCCTCGAATTCTTGGCATGTCGAAGTCCTCGCTTTTGAAAAGATGTCCTGCAGCTTTGATCTTGACGGCCGCAGAGATTGTTTCGGTGTCGCGTAATTCCAGGATTTCCCCAGGGCCAAATTACCCGAGTCTCCGCCCAAGGGTCCCTCAGTCAAAGCTGCATCGAGACCTAGTGATGATGCTGAATCCTGCCCTGAGCTTCCCTGCCGGCTCCAAGCTAACAAGAGCCTGTGCTGATTTTTGCCAAATTCGGATAGGACGCTAAGCAGTTTTGGCTGAGTGGTCGGATTCCCCGGTTAGACCGCACAAATCTTTCGGCGAACGGTGAGGTCGAGTCCCTTTAACAATCAATGGATTGGGCAGAAGCTGCTGATTGGACTCCGATTTATCCCACGGGTGCCTCACGCGCGGCTAGGCACAGGAGGAATGGTGGCGGCGTTATCCCGGCTTGCGCGCTATGATGTTACCGTGGAAATTCGCGAGGCGGTGAAGCAGCGTGCGCTAGAGGTGGGTTTTGACCTGGTGGGTATCGCGCCGGCACATCCCGGGCCCGATCTCGACTTCGCACGCGCGTGGGTCGAGCGCGGCTTCGGCGGTGAGATGAGCTACCTCGCCAACCCCAGGCGCTTCGACCCGTCCGCCGTCCTGCCCAGCGTCAAGTCGGTGGTCTGCGTCGGACTGATCTACAACACGCCGTTTCCGTACTCCACTGAATTAGGCAGTAGGCAGAAAGCAGCAGGGACAGGGGAGGAGTCAGGAGTCAGAAGTCAGGAGTCAGAAGGCAACCGGACAGGGGCCTCGATCCCCGAGCCCTCTCCTTCCGGGACAGGGTGCCCCCGCGAAGCGGCGACGGGCGAAGGAAATGAGTGGCGAGCTTCGAATTTCGATTCTCGAATTGCGCACGCGGTAGCGCCGCGCGCCTGGATTTCCCGCTATGCCTGGGGCCGCGACTATCACGAAATCATGCGCGAGAAGTTGGAGCGGCTTCGTGCCTCCATCCAGGCCTTGGCGCCCCGCGCCGAAACGCGCGTCTTCGTCGATACCGGCCCGGTCATCGAGCGCGCCTTTGCGCGTTTCAGCGGCCTCGGCTGGATGGGCAAGAACACTTGCCTCATCAACGAGGAGAAAGGTTCGTGGTTCTTTCTCGGCGTCATCCTCACCAATCTCGAGCTTGAGCCCGATCTGCCGGCGCCCGACCGCTGCGGGACCTGTCGCGCCTGTCTGGACGCCTGCCCCACCGGCGCGCTCGTCGAGCCCTACGTGATGGACGCCTCGCGGTGCATCTCCTACCTCACCATCGAGCTCAAGGGCTCCATTCCTCGTGACCTCCGGCCCGGCGTCGGGGTCAATGTGTTTGGGTGCGACATCTGTCAGGATGTTTGTCCGTGGGACAGTAAAGGCAGGGATCAGGTGTCAGGTGCCAGGTGTCAGGAGACAAGCTTTGAGCCGATGGCGATCTGCTTTCAGCCATCAGCCCTCAGCGAGAAACAACTAGAAACTGGAAACTGGAAATCGGAAGCTGGAAGCTCGAAACTCGACTCTCGAAACTCGAAACTCGGCGACGACCAACCCTCAGCGGTCAGCAGTCAGGAACCGGCCAATCCTCAATCTTCAATCATCAATCATCAATCCCTTCCCCCTGACACCCGACACCCGACGCCTGACACCTTTTCCCTCTTCGCTCCTCCCCTCGAAGCCCTTGCAGCCATGACGGAAGACGAATTCCGAAAGACGTTCGCCCACTCCCCCATCAAGCGCGCGAGGTATCGCGGCTGGCTGCGCAATCTCTCGGTGGCGATGGGCAACTCCGGCGACGCACGCTTCGTCCCCAGGCTCAAGGACCTTTCGCAGCACCCTGATCCTGTTATCCGCGAGCACGCCGCGTGGGCCTTGGAGCGCACTCGTCAGGTCTGACTACGTGTCAAACCGAGGGAAGGGCCAACAGGCGTGCAAACGACGCTGGTGTAGGCTACCATGCACCTTGCTTCGGCCCATTGCTGGGGCTGCGGTGAGCGCGGCGGAGGCCGAGGTCCCCCGGGAGAAGTCAATCCCTCGCGTACGTCCTAGTGTTGTTGCACTGAGAAGGAGATTCCCAGGCGTTCTCAGAAGGTGTATAGGTTTGTCATCCTGGCGGGGGCGCTGGCGCTCGCCGCCTTCTTCATCGGATGCGCTGAAAAGCCCACTCCTCTTCCCGCTCCACCGCCGGCGGCAAAACCGATCGGAGCAGCGGTTCAAATCCCGACGCCGCTAGGCCTGCCGCGCGTTCCGATTCCCGCCGACAATCCTCCGACTGCAGAAACCGTCGCCCTGGGCCGAAGGCTCTACTACCACACCGGCCTTTCCGTGGATAGCACCATCTCATGCGCGAGCTGCCACGATCCAAGGTTCGGCTTTAGTGATGGAGAGCGGTTCTCGGATGGCCTCCGCAAACAGAAGGGCGACCGCAACTCCCCCACGGTTTTCAACTCCGCTTACTACACCCTGCAATTCTGGGACGGGCGGGAGCCGAGCCTCGAGAAGCAGGCGGAAGGTCCGGTGAAGAATCCGCCCGAAATGGCTCACACTCTCAGGGGTGTCGAAAAGCGCTTGATGACGGATCGGTCTTACAAGGCCGAGTTCAAGAAAGCCTCCGGCGGCGACCTCCTCACCTACGAGATGGTGGAGAAAGCCATCGCGTCGTTCGAGCCCACTGTCGTCAGCAGCAACTCGCCCTTCGACCGCTATTTCTACGGCAGAGACAAGAAGGCGTTGAGCGCCTCCGTCCGGCGCGGGCTCGAAGTGTTTCGGAATCCCAAAAGGGCGATTGCGAGGTGTGTCATACGATCGGTGAGAAATTCGCCCTGTTCACCCACAACAAATTCCACAATCTGGGGAAAGGCGTGAAGCTCAACATCAATAGTGAAACCGAACTGACAGATCTGGGCCGGTTCAAGCTGACCAAGGTCGAGAGCGATAAGGGTGCCTTCAAGGCGCCTTCGCCTCGGAACATTACCCTCACGGCGCGCTACATGCACGACGGGAGTCATGAGACTCTGAAGGAGGCTTTCGACTTCCACGTCGGCAGAGGCAATTCCAAATCCCTACCGCGACAAAGAGATTCATTCCCCGGATTTCCTGACGGGACAGGAAGTGGTTGACCTGCAGGAATTCATGAAGTCGCTGACGGGTGAGATCCCGCCCAACGTCGGACCGCCCCGAACGCAACGAACGCTGAACCTCGGGCTACTGCACCGCCCTGGACGAGTCTTGTAACGTGGCACGGCGGAGCGCCCTGTCCGGACGGCATGCAGGAGCGCTATTGCAGGGGCGCACAGCCCTGCGCGCCTATACTTTCGGAAGTGTGCCTTGCGGGACCATGGGGAGCGAACGCAATCGCAGGCCCGTGGCGTCAAAGATCGCGTTGCCGATGGCAGGCGCAAGGCCGAGGATGGGCGTTTCGCCGGCCCCGGCAGAAGGCAAGTCCTTGCGGTTCACGAGCACCACTTCGATGGGGGGAACATCGCTGAAGCGCGGCACACGGTAACGCGAAAAGCGATTGTTCAGGATGCGGCCGTTCGCGAATTCGATCGCCTCAAACAGTGCGCCGCCCAGGCCCATGATGATGCAACCAACGATCTGGTTTTCGAGGCCGTCGGGATTCACGATCGCGCCGCATTCGAACGCTGTCGCCACGCGCACCACCTTCACGCTTCGTGTCGAGCTATCGACAGCGACCTCGACGCACGTGGCTACGTAGCCACCCTTCTCGATGCCCCCGGCGATGCCGAAGCCCTGACCTTCATTTTTCTTGCCGCCCCAGCCGAAGGCCTTCGCCGCCGCCTCAAACACCGCGCGCAGTCGCTCGTCCTTCAGGTTTCTGAGACGGAAGTCGAGCGGGTCCATCTTCACTGCGCGCGCGAGCTCGTCCATGTGCGACTCACGCGCGAAGAAGTTGGCCGTGGCGGCGAGCGCCCGGTAAGACCCCTGGCGCAGCGGTGAATCGACGGGATGAAATTCGATGCGCTGGTTCGGGATGTCGTAAGGCGTGCGGATGGCCGCGGCGCCGGAGTTGTAATTGTGAAACTCCCACGCGGTGACGGTGCCGTCGGCAAGCGCGCCGCCGCGCACCTCGATCACGCCCGCCGGACGAAAGTAGGCCCAGTTGAATTCCTCTTCGCGCGTCCAGACCAGTTGGACGGGGCGCCCGGCGGCCTTGGCCAGCCGCGCCGCTTCGATGGCGGCGTCGCCTGTGTGCTTGCCCCCGAAACCTGCGCCCGTGTCCGAGACGATGACGCGCACTTGCTCTTCGGGAATCCGAAAGGCTTCGGCCAACTCGCTGCGCACCCCGAAGGGCCGCTGCGTGCCCGTCCAGACGGTGAGCTTGCCGTCCTGCCATGCGGCCACCGCCGCGCGCGGCTCCAGGGGCGCGTGCGCGATGTATTCGACCGTGTACGTCGCATCCAACCGATGGCGCGCAGCGGACAGCGCGTCTTCGACTGAACCCGTTTCGTGCCGGCCTTCTCCCGGGCGCGCGTTCTTCTTGAGAAAACCGAAGAGCTCGGGCTGCGAAATCTGGGGCACCGTTTTCCATTCTGCCCGGAGCGCAGCGAGTGCGCGCGCGGCGGCGCGCTCGCTCCCCGCCGTCACGCCGGCGAAGTTGCCCTCGTGGACAACGGTCACACCCGGCATTGCTTCCGCCTCATTCTTATTGAGTGAAACCAGCGTCGCTTGGAACGAGGGCGGGCGAAGCACCTTCCCGTGGAGCATTCCGTCCAGCTTGATGTCGGACGAGTAGCGGTGCTTGCCGGTGACAAAATCGGCCCCGTTGATCTTCGGAAGCGAGCCCCCTGCAACCTTCCATTCGGGGGCGGGCGTGAGGGCAGGCTCTGCGATAACGGCCTTGGCGAGCGCCTGTCCTCGAGCCAGTTCTCTATATTCAATGCTGCGCCCGCTTGCAGGATCCGAGACCTTCCCATTGCCCGCAACGAGTTTTGCCGCCTCCGCATTCCACTGCCTGGCCGCCAGTTCCACGAGCAGATTCCGGGCTGTCGCCGCCGCGCGGCGCAGAAGCGGCGCCATGTAGGGCGTCGTGCGGCTGCCGAACGTGCCCATATCGTAGGGCGTGAGTTCAGTGTCACCCATCAGCAGGCGAATCGAGGCCGTCGGCACGCGCAGCTCTTCCGCCACCGCCTGCGTGAGCGAGGTGCGAATGTTCTGCCCCATCTCCGCCTTGCCGGTGAAGACCGTCACCTCACCGCTTTCTCCGATGTGCAGCCACGCCACGAGCTCTTTGGGTTGCGCGTCGCGCGACGGCAGCCGTCCTCTGCCCGATTCCTGCGAAGCCAGGTCGCTAGGACGGACCAGGAAGATCGCCACGCCGCCGCCCAGAATACGGAAGAAGTCGCGCCGGGCGATCTCCAAGGGATACGAAGGCAAAGAATCGAGCTCGGAGCGCTCGGGCTCGGGAATCGTATCGACCGCGAGCTTTGACTTCATCAACCAGCCTTCCGCTCAAGTTCCGCGGCGCGACGCACCGCGGCCACAACCCGCGGGTACGTCCCGCAACGGCAGATGTTACCTTCCATGAAACGAATGATTTCCGCTTCGCTCGGATCAGGATGGGCGCGGAGAAGCGCCACCGCGCTCATAATCATGCCTGGCGTGCAGTAACCACACTGGAACGCCTCGGCGTCGAGAAAAGCCTGCTGGACAGGATGAAGGCGACCGTTCACAGCCAAGCCTTCGATGGTGGTGATCTCTTTGTTTTCGGCTGTGCCGACCGGAGTGAGGCATGAGCGGCGCGGCTGGCCATCGATCAGTACCGTGCAGGCGCCGCATTGGCCCTCGCCGCAACCGTATTTGGTTCCAGTCAGATCGAGTTGGTCGCGCAGAACTTCCAGCAGGCGGGTCTCCGGATCGGCCTCGATGGAGTGGGACCTTCCGTTGATGCGAAGCTGCCGGATCTTCGCCATGAGCCCTCGAATATACGGGCGTGCCGGAGAGATTATGTGCCCGCGAGATGTTGGGAAGCAAGTGGGCTGCAGACGCCCCCGGCACCAGTAGTGGCACAGCCGGTCATAGGCAAGGTGTCCGTTATCAGACCCGATCCCTTCAGCAGAATGACTGCCCCCTTCCGCAGCACCCCATTTTTTCCTCTCGTGTCCGGTGCTACTTTCTCGGGGCCAATCTCTAGGGCTTCAAGAGGATTCTGGCTCCGTTCCGCGAGTCGTAAGGACGCAGCGCTGGCCTTCCGACTGGGAATTCCTCTTTGCTTCCAGCTCGTAGTCTGAGACGAGGCTAGCCTCTCGCGTCAGCCAAATTTTGGAAGAGATAATTTGCCGCCTCGCACGCCCGCTCCGAAGCAAGTGAGTCCACGGCCAGGATCGGGTCAAATTGTGTGTCCTGAAGCAAGAGGCCCGCGCGGGGCCGGGCTCCGGACTTCAGGCGTTTTTTCCCTCAATCCGTTTAACCCGCAGATTTACTTCCCGGTGAGGTACCGCTCCTCGATCTCCGGCCAGTTGGCAACGTTCCACCACGCCGCCAGGTACTCGTTCCGGCGGTTCTGGTACTTAAGGTAGTAGGCGTGCTCCCAGACATCCACCCCCATGACGGGGTATTTGCCTTCCATCAGGGGGCTATCCTGATTGGCCGTCGAAGTGATTTCCAGTCTGCCATCTTTGTCCTTCAGCAGCCAAGCCCAGCCGGAGCCGAAGCGGGCCATGCCGGCGGCATTGAGCTTCTCCTTGAAGTTGTCGAAGCTGTTGAACGCGGCGTTGATCGCTTCCGCCAGCTTCCCGCCGGGTGCGCCGCCCGCCTTCGGTGCCATGATCTGCCAGAACATGGAGTGGTTGATGTGGCCGCCGCCGTGGTTGCGGACGGCGGTCTTGATGGATTCTGGAACAATGGCGCAACTGTTGGCCAGGAGCTCTTCGACCGACTTGCCGGCGAGCTCGGGCGCCGATTCCAGCGCCTTGTTCAGGTTCGTGACATAGGCACCGTGGTGCTTGCCGTGGTGGATCTCCATCGTCATCTTGTCGATGTAAGGTTCCAGCGCGTCAAACGCGTACGGCAGCGAGGGAAGTGAAAACGGCATAGGTCCTCCTTGGGTCTCGGAATGCAAATAGGGCGCGATGATCGCCACGCCGCCTACCTTCTTCAGGAAAGACCGGCGCGACCTCGCGAGCGAATCTCCATTGTGCTTTGACATCTCAGCCCTCGGGTGGCGATGGGACCGCAAGATTAACCCAAATCCCGCTCTCAAATCAAGTTGCGGGGCGAAATCCTGCCGTCCGCCGGATCTACAACTTCAACGTCCTTATCCTCGTGCCGCCGGCCCGGGCTTGCTAGGGGGGGCCGAGCGAACCCGGGGCTTCCCGGGGATGGCGCTCAAAGACCCCGCTGCAACTGATGATCGAATAGGTTGACGAAGTCGTCCGCAGGGTACAAAATTGGAGATGGGCTGAGAGGCGGTTAAGGTTTCGAAGAGCGTCTGACTTACTGAGGCGAGCGGTCGCCCCCACAGGATTGGGATGAAAAACAAGAAGCTGAAGTTTGGTATCGGGATTGGCATCATCGTCGGCGTGGTGGCCTGGCAGGCGATCTCAGGCTTTCAGGAATCGAAGACTTACTACGTCACCGTGAACGAACTCACGCAGGCGGGCAAATCGCGCGAGCGCGTGCGCGTGGGCGGAATCGTTGCCGACGGCTCTATTGAGCGCCGCGGCGGGCAGGTGTCCTTCCGGCTGGCGCAGGACGCGAATTCGATCCCTGTCATCTACGTGGGCACGGATACGTTGCCCGATACCTTCGTGGACGGCGCACAAGCCATCGTCGAGGGCAACTACACCGCGGGGGCGGAGTTCCGCGCCGAGAAGATTCAGGCCAAATGCGCCTCGAAATACGAGGCCAAGCCGCAAGATCAGAAGACGGCTCCCAAACCCGCCTCCGGGCAGGCTTCGCTCGCCGGGGGGCAGTGAATCTCATGCTGATCCCGCTCTGCGGGAGAAGCATCTGCATTTCGTACGGGCAAGAAAGACTGCAGATCCTTCGTCCGTCAGCCGACGGACTCAGGATGACATCGTAGGCAGGGCTTCCACAGAACTGTTATGAACCAAGTCGGTAGTGTCGGCCTGATTGCCGGTCTGGCCTTTGCAATCTTCGGAGTGGTAGCGGGCGCCCTGGGCGGCTGGCTGCGCAGCCCGCGCATGTTGAAGAGCGCGGAGCGCGCCACGCTGGCCTTCTTCGTGATGATCACGGTGGCCGTGATCGCGCTCGAATACCTGATTCTGACCGACGACTTCCACAACGCCTATGTCGCGGGCCACTCGAACCGCACCCTGCCCGGGTACTACAAAGTGGCGGTGCTCTGGGCTGGGCAGGAAGGTTCGTTATTGTTCTGGACATGGCTGCTCGCTGTCTATGGTGGCTTCGCCGTACTGCTCAATCGGGCCAAGAATCGCCAGCTCATGCCCTATGTGGTCGCCATGCTGATGGCGACGGCAAGCTTTTTTTCCGCCATCACCTTCTTCGCCGCCAATCCTTTCGGCGAGCTGTCGATGATGACCGCCCGTGGGCCGCAGCCGTTTGCGCCCGCCGACGGCAACGGACTGAACCCGCTCCTGCAATACCACTCGATGATCATCCACCCGCCGATGCTCTACCTCGGCTATGTGGGCTTCGCCGTGCCGTTTGCCTTCGCCATGGCCGCGCTCATCACCAAGCAACTGGGCGACAACTGGATTCGCGTCACGCGTCGCTGGACGATGGTGCCCTGGATGTTCCTGGGCGCCGGAATTCTGCTGGGCGGCCGTTGGGCGTATTCGGTGCTCGGCTGGGGGGGCTACTGGGGCTGGGATCCGGTGGAGAATGCTTCGCTTCTGCCCTGGCTTTCCGGCACAGCGTTCCTTCACTCCGTAATGGTTCAGGAAAAGCGCGGCATGCTGAAGGTGTGGAACATCGTGCTCGTGATCACCACCTACTTCCTCTGCATCTTTGGAACTTTCCTCACGCGCAGTGGGATTGTTTCCTCGGTGCATGCCTTCGCGCAGTCCGGCATCGGACCGTTTTTTGCGGTTTTTTTGGGAATCGTCACGTTTTTTTCGGTTGCCCTGCTGTTCATACGCCTGGAATTCTTGAAGAGCGAAAACAAACTCGATTCCGTGATTTCGCGCGAGAGCGGATTTCTCTTCAATAACTGGATCCTGCTGGCCGCGGTGTTTGCGGTGCTGTGGGGAACGATCTTCCCGGTCATCTCCAAAGCGATTCAGGACGAAACCGTCACGGTGGGCGCGCCGTACTTCAATAAGGTGGCGATTCCGATCGGACTCTTGCTATTGTTCTTGACGGGAGCCGGCCCCCTGCTCGCCTGGCGCAAGACCTCCTTCCAAAGCCTGAAGCGGAACTTCACTGTTCCCCTGGCGATTGCGGTGGGGATCGGCGCCATCCTGCTGGTGGCCGGAGTGCGCCACTTTTATGCGTGGATGAGCTTGTTCCTCTCCGCCTTCGTCGGAGTCTGCACCCTGCAGGAGGTTTATAAGGGCGCGCGAACGCGCCAGCGCACCGGCGGCGAGAATTTCTTCCAGGCCCTTTACAACCTCACCATGATGAACACGCGGCGCTACGGGGGGTTCGTAGTTCCTCTCGGCATTGTCATGCTCTTCGTAGGATTCGCCGGCCAGGCATTTCAGGTGCAAACGAAAGGCCTGATGGCGGAGGGCGATGAACTGCGGGTAAAAGATTACGTGCTGCGGGCGAGCAAGCTCGTCACCGGCGACAACCCGAACTACGCTTACCAGGAGCTTACTCTCGCTATCACGAAGGACGGAAAACCGCTCGGCAGCCTGAAGCCCGACCGACGCTTCTTCAAAGCCAGTGAGCAGCCGACCAGCCATGTGGCGATCCGTTCCGCCTTCTCCGAGGATCTTTACACGGTGCTGGCGGGCCAGGACCCTGATTCCGGCAAGGCCGTCGTCGAGGTCTTTGTGAACCCGCTCGTCCGCTGGGTGTGGATTGGCGGCTTTGTGATGTTCTTCGGCACGCTGTTGGCGCTCGTGCCCAGCCGCGCCGAGCGTCAGATGGCGGAGATTCGCCAGGCGCAGGAGGTGGCGGTTCGCGCCGGCCATGCGAAGTAGACTTCTCGCCTCCATTTTGGGAACCGTGCTCTTCGCAGCCGTTGCGGCCCGCGGCGAAGATCCGCGCCCAACCGTCAAATCTGTTGGCGACAAGGTGATGTGCCTCTGCGGCTGCGTGGCGATCCTGAATCAGTGCCCGCATCAGGGCTGCTCGACGCACGATGAAGTCCAGGTTGCAATCGAGAAGCTGATCGCGGAAGGGAAAAGCGAGCCGGAGATTCTCCAGGCCCTGGCTGCGCGCTACGGCACGAGAATTCTGGCCGCGCCGCCCGCTCGTGGTTTCCACATGGCCGCGTGGGTTTTTCCTGGTCTGGGTTTGATTATCGGCCTAGTGCTGGTGTTAGTGGTAATGCGCCGACTGCGGAAGCCCGCGGCCGCGCCGGTCACCGTCCCGCCCGCGAGCGTTGACCCGAAAGTGCTCGCGGCGATGGAAGAAGAAATGAAGACTTCGGGACTCGGGATTCGGGGTTCGGGGTTCGGAGCTTCGCGCTAAGCAAGGCAGTTTCGTCAGCCCCGGAACCCGAACTCCGAAATCCGAATCCCGGTACTTTCATGCTGCTCGGCGTCACACTGCTCATCTCGGTTGGCTTGTTGATCTTCGTGGCCGCGCCGCTGCTGGCGCCGGAGACGACGGCGGGGGCCACGCTGCCCGTGGACGTCACGCCTCAGATTGATCTGAAGCGCCGGCGCCTGGTGCTCTACGAAAACCTCCAGGACCTGGAATTCGAGTACAAAGCCGGCAAACTCTCACTCGACGATTACAATGCCTTGCGCGGGGATTACACGGCCGAGGCAGCGCAGCTCATGATCGCTTCGAAGGAACTGGAGACTACCAGCACCGAGGATGCCTTCATTGAACGCGAGGTGGCCGCGCGCCGTGCCCGTCGCAAGGCGGAAGCCGTGCCGGACTACACCTGCCCCAAGTGCGGTTTCGAGAATCCCCTGCCCGTGAAATTCTGCGGCGAATGTGGTTCAAAGCTCTTGCCGCGCGGGCAGAAAGCTTGAGGTCATAAACCCCAGGTGACACGACGAGAAACCCCTGACAACATCCGGCCGATTACGCCGAGGTTTGTCGCTTTGTTCCTCGGCGGGTTGGGGCTGGTGTGGGCCGCGCTGCCGCTCGCAGCGCAGAACCAATTCGAAGGGCAGGTCATCAACGGCACGACCGATGCGCCCGTCTCGGGCCAATTGGTGCAATTGCTGGTGGGCGGCGCGGGCATGCGCGAAGTCTCGACGGGCCGGACCAACGCCGAAGGGCGGTTTGTTCTCCCCTTGAAAAGCGCCGATGCCGGACCGTTTTATCTGATCCAGACTGTATTCCAGGGAGTGAACTACCGCGCGCGGGTGGAGGAGCGCAGCCCCACGCGGCTGATGGTTTATGAAGCCACGAACACGGCTGCGGAGCTACGCATCCGGTCGGCACGGATCGTCGTGGAAGCCACGGGATCGAGAGCGCAGGTGCAGGAATTCTTCGCCGTCGAAAACATCTCCTCGCCGCCCCGGACGTTCGCCAATTCCGACGGAACATTTCATTTTCGATTGGGAAAGAGTGCGACCGAGCCCTCCGCCGCCGTTCTCGGCCAGATGAACATGCCCATTCCCGTGGCGATTCAAGACGGCAAATCGCCCGGCGAACTGCTCATCAACCACGCCCTGCAGCCCGGCCTCACCGTCGTCATGGTGAGCTACGTGGCGGACTATACCTCCGAGAGCCTGACGCTCGACGATCGCGTGGGCTATCCCATCGGGCGAGCCGAGCTGCTCGTTTCGCCGAGCAGTCTTTCGGTTGAGTCGCCGCTATTCCAGGCCGCCGGGATGGATTCCTCGACGGGCATGAAGAAATACGAAGCCGCGGGCCTGGCGGCCGGCGCGGCACTCACTGCGCGCCTGAGCGGCGAAGCCGCGGCCACGTCGCGAGACGAGCAGCCCTCGAGCGAAGGCGAAATCCGAACCACGCCGAACTCCATGACCCGGCTGGGCACGTTGCTGATGCTTTGCCTGCTGCTGGTTTTGCTCTGGGCCCTGGGCGTGCGCGTGGCCAAAGAGTGGATGCCGTCACGAGCGCAGAAACCCGAAAGCCCGGCGCAGAAGGAGCTCGAAACCAAACTGGACAGTCTGTTGAATTCACTGGCCGACCTCGACGAACTGCATGACACCGGCAAGGTTGCAGACAAAGCCTATTGGAAGGAGCGGTTGGAACTCAAAGCCAAGGTGGTGGCGATCCTGAAACAAAGTCCACCTACACTCCTCGAGTCGTATGCCACCCGACACCTCCCACGCTAAGAAGACCCTGGAACTTCGCAATGTTTCCAAATATTTCGGCGACCTGGCCGCGCTGCGCGGCGTGAACTTGCGCATTGAGCCGGGAGAATCCATCTTCATCTATGGGCCCAACGGCGCGGGGAAGACTACCCTGCTGCGAATTCTCTCCACGCTGGCGCGGCCCACCGAGGGGCAGGCGCTCTTCGGCAGCGAAGAAATTCACTCCGTCTCCACCGCGGCCAAGTCGCGCATTGGCTTCGTCTCCCATGCTACGTTTCTCTACGGTGAACTCACCGCGCGTGAAAACCTGAAGCTAGCCAGCACGCTCTTCGGCCTGGCGGATGGGAAGAAGCGAATCGAGGCCGTGCTGGATCTGTTCTCGCTCCAGGACCGCGCCGATGAACCCGTGCGAAGGCTTTCGCGTGGACTCCAGCAACGCGCGACGCTCGCGCGCGCGCTCCTGCACAATCCTGATTTCCTGTTGCTGGATGAGCCCTTCACCGGGCTCGACGCGGCCTCCGCGGGCAAACTCGAATCGCTGCTCCGCCGCCTGCCGGAAGAAGGCAAAGCGGTGGTGTTTTCCACCCACGGTTTCGATCAGGGCGCGTCGCTCGCGCGCCGACTGGTGGCCATGGAGGTGGGACGCGTGCGCTACGACGGGCCGTTGGCCCTCGCGCCGCTCGAGTCATTGGGCATTGGAGGGAGAAGGTAGATGGTAGGTCCCAGGTGGGGGAGTTGCTGGAAGTCAAATGGCAAGAGGCAAAGGATAAAAGGCAAAGCGGAAAAACCTTCCAGCCAAAAGCTAAACATTGAAGCCGCAAGGCTGAATGCTGATGGCTGATCGCTGAAAGCTGATGACTGACGGCTGAGAGCCGGCCGCAAATCCGTGCACACCCTTCGCATCATCGGAGCCATCTTCGTGAAAGACCTGCGGCTCGAGTGGCGGCATCGCGAGACGCTCGCCTCGATGTGTGTCTTTGGGCTTCTCGTGGTGTTTCTCTTCAACTTTGCGTTCGAGTCAGCCCGGGAAATGACGCTGCGGTTGCTGCCGGGTCTCCTCTGGATCGCTTTTGCATTTGCGGGGATTCTCGGCTTCAACCGATCTTTCGCCGCCGAACGCGAGAATGCGAGCCTGGAAGGCCTGGCGCTCGCGCCCATCGATCCCGGCGCGATCTACGTGGGCAAGATGCTCGCCAATCTGCTTTTCCTCGCCATTGCCGAGGTGGTGATCGTCTTCGCGGCATCGCTCTGGTATAACTTTTCTTTCTTGCCGATTCTGGGACGTTTCGTGCTGGTCGCATTTCTGGGGACGCTTGGCTACGTGGCGGTAGGAACGGTGTTTGGCGCGGTCGCCGCCAATACGCGGATGCGGGAAGTGATGCTGCCGGTGCTGCAGTTTCCGGTGGCCGTTCCGGCCTTCATCGCCGCGATCGAGGCCACCACCGGCGCCCTGCGCGGCGAACCCCTCGCCGTTTATGGAAGTTGGATCAACTTGTTGGTCGCGTTCTGCATCATTTTTCTGGTGTTGTCGTACTTGCTGTTTGAGTATGTTTTGGAGGAATAAGGAAAGCCGTCAGCGGTCAGCTATCAGCCGGCAGCAATCCGGAGTTGAATCAAGCTGATCGCTGAAAGCTGACGGCTGATTGCATTCGCAGCGGATTGGCATTTTCATGAACGAAAAGTTCCCGATCGTAATTCACCTCGTCGTGACGATCCTCTGGCTCCTTGCCGCTTTCTACTTGATCTTTTTCTACGCTCCGGAAGAAGCGACGATGGGAGAAGTCCAGCGAATCTTTTACATCCACGTCTCGGCGGCCTGGACCGCGTTCCTGGCCTATTTCATCCTCTTCCTGGGCAGCGTGGTGTTTCTTTGGACGCGGTCGGAGGCCGCTGACGATCTGGCGCACGCTTGCGGCGAAGTCGGCTTCGTTTTCTGCACGCTAGTTCTGGTCACGGGCCCCCTTTGGGCCAAGCCGGTGTGGGGCATCTGGTGGACCTGGGACGCCCGTCTCACCTCCACGTTTGTCCTCTGGCTGCTTTTCGTTTCGTATCTGATGCTCCGGAGTTATGTGCTCAGCCCCGGAAGGGCCGCACTGCTCGCCGCC
>Ga0073934_10005773_pt1 | contig 18708 bp, 11 predicted proteins | sample LarsenN4metaG_FD_76834 | JGI IMG/M metagenome (GOLD analysis project Ga0073934, IMG submission 76834) | Hot spring sediment bacterial and archeal communities from British Columbia, Canada, to study Microbial Dark Matter (Phase II) - Larsen... ... | reverse complement strand
GTCGCCCTCGGCTGCAGCCTCGTGTTCTTTGCCATGATCCTCCGTCCGGCGCTGCGGCAGCGCGCCCTGCGTGGCCTGCGCCTCGTTCTGCTGCTGCTGATTCCATTTGTGTTGATCAACCTCAACACGTTTATCGCGCGGTTTACCAGCAAGGATGAAGGCTCGTTTGCCGCGCGCAAGCCCATGGCGCGCATCGCCATGAAAATCATTCAAGAGCACCCGTGGGGAATCGGCTTCGGTAATTACAAGCTCTGGCTGCCTCGTTACGGCAACCCGGCGGAGCCTTTTACTTTTCAAGCCAAAGTGCATAACATGTACCTTTTGCTCGCCGCCGAATTGGGCATCGCGAGCCTGATCGTGTTTCTGGCCGTCCTGGGCACGGTTTGGTGGCGCGGCCTGACATTGGCAAAACGGGCCTCGCCGGATTTGGCGATGATCGGCATCGGCGTTGCCGGCGGGTTGCTGGCCTTTGCCATTCACTGCCTGGTGGATTACGAAGAAATCGCCCGGATTCCGATTTTGTGGTTTTATGCCGGCTTGGTTTGCGCCATGACGAAAATCATCGAAGTCTCCAATGGCAAAATAGATGAAATTTCAAAAGTAGTTTTACCAACTGATAAAAGCGGCCAACGGATTTAAAAAAGCTTTTCTTTTCTAAAGTGAAAATACTTTTCGTCATTGGCCGCATTTATTCGCTGAGAAATCGTAACGGAGAAGAATTTACGTGTCCGCTAAAATATTAAAAAACGCCTCGTCCTTGCTGCTGGTGCAAATTATCAATCCCTTGCTCGGCATGTTGTTCGTGATTGCCCTGGCGCGAATCGACGGCGCGGCCGGCCTGGGAGAATATACGTTTGCGCTTTCCGTGGTCGCGATTTTTGAGGGGATTGCCGGCATGGGTTTGCGCGGCTACATCATTCGCGAGATCGGCAAATGCCAGGCAAAATGGCATGCGATCTTCAACAGCGCCGCGGCGGTTGGCCTCGTCTCGGCGCTGGTGGCGCAGATTGCCATGCTGATCGCGGCAAAGCTGATGGGATACGATGAGGGAATTTTGCACGGGCTGTTTATCGTCAGCTTCTCGCTTTTGCCGACCGTCATCATCTACGTTCTGATGTCAACACTGCACGCTTTTGACCGGATGACAGTGACCGGCGTCATTCAAATCGTCGAGACCTTGGTGCGGGTCGTTCTGGGGTTGGGAACTATTTTTTTCGGCCTGGGCATGAATTGGTTGTTGGCCGGCTTCGTCATCAGCCGCGCCCTCGCCGCGCTGCTGACGTGGTGGGGACAAATCAAATACGTCGGCAAGCCGCGCCGGATCTGGGACCAGCAAGTCTTTCGCGCCTTGCTCAAAGTCGCGCCGACCTTCGCCGGTATGGCCATTCTCGCCGCGGTTTATTGGCGCGTCAACATCCTCATGCTTTCACGCATGACCGGCGCCGAGGCCGTCGGCCACTTCAGCGCCGGCTACCGCCTGATGGACCTCATGGCTTTTGTCGGTGGCGGCGTTCTAACCGCGGTCTATCCGACCTTGAGCCGGATGTTTCATCACGCCCGTGAAAATTTTCGCCTGCTCATCGAAAAAGGCGTGCAATATACCATCATGATTTATTTGCCCGCGGCGATACTCGTGCACGCGCTGAGCGCCAAGATTCTCCTCTTGTTCTACGGCCCGGATTTCAACCCCGCCGTGGCGGGACTGAAGATTCTCATTTGGGTGGCCCTGCCATTTACTTTGGCAAGGCTTTTTGCCAATGCATTGGTGATCTCGGGTCATCCCAATTTGGATCTGCGGGTCAACGTGTATCGGCTGGTGTGGAACCTGGTTTTGAACTATTTCCTGATTGACGCGATGGGCATGGTTGGCGCGTGCATCGCCACGCTGATCTCGGTTACGGCCTCGGTCATTTTGCAAATTTATTATCTGCGAAAAATTGTGCAACCGGCTTTGCAACTGTCGCACATTTTGAAGCCCGGGCTGGCGGCGATGGCTATGTTGTTCGTTTTGCAGCTCACCGGCGAATGGCATTTGATCCCGCAGCTTCTCACGGCCGTGGCGATTTATCTCGCCATGCTGTTAATTTTCAAACCATTTGACCCTCAGGATCGCCGCATGTTGGAATGCCTGGGGCGACAGCCTGCCGGAGAAATGGTGTAAAAAGAATGTTTCAAATGGAAGGTTTAGAAAATGTCCGAAAAATTTCCGTCAGTGCTGGGATTGGAAGAACGCATTCTCCTCGGCTGTGCCCGACTCGATATGGATGAACAAACCCGCGTGAAACTCGACGACTTGCTGCGGCGCTATGTTGACTGGGAAACACTCTTGCAGCGCTCGGTCGAACAAAGTATGACCCCGTTGCTGTACCGGCATTTGCAGGGCGAGCCGCAGTGGTGGTCTCGCGTGCCGGAAATGATGCGCATGAAACTCGAGCAAATTTACCGCCGCAACCGGCAGAGAAATCGACTGCTGCTCTTGGAGCTCGATCAACTGCTGGCGATGCTCGAGGCGGCGCAGATACCGGTGATCCTGATGAAAGAGCTGCATTTGTTGCACACCGTTTATCAGGAACCCGGCCTGCGTCCGATCGGCGATTTGGATCTGCTCGTGCCCCAAAAAGATTTCGAACATGCCAAAAGCATTCTTGGCGAAGCCGGCTATTATCCTCAACTGGCGGCCAATCCCTTCAAAGACAAATACGGCTTTGGCTATCATTTCGTCAACCACGGCAAGGGCATTTGGATTGATCTGCAATGGAACCTCAGCCAGCGCGAATGGTCGCCGGACAAGCGCCGCGATCAGGAGTTCCGCGCTCCCATTGAGGAAATTTGGAGCCGCGCCACGCCTGGCCGTTTGCAAAACCCCGCCCAGCGGGGCGCCTGGAGAATGTCGTGGGAAGATTTGCTTTTTCATCTCTGCGTTCATGCCGAGGGCCACGGTTTCGAGGAAATTATTCAATTTTGCGACATGGCGGAAGTCGTCCGGCTTTGCGGCGAAAACTTCGATTGGCAATCTTTCAGTGAGATCACCCGCCGCTCTCACATGCAGGGATCAGTATTTTGCGCGCTGGCCTTTGTTCAAAAGGTGTTGGGCGTTCCGCTTCCTGGCGAAATTCTCGAACGGCTTCGTCCCGGCCATCTCAAATTCGGACTTTACAACGCCTGCTTTGGAACATTGGGTAGGCTCCACACATTTTTAGATGAATCGGCCAACGATTCATGCGTGCCGCTGCATGCCTTGCAGCAATGGGAAGCGACGGTCCGCGACATCGCAGCGCGTGACCTGCAATCCTACGAAACGCTAACCACGATCATGCAGACGCTTGCCAACGCCGGCTTGCTTCCGGTTGCCCTGCTCACCGGCGGCTCCGAACAATTGCTGCCGCACCCTAATCTGGAACAAATGGGTGAGATTGAGATTTTGGTCACGAAAAAAATCCTGGCGGAAAAGTCTGCGCCGGTTGATGAAGAGAAATTCGAACAGGCTGAGGCCGACGGAATCTTCCCAAACGGATCGACCATCCTGCCGCGCTGGTGGGCGGCGTCGCAAAAGTTCTCCTCACGCCAATTGCTTAGGAAAATGCGGCAGTCTCCGCAACGGCAACCGGCTCGCCAGGTGTTGATTCACGTCATGGCGCCGGAAGACGTTTTACTCGTGCTGTGCCGGCGGTTTTCACGCCATGCGCCGTGGCTGACGCTCAGCTTGGTTTCCGAGTTTCTGCGCAACATCGGCGACGGCTGTACAGCCGCCGGCTTGAACTGGCAGAAATTTTGGGATAAAGCCCATCAGCTCAAGGCGACGAACGAAATCGCGCGCGCTTTGCGGAGTGTGTCGGAGTTCACCAACGTCAAGCTTCCCGTCGCCGCACTCCAACCGCTCGAGCAGCTTCAAGCGAAACTGCGTGTCGAGCTCTTTCCTTTGGACAAACCTGAACCCGCTTCGTCGCTGGAATTGAAACGGGCGATGCTAAAAATTTATCGTTTTTTCCTGTTGTCAACTTTTAGCGATCGCAAGAGCTATTTGACCGATCTCCTCAAGGCCTCGTTTGGCGCCGGCGGCGTTGTGACAAAATTTTGGAAGCCGTTCGTCACCGCCGGCGGATTTTTTGGGTTGCTGCTGCGCGACAAAATGCAGCGCCGGCGGCCCAAGCCCTCGGCTTTGCAAGCGTACTGGCTTGAAACACCCCGCGTGCTCGCCGCGAAAACGGTGACGCCCGTGCGCCGCCGCAGCGCCCCCGTAATCGAATGGCCTGAGTTGGCTGCGCCTGTAGGCTACGCCCCTGGTGGGGCAATCGCATAACGCGACTTGGAAGTCGCAACTCAAATTTCTTGGAGTAAGAAAAATGTTTAAATCTTTATCACGCTTCGTCTATTCTTCGTGCTTGTTGTTCTTTGTTTCCATGCCGCCGCATGACAGCCAGGCACAGTCTAATGCCAGCATCCTGATTGCCAAAAATTCTACTTGGAAATATGAAGCCAGCGGAACGGATCTTGGCACGTCTTGGCGGCAGGCGAGTTTTAATGACGGCAATTGGCCGAGCGGAAATGGGATATTGGGGTTCGGCGAAAATTACATCAGCACGGGCCTGCCGGCGGGACGCATGACGTATTACTTTCGGCAGGCGTTCACCTTGACCAATGACCCGGCAACTTTCACGCAATTAACCTTGCTGGCGAATTACGACGACGGCTTCGTGGCTTATTTGAACGGCTCTGAAGTCGCGCGGCGATCCATGCCGGCCGGGACGATTATTTATGCCACTTCTGCGGCTTCTCACGAAGGCGGATTTTATGAGATCATCGACTTGACGGCGCATTTGAACAAGCTGGTGGCCGGAACCAACGTGATCGCGTTTGAAGTCCATCAAATCAACAGCGGCAGCAGCGACCTGGTGATGGACATGGAGTTGAAGAGCCGCAGCGATTCGCCGCTCGTTGCTCAGAACGCCGTCTGGAAATACAACGCCAACGGCAGCCCTACGGGCGGAGCCGATCTGGGTACCGCCTGGCAGCAGGTGAATTTTAATGACGGCAGTTGGCCGAGCGGCAATGGCATTTTGGGATTCGGCGAGAACTACCTCACCACGCCGCTGCCGGCGGGAAACCTGACGTATTATTTCCGGCATACGTTCACGCTGGCCGGGAATCCCGCGACATTCTTAAATTTAACCTTGCTGGCCAATTACGACGACGGTTTCGTGGCTTATTTGAACGGCTCGGAAGTCGCGCGGCGATCCATGCCGGCTGGGCCGATTAGTTATTCCACTCCCGCCAGTTCTCACGAAGGCGGCGCTTATGAGATCATCGACTTGACGGCGCATTTGAACAAGCTGGTGATCGGCGCCAACGTGCTCGCGGTCGAGGTTCATCAGCTCGACAGCGGCAGCAGCGATTTGATTATGGACATGGAGTTGAATACGCAATCCAATTCGGGCGGAACCGTGAACGTGGTGCGAGCGCCTTATCTGCAAATCGGCGCGCCCAACAGCATCGTCGTGCGCTGGCGCACCAATATCGCGGCCAATAGCCGCGTGCGCTATGGCCTTGACTCGGCCAACCTTTCGTTGAGCATTGAGAATTTGAGTTTGACCACGGAACACGTCGTTCCGTTGACCAATCTCTCACCCAACACCAAATATTATTATTCGATCGGCACCACGACCGAGACGCTGGCCGGCGGTTCTGATTTTTATTTTATCACCAATCCGCTGGCCGGCGCCGTCAAGAAGACTCGCGTCTGGGTTCTGGGTGACGCCGGGTATGGCAATGCGGCGCAGCAACGCGTTCGCGACGCTTATCATAATTTTACCGGCTCTACCCCGACCGATTTATTTTTGCTGCTGGGAGACAATGCCTACAACACCGGCAAGGACGAGGAATATCAAGCCGCAGTTTTTGATATGCATCCAACCATGCTGCGCCAGACGGTCTTGTGGCCGACGTTTGGCAACCACGACGCCGGCAGCGCCTCGTCACCGACACAAAGCGGCGTGTTTTACGACATCTTCACATTGCCGGCGAACGCCGAGGCCGGCGGCGTGACGAGCGGAACCGAAGCGTATTACTCATTCGATTACGCCAACATTCATTTCATTTGTTTGAACTCTCACGATATTTCCCGCGCGACCGACGGCGCCATGCTCGCCTGGCTGCAGCAAGATTTGGCGGCCAACACGCTGCCCTGGACCATCGCCTTTTGGCATCATCCGCCCTACAGCAAAGGCTCGCACGATTCCGATACGGAATTGGAGCTTTTGGAGATGCGCCAAAATGCCCTGCCGATTTTGGAAAACGGCGGCGTGGATTTGGTCTTATCCGGCCACAGCCATTCCTACGAGCGCTCTTTTCTTTTGGATGGCCATTACGGCCAGGCGATGACCTTGAGCGATAGCCATATTTTAAACGGCGGCAGCGGTCGCGTCAATGGCGGCGGGGCCTACATCAAAGCGGCATACTCCCCGGCAAGCCATCAGGGGACGGTTTACCTCGTCGTCGGCAGCTCCTCGATCAATAGCGGCGGCCCGCTCGATCATCCGGCCATGTATCAATCGCTCGACGTACTCGGCTCGGTCGTGCTCGACGTGGACAGCAACCGCGTCGACGTCAAATTTTTGGATGATCTGGGCGGCGTGCGTGATGATTTCACCATGCTCAAAGGCATTCAAAACACGACGCCGCCCGCCGCGCCGGACAATCTCGTCACCACCGCCGCCGGCAGCGAGAAGATAAATCTGACGTGGGAAGATCAATCTGATAATGAAAGCGGTTTTAAAATCGAGCGAAAAATCGGCGCCGGCGGCGCTTATGTCGAGATCGCCGCCATGGGCGCGAACGTGATCAGTTATGCCAACACCGGCTTGGCTGCCGGCACGACTTATTTTTATCGTGTCCGCGCGCATAACAACGTCGGAAATTCCGCTTATTCCAATGAAGCGAGCGCGACCACCTTCAATAGCAGCACGGTGACGCTGATCGCCAAAAACTCCGTCTGGAAATATGAAGCCAGCGGCAGTGATCTTGGTGCGACGTGGCAGCAAGTGAATTTTAATGACGGCAGTTGGTCGAGCGGCAATGGCGCTTTGGGATTTGGCGAGAGCTACATCTACACGCCGCTGCCGGCGGGAAACAGCACGTATTATTTCCGCAAGACGTTCACTTTGGCCAATGATCCCTCGACGTTTTCGCAATTAACCTTGCTGGCGAATTACGACGACGGTTTCGTGGTCTATCTCAACGGTTTTGAAGTCGCGCGGCAATCCATGCCTGCCGGGCCGATTAACTATTCCACGCTGGCTTTTTCGCACGAAGGCGGCGTTTATGAGGCCATCGACCTCACGGCGCATTTGAACAAGCTGGCGGTTGGAATCAACGTTCTCGCGGTCGAAATTCATCAGCACCACATTGAAAGCAGTGACCTGGTCATGGACATGGAGCTGCATGGCAGCACCCTCTCGACGTTGATCGCCAAAAACTCCGCCTGGAAATATGAGGCCAGCGGCAGCCCTACGGGCGGAGCCGAGCTCGGCGCCGCCTGGCAGCAAGTGAATTTTAATGACGGCAGTTGGTCGAGCGGGAATGGCATTTTTGGATTTGGTGAAAGCTACATCACCACGCCGCTGCCGGTGGGAAACAGCACGTATTATTTCAGGAAGACGTTTACGCTGACCAATGATCCCTCGACCTTGGTGCAATTAAACCTGCTGGCGAATTATGATGACGGCTTCGTGGCTTATCTGAACGGCTCTGAAGTCGCGCGGCGATCCATGCCGGCCGGGCCGATTAGCTATTCGACCCTGGCCTTTTCACACGAGGGCGGCGTTTATGAGACCATCGACTTGATGGCGCATTTGAACAAGCTGGCGCTTGGAACCAACGTGCTCGCAGTCGAGGTTCATCAGCACCACGTTGCCAGCAGCGACATGGTCATGGACATGGCGTTGCATGCTCAACCGGCTTCAGGCCCAGGCGGGAATGCCCTGGCGAGAGATCGCCTTGATGAAAAAGAATCAGCGATTATGCCTGAACGAATCGAGCTGTATCAGAACCATCCCAACCCGTTCAATCCGAGCACCGTTATTCGTTTTGGCTTGCCGGAGGACGCGCCGGTCACCCTCAAAGTTTATAACCTGCTTGGCGAGGAAGTTGCAACGCTGGTGGAAGGCTCGCGCCGGGCCGGAACGCATTCCGCCACTTTTTTGCCGAAGAATCTGGCAAACGGAGTTTATTTTTACGTCATGCAGGCCGGCCAAATCCGGCTGATTCGTAAATGCTCGTTTATAGAATAAAGAAGCTTGCGCGCGAGATCTTGCTAAATTAGAAAAATCGTCGAGCGCAAGTCGGACTGCTCAAGCTCATGAAAACTTATCCCAAAGTCTCTTTCGTCATCATCGGCCGCAACGAGGAAAAACATCTGACCGCTTGCATCGACGCGCTCATGCGCGTCAATTATCCGCAAGAACAAAAGGAAATCATTTTTGTGGACAACAATTCCACCGACCGCTCGCTGGAAATCGCGCGCCAATTGCCCCTCAAAATCATCGCGCTCAAGCAGCAGCCCGCGACGCCGGGCTTGGCGCGAAACGCCGGCCTGCAGGCGGCAACCGGCGATTATGTCCATTTCGTCGACGGCGACATGGCGGTGGATTGCGAATGGCTGAATCACGCACTGCCGGCTTTTGCGGACGAGCGTGTGGCTGTCGTGGTGGGACGATTGCAAGAGGTCAATCCGCAGAAGAGTGTCTATAACCGATTTTTTGATCTCGGCTGGAAAACCGCGCCGGTCGGAGAAATCGAAGCGCCCGGCGGCGGCGGCCTGTTTCGTGTTGCGGTGTTGCGCGAAGTGGGCGGCTATGATGATTCTTTGTTTGGCGCCGAAGAAATCGATCTCGGTTATCGCCTGCGCCAAAAAAATTTTAAAGTCATCCGTCTCCCGGACCGCATGGCCCATCACGACATCGACATGAAATCGTTCGGACATTTCTGGCGGCGCGGCGTCCGCGACGGGTATTACGAAATGGAAATGATCACGCGCTATTTCAACTGGTCGTGGCCCCTGCCGCAGGATTACATTTGGAAAATGAACGCGCAGATCATCGCCTTCATCGCGCTCGCCATCTTATTGATTCGCCAGCCGCATCCAGTGTTGTGGCTGCTTGCCGTCGATCTGCCGGCGTTCTTTGTTTTCAAAAAGGCTTGGCATTATTACCGCCTCACCGGCGAGCGAAAAATGAGCTGGCTCGCCGCATTCTTTAATTATTTCAACATGTTTCCGATTGCGTGGGGAGAATGGCGGTTCATCCGGAGTTGGATGAGCCGAAAGTGTAAGAATTTTGTGATGGAAATGTGCTGCACGTATTCCGCCGCGCAAAGCCTGGAAACGAGCTGAGACTTGAACCCAAATAACCTCTACAAACAGAACGAGTTTTTGGGGACAGAAAATTAAAAGCATACAAAAACAAATGATTTTGTGAGATTTCACTTTTGTGTCTAAATTCTTTTTTCTCGGCTGCGCCTGTAAGGTTTGAGGCGAAGCTTCGTTGGACGTGATACGAATCTATTTTCATATACTATGACGGCCTCACGTGAGCGTGCTTAAGCCATTCACGTGAGGCCGTTTTTTTATTTTGTCGTGGTGTTATTTTAAAAGCTGAAACCTAAATCATCATTGCGTGCAGCGCGATTGCAAACCATTGCACGATGGCACAATCTATTACGCCCGCCGTTATTTTGAATCAAGACGATTGAAATAAAATGTTACGCTCGCCGGCCGCAAATTTTCTCGCTTCCCGGCCTGGCGGCGAATCCTGCAATAAGTCAAGCGATTACAAGTGCGCATTTCCTCCGCCTCTTGAACGCGTTTATGGCACTTCGCTTGCCTTAACCAATAGCGTCAAGAAAAAAGTTCTCATCATTATATAAACGGAATTTCTCATTACAACTCAGTTCGTGCAGAGGAAACTATGCCTGGAATTTTAGGACTTGTACAGCCAAGGATGCGTCTCGAAGCCGCCAATCGTCAAATGCAAAATCTGATCGAGCCGTTGATTCATTTTCCCTGGTATCAATGGGCGAAAGAGCATTGGCAGGGCGCAACGCTCGGCATTGTCAGCTTGGGCACTTTGACGCGAACGCCGCACTGCCGTTTGAGCGATGACGAGCGCTATTTGCTCGCCTTCGAAGGCGAGCTTTACAACGCCGAAGAACTGCAAAAGGAGTTGGACTTGCATGGCCGGCCAGGCGAGGCCGCAAAAATCCAGGCGAATGTGGTTCTGCACGCGATGAGGCGTTGGGGCGCAGAGGCCCTGCAGCGATTCAATGGGCTTTTTCAGCTCGCATTCTGGGATGCCCACCAGCAAGAACTCATCTTGGCTGGCGATCGCGGCGGCCTGCGCCCCATCTACTTTGCGCAGCAAAAAGAAAATTTTGCCTTCGCCTCGGAAGTCAAAGCGCTGCTCGCGCTGCCGTGGGTTTCACGCGAAATCGACCATGCTGGCATTCTGAGTTTTTTGCGGCATGGCTTGCCGCTCGGCATGCATACTTTCTTTCAGGAAGTGAAAGTTTTGCCGGCGGGCTCATTCGCCGTTTTTCGGCAAGGCCGTCTGCGCCTCGAACGCTATTGGAAAATGGATTTTCAGGAAGGCGTAGCGCACCGCGAAAAAGAAATGCCGCAGCGCTTCCTTGAAACGTGGGAAGAGGTGATGCAGTCGCAAAGCCAGGGCGATTTTCGCCTCGGCCTGCCTCTCAGCGGCGGTGTCGATTCGCGCTTGATCCTGTCGGCGTTGCTGGCGAAAAAGCAGGACGTGCTGACGTTTACCATGGGCAATCCGGGATGCCAAGACGCGGACATTGCGCAACGCTTGGCGGAAATCGCGGGTTATCCAAATCTTTTTAGCCCGATCGTGGCAAGTGAAGCGGCGATGGATATGGAACGTTCGGTGTACCTCACCGACGGCATGTTCAATTGCTTTCACGCCAACATGCGGCGCTTGTTGCCGAGCCTGGCCGAAACGGTGAGCATGGTCTACGACGGCATCACACCCCTCGACAGCTTGTACGATCCCGAAGATTTGTTCTGGCGGCGGCTCCTGCGCCAAACCGATCCGACGCGCTGGCTCCGCGCCGAAGTCAAAAGCGAGAACATTCGCGACTTCGCGCTCGGCACGCAGACGCGCGTTGATTTGATCGATGCGGAGGCGCAGGCGCTCTTTCAACATGATTTCGATTTTATCGATGAATTTGTGCGGGCGCAGCGCAAAAAGGCCAACGACTCGCCGGCGATGGTTGATTGGTTTTGGCTGGAAGAATTTCAACATCGCTTCTCGGCTTTTGGCCCGCAAATCCTGCGCACCGCCGTGGAAGTCCGCTGTCCGTTTTTCGACAAAAGAATACTGGATTTAATCGGCGCGCTGGCGCCGATGCAGCGCAGCTCCGACAAGCCGCTGCAACGTCATGCGATCAACGCCTTGACGCCGGCGCTGGCGCGCATTCCGTGGGAGCGCACGGGCTTGCCCTTGACCGCCGGCTTTTGTAAAACGCAACTGCGGCGCGCTACGAAAGTTTTGCGCCGCCAAGCCAACGGCTTGATGACGCGCCAAACGCCGGCGCATACAAACAAAATGATTGATTACGACGAAATGATCCGTACCTCGCCGGAGCTTCAGCAAAAGATTGCCTCGATCTTGATCGACCGCTGGCCACAAGGCTCGCGCCTGTTCAATCGACACAGCCTGCAAATGCTCATCGAAGAGCACGTGAGCCGGACCGGCAACTTCGCCGAAATGATCGGCAGGATTCTCACGGTGGAAATTTGGCACAAGCTTTTTGTCCGCGATGCCGTGCGGCAATCTCGCCTCACGACACAAACACCGGAACGTGTTTACCGGATGGCGGCATAAAAATATTTTACGTTTTACGTTTTTTAAGTTTTACGCTTTACGTTTTAAAATACCAGTGTCATCATGTTATTCAACTCGTATGAATTTCTGATTTTTTTCCCGGCCATCGTCGCACTGTATTTCGCAACGCCGTATAAATGGCGGTGGCTGTTGCTGCTCGCCGGGAGCTGCTATTTTTACATGTGCTGGAAGCCCGAATACATCGTGTTGATGATGGTTCCCAGCTTCATCGATTATTACGTCGCCATCAAAATGAGCGCAACTCCGGACATGGCCCGACGCAAAAAGTATCTCTGGTTGAGCCTGGCGTCAAATCTCGGCCTCTTGTTCGTGTTCAAATACTTCAACTTTTTCAATGAGAGTTTCCGCGCATTGTTTGATTTTTTGAACGTGCCTTATGCCGTTCCCGTCGTCAATCTTTTGCTGCCGGTCGGCATTTCTTTCTACACCTTTCAAACCTTGAGTTACACCATCGACGTCTACAAGGGCACGATTCAGCCGGAACGGCATTTGGGCAAGTTTTCTTTGTTCATTACTTTTTTCCCGCAGCTCGTCGCCGGGCCGATCGAGCGCTCAAGCAACCTGCTGCCGCAATTGCAGAGCCTGCGCTATAAGTTTGACGCCGATCGCGTCACCGACGGCTTGCGCCTCATGCTCTGGGGCTTTTTCAAAAAAGTGGTGATCGCCGACCGGCTCGCCGCCTCCGTCAATCTCGTCTACAACAACCCGGGCGAATATTACGGCCTGCAAGTCATGCTCGCCACGATTTTCTTTGCCTTTCAGATCTTTTGTGACTTTTCGGGTTATTCGGACATCGCCATCGGCGCCGCCAAAATCTTCGGCGTCGATTTGATGAAGAATTTCGACAAACCCTATTCGGCCCAATCGATTTCGGAGTTTTGGAAAAGATGGCACATCTCGCTGTCGACCTGGTTCAAGGATTACGTTTACATTCCGCTCGGCGGCAATCGCGCGATCAAGTGGAGATGGTACTACAATCTGTTCATTACCTTCTTTATTAGCGGCCTCTGGCATGGCGCCAATTGGACGTTCGTGATCTGGGGCGCGCTGCACGGATTCTACCTGATTTTCGCCATCATCTCGCGGCCTTATAAAGACGTGTTGATCAGACTCATCGGTTTGAACAAACGTCCGTTCGCGCTCAAGACGCTTCAAGTTATGTCGACCTTCGTGCTGGTGAATCTCGGCTGGCTCTTTTTCCGCGCCAACAGTTTGTCCGACGCCATGCTGCTGCTCAAAAACATGTTTGTGTTCGCGCCGCTCGCCAACGTCTTCGATTTCATCGCGCCTGGCGCGCTCGCAATCAATCTCATGCTCATCGCGATTTTGGAAGTGGCGCATTATTTGGAAAAGGACAAACAATTCATCCTGTCCTTGGCCAACAAACCCGCGCTGATCCGTTGGCCGGCTTATGTGGCCGTGACGCTCGCGATTCTCTATTTGAGCACTTCAGCCGGGCAGCAGTTTATTTACTTTCAATTCTGATGGAAAATGAAAAAATTCATCATCAAATTCGCGCTTTTCCTGGGCATCATTTTCGCCATCGATTTTGCCCTCTCGCGGCTGCTGGATTTCGGCAGGCCGGTGGATTACGCCGCCTTCGTCGACAGCAAAAAAGATTACGACAACCTGGAAAAAGTTGACATTCTTTTTATCGGCGATTCGCAAACCGCCGACGGTTTTGTTCCCTCCGTCTTCAAAGATAAATTGGGCGCGACGGCGTTCAATTACGGCGTCTATCAACTGTCGCCGTTTGAAGGCTACTTTTTGTTGAAAGATTTGCTGGCGCGGCGCGTGCAGGCGCCGAAATTGGTCGTGCTCGGCACGGACGCGCAGATGTTTCACTATCACGTGAGCGACGGCAAGTATTCGCCGCTCTTCATCAAAAATCCGCTCAACCTGTTGTCGATGTTTTACAAGAGCAGCAATTTGGGCGCGTTGACCGCGACAGGAAGAAAGAAATATTTGTTTGCCGGTTTGATCAAAAGAATCATCAGCGGCCAGGCCGGCGCGGAAGTTCGGCGCGAAGTCGGAAAAATTGAAAACGGCTATTTGTTGAACGAAAAGCATTATGCCGATCTCAGCCGGTTCGATTGTGAAAAGGATCGCGGCTTTTTCAGCGTTGTTCCGGTTGCAAAGCAAAAGGAATATTTTCTCAAAACCCTGGCGTATTTGCAGGAACGGAAGATTCCGTTTGTCATGGCCAACCCTCCCATGCACAAAAATTTTCTGGCCGGCATGAAAGCCAAGCCGGTCTATGAGCAATTCAGCGCGGTGATGGCCGAAATCGAATCCAGGCACGGCGTCGCAGTTTTTAACAAAGATCACGCGCTGCTGGTCAATGAGCTTCGTGACGAGGAATTTCTCGACGGCGACCACCTCTGTTATCCCGGCGCGAAGAAATTTTCCTCCGCCTTTGCCGATTATCTGGCCGGCGCCGGTTTCCGATTTAATTCATCTCAAGTCATGGCGAGCCGTGAAACAACAAAACCAGCGCTCGACTGAATGAGCAGCGGCTGCGCCCACGATGATAATAAAGGTTGTGACTGTGGAAAACAAAAGCTCAATAGGAGATACCATGCGAATTTTGATTGCAAGCTCGATTGATCCGGAGGCGATTGCCAAGCTGCGCGAGCAGCATGAGGTGGTCTGCGCCTTTAATGCCTCGGAAGAAAAGTTTAAATCGTTGATTCGTGATCGTGAAGTTCTCATTTGCCGCAGCGGCGTCAGGATTTCCGCGGCGTTGATGAGTTGCGCCCCGGCTCTGCAACTGATCATTCGCGCCGGCTCGGGCACGGACAACATTGATCTGGATTACGTTCGCCGGCATGGCATCCGGCTCGAGCGCATTCCCGAACCGGGCGCGAAGGCCGTGGCGGAGTTGACGTTTGCGCTGATGCTGGCGCTGGCGCGAAATCTGTTGAACGCCGACCGCATGCTGCGGCAAGGCCATTTTGCCAAACACGAGTTGAGCGGCTACTCGTTGCGCGGAAAAGTTCTCGGCATCATCGGCGCGGGAAATATCGGCGCGTTCGTCGGCGAAATGGGCGCGGCGTGGGGTATGAAAGTGCTCGGATGCGTTGAGAACCCCTCGCCGGAAGTCGCCGCGGAGTTGGCCGGCAAAGGCATTCAACTGACGGATTGCGATGAAGTCGTCGCGAAAGCGGATTTCTTGAGTCTGCATGTGCCGTTGACGAATGCAACGCGCAACATGATCAACGCCGAGGTGTTTTCGCGCATGAAATCTGGATCGTATTTGATCAACCTGGCGCGCGGCGGTGTGGTAGATGAAGCGGCGTTGCATCAAGCGCTCACCGAAGGCAAGACGCTGCGCGGCGCGGCGCTGGACGTTCATCAAGTTGAAAAAGAAGGCCACATTTCGCCGTTGGCGGCGCTGCCCAACGTCGTGCTCACGCCGCACATCGGCGCGCAGACGATTGAGGCGCAGCGTGAAATCGGCGGGCGGATTCTCGAGATTATGGATTCGATGGCTGCTTACAAGTTCGTTCACGAAACCAAGCCGTCGCCGGTGAGCACGAAATTTTTTCCGGCGCGGGTGGAATCGGTTCTTCGCGCCACCGGCAGGCATTGCCATTTTACCGAAACGATTGAATTGAATCTGAACGCGATTAAATGTTTTGCATTTTAGGAGAATTGATCATGATGAGGAAAACCGAACAGTTTAAAAAATTGTTGCGCTCGCCGGAAGCCGAATTTCTGCTGGAAGCGCACAACGGCCTGAGCGCGAAGATTGTTGAAGAAACCGGCTTCAAGGGAATTTGGGCGAGCGGCCTTTCGATTTCAGCTTCCCTGGGCGTTCGTGACAACAACGAAGCGAGCTGGACGCAGGTGTTGGAAGTCATCGAGTTCATGAGCGACGCGACCAACATCCCGATTTTGCTGGATGCGGACACCGGCTACGGCAATTTCAACAACGTGCGCCGGCTGGTGCGCAAGCTCGAGCAGCGCGGCATCGCGGCGATGTGCCTCGAAGACAAAATTTTTCCGAAAACCAATTCGTTTATCAACGGCGAGGAGCAGGAGCTGGCTGATATCGACGAGTTTTGCGGCAAGATCAAAGCGGCGAAAGACACGCAGCAGGATGCGGATTTTTGCGTCGTCGCGCGGATCGAGGCGTTGATTGCCGGTTTGGGCATGAGAGAAGCGCTCAAACGCGCGGAGGCGTACCATCGCGCCGGCGCCGACGCGCTTTTGATTCACAGCAAAAAATCGGCGGCGGATGAAATCCTGGCCTTCGCGCGGGAATGGAAAAACACCTGTCCGGTGGTGATCGTGCCGACGATGTATTACAAAACGCCGACGCGCGCCTTTGAAGAAGCCGGCGTCAGCGTGGTGATTTGGGCGAATCACCTGCTGCGGTCGAGCATTCGCATCATGCAGGAAACCGCCGCCAAAATCATGAGCGAGCGCTCTTTGGTCGCGATTGAAGACGAGATCGTGCCGGTCAAGGAAGTCTTCCGCCTGCAAAACGCCAAGGAATTGCAGGCCGCGGAAGAATACTATTTGCCGAAGAAGGAATATTATTTGCGCAAAGCGGCGTAACGCAACATTCATACGGTGCTATCATGCAATTTCATCAAACTAAAAAGCCCCTCCCGCATGCCGTGGTCGCGGGTTTGGATGATTATCCGGGTCTGCAAACCGCGCGCTTGCTTGCGAAACGAGGCATACCCGTCATCGGTGTCGCCAGACACCAACATCTGTTTTTTTGCCGCACCAATGTTTGCGAAAAAATTTTGTATCTAAACACCGAACGCGACGAGTTTATCGAAGGCCTGGTGAATTTGGGAAAACAATTCGAGCAAAAGGCGGTTTTGTTTCCAAGCACGGATATGTGTGTCTTGCGCATTTCCAGGCATCGCGAAGCGCTGGCGCCCTATTACCATATCGCGTTGCCGAAACCCGAGGTCGTTGAAAAGCTGATGAACAAGCTCGGTTTTCTGGAATATGCGCTGCAGGAAAAGCTGCCCATTCCCAAAACGTTTTTGCTGCGCAACCGCGCCGAGGCCGAACAAGCGGCAAACGAATTGAATTTTCCCTGCATTTTGAAGCCGCCGATGAAGACGGCGACGTGGGAAAAGCATACCACGATCAAGGCCTACAAACTCGCCAGCGCCGGGGAGTTTTTGAAGATGTACGATCAATGCTGCGGCTGGGCCGATATTTTAATTGCACAAGAATGGATCCCCGGGCCGGATTCCAATCTTTACTCGTGCAATTGCTATTTCGATGCCAACGCCGAACCGCTGGTGACGTTCACGGCGCGCAAGCTGCGGCAATGGCCGCCGGAGACCGGCAGCACCAGCTTGGGCGAAGAATGCCGCAATGACGTGGTGTTGAATGCGGCGCTGCAGCTCTTCAAAAAAGAAAATTGGCACGGGTTGGGTTATTTGGAAATGAAACGCGACGCCCGCACCGGCGCGCATTACATTATCGAGCCGAACATCGGGCGGCCGACGGGAAGATCGGCGCTTGCCGAGGCCTGCGGCGTCGAATTGTTGTCTACGATGTATTGCGATCAGGTCGGTTTACCGCTGCCGGAAAACCGGACGCAGAAATACGCCGGCGTCAAGTGGATTTGTTTGCTCGAAGATTTGCGTTCGGCGCACGTCTATTGGCGGCGCGGCGATCTTACGCTGAAGGAATGGTGGCAATCGTTGCGCGGCAAAAAAACTTACGCGGATTTTTCCTGGTCGGATCCAATGCCGTTTTTGACGGACATTCAAAGAAGGCTCGCATTCAAGTTCAAAGCGCTTCGCGAGAAAATTTTTTCGCGCAAAGCCGCGCCGAATTTTGTAGCGCCAAAAAGCCTCAACGCGGCGCCGGCGATGGCTTCGCGTCACGGATAAATTCATTTTGGAGCGCAGGACACAGATTGGCCTCCCGATCTGTGTCCTGCGCCGAAACTGTACTAAAAAAGCAATTTGTTGTAATGTGGCGGCCCGCAAAATTATCACCTGCCCCACTTATGGCTCTTGCAGGTACCGCAGTCCGATCACCGGCAAGTTTTATTATATTGTCAATTCCAAATCGGGCCGCGTGGAGCAGTGGGAGCTTTACGACAATGGCGCCGGCAAAGTTGACGCCGCGAAGGTGCGATCCTTTGAAGCCGGCTTTTCTACGGAAGGCTGCGTCGCCGATGACGAGCTTGGTTATTTATACATCGGCTTGCAGCAAGAAGGCATCCGCAAGTATGGGGCCGAGCCTGGCGACGGGAGCGAGCACACCGTGGTCGACGTAACGGGTCCAGGAGGACATCTCACCAAGCAAGTCGAGGGCCTGGCCATTTACTACGACAAGAACGGCGCCGGATATCTTCTTGCCTCCAGCCAGGGCAGCAACGAGTTTGTGATTTATCGGCGCGAGGGGGACAATGATTACGTTGATACTTTTAAGATCGTCGCGGGCAACGGCATCGACGAAGTATCTCACACCGACGGCATCGATGTGTTCAGTTTCAATCTCGGGCCCTCTTTTCCCGAGGGCGTCTTTGTTGCGCAGGACCATCGAAACGACGACGGCAACCAGAACTTCAAGCTTGTGTCCTGGCAGTCGATCGCCGGCGCCATAAGCCCCTTTTCGGTATCTGACATTTCCATGAATCAGGCTTATAAGGAGAAGTTTCAATGAAAAAAGGATTTTATCTGCTGATGCTGGCCGCAGCGATAGCGCTTGCTTTTCTGCTTTGCACCGCCGGAACGGTTTCGGCGCAAACAACGAAATGGGTCGATCAAACCAACGGCAGCGACAGCAACGACGGCAACACCGAAGC
>Ga0073934_10005772_pt1 | contig 18710 bp, 12 predicted proteins | sample LarsenN4metaG_FD_76834 | JGI IMG/M metagenome (GOLD analysis project Ga0073934, IMG submission 76834) | Hot spring sediment bacterial and archeal communities from British Columbia, Canada, to study Microbial Dark Matter (Phase II) - Larsen... ... | reverse complement strand
AGTCGCACAACGTCGCCGTGAATTCGCTTTGGCCGGTGACGATCATCGAAAGCCAGGCGTCGATCAACTGGGGGCTCGGCACGCCCGCGATGTGGCGAAAACCGGACATCCTGGTGGACTGCGTCTTGCGATTGGTACAGAAAGAACCGGCAGCGGTCACTGGTCAGGTCTTGCTCGATGAGGACTTTCTTCGTGCCGAGGGCGTGACCGATTTCGCCGGTTATTCGTGCGTGCCCGGCACGAATCCGCCGCGATTGGCGTCGTTGATGGCGATGATGAGCTAGTTTTTCACCGATTTGCTCGGAGCGACTCGACATGCGAACGAAGTTAATGTGGTCGGCACTTTCGTTTCTGTGCATTGCAGCCTGCGGTCATGCCGACGACCCGCGCGAGCGCTGGCTGGACAGCTTCGATACTGCCAGGGCCGAAGCACAGAAGAGCGGCAAGCCCATCTTTCTCGTCTTTCGCTGAGAGCGCTGACCGAGCTGCAAAGGCTTCGACGAGCAGGTTGTTCGTCTCGACAAGGAAATTGCAGGATTGGCCGACCAGATGGTCCTGGCCCGAATCGTCAACATGCGCGGCGTCGATCTGCGCCGCTTCGAGTTTGATTATGACCTGACCTGGGCCGGGTTTTTCTTCGCGTCCGACGGCACGATCCTTGGAAGATTCGGCGGGCGTGACGGACCGTCGCCGGACAAGTACCTCACGTTGCCGGGTCTGAAACATGCGATGAAATCGGCCATTGACCGCAATGGGCGACCTGCTGGCAAACCAATGGAAACGGCATTGTCCGAAACCGCCGACAAGATTCGCCACGTCGAGGATTACCCGGCGTCCAGGCGGCTCAAGGCAAACGCGTGCATCCATTGCCATCAGGTCTACGATTTTCGCCGCGATTACGCACGAAGCAAAAACACCTTCACGCGCGAGCAGATTTGGGTCTACCCGTTGCCGGAGAACTTGGGCTTCTCGATCGATCCGAACCAACAGAATCGCATCACTTCGGTCAAAGCGGATTCGCCGGCGGCGAAAGCGGGACTGAAAGCCGCCGACGAATTGATATTCATCGACCGCGAGCATATTGCATCGTTCGCCGACATTCAGCATGCGCTGCACGTGGCTCCAAACGAGGGAAGCATTCGCTTCACGTGGATGCGCAATGGGAAACGGAATGAGGCCGAGGTCGATCTACCCGCACGTTGGCGCGAAACGGACATCTCGTGGCGCGAGTCGATGTGGAACCTGGAGCCGTCGGCGTCGGTCTACGGCAAGGACCTCACGGAGGCCGAGAAAAAATCGCTCGGCTTGAAAGCGACTCAGGTTGCATTCCGCCAGGGCGACTACGTTCCGCCGGCAGCCGCGTCGGCAGGCATTCGCAAGGGCGACATCATCCTCGGCATCAAGGGCAAGGAGCTCGAAATGAACATGCTGCAATTCAACGTTTACGTCCGTTTGAACTACAAGCCGGGCGAAAAGGTCGTCTACGAGTTTCTTCGCGGCGGCAAACGCCAGGAGGCGGCCGTGACTTTGCCGAAGAAGACGTTTTGATAAGACTATTGCATGGGACGATGGTTTGCCGATAACATAAGAGTCGGTCCCGCCTGCCTGCACACCGTCCAACGCTGCCTGCCTGATTGGATTTGAAGCATGTCGCACACGTCGATCACGCGACGCTCGTTCTTGCACGCCAGTGCGACCGCAGCGGCCGGCACACTGTGGGCGAACTGGCTGCGCGCCGAATCGGCACCCGCGACCGGCCCGCGCGGCAAGGCAAAGTCAGTCATTCTCATCTTCAATTGCGGCGCACCGAGCCACATCGACCTGTGGGACATGAAGCCGAAAGCGGCGGAAAATGTTCGCGGGCCGTTCAAACCGATTGCCACGAATGTGCCCGGCATCCAGATTTCGGAACTGATGCCGAGCCTCGCGCCGTTGGCCGACCGGTACGCCATCGTGCGTTCGGTGCATCACCGGCAGACGCAGCATAACACCGGGATGTACTGGTCGATCGTCGGCAAGCCATACCCGATCGACAGCACACTGATCAACCCGAGCCGGCGCGATTATCCGAGTTTCGGCACGCTGGTCGGCTGGCTGGCGCGTCGCGACGGCTATTCCGGACCGCTGCCGCCGTACGTCATCACGCCGGCGCCGCACTGCGACAGCACCGTCTACATCACGCCGGGCCAGTTCGGCGGTTGCCTGGGCGCACAATACGATCCGTTCGTGCTCAATGCCGACCCGAATGCGAAGGATTTCCAGGTTCCAGCCATCGGCTTGCCGCCGGACACGCCGCCGACGCGCGTCTCCGAACGGCGTTCACTGCTTAAACAGATTGACGAATCCGCGGTCGCCGCGATGCCTGCGTTCGACACGGCTCGCGACAAAGCGTTTTCCATGGTCGCTTCGCCCGAAGTGCGGGCAGCGTTCGACCTGTCGCGCGAGCCGGCCCGCATCCGCGACCGCTACGGCCGGCATAGCTGGGGCCAGTCGCACCTGTTGGCTCGTCGTCTCGTCGAAGCAGGCGTGCGCTTCGTTTCCACGGTCAACGGTCAAAGCATCGTTTGGGACACGCACGAGAACAACGCCCAGCGCCTCAAGGATCGGCTGGTGCCGCCAATGGAACGAGCGTTCTCGGCCCTGTTGCTCGACCTTGAAGAACGCGGGCTGTTGGAAAGCACGCTCGTCGTTTGGATGGGAGACTTCGGCCGAACGCCGATCATCAACAATAAGGGCGGGCGCGACCACTGGCCGCAGTGCTACTCCATGGTGCTGGCCGGCGGCGGCATCCGCGGCGGGCAAGTCTACGGCGAATCCGACGCCTCCGGCGCCGTGCCGAAAAATCACCCGGTCACGCCGGCGGACATTCACGCAACGGTCTTCACCGCCCTCGGCTACGATCCGCACGCAATCACTTACCTGTCGCCGGAAGGCCGCCCATTCCCACTTAGCGAGGGGCAGGCAATTCGGGGGCTGCTGTAACAAGCCCACGCGAAGTTCCCGCTTGGAGCCGCGCACGAAGCGAGTCTTCGAGCGGAGTAAGCGGCAGCAGCGATGAGCGGCCGCTTACTCCGGCGACTCGGACTTCGTCCTCGTCGCCTCCGTGCGCGGCTCCACATACAAAGCGAGCCAAATGATTATCACTTCTCCACCCGCAGAAGCACGCTGCCCGCACCGTGCTCCGTGTTCTTGCCTTCGCGCTTGGCGAGTACCACGATCGGGTGCTCCATTGGCTTCACCCACGGCTCGGCGTAGATGACGATCTCGCGGGCGGTGTCGCGCTCGGTGATGAGGATGCCGTTCAGGCCGATGTCGAGTACGCGTATGCCGTGCGGCAGGCCGGTCACTTCGATGGGAATGCGGCCCTTGAAGCCGTTGCGGCGTTCGACGTGTACCAAAAGCCTCGCTTCGTGGCCGGGCCGAACCTTTACGACCGAGCTGGAGGTTGTGGTGACGATATCGCCGGGCTCGACTACCTTGGGCACGCCGCCGGTGACTTCTTTGGTTACCGATTTGCCGGCGATTGTTGCGGTGGCTACGAGCTTGATCGGCGGTTGCTTCGCATTCGGATTTTTCGCGGTGGCATCGGCGAAAAGGGCGAAGGCGGTGCTCGTCTGGCCGCCTTCGACAAACGTGGCGGGAGCGCTGAAGCCGGGCGGCAGATTATCGAGGCGCACCTGTACCGGGCCGGCAAATTCGTCAAAGCGATCGACGGTGACGGTGATCGGCAGCGAACCGCCGCGCCAGACCGACGGCGCGGTCGGGTTGAATCGCACGGCAAAGTCGGGCCGTGGTTCGCGGATCGTCAGACGAAAAGCATAGTCGCTTCCCGACTGGCCGCGCGCGTCGCGAACTCGCGCATAGTAGACGCCGTCGGCGGGCGGGGTGAAGATCAGCTTCGAGTCCTTGCCGAAGCCGGCGCCGCCGTCGTCGTTTCGCCAATAGATCGGAAATAGCGGCATGCCGTTGGGCGGGAAAGTCGAGCCGGGCGGGTGGATCGACACCTTGAACATGGGCGTACCGAGCGCGTGATGTGAAGGCGTCGTGCCCAGATATCCGACGCGTTGGCCGCCGACGGCATAGAACTGGCAATCGTCGTCGGGGTTTTTCGGCAGCGCGCGAATGCGCATGAGTTCGTTGCCGACCATCACATAATCGTCGATCGCGAATTCGTTCCAGGTGTCCATGCGGATGCCGGAGCCGGCCGAATCGTGATCGCGGAAGGTGACGTTGGTTTTCGCCACACAGCGCAGCACGGCTCGTTGGAACGGTTTGCCATCGGTACCGAGGATTTCCAGCACGGGATCGAGCGACGAGCCGAGCCGGCGCGCTTCGACATCGAGCGAAAGCGGCTGATCTTTTTCACCCCAGAATTCGACGACCGCCCCGGATGTGTTTTCGATTTTCGCGTTGTGCGTGCCTGGCACTGGCATGCGCCGGCCCTGGACCGATTCGGGGAACTCGCCCACAACGACGTTCACGGACCCGAGGGGCGTGCCCAGTTTCGATTCGGCCTGAATTGGGAGCTTGCTGCCAATGTCCGCGTCTGGTGGGGCCTTGATGACCGTGCTCTTCGAGCTGAGAAATACGCCGTCCAGTGAAAACAGCATCCGCGTGCCGCGTTGAACACCGAGTGGAAATACCCGTGTCACAATGGGAATTGGACCGGCATGCAGCCGGTAGGAAAACTCGCCGCCGCCGCGATATTCGCGATCACGCAGACCAACGATATATGTGCCGGCAATCTTGGCTTTGAAGCCCAACGCCGCACTGCTTTCCACCAGTGGAGTGCCGCCGACATCCGTTAATGACAGCACCGGATCGAGCTTCGAGCCCGGCGGTACGAATGCCTGCACGCCCAGTTCCTGGCCCGCGCTCAGTTCGACGCGGTAGTAATCAACGTCGCCGGCCCGCTCCAGGGAACCGGCCACCGTGGCGGGGAGGTTGAGCTTGGCCCCTTGCCCCGGTGCATCATTGGCCGTCGATTCCATCTGAACGGCGAACAAATCCAGCGTGAACGGCAGTGGATTCGTCGTGCCGCCGGCATGCTTGAGACGCACGTTGTAGACGCCTGCCGATGCAGTCGACGGGAACATGACGTCGGCGACGATGCGGTCTGGCTGGATGCCGTTCGCGATGATCTGCACGACGACGCCGGCCGGCTCGATTTGGATTTCGGAAACGTCTTGCAGATTCTGGCCGGTAATGGCCATTCGGAGTTTTTGCCCGCGCGGACCAAACGACGGCTCCAGCTTGGCGGGCATCGGTTTGGCTGGCAGCGGCTGCGAAAGCACCTTGCCCGATTCGACATCCAGGATCAGGCAAGCGCCGTCGTACCGGCCGATCGCCAATTGCTTGCCGTCGGCTCGGACCGCCATGCTGAGGACCGATTCGCTTTGAGCCGAAAATACTTTACGCTCTTTGAGCGTGGCGGCGTCCCAGATTTTGACGACGCGATCTTCGCCGACGGAAAATAACGTCTTGCCGTCGGTCGAATAGACGAGCTTCAGCACCGGTTTTTCATGAGCAAAGACCGAGTGGACCAGCTTGCCTTCGCGCGCGTCGGCCTGCCAGACGCGGATGCTCTTGTCGACGCCCGCCGCCGCCACGTGCTTGCCATCGGGATGCCAGGCGACTGCCTGGACCCAGTCGGTAGAATCGCCGAGCGTATAGAGCCGTTTGCCGGTTGCGACGTCCCAGATTTTCACGGCTCGGTCGGCGGCGCCGGTGGCGAGCAGTTGGCCGTTCGACGCGAAAGCAACGCCGTAAACGGCATCGCTGTGATCCTTAAGTTCTCGTTCGAGTTTGCCGGTCGAGACGTTCCAGATTTTGACGAGCCGGTCGTAACTGCACGTCGCCAAGTATTTGCCGTCGGGGCTAAAAGCGAGTTCGTGGATCAAATCGGTATGAGCAGGGATCGACTTGACGGCGTTCATCGAAGCCGAACCGCGATCAGCGAAGTTACAGAGCCGCACTTCGCCCGACTTCGAAGCCGCGCCGCCGGCAAGCGCAAGCCAGTTGCCGTCGCGACTCCAGGCGACCGCAGTGACTTGACCCGTTTGGACCGAGAACCGGGCCGTAATCGTACCGCTGGCCGGATCGACGAGCACGACGTCGCCGCGAACCGCAACCGCCAGAGACTTCCCGTCCGGTCGATACGCCAGTGCCGTCACGGGCGGCGGAGCGGCCGACGACGGCGCAAGAAATACGAGCGACAGCGCGAAGCCTGACAATAGGCGCATCATCACAATACCCTCACGATGTTCCACTCGTTACAGTTTGATTCACGAAATGGGTCGCTGGCAAGATGAAAGTGGTGAAGCCGCCATTTGATCAGTTTTCCTCGACGTCCCGAAAGTCAAAGCGCTTTTGCAGCTTGCCGGCCGACAGCGGTTGACCATTGACCTCGACATAGGGATAGACAAAGAAATTGAGCGGCGGCCCATCCTGCTTCGGCGTCAGGATCAAATCGCGGCCCACGCTGAACGCGATGCGATCTTCGGTCAGGTTGCCAAAGTAATAATCCTTCAGCTTCGGGTTCTTGTTCGCTTCGGAAATATCCACCGGGATCCAGCCACGACCTTCGGGCTTGAACTTCGCCCAACAATGGTAGCCGGCAATCTCGCCATTCCCTCTTTTTTCGGGGAGCGGAAAACCGATCTCGAACTTGGCGGGAAGCTTATGGGAACGCGCCAGGGAAATGAACAGGCTATGGAAATCAGAGCAGTTGCCGTATTTGCTGTCGCAAGCCCATTCCGCGTCGCCGTTGCCCCAGCCGGTTCCATCTTTGCTGTAGCGCATGTGATTGTTGACGATGTCAAAAAAAAGCCGGGCAAGCTGAATGGAATCGTTCGGCAACTTCTGGTCCGCGATCAACGCCAGCGGCTTGCCGCCGATCGGCACCCTGGCGTCCGGCTTCAAAAACATTTCAATTTGCCCGTTCTCAGCGCCGGTTTTTCGCTCCAAGTCGCCGCGCAGTTCCTTGCGTTGGACTCGGTAAGTCAACGACAACGGCACTCGCCCCGACGCGTCAGACTTCGCCTCAATGTAAAGGACCAGATTGCCGTATTTGGACTCTTTGCTGAGCTTGCTCGGCCCTGGCAGATCCTGGGCGACGAGCGCGACTGTTTGATCCTCGTTCGACGGCGGCACGGGTATCCAGATTCGTGCGATCTGGCCGGAGGGTACATCGATGGTCGCGGAATACGTGAAAAGGAAATCACGAGCTTTCACCGGTTCCGCACCGGTCGCGCTCGATAGGATCAGGGTTGCCGCCAATGCAATCGAGACGAATCGAATCTGTACCGTCACGGCTGACCTCGGCTGAACAAGGGTGCCTTCGAATTGTTTTTTCTACTAATGGAAGACTCGGCAAGCCCGGCCAATATTCAGAAATTTGCACGTGCCCTAGTCACCCAACTCTTGCTTCAGCTTGCGGACGCGTCGTTTGCGGCGCGGTCGCGGTTCTTCCCAGGCTTTCCAGGTGCGCGTGCGCTCCGTGAAGCCGACGCGATGCTCCGCATTCTTCAAAAACCACCACGGCACGCCTAGGAAGACCCCGGCGAGAACGATGCAGGACGCGATGAAGGCGACGATGGGCCAGTTGACCGCCTTGCCGATGGAGGCGGCCACTTGAGTTCCCAATAGCGTGTCCGCCTTCGCCAGCGCTTCCATGATCAGGTAAACGAAAAGTGCGACGACGGCGGTAACCGGCAGCGTAACGACCCAGAGGATCAACCCGCCAATGTAACCGAGGCCCAAAGTGGCCAGCAGGCTTCGCCACGAACTGCTGCAACGGACCGAGCACCAGATTCCGGCCCCGCCCATGTAAAAGAGCGACATAATCGTGACGAGCAGTGTCAACAAGGTGAGGAACAGCGAGGCCCCGCCAAACGGCACCGAAAGCGCCAGCGCAAGGACGGCAATGACCAACGCGATGCCGAACGCCGCCAGCGAGTCGAGTTTTTTGCGAAATACAGTTGCAGCCAAAAGGATGAATGCAGTCAACGCAGAGACTAGTATCCAGCCCTGCGGCGGCCCGACCATCGTCGCCATCGTCAATGCTGGAAAAGTATATGCCAGCACGTACGGCACCGCGGCGCCCAGAATGCCCCAGAGCTTATTGCGGATCAGCGACGGAGTTTCCAACGGAGTCAGCAGCAGCGCTTCCCAGGTTTGTTTTTCTCGTTCGCCCGAGATCGCCCCCGAACAGCGAATCCCCACGATCAGGCTGCTGACCACAAGCACTATACATCCCAGCCAGAAGAACGCTTTGTTGACATGGAGCGGATTCAGGCCCTGGAGCGCCGTCAAATTGAACGTGACGAACATGGCCAGAACGTCGTCAAAGGCAATTCCGGAATGAATCGAGACCAGCAACACCACCAATCCGATTGTCAGAAGAACGATGCCCGGCAACGCGAACCAGCGTGGAATGAACTTCAACAACGTGAGCGGGGCGATGCCGTCCACGTGGCGCTCTTTCCAAAGCATCGGTTCCTCGCTAACCGCGGCCCGGCGCGGAACGATGACTTCCATCACGCCCTGTCGGCCAGAATGTTCCAGCTGTTTCAAATAAGCGCTGCGCAGCCGCCATACCGCGATCGCGAAGGTCGTGATGCCGATGCTGCCCCAGGCGATCCAGGTGCCGATCAGATGCGCGAACATCACTTTCGTATCAGCGCCGGTCAGTGCCGGACCAGCGACATGCATCGGATGAAAATAGTCTGTCAGCGTTCGCAGGCCGGCCCATGACGGCCCAAGGCTGCCCAGCGCTCGCACACCGAACCAGATCAGAGCCAAGATGCCGCCGATCGCGAACATGCCGACAACTGCGTCGCGCGTCTGCTTGCACCAGACCGAAAACAACAGGCTGACGCCGCCGATGGCGAGCATCGGTCCCAGCAGACTCAGCATGATCACCAATAGCGCACTGAACGTGACGCCGCCCCATACACCGATAAAGCACATGAACGGCATCGTCACGAGGATCAGCAGAAACACCTCGTACATGCGGCCGAGCAATTTGCCGATCAGGATTTCCCACGAATTGAGATCGGCGCTAAAAAGATAGAGCAACGTGCCGCGGGTTTTTTCATCGGTGACCGCACCGGCTGTCACCACGGGGCCGGCAAGCAGGATGATCAGGAACTGATGGACGAGCACCCAATAGACAAAGTCGGTTGCGAAATCACTGGCGGCATTCGGCGGCACGCGGCCGGTTTCCCGTTCGCCCGTGCTGACCACGTTCATGTAATCGACGTAATGTCCCAGCAGTTCGAAGATCAGCACGCCGGCAACGAACCAACGGAACCAGTATTGCCGGCCCCGGCGTCCGCCGATCAGCATTTCGAGGTGAAAGATCGGGCCAAGCATGTACGCCGACTCGTGATAAGTGCACCGTTAGCGCATCGTAGCAAACGAGCGCGATCTCGCAAGCGGCTCAACGCGCCGTCAAGCCAAAGTCGCTCGGCAATTCCCGCCAGGCGCTGTGAATATGATTGGCCGGGTTGCCTGCCGAGTCGGCTTGAATGTTGAGAAACTCGATCACGAACGTCGGCCCCTGCACGCGATAGGTATGCGCTTCGCCCAGCTGAGTTCCGCCGGAATAGCCGAAATGCACTTTGTCCAAGCCGGCGTCGCTGACCGATTTCCATTGCGCTTTGCCGATCGATTCGGGCATGCGGTTCGTGTAAGCGACGATCAGTTTTTCCAGGAGTTTCTTCTGTTCCGGCTTCATTTCGGAAGCCGACAGTCCGACCGGCTTGCCGACATTCGCGGCCGGTATTTCTTGAATCTCCGCGAAGTGCTTTTCTTGCCTGGCGACCTTCTTTTGTTCTTCCGACAACGAATTGAAGAGTTCTCGCGCTAAGTCCTCGACTTCGGCCAGCGTCCGTTTGCCCTTGTTGTCGCCGGTCTTGAGTTCCGCCGGGTTCGCGCCAAAGAACGCCGGCGTCGCCGAGAGAACCTGGCCATCGACGATCGTGTAGTTCAACGACAGGTGGTGGCCTTCAATGCGCCAGCCCCATTTGCCGGTGTTGCCCGGCGTGCCGAAGACGCTGACGAAATACCAGCCGGTGTTGCGAACCATCTTGCCGCCCTTGGGCGTTTCTAGTTCGTTCAGGATCGCCTCCAGGCTCATGATTGTGATCGCTTGCTTGTAGCCGCTGTCGCTGGTGCCGGCCCGCAGCAACTTGAGCACGGCGTCTTTTTGCTCCTGGGTCATTTCCTCCATGCGAAGCCCCTTGCGGGTCGGCTGGCGCTGGTTGTCCTGCTTCGGCACGAACGCCCACTTCGTCCGTTCCGGGCTGTCGAAGCCGAAGGCGGCTTTCGATTTCTGCTCGGCGGTAAGCATACCCAGGAATGCGTTGGCGGCGTCGGCCATTTGCGCCCCGGCCGGCTTCTGTTCCTCAGCCACAAACGCGACCGTGAACAACGCGGCCACGATCAACGCAAGACAGGACCAGCGAACGAGCTTCATGGCGGTATCCTCAAATTGGCGAACTGCAGTAGTGCAGCCTAGGATAACCGGACGACTAGTTGGAAGCAAGAAAACAGGTCACAAAGAGGACAAGGCAAGCACAAAGAGCACAAAGGAATCACAGATTGTTCAATTGAAACGCGAAGTCGAATACCTTATTCCTTGCATTTGCTTGCTTTGTGTTGCTTTGCGACTCCCTTGTGACCATCCTTGGAGTTTTGCCACATGCGTGTAAACTGGAGCGGCGTCTTCCCCGCCGCCGTGACGCACTTTCGTTCGGACTTCTCCATTGACCTGCCGGCGACCATGAAGCATCTCGACGCCATGATCGCGGCCGGCGTGCATGGCATGATCATGCTCGGCACGGTCGGCGAAAACTGTTCGCTCGAGTACGGCGAAAAGCTCGAAGTCCTCAAGGCGGCCGTCGGCCACATCGGCAAACGCGTGCCGGTGCTGACCGGCGTGGCGGAATGTACGACGAAACTCGCGTGCCGGTTCGCTGCCGACGCAGCCCGGATCGGCTGCGACGGGCTGATGGTGCTGCCCGCGATGGTGTACAAGTCGGACCCGCGTGAAACGATCGAGCATTATCGGGCCGTCGCGAAGGCGAGCGACTTACCGATCATGTGTTACAACAACCCGGTCTCGTATTCGGTGGACATCACGCCGTCGATGTTCGCCGACCTGGCCGATGAGCCGAATTTCGTGGCGATCAAGGAATCGTCCGAAAACGTTCGCCGCATCACCGATCTGAAGAACCTCTGCGGCGAACGCTATATCCTGTTTTGCGGCGTGGACGACCTCGTGCTCGAAAGCGTCGCGCTCGGCGCTGTCGGCTGGGTGTCCGGGCTGGTGAACGCCTTCCCGGCCGAGAACCGCCTGCTCTGGGACTTGCTCATGGCCGGCAAATACGCCGAAGCGCTCGCCGTCTATCGCTGGTACACACCGGTCCTGCATCTCGACACGCACGTGAAACTGGTGCAGTACATCAAGCTGGCCGTGCACGAGTGCGGCTATGGCTCCGAACTAACCCGGCCGCCGCGGCTGCCACTGATTGGCCGCGAGCGCGAAGAAGTACTGTCGCTCGTTCGCCGGACGATTGCGACACGGCCGAAACCTACAGCCTGATCGATTCGTCGCGCAAAACGAAAGCGGCGGCAAAATGCCGCCGCCCGGACTCCTTTTGGACCGAAGAAAAAACGTTAGATCTTCAGCAACTGACAGGCATCGGCATACCCCGGCGCCGGGAAGCCGTATTCGCTGGCGGTCACTCGAGCCAAAGCCACGAGGTGCCGCCACTTGAATGCCGGCCGCGCGATGGTGAATTCCTCGCTGACGGTTCGGTAGTATTTCTCGGCATGCAATGCGCCGTCTTCGCTGATGGCAAAGCGCAGAAGCAGCTCGAATGCCGGCCGGGGAGGCAACCCCAGTTCGCCGTAGCGCTGCATCACGGCGCTGGCACGTGATTGATCGCGTGCCTTGATCGCCTCGTCCATCTCCGCAAGGAGAGATTTTTCGTCTTTGCCTTTTACCGCCGCAAGATGTTCCGCCCAGGGCAAGGGCGACCGGCTCGCCTGACCTGCCTGGCCGGCGGTGTGGTAGGCCGCGACGATCAAGCTGGCAACCGAGTTACGTTGGGTACTGACACGAGCGATGTTTCGCCAGGCATTGGCAGCATCGGATGCGTGCACGCCGACCGACGCCCCATGAACGCTGCCGACCGGCTTGCCGGCGCTCTCGCGGTCCCGGCCCGGATCGCGCAGGACCAAGCGATTCGCCGCCAGCGAAATCGCTTCGCCGACGTCTTCCGTCGTCATCCCTTCCGCAAGCGCCGCAGCGACCGCGTCCGCCGCCTGATCGCGGCTGCCGGCATAAATGGCTTGGCATAGCTTTTCCATCCACGGATCATCGGCTTTGCGGCTGCCGGGCTTTTTCCCGACCAAACGGTATTGATCCAAAAGCTTCGGCAATAGGGCTCGAATCCCTGATACAGGTCGTTTGCGATCGATGTTGGATTTCTCGGCATCGATGCAGAATCTCACCGATTGCCGCAGCAGGGTGAGTGCCTGCTCGCGGCCCGTTAACTCGAGCGTGGCCCACGACCGCCATGCCAGCACCGTGCGATGCACATCCACGTCGTCCTGAATCGCAAGCAAGACCTGGTTATATGCTTTCTCATCCGATTGTCGTGCAAATGCGGCCAGGGCTCGCTCGGCTGCAGCACTGTCGGCCTTCCGCATCGCATCGCGAACCGGCGCTTCGCGGCTCTCATCCTTCGACAGCGGGGCGGCCTCGATCGGGTGCAAGGACTCTTTCTTCGCACCGCCGAAATTATGGATGAACCGCGTATTGCGATGCAGCACTTTCAACACCGGCAGCGCCCGACGTTCTTCGGGAAGTTCTTTCGCCATTTCATACGAAGGCATCAATGCCATGAACGCGTGATAGCCGTCGTAGTCGTGCCCGCCGAATGTTCGTGCATTGGCCAGCGCCCCTGCTGCCACGATGGTGCGTAGCTCCGTTCCGGTTTTCAACTTCTCGACCACGATCGGCAACAACTTATCCGCCGGCGTCTCCTGCATCAGCGATACCAATGGCTCCAAGTTGCCAAAGGTAAGCCGGTCTGGCGTATCAGCGGCGACTGCTTTCGAAAGCCCGAGATCGGTGGCAAGTGCAGAACCGACGCTGGCGATCAGCATGCCCCGGCCTACGTCGGCCAGGAATTCTCGACGGTTTCGGTTCATCATGTTCGAGCTCCTGCAAGGAGAAAAGTGAATCGATGGCAACAAACTTACTCAAACTGTGCAGTTTTCGGGCGAAGTTCGCGTGTTGAACTTCGAATTTCGCTGACAATCGAGCACGATTTCTCATGAGAACCACCAAGATCCACCGCGATTGCCAGCACCCATGGTGTGGCCGGTGGTAAGCGAAAAAATGAGAAATGCGATGCAATTCGATGCACGGCAAAACCCCGGGGTGGTAGGCGTTGCCGCCTATCAATTTGGTGAAGAACGCTCAGTATGAGTAATCTACTTAACGCTGGAGCGTTACACAGCTGGTTCGCCGGCTATGGCAGGTGCGTTGCGGCGGCGTCCGGCAAGCACCACCAGGAATGAAAGACCTAATAGGGAGCCGGAAATAATCGCCATAAGTACCAGTGTAATTTGAAGCCCCGACTTGGCTCGCTGCGTGTCGCGATCCAGCGGACGGATGATCTCCAGCACGCCGGCCACTTCGCCCTCCTTCCAGTCCTTTTTCGTACTGTCGTTGTGCGTGTTATGGCATTGCACGCATGTCTGCTGCATCCGCTGTGCGGTCGCATAACGCAGGACCGGCCGACTCTGAAAGTCCTCGAAGCGGTAGAACGGCTTCGTCGGTGCTCGATTCAACTCGTCCAGCGCCTCGCGCTCGAACGAATCTTTCGGCCCGCCGTCGGTGCGCGGTCGGAACGGGTAGTCGCTGTAGAGCCGAACCTGCACTCCGGATTCGCTGCGCTGGCTGATCTGCTGACCCAGCTCGATGGTCAACGTGGCGGGAAGCGGAATAGCGCCTTTGCGCTTCGCGTAGTCGTGCGTCGCTTCGACGCCTTTCAGTTTGGCTCGTTCGACGACGTGGGCGCTGTACATGTTTCCGACTTCGTCCAGCATTTCGGACTGCTGAGCCGCGCTTTCCAACGCAGAACTGCGGACGAGATGTTCCGACAGGCGAGAGAGCTCCCACATGCCAAAAGCCGAACTTAACGAAACAGCGAGCAAAAGCCCGACTGCGACCGGATTACGGCGGCACCAGCGCGCCAGCCTGGCAATTCGCCCCACAGGCCGGGCACGAATTGGCTCGCCGTTCAGAAAACGGCGCAGATCATCGGCCAACTCTTGGGCAGTTGTAAACCGGCGGCTTGGCGTCTTGGCCATCGCCTTGAGGCAAATCGTCTCCAGGTCGCGGGGAACACGGTGATTCAGTTGCCGCGGCGACCGCGGTTCATCATTGAGGACTTGCAGCAATAGCATTTGCCGATTGCCACGAAACGGCCGCTCGTTGGTCAATAGCTCGTACAGGATGACGCCCAGGCTATAGACATCGGTCCGGCCATCCACTTCGCGGGCCTCGCCCCGAGCTTGTTCGGGAGAAACATAAGCCGGCGTGCCGATCAACTGACCATCGACTGTCATCGACGATTCGTCGGCATCCCGTTTGGCGAGGCCAAAATCCATCAAGTGCGGCCGGCCATGAGCGTCCAGTTGGATGTTCGACGGTTTCACATCGCGGTGAATCACACCATGGCGATGGGCGTAATCCAGCGCCTCGGCGACGTGGGCGACGAGTTCCGCTGCTTCGCGAAACCCCATGGCGCCGCTTTTGAGCCGTTCCGTCAGTGTTTGGCCTTGGACGAATTCCTCAACCAGAAAGAACTCGCCGTCATCGAGTTGACCGGTTTCAAAAAGCGACACGATTCCCGGATGCTGCAACTGGGCGGCGCTTTTGGCTTCGCGTATGAAGCGATCGGTCTCCTCGCGGCTCGCGAAACTGCCGGCGCGCAGCAGCTTGATCGCCACAATGCGGCCCAGTTCCGTGTCGCGGGCGCGAAAAACATGTCCGAACGAACCGTACCCCAGCTCCTCCAACAGCTCAAATCGACCGATCCTTTGAGGCCGGGATATGGAACTCCGATCCGAATCGCGCCGCTCGTCGAAGAATGAATGGACCGCGGTCAAAAGCTCCTGCGGCATTTCGTGGTCTTGCAGCGGGCCGTTCGTTACTGCCTGCCTCAGGCGTGTGAGGAATGAATCATTGCACTGATCGAACGACGCTAACAGACCGTTGCAGCGATCGCACGATTCAACGTGCTTTGCGACTGGTTGAAATTCGTGGTTGGCCAGATTCCCGGCAGCAAACTTCGCCAGGATCGAACCGTCCGGACAGTCCAACTGAGAAGATTGTTTCATGGCTCGCCTCGCCTGCCACCGAACTAACGAACCGACGTTACAGAAGCAGCGGCCCTACTCGGCAAAATCGCCGAGTTCCTCGCGAAGACGGCGCAAAACTCGCGACTTGGCAACCCGTACTGCTCCCGGAGTCATCGACAGGCTCTCGGCCGCTTCTTGTGCCGACCGGCCATCGACGACAACGCGCCAAAACGCCTTCCACGTTCGTGGTTCAAATTCGCCGCGAAGCAGTTCCAAAGCTCGGGCGAAAAGCCCTTCTTCGGCGCCTGCGTCGGCCGAGAGGTCGTCGGACAACTCGGCGGCGTCGGGGAACTGGGCGAGCCGCTCTTGACCGCTGGAGCCGCCCGCCGCACGCGTTTCTCGCACCCGTTTGCGAAAATGATCTCGAACTTTGTTTTGCGTAATCCTGCGCAGCCAACCGCGCAACGTATCGCCGCGCTCTGCTTTGCGAAAGCGTCCGACGTGCATCACCACCGACTGAAACACTTCCTGAAACACATCCGCGACATCCTCTTCCGGAAGTTTCCAGCAACGGCACCAGTGATAAACCAGCGGCGCATACAGATGCACAAACCGGTCCCAAGCGCCAGGGTCGTTCGCTTGTACAAGGGCCAATAAACTGCGCGACGTCCCTGACGAGGGCGAACCTCTGCTGCTGTCCAAAGTCGTGCGATCTTGTGTCATCGGAGCGCTCGCGATTTCTGCAATGCTCTCCGAAGACATGAGCGAAAACAAGCACTAATTTGAAGCGAAGACCGCGGGCACAGCCGGCCTGCCGCCACCAGCACGCTCGGAACGCAGGCCGATCCTTGGATTTGCCCGGCGATACTTGTGTTTTTTTCTGTTCTGCCGATACGATATTCCTCCATCGAAGCGTTGCAATCAAAACCTCCATCTCGCAACGGGTAGCGCCATGTTATCCCCACAGCATTTTCGCATCGCGTTCGTCACGACCATCCTTGGCCTGCTGCCACTCGCCGTCCATGCCCAAGGCAGCGCCGCCGATTACGAACGGGCCATGTCGCTGTTCACGCGCACGCGCGGGAAGGTGTTCAAGGATCGCGTGCAGCCACACTGGATCGACCAGGGCTCACGTTTCTGGTACCGCAACGACCTTGCGGATGGAAAACGCGAGTTTGTCCTGGTCAACGCTGAGAAAGGCGAGCGGATGGCGGCGTTCGATCATGCACGATTGGCAGAAGTGTTGTCGAAGTCGTTGGATAAGCCGGTGGCGGCGGACCGGTTGCCGTTGGAAAAGCTGTCGTTCAGCGACGATGCCGAGGAGGCATGGTTTGAAGCCGGCGGCAAAACCTGGCGGTACGAACGCAAAACACATGCTCTCGTGCCCGACGCGTTGCCGAAGGGAACGGACGTGCCGGACCGGCCGGCCGGACCGCGTCGCTTTGGGCGAGGCGGCGTTCAACCGCGCCCGGAGCCGTTGCGAGCAAGCGACCGCTCGCCGGACAAAAAATGGGAGGCGTTTGTCAAAGATTCCAACGTTTTCCTGCGAAAGCTCGAAACGAAGGAGGAGTTTCCGCTAACCAAGGACGGCGCGGCCGAGCACTTCTATGCCGGTCCGTTTTTCTGGTCGCCCGATTCGCTGCGACTGGTCGCTCAACGAACGAGGAAAGGCGAAGAACACAAAGTCACGCTGATTGAATCGTCGCCCAGTGATCAGGTGCAGCCGAAGTTGCACACGCTCAATTACTACAAGCCCGGGGACCGAATGCCGGTGACGAAACCGTGTCTGTTCGACGTCGCGGACCGCAAACCGATCGCGATCAAGGACGACCTGTTTCCGAATCCGTGGAATATTCGCGACATTCGCTGGGACAAGGATTCGAGCCGGTTTACGTTCCTCTACAACCAGCGCGGCCATCAGGTGATGCGCATCGTTGCCGTCGGTCGCGACGGCGCCACGCAGCCGATCATCAACGAGGAGTGCAAAACATTCTTCGATTACGCGCACAAGCTGCACTATCAGTACCTGGAAGAGACGAACGAGATCATCTGGATGTCGGAACGCGACGGCTGGAATCATCTCTATTTGATCGATGCGAAAACCGGCAGCGTCAAGAATCCAATTACGAATGGCCCCTGGGTCGTTCGCGGCGTGGACCGCGTCGATACGCAAAAGCGCAAACTCTGGTTCCGCGCGGGCGGCATCCATCCGAGCCAAGACCCTTATTACATTCATGTTGCTCGAGTCAAGCTCGATGGTTCGGGACTAACGTTGCTGACCGAAGGCGACGGCACGCATCAGGCTGAGTTCTCGCCCGACCGGCGTTATCTCATCGATACCTACTCGCGCGTCGATGCACCGCCCGTGATCGAACTGCGCCGGACCGCCGACGGCAAAAAACTGTGCACATTGGAAACCGCCGATGCGTCGGCACTCGCTGCGACCGGCCGCAAGATGCCGGAACGGTTCATGGCAAAGGGCCGCGACGGAGCCACCGACATTTATGGCGTCACTTTTCGGCCGTCGAATTTCGACCCGAAGAAGAAGTATCCCGTTGTCGAGCAGATTTATGCCGGACCCCATGGTGCACACGTGCCGAAGGACTTTCGCTCCTCGTACGGCCGCTCGGAGCAGATTGCCGAACTCGGATTCATCGTGGTGCAGATCGACGGCATGGGGACGAGTTGGCGATCGAAAGCGTTTCACGATGTCTGCTGGAAGAACCTGGGCGATGCAGGTTTTCCGGACCGAATCGCGTGGATGAAGACCGCCGCACAGAAGTACCCGCAGATGGATTTGACTCGCGTCGGCATCTTTGGCGGATCGGCAGGCGGGCAGAACGCGCTGGGCGCATTAGAACGCCATCCCGACTTCTATAAGGTCGCCGTCGCCGATTGCGGCTGCCACGACAACCGCATGGACAAGGTCTGGTGGAATGAACTTTGGATGGGCTATCCCGTCGGTCCGCATTATGCCGAGGCTTCGAATGTCACCTACGCAAAGAATATCCAAGGCAAACTGCTGTTGATCGTGGGCGAACTGGATCGCAATGTCGATCCGGCATCGACCATGCAGGTCGTGAACGCGCTGATCAAGGCGAACAAAGACTTCGACCTGTTGATCATTCCCGGCGCCGGCCACGGGGCGGCCGAGACGCCCTATGGTTCACGCAGGCGCATGGACTTTTTAGTTCGGCATCTACATGGAGTGGAACCACGCCATCCCTGATGAGGTTCACGTGCGAAGCATCCGTGTGATCGATTCTCACACCGCCGGGGAGCCGACGCGTGTCGTGATTGCGGGCGGGCCCGACCTGGGCCGGGGT
>Ga0073934_10005771_pt1 | contig 18712 bp, 13 predicted proteins | sample LarsenN4metaG_FD_76834 | JGI IMG/M metagenome (GOLD analysis project Ga0073934, IMG submission 76834) | Hot spring sediment bacterial and archeal communities from British Columbia, Canada, to study Microbial Dark Matter (Phase II) - Larsen... ... | reverse complement strand
TAAGAACCTTCCCAATTTTAAGAACATCGATAAGCGGTTTCACCGTCCCCCGTATGATCCCGAGAATAAATATAGCGTTCCTTATCAGTGGGGGACCACCGGATTTGCCTACAACCAGAAGCACATTAAAGAACAGCTTGATAGCTGGTCGGCGCTTTTTGATGAAAAGTACCGGGGAAATATTACGATGCTCAACGAGGCCCGGGACGTGATAGGAGCGGCCCTCAAGTACTTGGGATATTCCTTGAATTCCAAGAATCCCGAAGAGCTGGCTAAAGCCAGGGAGCTTTTAATCAAGCAAAAGCCCCTGATAAAGGCGTATACCTCCGATCAAGCGAAGCCCATGCTTATTTCAGAAGAAGCCTGGATCTCCCATATCTACAGCGGAGATGCGTTCGCAGCGGCTTCAGAAAATGAAGCCGTGCGGTACGTGATCCCTAAAGAGGGATCTACGATCTGGGTCGATAATATGTGCATTCCTAAATCGGCGCCCCATAAGTATACGGCGGAGGTTTTTATCAACTACATTTTAAGACCTGAAGTCAGCGCGGGGATTTCTAACCATACCTTTTTTGCCTCTCCCAATGCGGCTGCCTTGACGCATATCCATAAGGAAATCAAAGAAGATCCCTCCATCTATCCGGCTCAAGATATCCTGGCAAAGCTGGAGTTTATAGAAGATCTGGGAAGTGAGGCGACGCAGCTCTGGGACAAAATTTGGACGGAGATCAAAGCCGCCTGAAAAAGACGAAAGACGGAAGGGGAAAGGGGAGAGCGTGCCTGGGCTCTGGCTCGGACCGGCCTTTTATTTTTTGCCTTCTGCCTTTCGTCTTTCGCCTTTCACCTGCTTTTCCAGGATGTAAAAACTTGCATTGGCTACTATCGCAACCCCCGTTAAAACCAGGAGAACGGCCAGAATTTTAGGCATATCAAACGCCTCGCTGCCGGCGGTCAATAAAAACCCCAGCCCTTGTTTAGAAGCAAACATCTCACCCAAAATAACCCCTAGAAACGTTAAATTAAACCCCAACCGCAAACCTGCTATCAAGGAAGGTAGGACAGCGGGGAGAACGATCTCCTTAAAAATTTGAAAGGAACTTAAGCGGAGCGATCGACCGACCTTCAGAAAAACCAGGGGAAGGGTTTTCACAGCGTTTTGGGTTAAAATAAGAATGGGAAAGACCCCGTGGAACCAGCCGAAGGCGACTTTAGAACTAAGTCCCAGTTTGAACAGGAACAAAAAGATCGGGTAGAGGGTCACTTTAGGGATTGCATAGGTGCTGAGAATCATAGGCTCAAGGACCTCTCTAGGGAAGGAATGAAGCCCGAGAAAAAAACCGACCCCCAACCCCACCCAGGTTGCCAGTACAAAAGCTAAAAAGGTTTCTAACAGGGAGACCTTTAGATGCTCCCACAACCAGCCTTGCTTTATCCCCGTCCAGAGAACCTGGACCATCTGTTCGGGAGAAGGAAGCACAAACTCCCCGGCGATCCAGGAAAAGATTTGCCATAATCCGAGCAGGAGAAAGGGAACGGAAATTCTACCCGATCGGATGATCCATCGTCGATTCATGCTCAGCATAGCCTCCGGCCCCCTTTCACACCCCCTCTTTCCATTTACGGACCCCCTCCCTCTCCCTTTCAAGGGCAGTTTTTTGGACCTATCCCCTCCCACGCCCCTTCTCTGGGAGGGAAGGGGCGCAGGGGGCCTACGCGCCAGGATAAGGAGGAAATCCCCTATTTCCTCGTTCCCAGGCTTCAGCCTGGGAATGCCTATCTAGAGGCTCTGCCTCGACGTCCAAGGCTGGGAGGCAGAGCCTCCCGGCCTGCATTCCCAGGCAGAGCCTGGGAACGAGTTAAAGTGCCCCCTTCCCGCGTCGGGAAGGGGGCGCAGGGGGCCTACGCGCCAGGATAAGGGGGAAGCCCCCTATTTCCTCGTTCCCAAGCTGAAGCCTGGGAACGAGGGAGTCCGGGCAGTTCTGTTTTTAACCGGGCGCGTAGGGGAGTCGGAGGGGCTAAGTTCCAAAAACAGACCCTTGAAAGCTTCTCTCCCCCCCTACGCGCAGCGTACTCCCGCTTCCCCCACCCTTTCCCTTTCCGGAGGGATTATCCCGCAGAGAAGATCCTTTTCTCCAACCGAGTGAGCCCGATATGCATCGTCACCGAAAGGAGAATGACCAGGAGCAGCGTGGCGTACATGCCTTTGGTGTCAAAATTGTTGTAAGCAAAGGCGATCTGATAGCCCAATCCCTCTGTGGATAAAATAAACTCAGCCGCGATGACCCCGATCAGGGCATAGATAAACCCCAACTTCAGCCCCGTAAAAATATAAGACGTCGCAGCAGGGAAATGAATCTTGAAGAATATCCGGGCGGGAGAGAGCCTTAAACTCTTCCCCACCTTGATGTAGATGGGTCTCACGCTCTGTAATCCAATGGCCGTATTGAGCATGAGGATCATCACCGAGAAAAGCCAGCTGATCAGGATAATCGGGAAAATAGTTACCCCCAGAAGGACGATGAAGAGGGGATAAAAGGCAAACATAGGGACCGCGTAATACGCCAGCAAATAGGGACTCAGGATTTCGTAGATGAGCGGAAATCTGTAGAGAAGAACGCCGCCTGGAATTCCCGTCAGGACCGCCAGTAAAAAACTCAACCCGATTTCGCTGCCGGTTCTCAGGAGATCTGGGGTTAATTTCCCTGTGGAGAGGAGTTTCCAAAGATGGGTAACCATAATCGAGGGAGGGATCAGGACAGTAGCTCCCACGAGCTTCGCCCTGGCCACGTACTCGAGGCTTAGCAACCCGAGGGAGAGAATGAGCCAACGGGTCAGCCTGACTTTAGTGCGAAAGGAAAGGGTCATAGGCAGAAAAAGGGAAGGGGAGAGTTGGGCCCTGAACCATCTGCCAAGCTCCCCCTTCCCTTGTAGGGAAGGGGTCTGGTCAGAAAAAAACCTACCCCTGAAAGCCTCCCCCCTCCGCAGGAAGGAGGTAGAGTGGGAGCGGTTTCCAGCAGAACAGGCGACTTTAACGCCGATGCAGTTTTTGAAGTGTGATCAGATGGCCGGGCGGTACTTCCTTATGGCCCCGGTCGCCTCCGACCATGTTGGTCCAGGTCACCTCTCCCACATAGACGTCTCCTCGCGAGTCCACTGCGATCCCGTGAGGGGCGCTGAAGATACTCTGTTCTTGTGGACTGGGACGATCCCCGATGCGCGCCAGCACCTTTCCGCCTTCATCCATGATAGTTAGCCGCGGGCCCAGGTTGGGAATGTACCAGTTTACAGGCATAGCCGGCCCCAGCTCTCCGAGATAAAAATAATTATCAAAACCTGCATTTTTATAGATGGCGCAGGGGCGGTGCATGTTGTTCCACTGGCCTTTGTAGTTTCCATCCCCATCAAAAATCTGAACCCGATGGTTTTCCCGATCGGCCACAAACAAATCCCCATCCTGGTTGGCTGCAATGTTATGGACGATATTAAACTGCCCCGGATCGGTTCCCGGTTCTCCCCAGGTCAGCACATGTTTACCGTCCTTTGTGTACTTATGAATAGAGGAATTACCATACCCATCGGTCACAAAAAGGAACTCACCGTCTGGGGAAAGCGCCACATGGGTGCATCGGTTGAAAGGTTTCCCGCTCTGAAACGGTGCGGCCTGATGGGGAACCCCTAAGGTCATCAATACACGGCCATCCAGGGTACATCTTCTGACCGTATGGTCTCCATCGTCGGTGCAATAGACCGTATCATCGGGACCCATGGTGATGCCGTGGGCCCGGGTAAACACGCCCTCCCCCCAGGATTTGATGAACTCGCCGTCTTTGTTGAAGATGATCATGGGGTGAGGACCGCGGTTGAAGACATACACCCGATCGTGGGCATCGACGCCGACGCCGGCCACGTCTTTGAAATACCAGTCGGGCCCAGACGGAAGTTTCGCCCAGTCCCTCTCAAGCTCGAAAGTAAATCCTCCGTTTGATAACGTGATACCCATAGCAATACCTCCACTGTTTTTAATAAGGCGTAAAAACATAGGGTTTTCGGTACATTTAAATTTGATTTTTTAAATGATGTTTCATCGCCTCTTGGTTGTTAGGATATGAGGGAAAAACACTATCATATTGTGCGAGTTCCCGGATAAAGTCAAGCTTTGTTTTGGTATATTTTAGAGCATAGGCCCGGGACTAGCCTAGCAAGCCGTTGCATACCGGCTTACTAAACTTTGCGCTTGACGTTAGCTATAACCGAGGGTATCATAACGCTACGTTCGTCGCCAGGTATGGGTTGCGCAAAGGAGGGATTATGTCGGTCGTTATCGTCACGGGTTCAGGGGGTTTAATCGGTTCGGAGACCGTGCGGTTCTTTTGTGAACTGGGTTTTGAAGTTGTGGGAATTGACAACAACATGCGGCGCGTCTTCTTTGGGGAGGAAGCTTCAACGGATTGGAATCGAAGGGCGCTTCTGGAGCGCTTCCCCCAGCGTTACCGCCATCTGGACCTGGATATCCGGAACCGGTCGCAGATTGAACGGGTGTTTAAGAAGTACGGAAGGAACATTGAATTGGTGGTGCATGCAGCGGCTCAGCCTTCCCACGATTGGGCGGCCCGGGATCCCCACACGGATTTCACCGTTAACGCCAACGGCACGTTAATCCTCCTGGAGGCCACCCGGCGATTCTGTCCGGGAGCCGTGTTTATTTTTACCTCCACCAACAAGGTGTACGGGGATACGCCTAACCGTTTACCCCTCATCGAACAAGAAACTCGCTGGGAAATTAGTCCCGGGCACCCCTATGCCGTGGGCATCGATGAAACGATGAGCATCGATGCTTCCAAGCACTCTCTGTTTGGGGCCTCCAAGGTGGCGGCGGACATCCTGGTACAAGAATACGGGCGATACTTCGGGATGCGGACCGTTTGTTTCCGCTGCGGTTGTTTGTCCGGCCCCAGTCATTCCGGTACGGCCTTGCATGGTTTCCTGGCCTACTTAATGAAGTGCGCCTGCACCGGAAAACTCTATAAAGTTTACGGTTATAAAGGCAAGCAAGTCCGAGACAACATCCATAGCCTGGATCTGGTCACGGCGTTTTATCATTTCTACAAAGCCCCCCGCGCTGGGGAGGTGTACAACATGGGGGGCTCCCGCTCCAGCAACTGCTCCCTCCTGGAAGCCATCGCCCTTTGTGAGGAGATCTCGGGGAAGAGGCTGAATTGGATCTATACCGAGGTCCCCCGGATGGGGGATCACATCTGGTACATCAGCGATATTCGCAAATTTCGGTCCCATTATCCCGAGTGGCGGCAACGGTACAACCTGCAACAATTACTTGCGGACATTTACACCCAGAACCTTGAACGGTGGAACGTACTCCCGGAAAAGGAGGTCGGGTATGGATGACCCTGTAGGCTTTGAAGCCATCTACAAGCGCCGTTTTAGTCCAGATCTGACCTTTCGTCGGCAGATGTGGCAGATCCTGTGCCAGGATTTTTTTCAACGGTACGTTCCTGTCCATAGTACCGTTCTGGAAGTGGGGGCCGGATATTGCGAGTTTATCAATAACATCAAGGCCGACCACAAGGTCGCCGTCGATATCAATCCCGATACCCGGCGCTTTGCAAGCCCGGACGTGAAGACCATCATCGCATCATCCACGGATTTATCCATGATTCCTGCACGTTCGATAGATGTAGTATTTGCCAGCAATTTTTTTGAGCACCTTTCGCGCAGGGATATCGTGCGGACCGTCCAGGAGGTGGCCCGCGTTCTTAGGACCGAAGGCCGCTTTCTGATCCTGCAACCCAACTTCCGATTTTGCTACCGGGATTACTGGATGTTTTTTGACCATATCACCCCCCTGGATGATCGAAGCCTGGTTGAAGCCCTGGAGACCAACGGCTTCAAGGCCGTCCAGACCCTCCCTCGATTCTTGCCTTACACGACGAAGGGCCGGCTCCCTAAATCTCTCTTCCTGCTGAGGGTCTATTTGCGGTTACCTCTCATCTGGCGAATATTCGGGCAACAAACCTTTATTGTCGCCCAAGTGAGCCGTCCTGAGATATAGCCGTGAAACTCTCCCTCGTTATACCTGCGCATAATGAAGAAGGTAACCTGCGGGAGACCGTCGTGGGTTTGTGTAAGGTCCTGGCCGCAGCAAAAATCGACTATGAGATCCTGGTCATTAACGATCATAGCTCAGATCGAACCGGGCAGGTCCTGAACGAATTGTCCCTCGAATTCCCGGAGGTCCGGGGGTTACCCAACACGAAACCCAAAGGATTTGGTTATGCCGTCCGGGTCGGTTTGGAGCAGTTTACCGGGGATGCCGTCTGCCTTGTCATGGCGGATGCTTCGGATGATCCGGAGGATGTCGTAAAGTACTATCGCAAACTGGAAGAGGGTTATGAGTGCGTATTCGGTTCACGGTTCACCCGGCAGAGCAAAGTCCGGAATTATCCCCCCCATAAGTGGGTGATCAACCGCTTAGCGAACTGGTTCATAAAGATCCTCTTTGGATTGAAATACAATGACATCACCAACGCCTTCAAGGGTTACCGGCGCGAAGTCATTGCCGGCGTTCAACCCATTCTCGCCTGCCACTTTAACTTAACGGTGGAGTTGCCCCTCAAGGCGATCGTTCGCGGCTATTCCCACACGATCGTTCCCATCAACTGGTACGGTCGGGTGACCGGGGTGTCCAAGCTTAAGATCAAAGAGATGGGCAGCCGGTACTTGTTCATCGTTTTGTATATTTTTTTGGAGAAATTGCTTTCCCGTGGGGATTATCGAAGAACGGATCGAGATGGCCAACAGGTATAAGCAGGGGGCCTGGATGCTCCTCGCTCTGGTATTTCTGATCAAGATACCTTCCCTTGTAGAGAGCCCAGGTACCGGGATAGATCCTTCCTGGAAGATAGGTTTGCATCTGGCGCGGGAGCGGGGGTTAGTCGTCGGGCGGGATCTTTTTTTCACGTACGGCCCCTGGGGCTTTCTCAGCGTACCCCTGGTCCTGGTACGGTCGCTCTGGCTGGCGGCGTTGAGCTATAAGCTGGCCGTCCATTTGTGCCTGTTCCTGGCCCTGGGCCTGTGGATGCATCGACGCCTTACGGGCTGGAAGGCCTATCTGGCTCCCCTCTCCTTGCTGTTTTTTGCCCACGACCCCGAGTATCATCCCCTTCTGGCTCTGGGGCTGGGGCTCCATCTCACTCTGGGGATAAGAAAAGAAAGCTGGCTTTGGGGCGCTTTACTGGGGATGGCGGGATCCCCCGCAGGGCTGATCAAGTTTTCCATGGGCCTGGCGACCTTGATAATGATAGGGGGGGGGATGCTCTCCGCGTTGTGGTTGAAGCGGCGACATGTGATGCTGGCGCTTGGGCTCGGATTTTTTATCGGCACATGGGGTTGTGGCCTTATGGCCCTGGGTTCCCTGGAAGCCTTCCGCCGGTTCCTGTCCACCTCTTTGGAAATTGCCCTGGGCTATGGGGCCGCCCTCCAGCGTAAGGGTCCCCTTTGGCAGGTCCTTTTGGTGCTTGGAGCGGTTGTAGCTTTTGCAGGAGGGGTTCTTCTGGAGCGTAGGGAACGCCTACGGGACTCTTTGTCGCTTATCCTGCCCGGGGCAGGTCTTCTTCTCCTTACCCTTAAACATGCCTTTGTTCGTCAGGAGACCCACGTTTTGACAGGGTTTAGCGTGGGCAGCCTGTTATTGACCTGGATCTGTCTGGAATTGGCCGACCGGGGGCGATGGCTCAGCCGTGGCCTGCGCTGGGCAGGGGCCCTGGCCCTCGGCCTTGGAACCCTGATCCTCGCGCCGCCGACGCAGCTTCTGCAGCTCCCCCAGGCTTTAAGCAGTCCCTGGCGGGAGGTACTAAGGGCGGAAAGGGAAACCCGAGATCCTGAGTTTCGGTCGCGCTTACGACAAAGCTTGCGTAAAGCTTTGCCCTTAGGGGATGAAGTCCGCAACCTGGTGGGGGGACGAAGCGTTGACGTCCTGACTTTAGAGGTGTCCCTGATCGAAGCCTGGGGGTTGCGCTGGACGCCCCGCAAAGTTCTTCAGAGCTATGCCGCTTATACCTCCCACCTGGATGCTCTGGACGCAGCTTTTTTCTCCGGGCCCTCTGCGCCGGAACGCCTTTTGGTAGATCTGCAAGGGTTGGATACCCGTCACCCCCTCATGGACGCCCCGGCCACCTGGCGCGAGATTCTCCGCCATTACAGGCCTCTGGGTCAGGATTCACGTTGGTTAGTCCTGGGGCTTCGGGAGCCGCCCGGGTCGGTTTTGGAAATTCCTTTGCGACGCCTCCGGGCGCCCCTTAACCATCCCATCCCTGTGCCCCGGCTCATGGCGGGCCACCTCGAAATGCAGGTGATCCTCAAGCCCTCCCTCCTGGGCAAACTCGCTGCCCTGCCGTGGACGCTCCCGGAGGTCCGTTTGGGGCTCATCTCCCCTACCCCTCAACCCCTGAGACGCATCATCGCGGCGACGGCACGCCGCCCATTTCCGGTGATCGATCCCTGGCCCGAGTTGCCCGAGGACCTGGCCGCCCTTTTCGAGGATCGTAAATTGCCGGCCCCCTCTTCCCTCGTCTTCGTGACCTGGGACGCCTGGGCCTGGGAGGAGGTGGAGGTCGCTTTTTTTCAGGTAGAGCGGCGGGATCCTCCAAAATCCCCACCCTTGCCGGAAAATTAACCCGGTGCACGGAGAGAGGTTCCCGGAGCTGGACCCCCTTGTTTCTTTCCGGAAAATATAGTAGATTTTCTCTCAAGTCGATATATTCTTGATTTTTTCTCAACTCCGGCCTATGCCTAACTCAATAACCGATCAGGAGGAGGTTTAGAATGCCCAAAGCTTACCTATGTATACATGGTCATTTCTACCAACCCCCCAGAGAGAATCCCTGGATTGAGGCGATCGAGCCTCAGGAGAGCGCTTATCCCTTCCATGATTGGCAAGAGCGGGTCACGGCAGAATGTTACCGGCCCAATGCGTTTGCCAGGATTTTAAACGGACAGGATCGAATCCTCTCCATCGTTAACAACTATACCTGGATAAGCTTTAATTTTGGCCCAACGCTCATGAGTTGGTTGAGAGGAAAGGCCCCGGACGTGTATCGTCGGATCCAGGAAGCCGACGCGGAGAGTTTGGACCGATGGGGCCACGGAAATGCGATCGCCCAGTGCTACAATCATATCATTATGCCCCTGGCCAATGAGCGAGATAAAATAACCCAGATTATCTGGGGGCTAAAAGACTTTGAGTTTCATTTCGGAAGGCCGGCTGAATCGATCTGGCTTCCAGAAACCGCGGTGAACTATGACACTTTGAAGGTTCTGGTAAATTTCAATCTGAAGTTTATCATCTTATCTCCTTATCAAGCCAAGCGGGTATCCCCCTTAGGGAGAGAGAACTGGATCAATGTGGGGAACGGTAGTATTGATCCCAGCCAGCCGTATCGATGTTTTGTAGGCAAAGGGAAATATATAGATATTTTCTTTTACGATGGGCCCATTTCCCAGGCCATCGCCTTTGAAAAACTTTTAGGATCTCCGGAGCTTTTTGCCTCTCGCCTGGAAACTGCTGTGGACCCCCATCGTCCCCATATCCAATTAGTCCATACGGCCACCGATGGAGAAACCTATGGGCATCACTATAAAGGGGGTGAAAAGACCCTGGCCCACATAGTCACCAGGACGGCTTCGGAGCATGGCTTTGAGCTGACCAACTATGGAAGTTTTCTGGCTTATAACCCCCCCACGATGAAGGTCGAGCTTAAAGAAGGGCCTAACAACGAAGGAACCTCCTGGAGCTGTGCCCATGGGGTGGGGCGCTGGAAGGAGAACTGCGGGTGCCGAACTGGAGGCCCTGAAGAGCGGACCCAGGAGTGGCGAAAGCCCCTCAGAGAGGCTCTGGACTGGCTTCGAGATCAGATCATCCCTCTCTATGAAAAGGAGGGGAACCTGTACCTAAAAGATGTGTGGCAGGCGAGAAATGATTATATACATGTGATCTTAGACCGTTCCGAAGAATCTCGTATGCACTTCCTCCAGGGACACGCGCGTAAAAAGAACCTGACCCTGGAAGAGCAGGTTCAGATTTTTAAGCTGTTAGAAATGCAGCGGCACGCCCTCCTCATGTACACCAGTTGTGGATGGTTTTTTGCAGAAATCTCGGGCATAGAAACGGTCCAGATCTTGAGATACGCGGATCGGGTCATCCAGCTAGCCGAGGATTTTGGGCTGCAGGTAGAGGAGGAGTTCCTCGAACGACTGGAGAAAGCCCAGAGTAATCTGGAGATGTTTAAAACCGGACGGGGCGTTTACGAAAAGCTGGTCCGGCCCAGCCGCGTCAGTCTGGAGAAGTTTTTGAACCATGTGGCCATTACGTCCCTGTTTAAAGATTTAATTCCGGATATCGGCAACACCTATAACTATCAGGTGACCATGCAGTTCCATCGCGTCTTGAGGGGAGAGAGGGTGGCTCTGGCCCTGGGGCGCGCCCTGGTCACCTCAAATACCACCCTGGAGGAGAAAGATCTGGTGTTCGTGGCCTGCCATTACGGGGGGCAGCAGTTCCGGTGCACCATCCGGGAGTATACAGAGGACCTTGACCTGGCAGAACTTCTCACGCAATTGGGCAAATCGATAGAGGATCCTTCTGAGCTAACGCGTTTCGTGGACGAACACCTGGGGAAGGATTATTATACCTTGAACGATATGTTCATGGATGAGAAGAAGCATCTTTTGAGTTTCCTGGTTCGAAGGAAGACCGAGGAATACTACGCGGACTATTCCAACATCTACGATAATGACCGGGAGCTTATGGAGTCTTTGCGCCAGGTGGGCCTGGACCTCCCAGAGGAATACCAAATCGCCGCCGAGTATACCTTGAGCCGCCGATTAGAAAGGGAGATTCTCGCTTATATTGAACATCAGGACGACACTTCCTATCAGAAGGCCCTTAAACTTGTTGAGATCGCCCGAAGAAACGGCTATAACTTGCGGACCGACCATATCCAGGAGCCTTTACAGCAGGCCCTGCATGAGAGGGTTATAAATTTCAAGACCGACCCGACTCCGGAGAACCTCCAGGAGTTAAAGGAGTTCTGTGACTTTCTCCGGCGTTTTAATCTCGATCTAGATATGGCTTCGGCCCAAAACGAATTCTACGACCTCCTGGCCTCGGAATTTTCTAGAGAAGCGCCCATTCCCCCCGATCAGAAAGACCAGATTCTCTATTTCAAAGACCTGCTTTTAAAAGTCGCCAGGCAGCTTTATTTTAACGTAGAGGCTTTTCAGAAGACCCTGGAGACCTTGATGAAGATTTAATTAGAGATATCCGGAGGCGAGGCGGACCCCTTCTAACAGGGCCAGAATCTCCCTCGCCCCGGGTAGATCCGGAGTTCTTTCCAGGGCTTTTTCCAGGTCGGCTACCGCGTCTTTCAAGCTCTCCGGGTCCCTCATCTCTATTCCCTTTTGGTATTCTAGGTTTGCCCCCTCCACATCTCCCCAGCACAGCAGAGCTAAAGCGAGGTTAAATTGTATCCAGGTTTGCCTCGGATCAACCGCCAGCCCCTGCCGACAGGCTTCGATGGATTTATCCCATTTTCCCATAACGTAAAACATCCAGCCTAGGTTTCCATACGCCGAAGCATCATCGGGCTTCAGCTCGATGGATTTTCGATACGCTTCCTCCGCCTCCTGGTATCGCCCAAGCTCATCGAGGAGAAGCCCCAGATTATAATAAACCAGGGCGTCGTTGGGTTTGAACTCAATAGCTTTTCGGTACGCCCTTTCCGCCTCCTCATACCGCTTGAGCTCATCGAGGAGAAGCCCCAGGTTATAGTAGGCCTGGGCCAGACCCGGCTGTAGCTCGAGGGCTTTTCGATAAGTCTCCTCCGCTTCCGCAAAGCGCTCAAACTCAAAGAGCAAGTTCCCGAGATTAGAGTAAAGCTCCGCACGATCCGGTTCCAGCTCGAGGGCCTTTCGGTACATGGCTTCGGCTTCTTCAAAACGTTGAAAGTCATAAAGCAGGTTTCCTAGACTATTATAGGCAGAGGCATGGCCGGGCTCTAGCTTGAGGGCTTTTCGGTACATGGCCTCGGCCTCTTCAAAGCGGTTGAGGTCTTTCAGCAGATTCCCTAAGTTGTTGTAGGCCTCGGCATCCTCAGGCTTCAGCTCAAGGGCTTTTCGGTAGGCCGCCTCGGCTTCCGTAAAACGCTTCAGGTCTTTGAGCAAATTCCCCAGACTGCCGTAGGCAAAGGCATTGTTGGGTTCCAGCTCTAAGGCCTTTCGGTAGGCCGCCTCGGCCTCTTCAAAACGCCCGAGTTTAGGGAGCAGGACCCCCAGGCTAAGGTAAGCAGGCACGCTACCGGGCTCCAGGCTTAGGACCTGTCGGTAGACCGCCTCCGCTTCTTCAAAACGCTGAAGGGTAAAGAGTAGAATGCCTAATCTCAGGTAGGCAGAAATATGATCGGGTTTGAGTTCGATGGTTTTCCGATAGGCGGCCTCGGCCTCTTCAAAGCGTTTGAGATCTTCAAGTAAACTTCCTAAATCACTATATGCGCCGGCGTAATCGGGTTTAAGTTCGATGGCTTTTCGGTATGCAGCCTCCGCTTCTTCAAACCGTCGCAGATCTTTCAGCAAATCCCCGAGCAGGAAATAGGCGCCTATTCTGGCTAAAGGGTCCGGATTTTCATCTTCTCCTAACTGCTTGAGAATATCCTCTAATTCGGGGTCCTTCTTAACCATCTGCTTCAGGCTGTTCTGCCATTTCCGAGTCCATTGTTCGCCCCGATGGCCCTCTTCTTCAGCTTGACGTAAGACCTTGTCTATCTTTGTGATCTGTACAACGAAATCCCCGGCAGATTCGCGTTGTAACGCGGGCTCTCCTGCTCCGGCCTTTATAGGGCCACCCTCTGTAGATTTGTCTTGTAATACTTCTACCGAGGCGCTTAGTATACCGCCTAGCGCAAATCGGATTCCCCTCTCAGGATCTACGCAGAGGAGATGATACAGCTCTTCGGTGAGGGTATCCCTGTTCGCATTCCGCCGGTAATATTCCAGCACCCTCCCGTGCAGCTCTTGATACCTCTCCTTCGACTCCTGCCACCTGTATCGGAGGATCTCCCCCCGTACCACCTCGTGGTACACCCATCCTCGTTCCCTACGGGAGATAAAAGGCAACGAAATGAGCCAATCAAAGTGCTCATCTCCGGTGTCGTTGCCTATCAGATGCTTTACCAGGTCTTTATTAAAAAAGCGAGGAAACGCGCAGTCCAAGACCGCGCGGCGCTTGGCCGACTCCCCTTGAGAAATCCTTTGTAGGAATCTTTCCACAATACTTTTGGAAGGATTTCTCAGCTCCTGGAGGGGATTGTCGGTCGGTATAGTCAGCATAGTCAGATACACCGGTAACCTCCCCGTAATATTCAGGATCTCCTCGATAACCTCCGGCTCGGTAATCTCCCGAGAGCAGAGATAGACCCGCGCTTCTTCTTCGGTCAGGACTTCCAGGACCCTCTGCTTGAGAAGAGGTTCATACTCCAGCCAACGAGGGGAGAACACCTCCCTTCCGGCAGAGATCAGCATGACCCGATCGCTGAGGGGCTGCTTCAGGAAGGTCGTACAAAGCCACTCGTCACTAAATTGCGAAAGACTTTCGTAAGCGTCAAAAAAGAGAATCCCCCTTTTCGCCTCGCAAGCCTCGTTGAGATCCTCGATAAAACTGCGAGTGAGGTGCAAAAAAGGATTCTCCAGAAACTTCAAGTCCTCTTGCGCCTTGAACCCCTTGGCCAGATATCCAAAAGCATCCTCCAGAGTCCGCTCGATTTCTTCTTCTCTTAGCAGCTCCAGGGCTATACGAGAAGGAGAGAAGAGCTTAGCCATCACCACTGCGCTCTTACCGGTCATCCTTCCGGCCGTACGGACCATGTTCTCCTTCCTCTTCTCCTCCCACTGGCTTAAAACTTTTTCCACTTCGAGCTTTAACCGACGGAACTTCTGATAGCTCTTTTCAAACCTCTCGAAACCAAATCCCTGCCTGGTGAGAGCCTCTCGGAACTTCACCAGGATCTCCTCCACGGAAGTCTGATCTTCATTTACCCTGGCCGTCGCATGACCCTTTTTCCGGGCCTGCATCTCCATTTGATCCAAGAGAGAAGTCTTTCCCACACCTCCTACCCCTGAGATGAGCAGAATCAGGTAATCCGGCTCCTCCTGATCTAGTAGCTCCGAGAAGAAGGCAAGTTCCTCTTTCCGACCGATAAAGCTTTTCCCTTTTACTTCTTGTAACCGATCCTGGAAGGTTTTTCCCATGGTAAGATCCCCGAGCCCGCCAAGCCAGTAAGCAAAAACCTGACGGAGAAGGGAAGGGCTTTTCTGTCCGCACCCTGATACGAATGGAAAAGCGTTAGAATTCCAAATTGGCAATTTGTAAAATGATATCTTAATTTCTCTCGTAAATCAAGAGAAAAATTATTTCTATAACTAACACCATACCTAATTTTCGTCCGTACGCCCTTAACGAAACGAAACTACCTCTCCCAAGCCCTGAAGTGGCTTCGCTTCGTTGGGGAGGCACTTCATCTCCCGGAGCAAGGGGCGCTGCGCAGCTCTACGATTTGCAACGGAAGTGAGATTTATTTTAATATTGACACACAGGATAGGGTATGTATGATCATAATAACTCACGAGATGGGGAAATCCTGAAGGTCCTCCGGAAGACATTTCACGTTGTGGAACCCCAAGATCCGGAGCCTATGGGGGGTCTGTGACGCATCGTCCACCTGCCTGGCTCTCAAGATAATGGACCCTGCTGAGGCTTTGGGACGCACCGTGTAAGGGCCTGGGCAGGCCGAAAATAGTCTCAAAGGGAACATACCGGATTCTTATAAAGAAATGAGAGACCCTTCCCTTGAAGAGATATTGCGGGTGGAAAATCTCTCCAAATACTTTGGAGGCGTAAAGGCCCTTGAGGCCTATTCCCTTTCACTGAGCGAGGGCATGCTGATGGGGCTAATAGGTCCCAATGGGGCGGGTAAAACGACGGTGTTCAATCTTATTACCGGGGTCCTCCGCCCAACGTCGGGCCGTATCCTCTTCAAAGGTCGGGATATAACGCGCTGGCGTACAGACAAGCGAATTTGCCTGGGCATGGCCCGTACCTTTCAAAATATCCGATTGTTCAAGTCGCTTTCTGTCCTCGACAACGTAAAAGCAGGATTTCACCTCCATTGGGGAAGCGGATTTTGGACGACGGTATTGAACTTGCCAAAATTTCGCAAGGGCGAAGAAGAGATCCAAGAGCGCGCGTATACGCTTCTAAAAATTTTTGGGCTTCAGGACAAAAGTGAAGATATAGCCGATAACTTACCCTATGGCGAACAACGCAAGGTGGAATTGGCCAGGGCTTTAGCCACCGATCCTAAATTGATACTCCTGGATGAACCTGCAGCGGGGATGAATCCTCGGGAAACCGACGAGATCACGGCTATTATATCCAAAATCCATAAGGCGTATGGACTAACCCTCCTCTTGGTGGAACACGACATGAAGGTGGTCATGAAAATCTGCGAACAGGTCCAGGTCATTGACCACGGGAGAGTTGTCGCTTTGGGGACTCCTTTTGAAATACAAACCAACCCTCAAGTTTTAGAGGCTTACTTAGGTTATTCGAGGTAAAAGTTGCTCAGGGTCGTGGATATCCACGTGTACATAAGTAAGACTTATGTCCTCAAGGGCGTTTCCCTTGACGTACGGCAGGGAGAAATGGTGGCGCTTATCGGGGCCAACGGGGCGGGTAAAACCACTACCCTGCGGACCCTTTCAGGACTTTTACGACCCCGCTCGGGGCAGATCCTCTACCGTCCTGAGGCCCAGGGTCCGGAGCACGAGCTCCATCGCCTTCCTACAGAAAAAATTGTTCAAATGGGGATTTCACTTTGTCCGGAAGGCCGTCAGGTATTTTCCGAGCTGACGGTCAAGGAAAATTTATTGCTCGGCGCCTATCTTCGGAGGGATCAGAGGGGTATCCAGAAGGATATGGACCGGATTATAGAACTTTTCCCCATTTTGGGAGAGCGGAGCAAGCAACGCGCCGGGAGCCTTTCAGGAGGTGAACAGCAAATGCTGGCCATAGGACGCGCCCTGATGTCTCACCCCCAGTTGTTGATGCTGGACGAGCCGTCCTTGGGATTAGCGCCCAAGATGGTAGATTTGATTTTTAAAACCCTGAAGGAAATTAACCAGCAAGGTACGACCCTTCTGTTAGTGGAGCAAAACGCCCATATGGCTTTGGAGTTGGCCCAACGTGCTTACGTGATGGAGACCGGCGTGATTACCTTGACGGGCACCGGGGAGGAATTAACGAATAATGAAAGGGTACGGCAGGCGTATTTGGGCATCGTATGAAAGGATGAGCTGATTACACGATCGCCGCTGCCCTCCGATGTGCGGAGTGACTCCGCGCGGATCGGTGGGTACCGACGGTTGCTGGGCCCTCCGAAGATGCTGGGATATCTGACTCAACAGTGCATCAATGGGCTGATTTTGGGAAGCTTATATGCTTTAGTGGCCATAGGATTCTCCATGATCTACGGCATCCTCCGCTTAATAAACTTTGCCCACGGGGATATCCTCATGATAGGAGCTTTTATAACCTTGGGTCTGACCCTGGCCGGTATTCCATTTCCGGTGATAGTTATAATGGTATTATGTGCCGGCGCGCTCATGGGCGTCTTGATAGAGCGTATCGCTTTTCGGCCTATGCGAGGGGCTCCCCAGGTCACCGGGTTTATCGCCTCCCTGGCGGTGTCCGTCCTCATCCAAAACGTAACCCTCCTCACCCTGACGGCGCAACCCCGAAATTTTTTTCTGCCTAAATATCTTCAAACCGTCCTATCTGTAGGGCCGGTCTCCTTCCGAAGCCTGGACGTCGTCATCGTGATCCTGGCCTGGATATTAATGGGAATCCTTGTCCTCCTCGTAAAAACAACTCGCCTCGGTATGGCCATGCGCGCCACGGCGGAGAACCTTGAAGTAGCCAGGCTCATGGGGATTAACATCGACCGGGTTATCATGTTGGCTTTCGCCATGGGAGGGAGTCTGGCCGGTATAGCCGGTCTACTGTGGGGAGGGAAGTACGGACAAATAGACCCGTTCTCGGGATTTGTTCCCGGTTTAAAAGCCTTTGTCGCCGCCGTCATTGGCGGGGTCGGCTCTATAACGGGCGCCGTGCTGGGGGGGTATTTGTTGGGTTTTGCCGAGATCCTTTTTGTGGGCCTACTTCCGCCTATCCACTCCGGTTACCGGAACGCTTTTGTCTTTGTAACCTTGATCTTGATTTTGCTGGTCCTTCCAACCGGGCTGCTAGGCCGTAAAACGGAGGAAAGGGCTTAATATTCGTTTTTTTAATACCATAACCTGAGGACCGTCGTTGGGAGCGAAACGGAGCAGGCTCTACCACGCTTTGGGGTTGCTTCGCCCCCGTCACTTCACCCCGGGCGCAGGTTCCTCTCGCTCCCGGCAACGACCTCTAAAAACTCTTGAATCCTGCACGTCCCAAAGGGTTTTTCCCGGTTGCTATCGCAGCGGGCGCCGCCATGATTTTTGTGTTTCAGCGGGTTTTTGACGATTACCTCCAGTCTATCATCAATTTTGTGGGGATCAACATCATTTTAGCGGTCAGCCTGAATTTGACCAACGGTTTCACAGGTCTTTTTTCCCTGGGGCACCCCGGTTTTATGGCTGTAGGGGGCTATATGGCTGCTATTCTTACTTTCCCTGCCTCTCGCAAGGCTGCGTTGTTACCCGCTTTACCAGATTGGTTGGCCGCACAACAATGGAGCTTGCTGCCGGCCCTGCTGGTGGGCGGAGCTTGCGCCACATTGACCGCTCTGCTCATCGGATTTCCGGTGCTGAGGTTGAGGGGGCATTACCTTGCGGTAGCTACCCTCGGATTTCTGATCATCGTCCAGGTAGTTATTACCAACCTGGACAGGTATACCCGAGGTCCCTTAGGATTAAACGGCCTGCCCTCTTTAACTAACCTAGAGGGGGTCTATCTCTGGATGGTGGTAACCCTCTATGTCTGCTGGAAGGTCAAACATTCTTCTTTGGGCCGGACCTTGCTGGCTATTCGAGAAAATGAACTGGCCGCCGAATGTCTGGGCATCCCTTTAACCCGGACGCGCGTTTTGGCTTTGGCTTGTGGCGCCTTTTTTGCCGGGGTTGCCGGAGGATTGTGGGCGCACCTGGTGACGGCGATCACCCCCACCTCCTTTTCGGTCGCGATGGCTTTTAACTTGATCGTCATGGTTGTGATCGGTGGCACCGGCAGCATTACGGGTGCGTGTATCGCGGCGGTTATCCTTACCTCCATAACCCAGATGCTCAGGCCCCTGGAGGAAGGCCTGGGCGCCTACGGTATGAGTGAAATGATCATGGCCATCGGGTTGCTGGGTATCCTCATATGGCGCCCTCAAGGAATCCTGGGAAGCCAAGAACCGGCCTGGTTGGAAGGTCGGGAGGTTGAAGGTTAGAAGGTTGAAGGTTGGGAGGTTGGGAGGTTGGGAGGTTGAAGGTTAAAAGGTTAGAAGGTTAGAAGGTTGGGAGGTTGGGAGGAAGGTTGGAAGGATTTTAACCTTTCAACCTTCAACCTTCAACCTTCAACCTTCAACCTCCGAACCTTCTAGGAGGTGAAGTATGATGAAAAAAT
>Ga0073934_10005770_pt1 | contig 18716 bp, 13 predicted proteins | sample LarsenN4metaG_FD_76834 | JGI IMG/M metagenome (GOLD analysis project Ga0073934, IMG submission 76834) | Hot spring sediment bacterial and archeal communities from British Columbia, Canada, to study Microbial Dark Matter (Phase II) - Larsen... ... | reverse complement strand
GCGGCTCGTGGCCGCAGGGCACGTCCCTGCGGCTCCTTTTTCGCGAGATACTGGGCTCACCACTTCGAGCCCTGCATGCCCGCTGCAACCGTCTTCGCCTGCGCCGCTCTGCTCGATCGCCTGGTGGGCGATCCGCCCCAACTCCTCCATCCGGTGCAGGTGATGGGAGTAGCGATCAGCGCCTGGGAGCGCCTGGTACTGCCGCGGGTGAAGGGAGCCTGGGGACGAAAACTTGCGGGGATCGCCCTCACCGTCGGCCTCGCGGGTGGCACGGCGGTGGGCTGTCGGCTGGTGCTCGACACCCTCGGCGCCCTGCACACCTGGATGGCGGCGGGGGTCGAGGTGGTGCTCCTGGCCAGTTGCTTCGCCGGGCGCTCGCTGGGGGACGCGGCGCGCGAAGTGCTCGCTCCCCTCATAGCCTCGGATCTGGCTGCTGCCCGCACGGCCCTCTCCCGCTACGTCGGGCGCGACACCACCGATCTCGATGAGGCCGGGGTGCTGCGGGCAGTCCTCGAAACCGTGGCCGAGAACACCACCGACGCCGTGATCGCCCCGATTCTGTACGCTCTGCTTGGCGGGGCTCCCCTGGCACTCGCCTTCAAGGCGGTGAGCACCCTCGACTCGATGATCGGTTACCGGGTCGAGCCGTACACCCACTTCGGCTGGTGCGCCGCCCGCACCGACGACCTGGCCAACTGGCTTCCGGCCCGGCTCACGGCCCTCACGGTCGCCGTGCTCTCGGGTGAGCCCGGCCGGGTGATCGCGATCGTTCGTCGCGACGGCCCGGCCGACCCCAGCCCCAACTCGGGGGTGAGCATCGCCGCCTTCGCCGCCGCCCTCGGGGTGCGCCTTGGCGGCGAAAATCGCTACCAGGGACAGCTCAAGATGAAGCCGTTGATGGGCGATCCCGTCCGACCGCTCACAGCCGCCACGGTGAACGCTGGGGTGCGCCTGATGGATCGCACGGCCCTCGTCTGGACTGTTGTAGGGGGAGTGCTGCTGTTTTTGCTGGAGAACGGTCGTGGCTGAGCGGCGATTCGTCAAGATCGAGCGCGGGGTGGTCGAGAAAGTCGTCTTCGATCGCTTCGTGCCCGCCCACCTCGCCTACGTGCGCGCCCTGCGCGACGGCGGACGCTACGTGGAGAGCGGCTACTGGGCGCAGCGCGGGGGCGGGATGATGGTCTTCGCAGCGGTTTCGCTGGCGGAGGCCGAGGCGATCGTGGCGGCGGATCCACTGGTCGCCAACGGCTGCGTCGAGTACGAACTGCACGAGTGGGTACGGATCTAGTGGAACAGGGCAAACCGATGCTGTCGCTCGCCGAGGCCATCGACGGCTGGCTCGACTTCCTGGCTGGCGAGCGGGGGCTGAGCGACCGCACGCTGCGGGCCTACCAGACGGATCTGGCGAGCTTTACAGCCTTTGTGGCGGCCGAGGGTTGTCCCTGGCACACCTGCGATGCCGCCGTGCTCAACCGCTTCTTGAGCCGCGAGCAGCCGCGCCTCAACCACCGCTCCCTCGCCCGCCGCCTCTCGGCGCTGCGCGCCTTCTACCGTCACGCCTGCCGGGTGGGCTGGTGCCCGGCCAATCCCGCCCTCAGGGTGCGGCTACCGAATCCCGGTCGGCCCCTGCCCCATACCCTGTCGGTCGCCGAGGTCGAAACCCTGATCGCTGCCTGCCGCACCCCCCTGGAGCGCGCCCTGGTCGAACTGATGTACGCCTGCGGCCTCACCGCCTCCCAGGCCGCCGAGCTGAAAGTGAGCGACCTGCAAGCCGAGGCAGCCTGTCTATGCCTCAGGGATCGCCGGGAGCGCGAGCGGGTGGTACCGGTGGGCGAGTGGGCCCTCGCCGCCCTCGCCGCCTACCTGACCCAGACCCCGGGATTGCCGGAGCGTCGCCTGTTCGTCGATGGACGCGGTCGGCCGCTCAACCGCTTCGCCATCTACCGGGCGATCCGCACGCTCGCCGAGCGCGCCGGGTTGCCGGGCGAGATCACCCCGCACACCCTGCGCCACAGCTTCGCCCTGCACCTGCTCGAAGGGGGCGCGGATCTCCTCGACGTGCAGGAACTGCTCGGCCACACCAGCCTTGCCGCCACTCGTATCTACGCACGCCTCGCCCTCGTGCACCCCTCCTCCGGCTGAAGGGTGACTCCCACCGGCGGGTGAGGAGAATAGGGATCGCGATTCACGATACTCAGGGAAGTATTGCAAGGAGCTGGCCCGATGACCGATCGCCTGACTACCCTGCGCAAGTATGTGAGCGACGTGCACGCCCTCGAGCGCCACATCCTCGACGCTGTCCGCCAGCAACGGAGCGACGACCGCCTGCGCAACCATCCGGAGGCCGCGGAGATCGTCGGCAACATCGAGCGGATGCTCGCAAACCACGTGCAGCAACTCGAAGGCCACCTGGGCAACCTCGGCGGCGACAGCTTCGCTCCGATCAAAGACGCGGTGTCTTCCGCCCTCGGCACCGCAGCCGGGATCATCGACCGGGTACGCGGCGACAACCCGGTGTCGAAGATTCTGCGCGACGACTACTCGGCCCTCAGCCACGACGCCATCTCGTACACGATGCTGCACACCACCGGGCTTGCCCTCGGCAGCGAGGCGACCGCCGAGCTGGCCGTGCGCCACCTGATGGATATCACCCCGCTCATCGTCGACATCAGCGAGCAGATTCCGATGGTGGTCGCCCGCGAACTGAGCGACGATGGCAGTCTTGTCGACCGGGCAGCGGGCGAAGAGGCCGCCCGCAACACCCAGCGGGCCTGGCGCAGCGACGTCGTGCGCCAGTGAGCCCTCCCCACGCTCAGCGGGACGCCTGAATCTGGAAAGCTTTGCCAAGCTCCAGTTCCACCGGCTGATCCCGGCTGACGACGACCACCTGTTTGGTGGTGCCGCCGGTTGCCCGCTTCAGGTCCTCCCCCGCCTGACCGCCGACGACGCCCCCGATCGCCCCGGGGATGCCGCTCGACTGGTTGGAGGACTTCTCGGACTGCTCGCTACGCGGGTCATCCACGGGCTTGAGGACGCTCGAAGAGGCGACGATCTGGTAGGCGATTCCGTCCGGCACCACCAGCCGTTTGGCAGTAAATTGCAGCCCGCCCTCGGTGGGACGGAACACACCTTCGATCTGCGAGCCCTCGGGAATGACGATCTGACCCTGATCGTTGGAAACCGCCGAGGTCACTTCCAGGGCGGCAGTCTGTTCCTGTTGCGGGTTCAGGTAGAGCGATCGGGAGGTGGGTGCCACTGCAATCGACGTTCCCGCAGCCAGCTTTACCCCCTTCGTTTGACTGCGGGTGTCATCGGTGTCCCTCTGCTGGGTACGAGTTCTCGTGCTGGGATAGTCGGACCCCGTTTGAGCGATTGCCGCCGGAAGTGACAGCAGGAGGGTGAAGATGCTGAGTCCAATTGCAAAAAACGCGCTTTTGCTTTTCATCGCGCACCTCAATAGTCGAGCTGGATTCAGATCATCGGCAGTTGTTTGCCGTATCGCCTCGCGCCATGCATCTGTTGAGAAGACGCTGACAGAAAAACAGACAGAATTACAGGAGCAGGTGAGTATTGACCCGGTTTGAGGCCTGGTCTGCACGGCACGTGCAAACCCGTGTCTCCTGACGGCGGTAGGATTGGATCACGCCGGGGAGCCTTCATTGTTCGGGGCAGGTTGGAGTCCAGCATCCCTCTAAAGACAGGGCAGGAATGCACTGCATCAACTGGTACCAATCAGATTACCTATCAGATCTGATGTAACTTTGTAACTGCTTCTGATAACGGCGCACCCTTGCAAACACAAACAACAGCACCCTTTACTGATGCCGCTTCATGGTAAGTGTTCCAGGAGATCGCAAGAAACCGAACTATTTTTCCGCTCTGTGGAGTCCGTCGATTGCCACCTGCAAAGCTTCGGCGAGACGGTCGAGAACACGAGTTTCGGCACGACTGACGCGCTTTGCCCCGAGGCCGAAGAAGCCCCCCGAAGAAGACGCTTCCGCCACCGCCTGGGCCACAGCGAGCACCCATTGGCGGTAGGCGAGTGATTCGGGTTGCCCGGCAAGTGCCGTCACGACCTCGCGACAGCGATCGAGGGCTCCAGCGATGAAGTGTTCCGGCCCGGCCGGATTGGCCAGGTGAACGCGCCCCGAACGCGGGTCGGTGGTGAGCAGACCCGCCTGCTGCAGGTGAGCGAGCATCGCCGGGATGTCACTGCCCACGGGGAGGGCGGCGGCGATCAGGGTGTTGCCGGGAAACTGGCCTGCCAGTTTCGCCGGGGCAGCGACCAGGGTGTGCAACTCCTCGAAACTGGCAAAGCCGGTCGCATACCAGTGGTCGTCGGTATCAGCGAGACCGACCGCAAGCCCTGCTGCCAGGGGAAGTATCTGCAGCCGCCGGGTGAGTTCCGTGTCGGAAGTGTCGATGTCAGCCAAAAGATTCTCCAGCCCGTATCAGCCTACACGACTGGCGCACTGTCTCAAACGGGCAATTCGACGACGAAGCGGGCACCCCGGCCCTCACCGTCGCTGTGGGCCGTGATCTTGCCGCCGTGCAGTTCGACGATGTAGCGGACGATGAATAGCCCCAGCCCCAGCCCGCCCTGCTTGCGGGTGCTCGAACTGTCGGCCTGGCGAAAGCGCTCGAAGACGTGGGGCAGAAAGCGGGGATGGATGCCGATGCCGGTGTCCTGCACGCTGAGGCGCACCGAGTGGGTGCATCGTTCGAGGGTGACGTGGATCTGCCCGCCCGCCGGGGTGAACTTGATCGCGTTGGTCAGCAGATTCCAGCACACCTGAGAGAGGCGGGTCGGATCGCCAGTGACAGGAATCGACCTGTCCTCCCAGCGGCACAGCAGGGCGACTTCCTTTTGCTCGGCCGGGTGACGGACAGACTCGACCGCCGCCTGCACGAGGGGGAGCAGGTCGAGCACTCGGGGTTGGAAAGAAAGTTTGCCCTCGGCGATGCGCGAGACATCGAGCAGGTCTTCGATGAGTTGATTTTGCAGCTTGCCGTTGCGCTCGATGATCTCCAGGGCCTTGACCTGCTGGGCGGGGGGGAGCGTGCCGCGCCGCATCAGTTGGGTCCAGCCGATGATCGGGTTGAGGGGAGTGCGCAGTTCGTGGCTCAAGACCGCCAGGAACTCGTCCTTCGCCCGGTTGGCCCACTGCGCTTCGCTGTAGAGGCGAGCGTTGTCGATGGCGAGGGCCGAACGGTGGGCGAGATCTTCGGCAAGACGCAGATCCTGGGCGTCGTAGCGCCGACCCGACTCGGCCATCACCAGGGTGACAGCGCCGAAGACCCGCCCACGCGCCGCGAGCGGAACGACGATCGCGGCACTGAACCCGACCTGCCGCAAGGCTTCCAGGTGATCGGGACTGCGGGCGGAGGCGACGAGCAGGGCGTCGTCGATCTGCGGATACAGTTCGGAAGCCCCGGTGCGCAGGACGTTGGCCACCCCCCGGGGAGAATCCGGGTCGAACGGGTAGCGACGCTGCAGTTCGTAGGCCCACTCGACCTTCGCGGGGTCGGTATGGGCCACGGCAAGACGCCGGACCTCGCCGTCGTCTTCGAGGATGTCGATCGCACACCAGTCGGCAAGCACCGGCACGGCCAGCCGTGCCACCCGGGCAAGGGTGACTTCGTAGTCGAGGGAGCCCGCGAGCAGGGCACTCACCTCCGCCAGGAAGGCGGCGCGGCGCTGGCCCTCCTCGGCCTCGGCTCGCGCCGCCCGCTCGCGCAGGTAGAGGCGGGAACGTTCGAGGGCGAGGGCGCACTGGCTGGCCAGGGCCAGGATGTACTCGCGGTCTTCCTCGTCGAAGGCGCACTCGCCAGCAAACCCGAGGGACATGCCACCCACCGCTTTGCCCTCGACCACCAGCGGCAGGGAAATCCAGTGCTCCACCCCACTCTGGGCGTACTGCGCCGTCAGGTGCGGATAGCGGGCGATGCGCTCAGCCGTCGGGGCAAGCCACACCGGCACCAGGGTGCGCACGGCCTCGGCCAGGGGGACCTGCGCACCCAGATCGATGCGTTTGAAGTCTTGAAAGTGCTGGCGCAGGTTCTCCTCGATGCCGCTCGTACAGAGCAGTTCCAGCTCGGCCCGTTCGTCGTCGAGTCTGGCGACAAAGACGAGACTGGCCCCCAGGGAACTGCGGCAGCACTCGGCCACCACCTCGATCACCTCTTCGGTGGTGGTCGCCTGCGACAGCAGGGCCGAGATCTCCTGCAGGTGCCCCAACCGGACGAGCGCCCGTGCCCGCACGTTGGGGGTCGCCGCGCAGAGCAGTCGAGCGAGAAGCTCCTCCTGCGTCAGGCCACAGGTTGCGGCGAGCGCCTCAAGCCGACTGAGAATCGCTCTGTCGATGCGCAGGGCGCCGTGTCGCTTTCCCGACCGCAGTTTCCCGCAGCGGCACTTGAGCGTCTCTTTTCGCAGCATCGGTAGGTTTGCCAGCGCACAGGCCGCCCGATTGTACAGCACCCCCCATCGTTCGCTTTCCATCTCAAGATAGAGGGACAGCCAAACGGTCGAGAGACGAACTCTTTCTGAAAGAAACTGTTATATGAGTGCAATCTCAGGCGACCGACTGGGAATACTGCACCTGCAGCAACTACTTACGTAGAGACACTGATGCCAGGCAGAGAAAGTCCGCACCATCTACGCACCGGCGAGCGGACCCAGCCACGAACCGTCTACCTGAGCGACATCGCCTGGCGGGAGATTCAGCGTCTGGCCCTCGACGGACGGACGAACGTCGGACGAATTGTGGAAAAACTGGTGGCTGGGGCTGCGAGAGCACTTCCGGCGGATCACTTTCGTCGCCTGAGCGAGACCGTGGGCGATTTTCTCTGGCAGGTCGACGACTCCGGCAAGGCCGTGGGCGATCTGCCATGCTGGCGCGCCTTCACCGGCCAGTCCGCCGAGGGCGTGGCCGCGCACGGCTGGCTGCAGGCGGTGCACCCCGCCGACCGGAGCGTCGTCGAGCGGCTGTGGCTGGGGGGAGACGGCGCCGCCGTCTTTCTGGTGCACTGTCGCGTCCGCTCGGCGGAGGGCCAGTACTACGGCTTCGAGTTGCGCGGTGTGCCAGTGCTCGACGACCACGGCCGCTGTCTGGGCCTCGTCGCCGTCGGCCAGCGGCTCATGGCCGAGTCCACCCCCCCTGTTGCGGCGGACGACCCCTACCGAATGCTCGACGCCTTTGCGGACATTCACTGGTTGGCCCGCCCCGACGGGTGGAGCGAGTTCTTCAATCGCGCCTGGACGGAGTTCACCGGCATGGACCCCGCGAGGGCGGTCGGCTGGGGATGGCAGGAGGCGGTGCATCCCGAGGATCTGCCGCTGGTCATCGCCCTCTGGCAGGGGTCGGTAGCCGCCGCGCACCCCTTCGATGTCGAGTTTCGCCTCAGGGCAGCCGACAGCTCCTACCGGAGGCACCGCTTTCGCGCTTCCCCCGAGCGCGATGGGAGTGGTCAGGTCGTGCGCTGGTGCGGCACCTGTGTCGCCCTCGAAGCGGTTGCGACCCGACCGGGCGAGCTCGCCCGTCCACAGCGGGAAGCGGAGCCGCAACTGGTGCGCGCCCGGCGGGTCGGTCAGATCGCCGAGGCCCTGCGCGCCCGCCTGGAGCCCGAGCAGGTCTACCAGACCGCCGTCGATCTGATCGGCTCGGTGCTCGGGGTCGACCGCTGTGCGCTGTATCTGGTCGACGAAGAGTTGCCCGAGGTGCTGCTGCCGACCGCCGAATGTGTGCAGGCCGGGTACCGTTCGGTGCGCCAGATGCCGCTGCCGGTGGGCGGCCATTCCCACCTGGCGCGGGTGCTGAGCGGAGACGAGGTGGTGGTGATCGACGATCTCGCCGACGAGGCCCACCTCGACACCCTGCACGCCTGGGACATCCGAGCGATGCTTGCTGTGCGCACCGCCTATCACGGCCGCCTCAACGGCGTGATCTGCGTGCACCAGTGCGCCGCTCCCCACCGCTGGAGCACCGAGGAGATCGAGCTGTTGCAGTCGCTCGCCGTGCACGCCGGGGTGGCGGTCGCCCACGCCCAACTGCTCGCCCGCGAGCGCCGCCAGAGTCTGCGCCTCGGCGAGCAAAATCGGGCCCTTGAGGAGGCCCGTCGCCGGGCCGAACTCAACAGTCGGGCGCGGGCCTCCTTTCTGGCGCTGATGAGCCACGAAATTCGCACACCCCTCAACGGCGTGCTCGGCATGGCCCAGGTCTTGCATGGCAGCGGGCTCGACGCAGAAAGGTGCAAGCTCATCGAATCGATTCTCGAAGTGGGCAACGGCCTGTTGTGCCTGCTCGACGATCTGCTCGACTACTCGAAACTGGAGGCCGGGCGCCTGGAACTGGAGGAAAGTGCCTTCGAGTTGCGGGCCTGCATCCAGAGCAGTCTCGATGTGGTAGCTTCCCGCGCCGCCGAAAAAGATCTGGTGCTCGACGTGCAGAGTGCCGCAGGGCTACCCGACTGGGTGATGGGCGATCGCTACCGGCTGCGGCAGGTGCTCGTCAACCTGCTGGGCAACGCCGTCAAATTTACCGAGAAGGGGCAGGTGCGGCTGGTGGTCGAGGAGTCGGCAGGCATGTTGCGCTTCTGCATCGAAGACACCGGTATCGGCATCGCCCCCGAACGGCTCAGACACCTGTTCGAGCCTTTTCACCAGGCGGACCCGTCGATCAGCCGCCGCTACGGGGGCACCGGCCTCGGGCTTGCCATCTGCCGTCAGATCGTCGAGGCGATGGGCGGACACATCGGGGTGGAGAGTACGTCGGGGGTCGGCTCGCGCTTTCATTTTGCCGTGCCGCTGCGGGCGGTCGCCTCGAAGACGCCACCACCTGCGGCCCCGCTACGCGCCGAGCCTTCCACTCGTGCGCGGCTGCGCATCCTGCTTGTCGAAGACAACGCGGTCAACCGCATGGTGGCCCTGCGCCTGCTCGAACAGCTCGGCTGCCGCGCCGATGTCGCCAACAGCGGTCAGGAGGCCCTCGCCCTCATCGACGCATGCACCTACGATCTGGTGCTGATGGATGTGCGAATGCCGGAACTGGACGGTCTGGAAGTCACCCGCCGCGTGCGGGCGCGCCATGACATCAGCCAGCCGCGCATCGTCGCCCTCACCGCCGGGGTGACGCTGCCCGAGCGGGCCGCCTGCCTCAGCGCCGGGATGGATGACTGTTTGCCCAAACCCCTCCATCGCGCGCGACTCGCCGACTGCCTCGATCGGCTGGTCGGCGAGTCCGACAGGGCGGGTCGGCCGCCTACCGCCGCTCGGGCAGGGGGATGAACTCGGTTTCGCCGCTCACCTGGCCGAAGCGCCCACCCACCCAGTCGCGCCCGGCCTGGTCGATCCGCTCGGGGCGGCTGGAGACGAAGTTCCACCAGAGGGTGCGCGGGCCGTCGAGGGGTGCTCCGCCTGCGAGCATCAGCCGACTGGGAGCGGTGGCGGCAAGGGTGACCGGCACCCCGGGAACGAATACGCTCAGGGTGCGGGGAATCAGCGCTTCGCCCTCGACGGAGACAGCACCGTCGACCAGATAGGCCGAGCGCTCCTCGTACTCGTCGGGTAGGGTGAGGCGGGCACCCGCTTCCATCTCGACGTGCAGATAGAAGATAGGGCTTGCGGCGCGCACGGGCGAGACTTCGCCGTAGGCCGCACCGACGATGAGTCGCAGGCGGATGCCGTCGCGCTCGATGTGCGGCAGGGCGGCGGCGGGCTCATGCTGAAAGGACGGTTCGCACTCTTCCTGGTCGGCGGGCAGCGCCACCCAGGTCTGGATGGCGTGCAGTCGATGTCCGGCCGCCCGAACTTCCGGGCCGGTGCGCTCGGAGTGGACGATACCGCGTCCGGCGGTCATCCAGTTCACCTCACCGGGGCGAATCGGCTGCACGATGCCGAGGGTGTCGCGGTGGAGCAGTTCCCCGTCGAACAGGTACGTCACGGTGGCAAGACCGATGTGGGGATGGGGACGGACATCCACTCCCCGCCCGGGCGGAAAATCCACCGGACCGAGGTGGTCGAAGAAGATGAACGGTCCGACCGTCTGCTTCTCGGCGGCGGGCAGCAGGCGGCGGGCGACGAAGCCGCCCAGATCCTTCTCGTGCGGTGCGATGGTCAGCGCGATGGTTGCCATGGGTGGAGTCTCCGGAAGCTGGAAGCGCGAGTCTTCCGAATACTGATCTACCAGTTTCGGGATCCACCCGTCAGACCCGTTTCCCGCGAGGGAGAGGAGGCGGAGCCGGGGATCAGCACCTACGAGGCAATTTCGAGGCTGGGAAGCTGCACTTTTTCAAGCCAGCCCACCAGGGAGTCGAGTTGCTGGGCACTGCCCACTGCGCCCAGACCGCGCACGCTCACCCGGCCAGGCTGGAAGAAGAAACGACCCCTCGCCTCGGCGGGCAGAGCCTGCTGGATCTGCTCCCAGGCGGGGGCTTCCATGGCCGTCTCCAGGACGATATTCGCCCCTTCCGGACGAATGCGCGAGAAGCCGAGGCCGCGGGCGAGTTGCTTCAGTTCCATCACCCGCAGCAGTTGGCGGGTGGCAACGGGCAGGGGACCGTAGCGCTCGACCCACTCCTGGGCGATCTGCTGCAGTTCGGGGCGGGAGTTGGCGACGGCCACCTGGCGGTAGGCGCGCATCTTCTGTTCGAGGTCGGGGATGTAGTCGGCCGGGATGAGGGCGGTGACGTTGAGCTTGATCTCGGTGTCTTCCACCTGGGGCAATTTGCGGCCGCGGATCTCCGCCATTGCCTCTTCGAGCATCTCCATGTAGAGGTCGAAGCCGATGGCGTTGACCTGGCCCGACTGCTCGGCCCCGAGCAGGTTGCCGACCCCGCGGATCTCCATGTCGCGCATGGCAAGCTGGTAGCCCGAGCCGAGCTGGGTGAATTCCTGGATGGCCCTGAGGCGCTTTCTCGCCTCGTCGGTGAGGGCGTCCTCCTGCTTGTAGAACATCCAGGCGTGGGCCTGCACCCCCGAGCGGCCCACCCGCCCCCGCAACTGGTAGAGCTGGGCAAGCCCAAAGAGATGGGCATTCTCCACAAGAATCGTATTGACTCGGGGGATATCGAGACCGGCTTCGATGATCGTCGTGCAGACGAGCACGTCGTACTCGCCCCCGGCGAAGGCGAGCATCGTCGATTCGAGTTCGCCTTCGTCCATCTGGCCGTGGCCGATGCCGACGCGGGCGGTCGGGATCATCTGCTGGATGCGGAAGGCCACCTGCTCGATGTCTTCCACCCGGTTGTAGACGTAGAAGACCTGGCCGCCTCGATCGAGTTCCTGCAAGATCGCCGTGCGCACGTGCTCGGGGTCGTAGGGGGCCAGATGGGTCTTGATCGGGCGGCGGGAGGGGGGCGGCGTGGTGATCAGGCTCATCTCGCGCACCCCGGAGAGCGACATGTAGAGCGTGCGCGGGATCGGGGTGGCCGTGAGGGTGAGCACGTCCACCTTCGTCTTCATCTGCTTGATCTTTTCTTTCTGGGCGACGCCGAAGCGCTGCTCCTCGTCGATGACGAGCAACCCCAGATTGCGAAAGTCGACCCCGGCACCGAGCAACTGGTGGGTGCCGACCACCAGATCCAGTTCGCCGGTCTTCAGGCGGGCGAGCAGTTCTTTTTTTTCGCTCGCCGTGCGGAAGCGGTTGAGCAGGCCGATCGAGATCGGGTAGGGGGCGAAGCGCTCCTTGAAGGTGTGGTAGTGCTGCTGGGCGAGCACGGTGGTCGGCACGAGCACGGCCACCTGCACCCCGGAGGTGAGCGCCTTGAAGGCAGCCCGGATCGCCACTTCGGTCTTGCCGAAGCCGACATCGCCGCAGACGAGGCGGTCCATGGGCCGCTCCGACTCCATGTCGATCTTGCAGTCGGCGATCGCCTTTGCCTGGTCGGGGGTGAGGTCGTAGGGAAACGACTCCTCCAGTTCGCGCTGCCAGGGCTGGTCGGCCGGAAAGGCGGGGCGCTTCTGCTGGGCGCGGCGGGCGTAGAGTTCGAGCAGGTCGAAGGCGATCTTCTGGACCGACTTCTTGACCTTTTGCTTGGTCTTCTCCCAGGTCTTGCCGCCCATGCGCGACAGTTGCACCACCCCTCCGGCGCTCGCCTGGCGGTAGCGCGACAGCGAATTCATCTGGTCGGCGGCCACCCGCAGGATGCCGTCGGCGTAGGCGATCACCAGATATTCGCGGGTATGGCCGTTGAGGGCGAGCTTTTCGAGCCGGTCGAAGCGGCCGATCCCGTGGGCCCGGTGGACGACGAAGTCGCCGGGATTGAGTTTGTCGAGGTCGATCTGCTTGCTCGCCGCCCGACGGCGCTTGCGCACGAATCCCGGGGTGGCGAGCACACGCTGGCCAAATAATTCGCGGTCGGTGACCAGCACTACCCGCAAAGTCGAGAGCACGAACCCTTCCATCTCGGCGAGGCCCGAGTACTTGAGGGCGACGGGGGTGCGGCTCTGCTGGGCCTTGTCGATCGCCGGAAAATCGCCGGGATTGGGAATGAACTGGGCCGGGCAGTCGTGTTCGGCAAGCAGAGCCACCGCCCGGCTCGGCTGGGCGGAGATCATCCAGATCTGCAGGCCCTGGGTCCGGTAGGCGCGCAGGTGCTCGGCGAGTGGCCCAAACTGGTGGGGCACGCTCGGGATCGCCCGACCGCCGAGGTTCCCAGAGCCGGTTTCGTTGCCCAGTTCGCGCAGTTCGAGCAGACCGAAGCGGTCGAGCCCGGCAAGTGTCACCTCGTGGTCGACGTGCAGCGGAGCAGGACCGACCGGGGCTGCTCTCCACTGTTCCTCGGCCTGCTCCAGCCAGCGTACGACGTGGGCGCGGTTCTGCTCGGGTTCGTCGAGGCAGACGGTCGTGGCCTCGCCCAGGTAATCGATGAGCGAGGCCGGACGCTCGAAGGCGAGGGCGAGCCAGCGGCGCAGACCCTCGGGGGCTTTCCCTTCGCTCACCTGGGAGCGGAAGACCTCCTGCCAGTCGGCGGGCAGTTCGGCAAGGCGGACCTCGGTGAGCTTCAGTTGCAGTTCGGGAACGACCACGGGGCCGTAGCCCACCGGTGTGACCACCACCCGATCGAGGGCGTCCTGGGAGCGCTGGCTCGCCGGGTCGAACTCGCGGATCTTTTCGAGTTCGTCGCCGAACCATTCGATGCGCACCGGCATCTCGGCCGAGACCGCAAACAGGTCGAGGATGTCGCCGCGCCGCGAGAACTGGCCCTCCATCTCCACCTGGGGCACGCGGGCGTAGCCGAGGCGCACCAGCTCGCCGGTCAACTGCTCGATGGTGAGGTTCGCCCCCGGCTCGATCGTCCGGCAGTACTCCTGCAGGTACTCGGGCGGCGGCAGGTGGGGCTGCAGGGCGCGGTTGGTGCAGACGATCGCCCAGTCGCGCCGGGGCGAGCCGAGCAGGTCGGCCAGCACCTGCAACTGTCCCCAGGTAATTTCTTCTTCCGGGTCGAAGGGCTCGTAGGGCGTCGCCTCAGAAGTGGGATATAGATGCACCGTCTCCCAGCCCATCGCCTCCAGTTGGGCGCTCCAGCGGGCCGCCTCTTCGAGGGTGGCGCAGACCACCACGAGGGGATTGCCTGCCCGCCGGGCAACCGCCGAGGCGATCAGGCCGCGAGCTACCCGGTTTGCCCCCTGCAAGCGCACGCGGGCTGAGCGAGAGAGGCGTTGCACGGTCTCGTCGACGAGCGGCGATCCCTTGAGGTTCTGAACGAGAGCGGTGAGCGGCATGGCGAAATGCGGACAGTGCAGTTACCTATCGTAACTTTCCTCGCTCTTGCGCGCCCACCGCCCGTCCGGTTCTCCCGTCGGGCTATGCTCGAATGCGTACGTGGCCCACAGGAGATCGCACTTGATCGCATCCCAGGCCGCGCCCGAGGGCAGCCTTGTCCGTCCGGGCGCCATCGCCGTCTACTACGAGCACCCTGTCTGGTTCGAGCGCCTGTTTGCCGAGTTCGAGCGCCGGGGAACTGCCTACCTGCGTCTTGCAACCGAATCCCACGTCTTCGACCCGGCCGCGACAGGACCGGCTGACTTTGGTCTGGTCTTCAACCGGATGAGTCCGTCGGCGTTCAAGCGCGGACACGGCCATGCCATCTTCTACACTCTGCAGTGGCTCGCGCACCTGGAACAGCGGGGCGTGCAGGTGATCAACGGCGAGCGGGCCTTCCGCCACGAGATCTCGAAAGCTTTGCAACTGACGCTCATTGCGTCCCTGGGACTTGCTGCCCCGCGCACCCGAGTGATCCACCGGGCCGCCGACGCTCCGGAGGCGTCGGCGGGTCTGCGGTTTCCGATCGTGGTCAAGCCGAACGTGGGCGGCAGCGGCGCCGGGGTGGTCCACTTCGATACCCCGGGATCGCTTGCCGAGGCGGCGCAGGGCGGGGCGATCGATCTCGGCTTCGATGGGGTTGGCCTCGTCCAGGAATTCATCCCGGCGCGTGGTGGTCATATCGTGCGCGTCGAGGTGGTGGGCGGCCGATTTCTCTACGGGATCAAGGTGCATCTGTCGGGCGAGACGTTTGATCTCTGCCCGGCGGACATCTGTCGGACAAGCACCGGGGTGGAGTTGGAGACAGCCTGTCCGGTGGAGGCTCCGAAGGCCGGATTGAAAGTGGAAGGCTATCAGCCCCCTGCCGAGGCCGTGGCAGCGGTCGAGCGGATCATGGGTGCAGCGGGGATCGCCGTGGGCGGCATCGAGTACGTGGTCGACGACCGCGACGGCACGCTGTACTACTACGATGTCAACGCGCTATCTAATTTCGTCTCCGACGGGCCGAACGTGATCGGCTTCGATCCTTTTGTGCCGCTGGTGGATTACCTGGAGCAGGAGGTGAGGAATGGGCGCTAGACCGATGCGCTTCGGCTACTGGATGCCAGTCTTCGGCGGCTGGCTGCGCAACGTCGAAGACGAGGGGATGGAGGCGAGCTGGCCCTACGCCCGGGATCTGGCCCGGCGGGCGGAGGTGCTGGGGTTCGATCTGACGCTGGTGGCCGAACTCAACCTCAACGACATCAAGGGCATCGACGCGCCGTCGCTCGATGCCTGGTCGACGGCCGCAGCACTGGCCGCCGTCACCGAGACCCAGGAGATCATGGTGGCGGTGCGACCGACCTTTCACCTGCCGGCCCTGCTCGCCAAGCAGGCGGCGAATATCGATCACATCTCGGGCGGAAGGCTCTCGCTCAACGTGGTGTCGAGCTGGTGGGCGGACGAGGCAAAGATGTACGGCGTCGCCTTCGAGGAGCACGACGACCGCTATGCCCGCACCGCCGAGTGGCTCGAAGTGGTGAACGGCGTCTGGTCCGAGGAGCGCTTCAGCCATCAGGGACGCTACTACCGGGTCGACAATACGGTACTTTCCCCCAAGCCGCTCAGCCGTCCGCGCCCACTGCTCTACGCCGGGGGCGAGTCTGAGGCGGCCAAGGAACTCATCGCCCGCCGCTGCGACGGCTACCTGATGCACGGCGATCCCCCGGAGCGGATCGCCGAGAAGATCGCCGACATGCGCGCACGCCGCGAGCGTCTGGGGCTGCCGCCAATGGTCTTCGGGGTGGCAGGCTACGCGATCGTCCGCGACAGCGAGCGCGAAGCCGCAACTGAACTCGCCCGGATCACCGATGTGCAATCTTCGGCGGCAGGCTACGCCAACTATCAGCAATGGCTCGCCGGTACCCAGTTAGAGCGCCGCATGTCCATCGAGGAGTACTCGGTCTCCAATCGGGGCCTGAGAACAGGGCTGGTGGGCACCCCCGAGCGGGTAGGCGAGCAGATCGAACACTTCCGGTCGGTGGGGGTGGATCTGGTGCTGTTGCAGATGAGCCCTCAGTTGGAGGAGATGGAGCGCTTCAGCGCGACGGTGATCCGCCCTTCTTCTGTGCAGCAGTCGCGGGCTGGCTCCGCCGGTTGAACTCTCGACCGTCCGGGGGCTGCCGTGGGTCTTGCCCGGTCTGCACCACCGCTCTCGGTGTTGTCCTACCGGATTGCCCCGAAGACCTGAAGGCTGCACCTACGGCACCATCCTGGTGGATCTTGAGACTCGTTAGCCGACGGCCCTACTGCCGGAATCGGGAGGGGGGAGACAGTAGCCGAGTGGCTGATGGCTCATCCCCGTGTTGTTCTGCGTCAAGCGTTTTGCCTGAGCGGCAACAATCTCTTCTGGCCGGTGCTCCTGAGCGGTGTCGACATTGCGTCAACCTCTAATTGACGCCGCCGAGTCGGGACAATCAGGAAACTTGTATCTTGGAAACTCATTCCAGTCCAGGGTGTATCTTTGGGTAAGCTGGTCATACTCGCTCATCTCCGATTGTAGTCGGACGTTGTATGTGGTCAGGCTCCAACCTTACGAATGAGGATGTTGAACGAATTCGTTATGGACTCGCTGGATACCAAAAACTGATCCGTTAGATCGAAGAAGTCGACCGTTGGATGCGCAGAGTGAAGAATGGCTCACCTCTGCGCCGCAAAAACATTCGCGCCATCTACATTATGGACATTGAGTACTGGCATGACATTCATTATCGCTACCAGCTCGAATTGATGGCTGAGCAGTTCAAGGAGCCTGACCTATCCAGACTTCGCAAGCAACTTGCACCCCTCGATGAGCGACTCAGGCGCTTGTTGGGTAACTTTACGGTCGATGGAGAACACTACTTTCCCCTGAGCGGACGCAGCGCGGGACACTACTGGTTCGTACGCGCTCTGCCACGTTGCGCTAATTGGTGGTACGGTCATCATGAGGAAACTTTAGGCTCCAACGACTGAGGTACTGCGAGACTGCGCCTCTTTCATGCAATAATTATTCGCCTCGATTTCCACAGTTGTCGCATGATGAATCAATCGGTAAATGGCCGCCACTATCATATTGGCGTCGGGGAAGGTCTGCTCCCAATCGCTGAACGGTCGGTTCGAAGTGATGATCATCCCCAGTCGTGCATAGCGATGCTCAATCAACTCCAACAATACGTGAGATGTCTGCCTGCATGAACTGCGGCTGAGAAGCTTAAACTCATGGCATTCGGAAGAATACACAGATCGGGAAACCCAACGACAACTTGATGCCCAAATCTCCCATGCCGCATTCCAGCTATGTATCGGGTTGGTGAGAAGACCACATTCTGAGGGCATTGTTCAAGAGATTCCAGGGCCCAATGTACATGTCTTGATCCAGAAGTGTTGAACTAAGTAATTAGTAGACGTAATCGGGGCCGTCGCACCCAGCCCTTCTCGCTATAGAGCATTTTTCCCAGCCAATGGACGTAGCTGGTCTCCTGGCAAACGCAGCATTGCAAGTAGCGCAGCTTAGAGCAGTTTTCCACTGCTTGCTACACAGCGCCGACGCTACTCTGACTAGCTGGGTAACTTGGCTAGCCTCCCTGTATAGTTTCGGGCTGAAAACGGCTCTATCTAACAGCTTCTCTCCCCAGAGCTTCGGCACCGACACCAGCTCCAGCAGCAGATGCGCGATCAGCGTTACGTAGATCTGCATCCGGATGCCATTCTCGCTTTTGGTCATCAGCCCCTTCAGCTTCAGATGCATCTTCAAGAACTTCCACAGCAGTTCGATCTGCCAACGCTTGCGGTACAGTTCAGCCACTTCTTCATCATTCATGGCCCAGGTGCCCTGCGCGGGTAGATTCGTCACCAACAAGTACTCTGCACGATTGGCCATGTCACAGAAACTCACCAGCCGGTACAGCCCTGAATCTTTGCCGCAGCCGACCCGAGTCAGGCCCTCTTCTCCCTCGAAACTCAGCTTGCAATTGCGTGTGAGCCGCATCAGAAAGTACTTGCCTGATGCTTGAGCATTCTGCAGATGCTTCAGCCCGCTAAAGCCTCTATCGAAGATGCCGACGCCATGGTCGGGCACGGCATCGAGCATGGTGCTGACGAACTTGGCGTCATGGTCATACCCGAAATTGATCACCGCGCCTTCGTTCGCACCGCTGCCAGTTTCCAGGCGAGTGAGGAGTTTGACCTGATGATATCCTTGCGCCCAGAGTAACTTGCTCGTCAGGCTGACTAAAGTGGCATCCACGGGACAAGGATGAAGCGCACCGACCGGGAGTGGACGTCGTCGAGTGTTGCGCAATGTGCAGTACAACTGCTCAAAATGATGTAGGGAGCGAGACGAGCAAGCTTTGGAGAATGTCGAGATATCGACAGGCAAGCCCGCCTGGTTGAGGCGCTTGAAAAGGTCCTGCAGCCTGACGAGGCTCTTGTCCATGATCAGTGCCAGCCAGCAACTGAAAAAGAGGCGAGTATTGAGAACCGGAAAGTCGTCGTCGGGAAGAGAAACGAGAAAGGTTTTGACAAGCTGAGGAAAGTTGAGTACCATCAGGCCAACTAATATTGCTTTGCTTGACCTGAAGTTTACACGACTTTGGGCTTCTTTCTATCTCTGCAATTCCTGGCGTTCAACACTTCTGGTTCTGAGGAGAATGTTATCTACCGAAAAGTGCTCGTTCCGATTACAAATAATCCTGACAGGGCAAACATGAAAAAAAATGCGAATTGGTGATGTCAAGATTAAAGACTATGACTTGACTCAACCGCGGGCTACAGTAGAGTAGTGTGAAAGCAGTATGCGGTGAATCGAAAGCAATGGGCATAGAAATCAGAACTCATGAAGTCGACCTTGAAGGTATAAAATTCGAACTGGAGTTTCGATTGCGCGTTTTGCCAGAGGCCCTGGCCTCTGCAAAGAAGTATGCCGCGTCGCTTCCT
>Ga0073934_10005768_pt1 | contig 18728 bp, 12 predicted proteins | sample LarsenN4metaG_FD_76834 | JGI IMG/M metagenome (GOLD analysis project Ga0073934, IMG submission 76834) | Hot spring sediment bacterial and archeal communities from British Columbia, Canada, to study Microbial Dark Matter (Phase II) - Larsen... ... | reverse complement strand
GACGATCAAGAAGATTGAACAGGATGAACGGCGGCCCTCCCAGGAAATGGCCGAATTGCTGGCCGAGCATTTAGCGGTTCCGCAACCGGAATGGGATCGCTTCATCCGTATGGCCAGGGGCCAATTTACGGCCTCACTCCCTTCCTCCACAGAAACACTTCATTTTCCTCCATTTTTGCAAACGCTCCAGCGCAAGCCGGCAGCTCGTTTTGTTGCTCGCCAGCATGCGTTGGCTCAACTTCAGGCGCAGCTTGACCAGGCGTTGGCCGGGCAGAGCCGGGTCATCTTCATTACCGGTGAGGCCGGGCGGGGCAAAACAGCTCTACTGGCCGAATTCGCCCGCCAAGCTCAACTTAACCGGCCTGACCTGATTGTCGCGGCCGGGGTGTGCAGCACTCGCGGCGATAGGGGAGATCTTTATCTTCCTTTTCGGGATATCCTGGCTCTGCTCACCGGAGATCTGGAAACTCGCCTGGCAGCCGGCGTTATCTTACCGGAACAGGCGCGGCGGCTGTGGGCATTTTTGCCCCAGACCCTTAAGGCCATTATCGAGCATGGTCCCCACTTGCTCAATATTCTGGCGCCTGGCCCGACCCTGGTAAACCGGGTTGCTCCTTATGCCACGGGCCGGCCTGATTGGTGGGTGCAATTAGAGCATCTGATCGAGCAGCAGCAGGCCAGAGAAAGACGGCTGGAACAGATTCAGCTTTTTGAGCAGATCAGGCAGGTGTTGCAGGTGCTGGCCGCGCAACAACCTTTACTCCTGCTATTAGATGATCTGCAATGGATAGATACCGCCTCGCTCAACCTTCTTTTTCACCTGGGCCGGCGTCTCAGCGGGGCCCGAGTCATGCTGCTAGGAGCCTATCGGGCCAGTGAGGTGAATGACTCGCATCCTTTAGCGCCGGTGATCAGCGAGTTCAAGCGCCGCTTGGGGGAGATTCAGCTCGACCTGGAGCAGTTTGACCCGCTGGAGAGTAGAAATTTTATTGACGCCCTGTTGGATAGCGAGTCGAACCGCCTGGGCGAGCCATTCCGCGAAAGATTGTTCTGGCACACCAAGGGTTATCCGCTGTTTACCATAGAGCTGCTGCGCCATTTGCAGGAACAGGGCAAGCTGATCCGGGACCAACAAGGTCGATGGGTTGAAAATGGCGCCTTTGAGTCGGATGATTTGCCGGTGCGTATTGAAGCGGTCATCAGCCAGCGCCTCAGCCGGCTCGACCCGGCGCTGCAAGATCTGCTAAACGTTGCAGCGGTAGAGGGAGAAATTTTTAACGCCCAGGTTGCCGCCCGTGTCCAGCAGCTTGACGAACGATTGATCTTACAGCAACTGTCGAAGTTGGAACAGAATCATTGGCTGGTCCGGGAGCATAGCGAGATACAAGTGGGCCGGCAATATCTGAGCCGCTATCAATTCAGCCATGTGTTATTTCAGCATTATCTTTACCGGCAGCTCAGCCAGGGGTCACGGCGATTGCTTCATGCCGTAGTGGCCGAGGCCCTGGCTGCACTTTATCAACAGCACACTGCCGAAATCGCGGTGCAGCTTGCCCATCATTACAGCCAGGCTGGGGCGAAGACGGAAGCGGCTACTTATCATCTCATTGCCGGAGAGCGGGCCATGAAAGGGGCGGCCCTGGAGGAAGCGATTGATTATTATCGGGCCGCGCTGGCCGGCTGGCCGGCCGAAGACGAAGCCGGCCGGGCTGAGACGCTGCGCAAGTTGGGCGAGTGCTTGTGGATGACCGGCCAAACGGCGGCAGCCTTGGAGGTCCTGGAAGTTTGTTATGATCTATTTGAAAGATTGGAAAATCGAATGGGGGCCGGGGCGGTCCAACGACTGATCGGCCGGATCTACTGGGAGCAGGGGGAGCGGGCCATTTCCTGGCAACATTACCAGCGGGCCTTGGGGATTTTAGAAGGTGAGCTGGAAAACATAGAGCTGGCCCAGGCGATGAGTTCAATTTCGCAAATGCACATGCTGGCTTCGGAATATGAGCAGGCGATTGCCTGGGGCGAGCAGGCTCTGGCCCTGGCTAAAAATTTGGATGCCAAAGAAGTTATGGTGCATGCCTCAAATAATATCGGTTCAGCGCTGATGTCCTCAGGAAAGCCGGAACGGGGCCTGGCGCTGCTGCAAGAAAGTCTAGCGCAGGCTTTGAGCCTCAATATGCCCCATGAAGCCTGCCGGGCCCACGTCAATTTGGGCGAATCTCTGGCGCGTCATTGCCAGTATGCCGAGGCTGAGGCAATCTTTGAAAAACTGCTGGTCTACGCCAACCAGGTAGGCACGGCCATGTTCCAGGGGGTAGCGCTGGTACGCTTAACCGAATTGGATTGGTGGCAGGGGCGCTGGGGAGCGGCGATGGCTCGCTGCCAGCAGATCAGGGCCTGGCGTGATGATTTTCAAGCAGCGACCGTCCCCAAGGTATGGGCCAGTACCCTGTTAGGCCGGATCTACAATGATCTGGGCCAGCCGCAATTGGCCCGCCAGGAATTAGAGCATGAGCTGGGTACCGCCCGGACGCTTGACGAAGTGCAAACGACCGTTCCGCACCTGGGCCAGTTGGCCCGATCCCTGGCGGCGCTGGGGCTAGAGGAGGAAACGGCGGCCATCATTGAGGAGTTTTTGACGCTGCTCAGGCGCACGCCTGGCGGCCACCCCTATAGTATTCCACCGCTGTTATTTGCTTGTCACTGGCTGGCCCAACAGCGGCCCAGGCTGGGGTCACGAGAGCGGGTTGGGGAGTGTCTGCAGCACCTGGAGCGAATTGAGGCGCTGTTCCACAGCCTGGAGAGCAGCGCCGCGCTGGCTGAGGCTCGGGGTGTGGCGGCCTTGTATAATGGTGAAGTTACCGTCGCCATCGAGCAGTTTCGACAAGCCGCCAGCCGGTGGGGCAAGCTGAACCAGCCCTATAACCAGGCTTGTGCGCTCAATTATCTTGGGCAGGCTTTAGTGCAGGCAGGTGAGGGAGGTGAGGCTCAAGCGGTGTTTGGTCAGGGCCGTGGTATTATTGAAAGGCTGGCGGGGGAATTGGAGGATGGGAAACTGAGATCGGCGTTTCTTGATTCTTTTGTTTGGCGGTGAGGGGGAGAACAGGATTGCCAGGATGAACGGATTTTGCCGACCCTGTGACATAGGGCTTTTCGCGGGCCAGTGGTCCGGTTGGAGATATCTCTTTTTGGACAAAATGGGTGACGTTTATCCAGATGCTGGGCAAATATGATCACTGATTTTTAGGATTTAACGGATTACCTGTAATTGTTGGCGTGCGTTTCGTGATAGGAGACAGAAGAGCGATGAAGATGGCAGAGCCTGATAGGATGGCATTGGAAGCATTGATTTTGCGCTATTGTGAGGCTTGGGGCGAACCAGATGCTGGGCGGAGAGAGGAGGTGCTTCAGCAGGTGTGGGCTGAGGATGGGACATATACCGACCCGTCGGTTCATCTGACGGGAAGGGGTGAATTGGTGGAGTTTATTGGCAGGGTTCTGAAGAGGTACCCCGGCACGCGGATCGTGCGGAGCAGTGGGGTAGATGCGCATCACGGGATGGTGCGGTTCGCCTGGCGGCTGGTATCGGCGGATGGACAGACGGTGATAGAAGGCGTCGATTTTGGGGAGATATCAGGTGAGGGGAAGTTGAGCCGGATTGTTGGCTTTTTTGATCAGCTTGCGGCAGAGGTAGCTTGATTGGCCTGCCAGAAACAATATAGGAACGGTCATGGCCTGAGGGACCTCTCCCGTTGGTCGAGGTGACATGGCTTAGTGAATGGAAATAGTTCCGGTAAATTATGATTGCTCTTGTTGGGCTTCTTTGGAACGGATTTGGCGATCCGTTCCGAGCGTTTCGTGCTTTAAGAAAGTGATGGAAAAGCCAATGATCAATTCAAGGGAAGGGATAGAGGTCGAGCTGCATTTGGCGGCTAAGTGGATGATGGCGGGCCTGGTGGGTCTGGGCGTGATCTTTGTTTTTTTGGGCGACCGGGAGACAGAGGTTGCCAGTCGAGCCCAAATTTTGCTTTTTGCCACGCTGCTTTATGCGGCAGCGGCGGCAGCCTGGTTTCTGGAAGATTGGCGAGCCCTGCCCGGCCGTTGGTTTACCATCATTATCCTGATGGTTACTGTTGTCGCCGGCTTTAGCTGGCTGAATATCCCCGGCTTTCTCAGCTTGCTTATCCTGCCGGTGATCCTGGCGGCGACATCGATTAGCCTGACGGCGGCGCTTATGACCGCAATCGTCGAAACTGTGGTGGTCATGATGACGTTTCAATACGGTGGGGTCGAGCTGGATTTAGCCTCAAAGATCATGAGCCTGGCGGCCATCTGGATCGGCCTTGGCCTGACCGTGGCGATCTACCGGCCGATGTACAGGCTGACCCGCTGGTCGTGGGACCATTTTCAACAGGCCCAAACGCTGCTGGAAGAGGCGCGGGACCGGAAGGCCGAGCTGGAACAGGCGCTGGATGACCTGGCGCATGCCAACCGCGAGCTGACGCTGCTCAATGAGCGGGTGGCGGCCATGCGGCTGATCGCGGAAGAGGCCCAAAAAACAAAAACGATCTTTGTGGCCAAGGTCAGCCACGAATTCCGGACGCCGCTCAATATGATCATCGGGCTGGTCGACCTGCTGATCGAAACGCCGGAGGTTTACGGCAGCGCACTTCCACCGGCCCTGCAGGAAGATTTAAAGATCGTGCATCGTAACTGCGAACATCTTTCAAGTATGGTCAATGATGTGTTAGATCTCAGCCAGACTGAGATGGGGCGATTAACCCTGCATCGGGAGTGGGTTGATTTAAGAGAGGATATCGAGAGCGCGGTGATGGTGGTCCGCCCCCTGCTGGAGAAAAAGAAATTGAATTTACAGGTGACGCTACCGGAGAACCTGCCGCAAATCTATTGTGATCGCGTCCGCATCCGGCAGGTGCTGCTCAATTTAGTGAGTAATGCTGCCCGCTTTACGGATAGAGGGGGTATTACCATCCAGGCCGGCGAGGAAGGCCGGTATATCGTGGTCAGCGTCAGCGACACCGGCCCTGGTATTTCAGAAGAGGATGCGCGGATCATTTTTGAGCCTTTTTACCAGGGCGCCGCCCAGCTCCGGCGAGACAACAGCGGCAGCGGGTTGGGCTTGAGCATCAGTAAACAGTTTGTTGAGCTGCACAACGGCCAAATCTGGATCGAAAGCCCTCCCTCTATCCCCCCCAGTGGGGGGGAAGGGAAAGGGGGGCCTGGCAGTACGTTTTCGTTCAAGCTGCCGGTATCACCCATGGAGACGCCTCCGGCCAGGGCAAACCGCTGGGTCAATGACCGGTGGCTGTGGATGGAACGTCGTTCACCTCCCCAAATTCCTCAGTTGCCTTTTAAACAGCGGATCGTGATCTGTGATCAAAGCGGCGATCTTTACCCGCTCCTGGCTGATCATGCCGATGACATTGAATTTATCGAAACCGAAGCTCTGGCTCAAGCCAGCCAGGAGCTGCAGCGCCATCCGGCCCATGCCTTGATTCTGAACGCTGCCTCGGCGCAGCAGTTGGGGCCGCTGGCAGAAGAGGCCCGAGCAGCAATCCAAGATACACCGATCATCGCCTGCACTTTTCCGCCGCAAATCAAAAACATTCTCAAAGGCGGCGCCACTAACTATTTAACCAAGCCGGTCAGACGGGCCAGGCTGATTGAAGCAATTCAGGCGCTGGCCCGGCCGGTCAAACGGGTTTTAGTGGTCGACGATGACCCGGAGGTGCAGCAACTTTTGAGCCGGATGCTGCTGAGTTACGAGCCTAAAGTGGAGGTCGTGACCGCTCTAAATGGAGAAGAAGCGCTGGCGGCGCTGCGCCAGCATTGTCCTGACCTGCTGCTGCTCGATATCAGCATGCCAAAGGTGGATGGCTGGGAGCTTTTGGAGTTTAAGAATCGAGATGAGCGGTTGAGAGATATTCCGGTGATGATTATTTCAGCCCAAGATCCGGTCGGGCAGCCGATGAGAAGTAGAGCATTACTGGTGACTACAGGCCAGGGCTTTTCGATCAATCACCTGCTTCATTACTCGCTCGAGCTTTCGGCGATGGTGTTGAAGCCTGAGGCTGAAGCTGTTCCAGCGCCTGGATAAGCTGCTGGCGCCGGACCGGTTTGGGCAGATAAGCGGCCGCCCCAAGGGCCAAGGCCAGTTCCTCACGCCTCACCACCGAGCAGACGATGATCGGAACCGCCTGAGTCACGGGATCTGCCCGCAACTGCATCAGCAGTTCCCAACCATCCATATCAGGCAGCATGACATCCAGAATGATGATGTCCGGCGCAATTTGCCGGGCCCGTTCAAGAAGCTTCTGACCTTCAGCAATGTGGACAATTTGGTAGCGGGTGCCGGTGAGGTAGCGCCGGTAGAAATGGACCAGATCAGCGTTGTCATCGACAACCAGCACCGTAACTTTTCGAGCCGCCGGCAGCTCAACCTGAAATGAAACCCGGTGGCCCTGAAGCTGGCGTTCAACCAGGCCGCCTTGCAGCGCTAAAATTTCTCGAATAAAGGCGCTATCCGGCGGCGGGGCCGCCCCGACCGGATCGCCGCTAATCGTGAGACAGATCCGGTTGTTAACCTGTTCAGCCTTGAGCTTGATCTGGCCGCAGACCATCTGTTGAACCAGTTTTTCGACCGCCGTGATCAGGAGCTGGTGTAACACCGAAGGATGAATGGAGGCGGTCAAATCAGGCGGAACCGGCTCGATTCTTAGCTCAACATGATGGTTGGCGGTCAATGGCTCGATCAATTTGGCGACGGCCTGAGTCGCTCCGGCTACATCGGCCACGCTGCCGGGCGCACTTTTTTGCAAAGAGATCAGCTCTTGCCTGACCTGTGAATGCCAATCTCGGTCGGGTTCCGAGCCGGCCATTTCGGAAGATAAGGCTGGCGTCGAAAGGAAGTCGGAATTGAGCGGTTTTTGAGCGGTGGTTTGTTCCCAGAGCCGGCGGGCTAGAATTTCGACGGCCTGCTGCTGCTCCCGGCGCAGGTGGCGGGGGGTGATTCCCAGGCGTTGAGCCGCCTCTTCCTGGGTCAGCTCTTGAACATAGCGATAGGCTAACAGATCGTAAAGGCGGCGGCTGCGAGCGCTTGATGGAATATCCGAGGCCGGTTTGAGGGCTTGAATGGCCCGGATAATGGCCGCTTGAACCGACTCAACCCGATCCGGCGGGGAATGGCCCGTCACGCGCCACAGTACCTCAGGCGGCCGGTAGGCCGGGTCATAAAGATGGCCCAGGGCCTCGCGCAAATGTTGTTCAAACTCCTCAAAGGTCGCCATTGTCCTATTTATGTCCTATTCCGGTCCGACAAAAAGCCTTGTTAATCATTCAAACATTCACTACACTATCACATTAATTGTAGACGAGCAAACTTTATTGAATTAGCTTATCACAAGGAGGGATCATGGCTGATAATAGTTTGGAAAAGAGGTTATCTCGACGTAAATTTTTGCAGTTGGCCGCCGGCACAACGGTGACAGCGCTGTTTGCCGCCGCCTGTGCCCCGGTTCCTGCTGCGCCGGCGAGCGCGCCACAACAAGAAGGGGCAGCCGAAGCCACGGAGATGCCAAAAGAGGAGGCAGCGGCCGACGCCCCGGCCCAGGAGACGGTAGCCTTACGCTTTACGACGGTGGGCTGGGGGGGATGGTTATCCGAACCGTGGATGGCGATGATTGAAAAATTCAACGAGTCCCAGACAGGAGCCCAGGTAGCTTATGAAGATATTGCCGAGGGATACGAGAAAGTGTTGGCCCAGGCCGCCGGCAATGTTGGGGCGGATGTTTATGTTTTTGAGAATAAGCAGATGTTTAGCTTTGCCGCCCGGGGCTTCTTCTTGCCGCTCGACGAGATGATCGCCGGCTCAGAGGTGATTAAGAAAGAGGCTTACTTTGAGGAGGATTGGAACGAAACCTTCTTTAAGGGCAATCAATATCTGGCTCCGTTTGATAATTCTCCGGCCATGATCTGGTATAATAAAGATATTTTTGATGAGGCCGGCGTTGCTTATCCGCCCGAGAGCTTTGATGATCCCAACTGGACCTGGGCTGATTTTCTGGAGACGAGCCAGAAACTAACGACCGGCGAAGGGGCCAACAAAATCTTTGGCTGGGCCGGCGAGCGAGACTGGCGATATCTGCTCAACTGGATTTGGAGCAATGGCGGCTGGCTGCTCAATGAGGAAAAAACGGAATGTGTGATCGATATGCCCGAAACGGTTGAAGCTCTGGAATGGGCCGCCGCGCTGGTCCGGGAACATCAAGTTCAGCCAAGCGTCGACCAGATCATTCAGGGCGGCAACAGCGCCATGTTCTTTGGCCGGCGGGCGGCCATGGCCCAAAAGGGGACCTGGTGGGCCATCGATCTCAAAGCGCAGGAAGGCTTGAACTGGAATGTCGCGCCCCAACCGATGGGAGAAGCCGGTACCTTTGTCCGTAATCCTCTGGACGCTTTCGGCATCTGGCAGGGCAGCCCGCAGCCCGAGCCGTCGTGGGGGTTGATCGAGTTTTTAAGCCAGCCAGATATTTTGGGGATCATTGTCCGGGCCGGGCTGTCGGTTAGCCATAAAGATACTATGAACACCGTCTTCCTGGAACAGGAACCCCAGGATGTTAATTGGGATCTCTTCCTCCAGGCGCTCGATGGCCATGTTCGCCGGCACCCTGATACAGCGATTTATCCGGAGATGCATAATCTGCTCCAGCCGGGCTGGGATGCGGTGCTGGATGGCGCCAGCAGCGTCCAGGAGTTTGTCGCCAGCGTCAAGGGACCGATCAATGACTTACTGGCGGACTGCATCGAGAAGGGTAACTGCGCTGCCTGATTTTAGCGAAGCTCAGTCTGCAATCGCGGAGATGGAAAAACCTGACTCACGGATCGTAAGAACACGGATGTTTCAATTTATTTTTTTATCCGTGTTTCTTTCTATCCGTGAGTCAAAATCGAGATAGGCCGGGAAGGAGCCGAGCCTGAGCAGGTACAGGAGGTTATAGGTGACTCAGACAGCGGGAGAGAAATCTTCTGACTACGTTCCCGATAAGATTCAGGCTAAAGTAAATAGGGTCCAACTCCGGCCCTTTGGAAAACGGGGCCTGTTGTGGCGGGAAGCTGTCGACGGCTGGCTGTTTATCCTGCCCTGGCTGTTTGGCTTTTTGATCTTTACCGCCGGCCCGATGCTGGCCTCGGCGGTCTTGAGCTTTATGGAGTGGGAGATTCTGACGCCGGCAAGCTGGGTGGGTCTGGCTAATTTCCGCCAGATGCTGCGCGACCCCCTATTCTATAAATCACTTTATAACACCGCCTATTACAGCTTTTTGGGCGTGCCGCTCTACCTGATCGCTTCGTTGATGATGGCGTTGCTGTTGAATATGCCGGTTCGAGGAACCTCGATCTACCGGACCTTTTTCTTTATCCCGTCTTTAACGCCGGCGGTGGCCAATGCCCTACTGTGGACCTGGATATTTAGCCCTGATTTTGGGCTGGCCAACTACTTTTTACAGACAGTCGGCCTGCCGCCCCAAAAGTGGCTGTTTGACGTTAATCTGGCCAAACCATCCTTGATCTTGATGGGCTTATGGGGGATTGGCAGCCAGATGATTATCTTTCTGGCGGGGTTGCAGGGTATTCCTCAGACGCTGTATGAGGCGGCAAGCATCGATGGGGCCAATCACTTGCAGCGCTTCTGGAGCATTACCCTGCCTATGCTCAGCCCAACCATTTTTTTTAACCTGGTCATCGGGGTTATTGGCTCGTTTCAAGTTTTTACGACCGCCTTTATTGCTACCCAAGGCGGGCCGCAAAACGCGACGTTGTTTTATGTCCTTTACTTGTGGCGAAATGGATTTGATTACTTTAAGATGGGCTACGGCTCGGCCCTGGCCTGGGTGCTGTTTGTGATTGTTTTAATATTAACCTTGATCCAATTCAGAGTAGCCAGATATTTTGTTTATTATGAAGTTGATGAGGCAGTGTAATATGTCCCAGATAACGGAGCAGAGACACTTACCCCCTGGAACGTTAGCCCCACCGCCGGCCAGCGCCCGCCAACGGCGGGCCCGGCTGCGCCGGCTCGTGACCCGGCTGGCCAGCCATACTCTGTTAATCGCCGGGTCGATCATCATCATGATCCCCATCGGCTGGATGCTCTCAACCTCTTTCAAGAAAACGGGGCAAGAATGGATTTTTCCGCCCATCTGGATTCCGGACCCGATCTGGTGGCAGAATTACATCGAAGCGATGTATGCTTTGCCGATCCCCTTTTATGTTTATGTATTGAACACCGTGGTGATTACGATTACGGCGACGCTGGGGACGGTGCTAACCTCGGCGTTGGCGGCGTTTGCCTTTGCCCGGCTCCGCTTTCCGGCCCGCCAATTTATGTTTCTGCTGGTCATCTCGACCATGATGCTGCCCAGTGCCGTGACCTTGATCCCTAAATTTATCATCTTTCGTCATTTGAACTGGCTGGATACCTTTTTACCCCTTATCGTTCCTTTCTGGTTGGGCGGCACCGCTTTTAGTATCTTTTTACTGCGCCAGTTTTTTATGACCATCCCTCGGGAGCTGGATGAAGCGGCGCGCATGGATGGCGCTTCGAGCTTTCAAATCTTCTGGTGGGTTGTTCTGCCGCTGTCGGGTCCGGCACTGGCGACGGTAATTATCTTCCAAATCTGGTCGCACTGGAACGATTTTATTGACCCGTTGATCTATATCAACAGCTCCAGCAAGTATACGATTGCCCTGGCCTTGCGGACGTTTCAAAATGTGCGCAGCCAGCGGGTCAATTACTTGATGGCAATGTCGGTGATTCAGGTCCTGCCGATTGTCATTCTGTTTCTGGGGGCCCAGAAATATTTTATCCGGGGTATTCACCTTTCAGGTTTGAGTGGAAGGTAAGAACATTTCTCAAACACTCCCTTTAATACCAACTGTTACTAACATCTAAATGACTATAAACACTGAAGATGGCTTCTATTTGCCTTCTCTAAAGATATATCTATAATGCATTTCATCAGATCGTCTGATGAATTCTGTTTTTAGAGAAGAATAGATCGTAGTAGTCTCATCACAGAATAGAAATTAACAGGTAAGATAAATAATCCCATGATAACTACACCAGTCTTCAAACGAGTACAAAATACAACACTTCCTGAAGTGATAGCCGAGCAAGTCGCGGTTATGATTTCGGAAGGCCACTTAAAACCAGGAGATCGTCTCCCGACCGAACCAGAGTTGATGAAACAATTTGGGGTTGGACGTTCAACGCTGCGCGAGGCGCTCAAATCTTTGGCGATCGCTGGCCTCATCGAAAGCCGGCAAGGGGCCGGCACTTACATCAGCACCACTTATACAGATTATCTGAGCAATCGCTTGAATTGGACCGTAATGCTCAGTGAGCGAGAACTACATCATGTTATAGAAGTTCGGTATGCTTTGGAAGGACAAACGGCAGCGTTGGCTGCAGGACGAGCCACGAAAGAACAGATAGATAATTTAAATCAAATTCTGTCCAAGTTGGATGAAAACTTGAAGAGTCCTGATCTGGCCGCCGAATATGATCTTGCCTTTCATTTGAATATTGCCGAAGCATCGAACAATCCCCTGTTACTTAACTTAATTTCCAGCGTTCGGGATCTGGTTCGTAGCTATATCATATTTAGTTATTCGGACCTGGATCGACCCGATGAAAGCGAAGGCCAGCACCGGCGTATTCTAGAAGCTATTCGAACCAAACAGCCGGAAGAAGCAAGACAGGCTATGTTTGATCATCTAGACTATAGTTCGAAATGGATCTTGACCTTAGCCAGGGAGCGCCAACTCTCAGAATAATGTCCATCGTAGATCCATAAGAATTAACCGGAATTGGATCAAATAAAGGAAAAAGGAGGCAACATCATGATGAAAAAGTAAAATTTGCCAATTTGATCATATATCACTGGTATCCTTCATAAAGGCAAGAGAAGGATTCATCCTCAGTGAAAAGTAAATAGAGCTTATTTTTAGTATTCGGGCGAGGAGGACCGATGAAAGGGAACAAGCTGAGTAGACGTGACTTTTTACGTCTAACTTCAATGGCAATAGGTGGTGGACTTGTTTTGGCGGCTTGCGCGCCCCAGGTACCACAAACGGATCAAGTGGCGCAACCTGCAGAAGCTGCCAAAACAGACCAGTCAGAGACACAGACAGAAGCGCCGCCGGCGGAAATCATTACGATTGAATATTGGACTCCCTGGGGTACCAGTAACGAAGCAGAGATTCAAGCAATGGCCGCAGTGTTCGAGGAACACCATTCCAACATAAAGACCAATTTAGTGATTGGTGGTCCTGGCGGCGGTGACTTTAATGAACTCCTCTTGGCTCGCATTGCAGCAGGTAACCCACCCGATATGACCACGCTTTGGACAAGTCCTCCCAGTTTCGGTGTTCGCGGTGCGCTCTTAGCTCTTGATGAAGAGATGGCTACAGCGGAATATGCCACTCATGATGCCTTTTTCGAGGGCTCATTACAAACTTGTCAATTCAAAGATAAAACTTATGCATTGCCACATTCATCTCAAGCTGCAGCCGTAGTATACGACAAGACCTGGCTTGAGGAAAAAGGGCTGCTATCTGATCCTGAGGAATTTCCAGATACCTGGGACGAGATCAGAGCCCTATCGAGCGAATTGGTAGAGTGGGATGGAGACACGCTTAAAGTAGGTGGGCTTATTCCGTTTGTATCTACAGAGGGTACAGTTACATGGTTATATGATGTCTGGAGTGGACTAAACGGCAGCCAGCTTTATAATTTTGACGACGTTGCCTATACGATTGATGACGAAAGAAATATAGAACTCCTACACTACTGGCTTTCATGGCTAGATGAGCAGTACAGAGGTGATATTGATTTAGTTGCCAAACAAGGCGTATGGAATTCGGCTGGGAGTCAGAGCGCTTTTGTTCTCAAACAGACCCCGCTAACCGTGGCTGGTCAATGGGATCTGTCTTATGAACAATTCCGAGAGATCGACTGGGAGCTTGAAGTAGCCAGGTTACCGGTTGGGCCCCATGGAACTAAAAGTATAACCGGTTCCTGGCCCAACTGGATGTGTGTTCCCACGGGTGCTAAATATCCGAAAGAAGGCTTCCTGATGGCTGAGGCATTCAGCACCTATGCAGTCTATAAATGGTATGAACGGGTCTTTGATCTTCCTTCCTGGAAAGATTTCCCTTTCGATGTTCTTTCCAGAGACCTGGTGGCTAATTTTGGCGAGGAAAAAGCCAGGAAGATGAACGACTTCTGGTTTGGCTATCGTGAGGATGCTATTGTTCAATGGGCATCCCCCATTTATGACTTTGCGTCCGACCACATCAACCGGGTTTTCGATGAGGTGATGCATAAGGTGAAATCTCCTGAAGAAGGCCTGGCCGAGGCTCAACAGATAGTCCAACCCAAACTAGAAGAAACAGTTGCCGGTTTGTAGGCAATTTGACACTAAAACAGACATTGCTAGTAGAACAGCAGAGGTCTCTAGCGCCTTAAGTCATAATTTCGATTTGTGACTCTCTGCTGTTCTGTCACTCTCTAGAATCGAGATGTGGATAGGTAGCAAGAGCCAAAGCCGGAAAGTTAATGATGATGGATCAAACCGACATAAAGCAAACATCAAATCGGGTATTGAGTAATCCTCTGATTAAGATATCAAGTTTGACGCTACGCAATGACATGATCGGTTATGCTTTTGTACTGCCCTGGATTATTGGACTACTAGTCTTCAGGTTTTATCCTATCGTAGCTTCATTCTACTATTCTTTTACAGAATATTCTGTTTTGCAGCCCGCACGCTGGAGAGGATTGCAAAACTATCAGGAAATGTTTACTCAAGATCCCCTTATCTGGCAATCAGTTTACAATACATTATATTATACCTTAATATCAGTGCCTTTAGGATTATTGTTGGCGCTGCTTTTGGCGCTGCTGATGAATCAGGCGATACGAGGAATCGGTTTTTATCGAACCATATATTTTTTACCCTCGTTAGTACCTCCCGTGGCTGGAACGCTGCTATGGTTACTGATCCTGGATCCCGGCAATGGATTGATGAATGTTGGCCTGGAGGCGCTTGGTCTGCCCCGGCTGGGCTGGTTCAAGAGTCCTGTCTGGTCCAAACCGGCGCTCATCTTAATGTCACTATGGGGAGTTGGCGCGGCTGCTTTAATCTTTCTCGGAGGATTGCAGGAGATTCCAAAAGTATTTTATGAAGCTGCAGAAATCGATGGGGCCAATGCATTGCAGCGTCTGAGATGGATAACTTTACCGCTGCTAAGCCCCGTAATTTTCTTCAACCTGATTATAGGTATTATCAATTCCTTTCAGGTCTTTACCAGCGCCTTTATCGCCGGTGGATCGGCTGGAGGTGGATTTGGCGGCGGCGGGACAATAGGAGGTCCCCTCGGCTCCATGTTAATGTATATGCTTCTACTTTATCGCAATGCCTTTCGCTATTTTCAGCTTGGATATGCTTCGGCCATGGCCGTTTTTCTCTTCTTGGTGCTCATAATTATTACCCTGGCTCTCATAAAGACATCAGAGGTATGGGTCTATTATGAGGCCGATCAACGTCGTTAAAGTGAGGATAGAACTATGGGAACTATCTTTGATGAGATACCACGACGACCCTCTCTTCATCTAAAACAGCAATTAGGAGCAACATCTAGACATCTTCTCTTAGGTGGCCTGGCTCTCATTTGGATGATTCCTTTTTATTGGTTAGTTATTACCTCGCTAAAACCACTGGATCAAGTTTTTACCAGGCCACTCCGTTGGGTACCAGATCCTCTACTATGGTCGAATTATGTCGAAGCGCTTACTAATCCCGCCTTTCCCTTCTTTCGACTGTTGAGCAATAGTTTATTCTATTCCTTACTTTCAACAATAGGCGTAACCCTCTCCTGTTCTATAGTAGCCTATGGCTTTGCTCGGATACCGTTCAGGGGACGAGACTTTTTGTTTGGAGTCACTTTGGCGACGCTGATGCTTCCAGGAGTAGTCACCCTGATCCCTACTTACCTCATTTTTCACAAGTTAGGATTAGTGGGGTCTTACGGTCCGTTAGTCATTCCACCCTTCTTTGGTGATGCTTTCTACATCTTTTTATTGCGACAATTCTTCAAGACGTTACCTTGGGAATTGACCGACGCAGCACGCGTCGATGGAGCCAATGAATTGCTCATTTTTTGGAAGATAATGCTTCCCCTAATCAGACCCGCTGTTTTGGTGGTCATCGTCTTCAACTTTCTCTATACATGGAACGATTTCATGGGACCTCTGATCTATTTAAATGATAATCTCAAGTTTCCCCTATCCCTCGGACTTTACGCATTCCAAACTAAACATGAGACAGAGTGGAATTTAATGATGGCTGCCGCGTTAGTTGTAACTTTGCCACTCATCATAATCTTTTTTGTAGCCCAAAAGCAATTTATTGAGGGCATTACCCTTACTGGAACAAAAGGATAAACGCTAGCTTGGTCTTTAGCTTTACCATTCCATCATCAGAAAGGAATGTATGTATGACTATTCATAGCTCTCTTAAGGAAGATATTAGTCTACTGGGTATTGATCGGGATAGCCGGTATCGAGAGATGGTTTTAGACTTCATTGAAGAACAGGCTCGTCAACTAGCAGCCAGATTGCCGAGACCGGAGACAAAAGAAGGCTGGTTGCAGCGAGCAGCCAACCTGCGCGCCCCTATACTTCACTCGCTGGGGCTGACCCGTTTTCCTGAGCGAACAGCGCTTAAGGCCCAGGTAGTCGGTAAGCTTGAGTGTTCTGACTATGTGATTGAAAAGCTGATCTATGAACCGCGGCCTGGCTTTATGGTTTCTGCTCACCTATACCTACCCCGGCGGGCAGATTTTCCGGCTCCTGCCGTGCTTTATTCAGCGGGCCACTGGATGGAAAATTGTAAATTGGATCCCAATGCTCAATTCTGTTGCGCTAACTTAGCTCGTCTCGGGTTTGTCACCCTTGTCTATGATATGATCGGCCAGGGGGAACGCCTGGGAGATTATGCCTTTGACCATGGCCATTTGGAACCACTGTTAGTGGGACAGTGCCAGGAAGCGCTGATGGTTTGGGAAAGTATCCGGGCGGTTGACTATCTGGTAAGCCGCCCCGAAGTAGACCCGGAGCGCATCGGCATGACCGGCTCCTCCGGCGGCGGCCTCAACACCTTCTATATGAGCGCTGTGGATGAACGTATTCAGGTGAGTGTGCCGGTTTGTTACGTAAATACCTTTTTTATGATGATGGCTGCCGAACGAGATCGAAACTGGGAAGATGGGGTAGACCTCTGCAACCAAGTCCCCCAGGTGATGGCCTATAGCCAGATGTCTGACATTTGTGGTCTGATTGCGCCTAAACCACAATGTATTATTGCCGCTATTCACGACACATTGTTTCCCATTGAAGGTGTGCATCAGGTCTACCAGGATATTGAACGTATCTACGGCTTACTGGATGCTCAAGATCGGGTACGACTGGTAACCGTAGATGCCCCGCATGGTTATGATAGAGAAATGCGTCAAGCTGCCTATGGTTGGTTAGTTCGCTGGTTAAAAAATGAAGGTAATGGCAGTCCCATCCCTGAACGTGAGTATGAATTAATACCCCTCCCTTACCCGCCCAATCCACACAACCCACGTCAACGTGAGGTAGGACCTGTGAGCAGTCCTGGTCTCTGTTTTCCAGAGGGGCGAGGGCCGTTGCCCGGTCCGGCCATTACCACCTTGACGAAACAGATCGCTACATCTTTGCCCCCGGCGAGAGATCTACCAACTCAAGCCGATGATTGGGCCAGCCAACGTACTAAACTGCTGGCGCGCGTACCGGCTGTACTGGGCCGCTGGCCCGACCGGAGAGAAAAAAGAAATCGGCTTTACAATCGAACTCTTTTTAATGGTTTGATCGCTGAACGTCTCGTCTTTGAGAGTGAGCCGGGTATTGATATTCCCGCTATCTTTCTAGCCCCGGCCCAGTGGCGAACACACATGCCGGTGGTCCTCTATATTGACGAATGGGGTAAAAGCGCCGGACTGACGAATGGCCTGATCGAAACAGTGTTGGCTGCCCGGATCGCCGTCCTGGCTATTGATGTCCGTGGGGTGGGCGAGGTAGCTGCCAGCGATTTTGAAGCAACTTCGAATGCCCTGATGACAGATCGGCCTTTTTTTGGCCAACAGGTCTGGGATGTCCTCCGGGCGGTTGATAATCTGTGGCGAGGGAACAGTGTCACAGGCCGGATTGACAATACCCGAATTAGTTGCATTGGACGGGGGTTAGGTGGACTACTGGCCCTGTATGCAGCCGCATTGGATGAACGGATAGCGGCTACAGTCATGTGGCAAGCTCCGGTTTCATACAAGTCCCTGATCGTTGAGCGGCCCGGTTTTCCGGCCAGCGCTTATTTATTTGATGTCCTCAACCACTTTGACTTACCGGACTTAATGTCAGCTATTGCGCCCCGGCTCCTCTTGATCGCTGATCCGGTAGATGGTGAACGACAAGCTCTATCGAGACAAGCGGCTGCTGAATTCTGCAAATGGCCCTCTCAAATTTATACACTGCTGGAAACCGGATCAAGTAAGTGGAAACTGTTGCTAGAAGACTCGAATCAAGGAGTCACACCAAACGAAATTGTTGGCTGGCTACAAAAGCATCTTTAAGAATACAAAAAAGAAAGGATAAAAGCATTACATGATTATCAGTGCCTGTAGCGACGAAATTTCAACCGATCTTGGCGTTGCCCTGGAGGTGCTGGAGCGTGAGCATATCCGGCATGTCGATATTCGCGGCATCTGGGGTGGTAATGTCACTGATCTGAGCGCCGAGCAGGCCAACCAGGCCCGGCGGATGCTCAAAGAGCAGGGTTTTACGGTTACGGCCCTCAGTACGCCGGTCGGCAAAACAAAGATCAGCGCCGATTTCACACCGGAACTCAACCGGTTCCGGCGGGCTCTGGAGCTGGCCGAGCTTTTTGAAGCGCCTTACCTGCGGGTATTCTCGTTTTATGCGACTGAAGAAGAGGCGCAGCGTTACCGGGCAGAGGCGCTGGACCGGCTGGGCCAACTTTGCGAGATGGCCCGGCCTTATGGCGTTATCCTGGCCCACGAGAATGAGGAGGGCGGCTTTTGCGCCTGGCGGCCGGAGGAGTGCCTGGCCTTTCACCAGGAACTGCCCGATAACTTCCGGGCGCTGTTTGAGCCGTGCAGCTTTACGGTGATGAATTATGATCCCTATCTGGAGGCCCTGCCGCTGCTGCGGCCTTATACGGTTTATTTGCACGTGCGCGATACTAAACGGGGCACAACAGAGTACAACGTGGTGGGAGAGGGGAATGTACGCTGGCCGGATATCCTGGCCGACTTAAAGGAGCATGGCTTTAAGGGATATTTGACGCTGGAGCCGCATCTGGGTTGGGGCAGCAAAGAGACGACGGATGAGATGCGCAAAGCAAATTTCGCCCGCGCGGCCCAGGCGTTGCGCGAGGCGCTGGCAAATCTTTCATAAAGGAGTGCAGATTTTAATCTGCGTTTTAGAGGTAGCGGAATGATGAAGGTTAAAAAATTAATCGAGTAATTGGAGTGCAGATTTTAATCTGCGCCTTAGAGGTAGCGGAATAAATTCCGCACTCCGTTTACCGGATTATTTTCTTAAAATCCATAAT
>Ga0073934_10005767_pt1 | contig 18729 bp, 11 predicted proteins | sample LarsenN4metaG_FD_76834 | JGI IMG/M metagenome (GOLD analysis project Ga0073934, IMG submission 76834) | Hot spring sediment bacterial and archeal communities from British Columbia, Canada, to study Microbial Dark Matter (Phase II) - Larsen... ... | reverse complement strand
TCGCCGACCGCGCACGCTATCTGGGCGACCCGGACTTCAACGCCGAAATGCCCGTGGCCAAGCTCATCTCCAAGGAGTACGCCGCGGAGCTGCGCCGCACGATTGACCCACAACGAGCCTCGCGGAGCGATCCTCTGCGGTTCAACGATACCGGGGAATCCGACCAGACTACGCACTATTCCGTTGTGGACGCGGAAGGCAACGCCGTCGTGGTTACTTATACGCTGGAAGACAGCTACGGCTCGAAAATCGTCGCCGCAGGCACCGGATTCCTGTTGAACAACGAAATGGGCGACTTCAATCCTGTGCCGGGCCGCACCGACGAATCCGGGCTGATCGGCACACCACCCAACCGCATCCGACCCGGAAAGCGCATGCTTAGTTCCATGACTCCGACCATTGTGCTGAAGGACGGCAAGCCGCTGCTGCTGGTCGGCTCACCCGGCGGGCGCACCATCATCAACACGGTGCTCCAGGTGATCATCAACGTAGTGGACTTCCGCATGGATGTCGCCGAAGCGATCGCAGCTCCGCGCCTTCACCACCAATGGCTGCCCAACGTGCTGCGCGTGGAACGCTTCGGCTTTTCGCCGGATACGCTCCGCCTGCTCGAGCAAATGGGGCACAAGCTGCAGCCCTATGAATCTTCGCGCAGCTTGGGCCGCGCCATGGGCATCTGGATTGACCCGCAGAGCGGGTTGCGGCTGGGGACGGCTGACCCGCGGGATCCTGACGGTGCTGCCCTCGGCTACTGACACGAGCCGAACGGTGGCGATGCGTTCCTCCTGCCCAGAGATCCAGTTCGGCTGAGTATTCAGCTTGCCCGGGCGGACGCGGCTCCCACAACTTGCCTCCGGCAGAAAGCCGACAAAAAAAACGGGAGGTGAAAACCGATCGGCCTTCACCTCCCGGGGTGGGGTGGGGTGTTGCTGGACAGAACTCGTTGAAGACCCAGAATCAGGTGTAGCAGGGCCCTAGGGAAAAGCGCATCCCGGAATAGCTCACTCGCGATTCTCCAGGCTCGGCCACCTCTAGGAGACCCACCACCACAGATTCTGACGCCGCCTGATAGCACAAGCCCGAAGGTGTGTCAACCAAAATCAGCGCGGACCAGGGGAGGCGCGCAAATTAGTACCCCTAGAACCCCCTCTCAAACCTGGAGGCGCAGGACACGGATTCTTGCGCCAGGCAGCAGCCGTTTGAAGACGGGCCACCACGCCCGTGCTGCGGGGGTACCTGGCCCGGGTTGTCTACCTAACCCTCTACCTCCGGCTTCTCGAGAAGCACCCAGCCATTGTAATCCGGCCCCTTGCTGGCCGGGTCGAGCCGGGTGGAGATGAGCACGTTGGCTTCGGGCCAGTAGGCCTGTAAGGTGCCCGGTTTTACCGGGGCAAGACGAAGCACGCCGCGCAGGCTTCGATCCAACGATTTCGGCCCGGGATTACCGCCCGCAGGGCGGAGAATCACCACCTCGCCGTCGCGCAGATTCAGCCGACGGGCATCGTCAGGCGCGATGAAGACCTCATCGCGACGCGTCGAGCCAGTCAGTGGGTCGCCGTCCTCCCAGACCATCGAGTTGAACTGCTTGCCGCGACGCGTGGCTAGGTAGAAAAGCCTTTGGCTATCCGCCCGCGGACCCCCGGCCGACGCCTCCAGCCCTGGCAGCACCAGCGGGGTGAATCGGGCGCGCCCGTCCGGCATCCCCGCGCAAAAGCCGCCAGAGCAGAGCAAGGGGCCGCCGTACTGCACTGAATCGCCTTCCCGTTGCAGCTCACCGACTCCGCGATACAACGGCATCACCCGATCCATCTCCGCGCGAATAGCCCCTGCGGAGTCAAACCAAATCAGCCGGCCTTTCTCCGGGCCCAGCACGGCTGCGGTGATGCGCATGAAGATCTCCCACTCAGCCATGGCCTCGCCGATGCGCGGCCCAGGGACTTCCGGCGAGAAACGGATGCGCCGCTCGGTGCTGGTGAGCGTTCCGCCGCCCTTCTGCTCGTAGCGTGTTTGCGCCGGCAGCAGCAGCACCCACCCGCCCAATGGGGGCTCAACGAGCATGGACGAATTGACGAACAGATCCTGATGGATGCGACAGAGAACGCGGGCCAGTGCCTGGCGCATGCGCTCCGGTTCCGGCAGGGTCTCCAGGAAGTTGCCCCCGGCAATCCACAGCACGTCGAGCTCCCCGCGCTCGGCAGCATCCAGTTGCTCCGGTGCTGAAAGGCCCGGCCGAGCCGGCACAGGCACGCCCCATTGCTGGGCCAGGAGCCGGGCATTCTCCTCGTTCACGGGAATACCCCCTGGAAACGCGTTAGGCACCGAGCCGCACTCTGCCGCACCTTGCACGCCGGAGTGCCCGCGAATCGGCACCAAGCCTGTGTTTGGCCGGCCCAGCATCCCGCGGGCCAGCGCCAGGTTGACCACCGCCTGAACATTCTCAACGCCAAAGCTATGCTGCGTCAGTCCCATGCTCCAGATGAAGACGGCCCGCCGCGCTCCACGGTAGATTTCCGCGAAGCGCTGCATGGCGTCTCGCGACAGCCCGGAGCTTTCCTCGAGCTCCTCCCAAGATTGCCGGGAGAGCACGGCACGCAAGTCGTCGAACCCCGCGGTATGCTGCGCGATGAACTCCTCATCCAGCCCGCCGCGCTCGGTGAGCTCCTTCAGAATGCCGTTCAGGAAAGCGATGTCTCCGCCGACGCGCACCTGGAAAAACTCGTCCGCGAAGCGCGTGCCGAACAGCGCGCTCTTGGCGATGGACGGCACCCAGTAACGTTCCAAGCCCGGCTCGCGGTAGGGGTTCACGACGACAATGCGCGCGCCGTTGCGCTTCGCGTGGTAGAGATACTTCATGGCCACGGGCTGGTTGTTGGCTATGTCGGAGCCAAGAAGCACGAGCAGGTCGGCTCCCAGCCAGTCCGTGTACGAGCACGTCGCGGCCGAAACGCCGATGGTTTGCTTGAGCGCTGTGGTGGAAGCGGCGTGGCAGAGCCGCGCGGCGTTGTCTATATTGTTCGTGCCCAGCAGACGTGCAGCCTTACCAGCCACATAGTAGGTTTCATTGGTCAGTCCCCGGGAGGTCGTGTAGATGGCGATGCGGCCCGGGTCTTGGGCCGCAGTTCCCCGGAGCTGGTCGGCGGCGACCTGAATCGCCTCCTCCCAGGAGATCCGCCGGAACCCTGGCTCCCCGGAGCAGCGCAGCATGGGATACGGCAGGCGCCCCAGTTTACGCAGCCTCCGTCCACCCAGCCCGGCGAGCTGCACAGCGTCCGCCAAGCGGGCCGTATCCATCGCTGGCACGGTGTTCACGCGGAGCATCTTCAGCCGCACCAGGCACAGGTGAATGCCCGCGAGCGTGTCGTCGCGCAGTCCGCGGGGGCCAAGCGAGCAGCCATCGCAAACGCCGTGGCGAAGAATCCGCCAGGCGTAGGCGAGGTTGTCGCGGTTCTCCCACAGCGTGCGAAGGATTTCCCAGTAGTGGTGGGGTTTCGTGTGCCCGATCCCAAACGGCACCCAACTGACGATGGGGGTGTTGGCGGGGCGCGGCATCCTGCGGGAATTATACAACGCGCCTCGAACGGCCTCGCCGTCCGGGGTTACCGCGGATAGCGCACAGCTTCTCCAACGTTATCGTCGCCGGGCCGCGGCGTTCCGTGCGTAGCCGCAACACTGCGCCCGGCCCAAGCGAACGCTGTGCCGGGGCCTACTCTTTGGCTTGCTGTTCTTCCTGGATGACAGCGGAAGCGGCGACTTTATCGCCGGCCTCCAAGCGGAGCAGGCGAACGCCCTGGGTCGAGCGCCCCGCCTCGCGGATTTCGCTGGCGTGCACGCGGATGACTTTGCCGTGGCCGGTGATAACCATCACGTCGTCCTCTTCGCTCACCTGAAGGGCCGCCACCACGGGCCCATTGCGCTCCGTGGTCTTCATGTTGACCACACCCTTGCCGCCGCGCGCCGTGATGCGGTATTCAGCCAGCGGCGTGCGCTTGCCATAGCCTTTCTCCGCCACAGTGAGCATCAGCGAGGTGAGCGATTCCCGGATCTGGTCGTTCTCGAATTCCTCGAGCGAGGCAGCGCGCTTGCCGAATTCTTTCTCGATGATGGCGAAGTCTGGCTGAACAGCCTCCATGCTGACCACGTAATCCTCTTCGGCCAAATCCATACCGATCACGCCGGCGGCGCTGCGGCCCATGGGGCGCACCTCTGTTTCGCGGAACAGGATGGCCTGGCCGGCGCGGCTCGCGAGGAAGATCATCTGCCGGGAGTCGGTGAGTTTGGCTCCAATCAGCTCGTCGTCTTTTTCCAGGTTGATGGCAATGATCCCGCTGGGGCGCGGCTTGCCGAATTCGATGAGCGGCGTTTTCTTCACCGTGCCGCTGCGCGTGGCCATGAAGACGTACGTGTCCTCTTCTTCCAGCTTGCGCGCCGCCACCAGCGCCGTCAGCTTCTCTCCTTCCTGAAACTTCACCAGGCTGGTGATGGCGCGGCCGCGCGTGGCCGCGGCGGCCTCGGGGATTTCATACACCTTGAGCCAGTACACGCGGCCCTTGTTGGTGAACAGCAGGATGTAGCTGTGCGCGGAGGCAATGAACAGGTGCTCGACAAAATCCTCCTCGCGGGTCTTGGCCCCGATGCGTCCCTTGCCGCCGCGCGATTGGTGTCGGTAGACCTCCACCGGGGTGCGCTTGATGTAGCCAGCGTGGCTGACGGTGATGGCCATATCTACGTCGGGAATCAGGTCCTCGAGCTTGATTTCCTCCACGCGCTCCACCATCTGCGTCCGCCGCTCATCGCCGTAGTGCCTCTGGATCTCGCGCAACTCGGTGATGACCACCTGCTTCAGCTTGCGCTCACTGGCCAGGATTTCCCTGAGGTCGGCGATCCGCTTCTGAATCTCCTTCAGCTCTCCGAGGATCTTCTCCCGCTCCATCTGCGTCAGCCGGTGGAGCTGCAGGTCGAGGATGGCCTGCGCCTGGCGGTCGGTGAACTTCCAGCGGGCCACGAGACCTTCCTTGGCTTCCTTGGGGGACTTGCTGCGGCGGATCAGGCGGATAACCTCGTCCAAGTGCTCGATGGCCCTGCGGAAGCCGAGCAGGATATGCTCGCGCTCCTCGGCTCTGCGCAGGTCGAACTGGCTGCGTCGCCGGACCACCTCGATGCGGTGGTTATTGAAGTGCGTCAGCAGCTCGACTACGCCCATCTCGCGGGGCTGGCCCCCGACGATGGCCAGCAGAATCATCCCGAACGATTCCTGCATCTGGGTGTACTTGAACAGGTTGTTCAGGACGATTTGGGGCTCTTCGCCGCGCTTCAGCTCGATCACGATGCGCATGCCTTCGCGGTCGGACTCGTCCCGGATATCAGCAATGCCTTCCAGCTTCCGCGTCTGGGCCAGCTCGGCGATGCGCTCGATCAGCCGAGCCTTGTTCACCTGATAGGGAATCTCGGTGATGACGATGTTTTCGCGCTCCTTGCCCACCTGCTCGATGGCCGCCTTAGCGCGCATGGTGAAGCTGCCGCGGCCGGTCTTGTAGGCCTGCTCGATGCCTCCCCGCCCGTAGATATACCCGCCGGTGGGGAAATCCGGCCCGGGGAGCAGCTTCATGACCTTCTTCAGCGAAGCCTCAGGTTCCTCAATCAGCAGCACCGCGGCGTCGATCACTTCGCGGAGGTTGTGGGGCGGGATGTTCGTAGCCATGCCCACGGCAATGCCGCTGGCGCCGTTGACGAGCAGGTTAGGGACCTTGGTAGGCAGGACGGCGGGTTCCTGGGTGGTCTCGTCGTAGTTCGGGGTGAAGTCAACGGTTTCCTTCTCGATGTCGGCAAGGATTTCCTCGGCGATCTTCGAGAGGCGCGCTTCCGTATAGCGCATGGCCGCCGGCGGGTCGCCGTCCACGGAGCCGAAGTTTCCCTGGCCGTCTATCAGCGCGTAGCGCATGTTGAACGACTGGGCCATGCGCACCAGCGCGTCGTACACCGGGGCTTCCCCGTGGGGGTGGTACTTGCCCAAAACTTCGCCGACGATTTTCGCGCATTTGCGGTAGGGCTTCGTGGAGGTCAGTCCTATCTCATACATGGCGTACAGGATGCGCCGGTGGACTGGCTTGAGCCCATCGCGCACGTCAGGCAGCGCCCGGCCGATGATCACGCTCATGGCGTAGTCGAGGTAGGAGCGGCGCAGCTCCACCTCGATGTCCACCGGAACCATTACCGCCTGCTTGGTCTCTTCAGCCATCACCCCTCACTCTAAGCGCCGGTCTCCCCTAGCCACCCCGGTCTTTGCGCCATCCACTCCAGCACATAGCTTTTCACCGCTTCGAAGGCTGCGGCCGCGTTGGAGAAGCGCTGCGCCGCGAAATGCTCTTCCAGGTGCGCCAGGAATGCAGCCCGCTCGGCGGCATCGGCAAACTCCACGATCACAGTTCCCGCGTGCGCCGTGGCTGCGCCCTCGAGCCCTCCCACGGGCAACGCGCGGAACTCTGAGCAACCCAAACCGCGCAGCCCGGGCAGGGTCTTCCACGTCAGTTGGTAACGCATCCCCACTACGGTCTTCCCCCACCGAGCACCCGGGCTCCTGGATCAGAGGCGCTAGCGTCGCGGAACGGCCGGGGGGACAGGCTGCGCGGCAACTCGGCCTTATCCGGCACCGTCCCGCCCTTTGGTCTTCCCCGCGTCATGGGGCGCCGCCTCGTGCCCCGAACGCAGACTGACCGCTCTTAAATATCGAGGTTCTGGACGTCGAGGGCGTTCTCTTCGATAAACTTGCGCCGCTCTTCGACGTTTTCGCCCATCAGCGTGGTGAACATGCTGTCAGCCGCCACCGCGTCCTCCAAGCGAACCTTGAGCAGGGTGCGCGTCTCCGCGTTCATGGTCGTTTCCCAGAGCTGCTGGGGGCTCATTTCGCCGAGGCCCTTGAACCGGGTGACGGTAAACTCGCGCTTGGCGTCTTCGAGCACGTAGTGCAGCACTTCCACGGCAGACTCCTTGGCCGCCTGGTCGCCGTTGCGGGTGACCACGAAGGGCGGATGGTCGTGCTCGGCGATGTCGCGGTAGAGAGCGCGCAGCCGACGAAATTCCGGCGTGGCAGCTAGGGCCCAGTTGATGCGCCGCTCCCCGGCGTTGCCGTTGCGCAGCACGATTTCATACAGGCTGTGCTCCTCGTCGAACTCGACGCGGGCTTCCAGCTCCAGCTTGAGCTTCTCGATGGCCTTGAGGAGCCGCGCCAGCTTCTCCTTCTTCTCAAAGTCCGGCTTCTTTTCGAGATCGCCGCGGGCCAGCAGCTCCACCAGCGCCGGCGCGCGCAGGCGCCGGGCCAGCTTCTGGCTCACCTGGTCGTATTCCTGGACGTTCAGCAAGAACCTAGTGAGTCCCTGGCCGGTCAGCGTAACGCCGTCCCTAGCGCGAACCACGTGGTCCTCCGTGGCATGGCGCATCATCTCTAGGGCGAACTCACGGTCGTCCCGCAGGTAGCGATCCGTCTTGCCTTTCTTGATCCGGTAAAGCGGGGGCTGGGCAATGTAGACGTGCTCTTTTTCGATTAGCTCGCGCATATGGCGAAAGAAAAACGTGAGCAGCAGGGTGCGAATATGACTACCATCCACGTCCGCGTCGGTCATCAGGATGATCTTATGGTAGCGGAGCCTGGCTGGGTCGAAATCGTCCTTGCCGATGCCCGTGCCCAGGGCAGTGATGATCAGGCGCAGCTCCTCGTGGCTGAGCATCTTGTCGTAGCGGGCTTTCTCGACATTCAGAATCTTGCCCTTGAGCGGCAGGATGGCCTGGTAGCGCCGGTCGCGACCCTCCTTGGCGGACCCGCCCGCCGAGGGCCCCTCGACGATGAACAGCTCGCAGCGGGCCGGGTCGCGCTCCTGGCAGTCGGCCAGCTTCCCGGGCAAGCCGCCGGAGTCCATGGCGGACTTGCGCCGTGTCAGTTCACGGGCCTTGCGGGCCGCCTCGCGAGCGCGTGCGGCGTCAATGCACTTCCCGATGATGCGCCGCGCCACGGTGGAATGCTTGTCGAAGTAGGCACCCAGCCTCTCGTTAACAAGCTGCTCCACCAAGCCCTTGATGTCGCTGTTCAGCTTGCCCTTGGTCTGGCCCTCAAACTGCGGCTGCGGCAGTTTCACGCTCACCACGGCTGCAAGGCCCTCGCGGACGTCGTCCCCGGTGACGGAAATCTCTTCCTTCTGGGCCTTCAGCAGGCCGTACTGGTTGGCGTAGTAGTTGATCGTGCGGGTCAGGGCGGAGCGGAATCCGGAGAGGTGCGTGCCGCCGTCTACCGTGTTGATCGTGTTGGCAAAGCTGAAGATGTTTTCCGCATAGCCGTCGTTGTACTGGAAGGCAATCTCCATCTCCACGTTTTCGCGGCGGCCCTCCATGTAAATGGGGCTGTCATGCAGCACCTGCTTGCCACGGTTCAGGTGTCTGACGAACTCCACGATGCCTCCGGTGAAACGGAACTCCGCGGTCTTGTCGGTACGCTCGTCGCTCAGCGTGATGCGCAGGCCCTTGTTGAGAAAGGCCAGCTCGCGCAGGCGCTGCGCCAGCAGGTCGTAGCTGAACTGGATGCTGGGGAAGATCTTGGGGTCCGGATGAAAGGTGATCTTCGTCCCGGTCTTGCGCGTAGTTCCTGTGGCTTTCAGCCGGCCCTGGGGGTTGCCGCGCTCGTAGGACTGCTCGTAGACCTTGCCGTCGCGCCAGATTTCCAGGTCCAGCCAGTCGCTGAGCGCGTTGACCACGCTGACGCCCACGCCGTGCAGCCCCCCGGAGACCTTGTAGCTCTCGCTGTCGAACTTGCCGCCGGCGTGGAGCACGGTCATGACCACCTCGGCAGCGGGCTTCTTTTCGGTCTCGTGCATGTCCACGGGGATGCCGCGGCCGTTGTCCACCACGGTGACGGAGTTGTCCTCGTGGACCACGACGTGGATTTCGTCACAGAAGCCAGCCAGGGCTTCGTCCACCGAGTTGTCCACCACTTCCCAGACCAGGTGGTGCAGCCCCGTCTCCCCGGTGGAGCCGATGTACATCGCGGGCCGCTTGCGCACGGCTTCCAGGTCGCCGAGCACCTTGATGGACGTGGCATCGTAGCGATGCCCGGCACGAACCGCTTCATGCTGAGCCATGGGCTGACCTCTCCTGTTTGCTGCGCAAAGGCGTCTCCGTGTTTATCGCACGGGCTGGGGGAAGGAGTGGGGCAGAACCGGCGCCGGCCTTGCGGCTCCCCACCTGTTCGGGGGTCCCCTTTGGCTCCGTCGCAAACGGAACTCGTAGGGGCTTCTGCTCCATCCCGTCCCGCATCCGGGACGCGGCGAAGACTGAACCGTTCTCCGGGGGCTGACCGCGGCCACAGCTCTGGCGCAAGCTGTCATGTCAGCCGCGGGGTCCGGTCGAGTTGCCCTGCTGGAGGAAACTCGCAGCCGTATGACCTTAGGAATGTTACCCCAGGCGGGCCTCAATCCACAAGGGGTTTTTGGCTGGGCGGTGCGCTTTTATCTGCTGCGTTTCCAGGGGCTTATGGGTGGCGCGCAGAGTCCGGCTGACCGGTTCTCTCTCCGTAACTCTACAGTTAGTATATGGAGTAATCGATTGGTGAATCTGAGGCGCAGAGGGCCCGGCACCTGGCAACTAAATCCGCATCGGCATCACGACGTACCGGTAGCGATACTTCTCATCGCCCAAGGGCCGCATTTGGCCAGCGGACTGCTCGTCCTTCAGCTCGAGGCTGACGGGACCCTCGGCCGCCGCGCCCAGGAAGTCCAGAAGGTACTGCGCATTGAAGCCCACCGACAAGGGCTCCCCTTTGTACTCCTTCTCGATCATCTCGCGGGCTTCGCCGTACTCAGCGCTGGAAGCGGAGATCTCAACTCCCTCGCGACCCACGACAAACTTGACTGCATGGGATCGCTGGTCGGCGAGTTGCGCGACACGCCGTAGGGTGTCGTGGAGCTCGTTGCGATCTAGGGCAATGCTCTTGTTGTTTTCCCGCGGCAGCACCGCCTCATAGTTCGGGAACTGGCCCGTGAGCATCCGGCAGATCAGCAGGCGGCGGCCGCACTCAAAAAACAAGTGGCTGTCGTCTCGGGCAAAGCTCAGTTCCGCATTCTCGCCCGCCTCGCCGGCTAGGCGCTGCACCTCAGCCATGGCCTTTTTCGGCACGAGCACCCGGACTTCCCCGTTCAGCTTCCCGAAGTCGTGATCAGCCTCAACCAGAGCGAGGCGGTGTCCGTCCGTCGCCACCATGACTACCTGCTCGGGCTTGATCACCAGGAGTGCCCCGTTCAGCGTGTACCGTGACTCCTCCGTGGAGATGGCAAACCCAGTCCGTCCGATAAGGGCAGTGAGCAGCCCCGCCGGCACGCTCACCAGCGGGTGCGGTGCTTGCGGCAACGCAGGGAAGTTCTCCTTAGAAAGCCCAACCATCTTGTAGCGCCGGCGGTCGCACGTGATCTCCATCCAGTGGTTTTCCAGCAGCTTGAACCTGATCTCTTCATCCGGGAGCAAGCGGACTAACTCGAGGAGCTTCTTAGCGGGGATTGTTCCCGCCCCGTCCTTCCTCACCATCGCCGCGCAAGATGTGCGCACGCTGAGCTCCAAGTCAGTGGCCGTCAGCACGAGCTTGTCCCCACGAGCCTCACAGAGAACGTAGGACAGAATAGGGATAGTCGTTTTCCGTTCAACGACACCCTGGACAACAGCCAGCTCCGCCAGCAGATCGTACTTTCTTACGCTGAATTCCATTAGAGAAACCCCTCCTGACCAACCACAACAAATCTACCCCTAAACTGCAATAGGGGAAAGCCTGTTGTGATGATGAAGGCTGTGGAAACGTGGAAGGTGCTGGAAACTCTCGCCCTGCTGGCACCAAGCAACGTGACGGGCGAGTGGATTCTGCGTGGATAAGGGGTAGGGAGAAGCATAAGCGCCCCCAGAGGCCCGGGCTTTTCCTCAGCGTGGGCACAGGTGGCCACACAGGAATGGCACAGGGTTAAGCTGTTACTGGAAGGAATCAAGCAGCCTGGCCAGAGTGCGGCTCAACTCCTTGTCCGTGCGGCGGAGGGCCTCGATCTTGTTGATGGAGTGGAGAACGGTGGTGTGGTGTTTGCCCCCGAACTGCCGGCCGATCTCGGGGAGCGAGGCCTGGGTGAGCTGCTTGACCAAATACATCGCAATCTGGCGGGGATAGGCGATGGCCTTGGCGTTCGACCGCATGCGCAGGTCCTCGGGGCGCAGCCGAAAGTGCTCCCCGACGCGCTTCTGGATAATCTCGATGGTTACTCTCTTTTCCTGGGTTTCGATGACGTTGCGCAGCGCTTCTTGCGCGGTGAGAATGGTCAGTTCCCGGCCAGTCAGCGAAACGAACGCCAACAGGCGGGTCAGGGCACCCTCTAGTTCGCGGATGTTCGACTTGATGGAGCGAGCCACGAACTCCGCCACTTCGTCAGGCAGGCGCACGCGCTCGCTTTCGGCCTTTTTCTGCAGAATGGCAATCTTGGTCTCGAGGTCGGGCGGCTGGATGTCGGCAATCAAACCCCACTCGAAGCGCGAGCGCAGCCGCTCCTCGATGGCGCTGATTTCTTTAGGCAGGCAGTCGGAGCTGATGACAATCTGGCGTTGCTGGTCGTACAGCGCGTTGAAAGTGTGGAAGAATTCCTCCTGGGTGCGCTCCTTGCCGGCAATGAACTGAATGTCGTCTACCAGCAACACGTCCACGGTGTGGAATCGGTTGCGGAAGCTCACCATGCGGTCGAAGCGCAGGGAGTTAATCACTTCCATGGTGAACTTCTCGGCGCTGATGTAAACGAGCCGGCACTGTGCATTGCGTTTCTTGATCTGGTGGCCGATGGCCTGCATGAGGTGGGTTTTGCCCATGCCCACGCCCCCGTAAAGGAACAGGGGGTTGTACGCGCGCGAGGGGTTTTCGGCTACGGCCAGGGCGGCCGCATGCGCGAACTGGTTGGACGCGCCGACCACGAAGGACTCAAACGTGTAGCGCGCATTGAGCTGGTGGTCCGCGGCCTCGAAATCAAGCTTGGGTTGGGCCGGAGCGTTTGCTTCCGAGCAGACGTACTCGATGTGCGTGTCGGCCATGCCTAGCTCGGCCAGTACTGCACGTACTAGCTCTCCGTATGTCTCCTGTAACCTCTTTCGAAACTGTCGCGTAGGAACACGGATTACCAAGCGACCGTTTTCGACTCCCTCTTGCTTAGTGGGTCGAAACCAAGTCTGGAAGCTGTGGGGGTTAACCCTGCGCTCTAGGTGCTGAAGGATCTTTTCCCACGCCTGCATAGCTGCCGCTCGTTTCTGCCGCGCGCAACACCCGGTCAGGGGTTTTCCCAAAGGGGCGGGAGATCCTATGAAAAAGGCCCCCCACACCAACTGGCCTGAGACTCGTAACCTTTCGTTCAAGGAGAACTGAACGCCGGTTGCGCCACCCCGCTTCTGGGAGCGCCGCGCAGCGCTTCCAGCGTCCAAGGAGAGTGCCTACTTGCTTCTGTCTCGCACCCGTGAGACGGAGGCGGATTGTCCACAAATGATCGCCTGGCAGCAAGCGAAATTTCCGCGAAGGCCGATGCGAATTCGCACAGGGCGTCCACAGCATTTCCACAACAGCGCTGCGGGGACAGGTGCGGGACAGAAATCATGACAGCAAAGCAGTTGCGAGGAGATTGACCTGCCCAGGGGCATGGCACTAGCATCGCGGGCCTGTGCAAGGGCACTCCACGGCGCGGGCTACACTCTCGGCGACTCTTTTCTGCTTCTTTGTTTCGGGGGCTGCTGGGCTGATTTACGAGGTGGCGTGGGGGAAGGCCTTGGGTTTGATCTTTGGAAATACCGTCTATGCCATCACCGCAGTTCTCGCCGTGTTCATGAGTGGGCTGGCGTCGGGTAGCGCGCTGCTAGGCCGCTGGAGCGGTCGCGTGGCACGCCCCGTGGCGCTCTATGGCTGGATCGAGCTGTGCATAGCTGGGTTCGGGGCCATCTCGCTAGTCGGGTTGGTCGGGGTGCGGGAACTCTACCGGGCGAGCTATGAGGCGGCGGCCGGGGCACCCGCTGGGCTGATGGGGTTGCGCTTCCTCGGGACGGCTATTGTCCTACTCTTCCCTACCTTATTGATGGGCGGGACTTTACCCATCTTGACCCGGGGTTTGGCGCGCAGCTCTCAGGAGCTTGGTGCGCGGCTCGCCCGGTTGTACTGGGTGAATACCCTGGGCGCCGTCGGCGGTACTTTAGCCGCAGGCTTTCTACTGCTGCCGGAGCTCGGCCTGCAGCGCACGGTGGCCACGGCCGCTGCGCTGAATGTATTCGCTGGAGTGCTGGCGCTGCTGCTGGATCGCCGGTTCACTCCTGCGGAGCGCGCAGTTCCCAGCGCAGAGGCACGCGTGGAACCCCCACGCTTCCTGCTGGGCTGCTTCGCTGCGGTAGGCGCCACAGCCATGGCCTATGAGGTTGGGTGGACGCGCCTGCTGGCAACTATGCTCGGCAGTTCGACCTACGCGTTCACGCTGATGCTCGCCACATTCCTTCTCGGCATCGTGGGGGGAAGCTGGTTGTTCGAGAAGTGGTGGCGGCGAGGCGGGGAGGTAAGCACGCACACGTTCGCCACCACGCAGACGCTCACGGCGCTCGCCGGCCTGCTCTTCATCGTTTATCTTCAGCAGCTTCCTCGGCTCGTCCCGCCGCTTCTGAAGTCCACCGGGCTGAGCTTTGGCGGGCTGATTCTGGCCCAGTTGGTAACCGCCGCGGCGGCTATGCTGCCAGCCGCGACGGTCTTCGGCTTCAACTTTCCCGCGGTCACGGCGCTGATTGCCAGGCGCGCGGGCGTAGGTTCTTACGCGGCAAACGTGGGCTTCGCCTACGCGGCCAATACGCTCGGTGCCATTGCGGGCGTGACCGCTACGGGATTCTGGCTGATGCCCTGGCTGGGAGCCTTCCGCCTGTTGGCCCTGACGACGGCGGTGAATCTCGCGCTGGCTCTGTTGCTCGAGCTGCGTGCCGCGCCGCGGCGCCCCCTGGCCGCACTCACGGTGGCCGCGCTGCTGATGCTTGTTCTGGGGGTGACCTTCACCGGGGCGTTCTACAACCGCGAGCTGATCACCTTTAACCCCGTGCTGTACTGGGACATTTACCCCGAGACGCTGACGCTCGCTGAAGTGGCGGCCAGCACGGACGTGGTCTTCGCCGAGGACGGTCTGAATGCCTCCGTGGCGGTCGTGCGTGCGGAAGACTACACGGCCCTGCGCACCAACGGCAAAGTGGATGCTTCGAACCGCGACGTCGTCACGCAACTGCTTGTCGGTCACTTGGGGATGATCTTCCATCCGGCCCCGCGCCGCGTCTTGGTAATTGGGTTCGGCAGCGGCATGACAGTCTCCGCTGTGGCCCGCTACGCGGAGGTGGAGCGCGTGGACTGCGTGGAAATCGAGCCGGCCGTTATCCGCGCCGCACCGTACCTGGCGTCGCTCAACCGCGCTGTGCTCGATGATCCGCGGCTGCGCGTGATTATTGATGACGCGCGCAACTTCCTGCTTGCCACCCGCGAAACCTATGACCTGATCATCTCGGAGCCCTCCAACCCGTGGATCGCGGGCGTCTCTGCGCTGTTCACCGACGAGTTCTACCGCGAGGCCAAGGCGCGCCTCCGTCCCGGCGGGCTGTTCGTCCAGTGGGTGCAGGCTTACTCGCTCTTCCCGGAAGACCTGCGCATGGTGCTGGCCACCTTTGTGCCGCATTTCCCGAAAGTAACGCTATGGCGGGGCGAATCAGCCGATCTGTTGCTTTTGGCACAGCCCGGGCCAGAACCGCTGCACCTCGACCGACTCCGCGCCCTGTGGGGCCGCCCGGAGCTGCGCGCTGACTATGAGCGCTTAGGCATGCGTCGCCCCGAAGGCCTGCTGGCCTTCCACCGGCTCGGCGATGCGGGGCTGCGGCAATTCGCGGCGCGCGCCGGGCTTAATACTGACGACCATAGCCGACTCGAGTACGGTGCGCCGCGATCGTTGCTGGCCCGCGGTCTCGATGAGAAGAACCTCGACGCGCTCCGACAGCACCGGCCGGATGCCCTGCCCACCGATGTTTCGTTCGAAGACCGCAATGCCGTGCTGGCTGCCGCCGCGGAAACCATGCTGCAGCTCGAAGAGAATGGGGAGGCTGAAGGTCTGCTGGCGCAGCTCCCGAGCGAGTACGCGCCCCCTGAAGTGGAACTGGTGCGCGGAAGGCTGTTGCTGGCTCGCCACCAGATGAGCGAGGCGCGTCGAGCCTTTGAGGGCGTGCTGGCCGCAGATGCGAATCGGCTCGAGGCAGCTATTGGGCTGGCGGACGTGGCGCGGCGGTTGCTCCAGTACGACACGGCTGAATTGCTCTACCGCCAAGTCCTTGCTCGCCAGGCAGGGCATGCGGCCGCCCTCGAAGGCATGGCCCAACTGGAAAGCGCGCGTGAGAACTGGGCTGCGGCGGCCGAATGGCAGGAGCGCTTGGTGCGGGCCCGCCCAGAGCCTGCTGCCGCAGACTACGCACGGCTCGGCGAGTTCTTGTTCCGCGCCGGGGATGTGCAGGGCGCGGAGCCTGCGCTCCGAGCCGCCTTGGCGCGGGATCCTTACAGTTTCTCGGCTTTGCGCACCCTAGGCGCCCTGCTGTGCCAGCGCAAGGACTGGAGCCAGGCCGCGCGGCAGCTGGAAGCTACGGTCCGCTTTCACCCCGATGCGGATCCCGGCGCATACTTGGCCCTGGCCGATGCTTACCGGGGGCTGGGGGACCGGCGCGCAGCCCGGGCCATTCTTCGCAAGGGCCTCCGAATCTTTCCGGGCAACCAAGAGATGGAATCTGCGCTCAGCCGCTAGGCCGGGGTTCGGGTGAGGCAGCCACCGCGAGCGCTTGCCTTGTGCCGTGCGCAATGGTTTGATTCATCCCGTATGCCGTGGGACTTCGCCCTGATTCTGTTTATGCTCGGCGTCGTGATTCCTTGGCGGGGCGCGCGCCGCTTTCGCCAGGTGCTTAACCGGCCAGCGCTGACAAGCCTGGAGCGGCTCTCGCTGTATGCCTCAACCATTGCCTTCCAATGGGTCACCACCGCCGTTGTGGCCTGGCGCGTGTGGGCCCGGCGGGTGCCCCTCGTGGAGCTGGGAGTGGGGATACCGCAAGGTGAGCTCACCGTGACGGTTACTGCAGGGCTTGTGGCCTTGCTGGTTACCACCCAGATCTTCAGCCTGCGCCGCCTCGCAGCGCTGCCGCCCGCGCGCCGCGGCACTTTGGGAAGCGTCGCGGAGCGATTGATGCCTCAAAACACTATCGAGCGGCTGGTATTTGTCGGGCTGGCCGCTACGGCAGGCCTGTGCGAGGAGTTTGTCTACCGTGGCTTCGTGCTAGCCGTCCTGGCCCGCGCCGCGGGGAGCTCGATTCTGGTGGGCGTGGGAGCATCCTCCTTGCTCTTCGCTCTGGCACACTTTTACCAGGGGCCCCGCGGCATGGTCGTCACCTTCTTCGCCGGCCTGCTGTTTGCTGGCGTCCGCGTGTGGACGTCAAGCTTGGCGCCGGCCGTGATAGGACATTTTGCCGCTGACTTGACGGCGGGGATGGCCGCGAGGCGAATGCTCCGGAGCACGGGCGGTGCCGCGGGCAACGTCGGGCCAGGCGGAGCAGGGATCCTGTATTGACTTTTAGATTTAGGATCCGACAGACAGCTTTTCTTATTGTCAATGGACCTAACCGCTCAGGAGATTCGCCGGGCGCTGCAACGTTACGGCTTTACCGCCCAGCCGGAGCTGTGTCAGAAAATTCAGAGCTATGTGGACCTGCTGCTCCTGTGGAATCAACGCATTGGCCTCACGACTGTGACACAGCCCCAGGAAATTGTTGCCCGACATTTTGGGGAGAGCGTGCTTGCGGCGCAGGTGTTTGGAGTCGAGAGAGGTCGGCTCGCCGACCTAGGAAGCGGCGCAGGCTTTCCCGGCTTGGTCTTAAGGATGGCCTGTCCTGGACTCGAAGTGGTTTTGATCGAGGCGAACCGCAGGAAGTGCGTGTTCCTGGCCGAGGTTTGCCGCCGGCTTCAGCTTTCCCGCGTAGACATCAGGACCAGCCGCTTTGAAGAGCTGGCGCCAGCCGCGCTTGGCGTGGACTATATTACGGTTCGAGCTCTCCGAATCACCGAGACGCTTCTCGAGTGGGCGAGCCATGCGCTGAAGCCTTCCGGGAAACTTATCCTATGGCTCGGCCTTGAGGACGCGAATAGGGTGCAGCAGATGCGGGGCTGGGAGTGGTCGACCCCGGTGCGCATTCCCTGGGCCAAGCGGCGCGTAATCCTGCGTGGCGCGCTGCGTTCCACGTGAAACATCTCTTGCATTCTATCTTTCGGTTCTGCTAGCCTACGGAAACTTCTGAGGGAGCCAGTTGCCCAGAGTCATAGCCATCGCCAATCAGAAGGGCGGCGTTGGAAAGACGACAACCGCAATCAACCTCGGTGCCTCCCTGGCTGCTGCCGAGCAGCACGTCCTTCTGGTTGATACGGATCCACAGGCCAACTCCACGGCCGGCCTTGGTTTCCCCCGGGATCCTGCCCGCCGGTCCCTCTATAGCGCTCTAGTCCTCGGCGAGGCGCTGGAGCGCCTCCTGCAAAAGACCGAGGTAGCAGGCCTGGATCTGATCCCCTCAGACCGGAATCTGGTTGGGGCTACGATCGAGTTGGTCCCTGCAGAAAGCCGCGAATACCGGCTGCGCGACCTGCTCGCTCCCGTGCGCCAACACTACGACTTCGTCTTGATTGACTGCCCACCCGCTCTGGATCTCCTGACCGTGAACGCCCTGGTCGCCAGCGACAGCGTCCTGATCCCCATTCAGTGCGAGTACTTGGCCTTGGAGGGCGTTTCGGAGCTCCTCGACACCCTCATGCGGATTCGACGCACCCTGAATCCCAAGCTCGCGGTCGAGGGCATTCTGCTCACGATGTATGACGAGCGCACAACCCTGTCCAAGCAAGTCGCGGCAGATTTGCGGAGCTTTTTTGGTACCCAGGTCTTTGAGACTGTCATCCCGCGGAATGTCCGGCTCGCAGAGGCACCGAGCCACGGGAAGCCGGTGCTCTTCTACGACCTGCGTAGTAGTGGGGCCAAGAGGTACATCCAACTAGCACGGGAGGTGATTGCAAATGCCCAGGGCTGCCTTAGGGAAGGGGCTGAGCGCCCTGATTCGGGAGCCAGAGGGGCCGCTACAGGAGCCGCTGTCGGCGACACGGGTAGTAGCTGACGGAAGCTTTGGCGCGGCGATCCAGATTGACACTGACCTGATCGACCCGAGCCCGTTTCAGCCCCGCAGTCGGTTTCGGGAGGAGTCGCTGGAGGAGTTGGCGCGATCGATGCGGACCAGCGGTGTGATCCAGCCGCTGGTGGTCCGTCCGTTGGGGAGGCGGTATCAGTTGATTGCGGGGGAGAGGCGGTGGCGGGCGGCGCAAAGGGCGGGGCTGAGCAAGGTTCCCGTGGTTGTGCGGGAAGTGCCTGATGAGCTCGCGCTGGAGTTAACCCTGGTGGAGAACATCCAGCGCGAGGATTTAAATCCGATCGAGCAGGCGCGAGCCTTCGCGCGGCTGATCACGGAATTCAACCTCCGGCAGGAGGACGTGGCCGAGCGAACGGGCAAGGATCGGGTGACAATTGCCAACGCTCTGCGACTGCTCAAGCTCCCTGCGAAGATCCAGGCTTGGATCGAGGAAGGCAGGCTGAGCGCGGGGCACGGGCGGGCGCT